>Ga0335076_10000198_pt1 | contig 50795 bp, 35 predicted proteins | sample Lox_Sample_25_FD_206717 | JGI IMG/M metagenome (GOLD analysis project Ga0335076, IMG submission 206717) | Soil microbial communities from Loxahatchee National Wildlife Refuge, Florida, United States - Lox_Sample_2.5 | ecosystem: Environmental > Terrestrial > Soil > Wetlands | place: USA... | reverse complement strand
GTGTTCTCGTCGCGCTGCGTAATAATGGATTTTCGATCCAGCCACAAAGTTCCCGCCACCCCCTCCGGCGTCACTGCGGTCAGCGGCCCACCGGCCGTATCCTGCAAGTAGTTTCGGGCCGGTTTCCCGGGTTCGTTGCCGATTATGGACAACCTTTTGCCATCCTGGAGAAATTCGACAAAGTTGTAGTTGAACCCGGGCTGTGAAATGTTTTTGACGTCGCCAGCGCGGGTGGGCAGGAGGATCAATTGCTGTGGCTCGCCCGGCACCACTGAAGCTACCCACTTGCCGTCCGGCGAAAGGTCGTCGGGAATCCCATCACCCAGACGAATCGCGGGCGAGCCATCGGTCGCGCGCATGTAGGCGGAATAGTTAGGCCCGCCGCCGTCGCCCTCTTCGGCAAAAAACACCCATTTGCCATCGGGTGAAATCGCCAAAGGCAAAGACCAATCCTGCCAGCTCAAATCGATTTCGCCTTTTTGCCCGGGGAAAAGACCTGCGATTCCACGCCGCCGATTCCCGCGAATGAAGAGCACACGGCCGTCTTGTGAAATGTCCTGCACGATGACTTCACCGGCTCCCGCCCAGACCAGACGCTGGCGGCCCGACAAAGTCACCGCCATCAGGTTGCTAGACAAATGCACATACGAACCGGTGAACCAGATTTCTTTGCCAGAAGGATGCCAGCACAGGCCGAGCACATCAGAAAACGTGGCGGTGAGAGTCTTCCGGTTGCCGCCGCGGTCAACCACCTTTATGCTTCCACGGCTGTCAAACAAAATAGGATGGTCGATAAACGCCACGCGCTCTCCATCCGGCGCAACTCGCGCGTCGCTGATCCAGCCTTCGGTCTGGTAGAGGATCTTGCCCAGCGGATACTCCAGGCGCACTTTGCCGTCTGCAAATCGGACTACAGCCAGCGCGTTGCCGTCCGGCGACCAGTCGGCCGAGATAACGCCCTCCGCTAATTCTCGCGGCGCGCCGCCGGTGAGTGGAAGTTGTGCCAGCGTTCCTGCGGATGTGTTGGCGGTGAAGAAGTCGTGATTCAAGGTGATGGCCAGCTCATCGCCGTGCGAAATGGCCAGGATGCTGCTGCCCTTCAACCCTAGTTCACGCGACTGTGGCGAGTCTTGCCGTGTCGTGTAGAGCTGCACTGGCTCATCGCCGAAGGCGGCACTGTAAACGATGGTCTGGCCGTCGGGAGCAAAGCGGGCGGAGGCCACATGGCCGCCACGGAAAGTCAGCCGGCTGAATACCGGATTCGGGGAGGGAACCGTCATTCGCCCCACCCAGAACGCAGCCGAGGTGGCAAGCACAAACAGAGGAATCGCCAGCAACCACCCCACCCGAAAGTGGCGTGCTGAAACCGGAGCCGCGGCCACAGCCCTCGCCGCACCGCTGGTAGCGGACGATAAACTCTCCAGATCAAACGCCAAATCACGCGCCGACTGAAAACGCAGACTCGGCTCTTTTTCCAGGCAGTGCCGCACGACTCGTTCCAGCCCAGGCGAGGTCCGCAGGCTGCTGTCATTCAGTTCCGGCGGGTCCTCTTTCAGAATGGCGTTCATCGTCTCCACTCCGGACTCGCCCTTGAAGGCGCGCTTGCCCGAGATCATTTCGTAGAGGATGGCGCCAAAGCTGAAAATGTCGGAGCGATGGTCCAGGTCCTGTCCGCGAACTTGTTCCGGCGACATATAGCCAACCGTACCCATGACCGTGCCGGGTGCGGTGGCCCCGGTCATAGTTGGGCTTTCGCCAGAAGCAGCCCTCCTAGTTTGTTTCGCCAGGCCGAAATCCAGAATCTTTACCCGCCCTTCCTTGGTGACGAAAATGTTGTCTGGCTTGAGATCGCGATGCACGATCCCTTTCTCGTGCGCAGCCGCCAGTCCCTTGGCAACTTCCACCGCATATTCCGTTAATTTGCGCTGCGGCAATGGCCCGGCGTTCATTTTTTCCCGAAGGGTTTGTCCCTCCAGAAGCTCAGATACGAGGAAATAAATGCCATCCTGTGAGCCCACGTCGTGGATGGCCAGAAGGTTGGGATGGTTGACCGTGCTCAGAATCCGGGCCTCTTGTTGAAATCGCTGTAAGCGATCGGCGTCCGTGGCGAAAGCGGCAGGTAATATCTTGAGTGCAACTACGCGGTCCAGCCGGGTATCGCGAGCGCGATAGACCTCGCCCATTCCTCCGGCTCCCAACGTGGATTGAATCTCGTAAGGACCTAGTTTCGTGCCAGCGGTCAGACTCATTTCAATGGGCGGCAATTATAGCGTGCGTCCGCCAACGGCAGCGGATCGGATTTCAGACGCTTCACTTTCCTGTTGCCTTCGTAACCTCTCAGAAGTAACATGCGCACCCGGTTCCTACAGTAATGGGAGTCAACTCGGTTCGGGATTGACCCATCAAACCGCAGGATAGTACGATTTTAAGGTCTGTGCTGGCGGCCTGGGTCTCCACGTGGAGACCATAACTTATTGATAACATGATAACTACCAAATGTCGGCGCAGCCGGCCGTTAGTGGCTTTGGCCGGAATTTTGATCTGCTCAGGTCTGGCCTGTCAGACCGCCCAGCGACCGGCGAATCTGTTGTCGGCCCAAGCCGCCCCGCCGCCGACCCAAGCCGCTGCGGCTCCCGCACCGGCTCCGCCCGTCGCCAATCGAACATCTGCAGTCTCCGCAACCGCCCCTCCTCAAAATCAACCCAAACCGGATGCCGTTAATTCCACGCCGGTCGATCCCATTGCGGATTTAGTTGCGCAAGCCGAAAAGGAATATCAGGCCGGCCAGGATAGCATTAAGGCGACGAACCTGGAGGCCGCGAGGCAAAACTTCGAGCATGCCCTCGACCTCCTAGTCAGCCAGGAATACGCGCTTTCTGACGACCGTGTGCAGAGCGAGATGGATAAGATTCTCGCGGCCCTGAATACGCCCGAACTCGCCGCCCTACAGCAGAACAGCGACGCTCAAGAGCAGCAGTCTCAGCCCGCTCCGATTGACGCCGTGAACGAAGCCGCACCATCCGTGGATGCCAAGGTGAAAGCTCAAGCCGAGGCCGATCTTAAGTCCACTCACTCCGACCTCCCGCTCATGCTGACCGATCCCGTAGCCGCCTACATCAACTATTTCTCAGGCCACGGACGCGGAGTCCTGGAGCGCGCCCTGGTGCGCAGCGGTCGCTATCGCGACATGATCGAGACCACTTTGAAACAGGAAGGCGTGCCACAGGACCTGATTTACCTGGCGCAGGCGGAATCCGGCTTTTATCCGCAAGCCCTATCCAAAGCGGGAGCACGGGGTTTGTGGCAATTCATGGCCGGACGGGCACGGGGCTATGGATTGCAGCACAACTACTGGATGGATGAGCGCCAGGATCCCGCGAAGGCCACCCGCGCGGCCGCGCACCACCTGAAGGACCTTTACCAGGAGTTCGGAGATTGGTATCTGGCCATGGCAGCCTACAACTCCGGCCCGGGAGTGGTTCAGCAAGCCGTGAAGCGCACGGGATACGCCGACTTTTGGGAGCTTTACCGGCGCAACGTCCTGCCTAAAGAGACGCGTAACTACGTGCCCATCATCCTGGCCGTCACCATCATGGCCAAGAACCCGGCGCAATATAGTTTGGACACTCTTGTGCCCGATCGACCCGCTCCCTATGACACGGTGAAACTGGATTATTCCGTGGACTTGCGGTTGGTGGCCCAGTGCGTGGGCGCAACTCCGTCTGCGCTGGCAGATTTGAACCCCAGCTTGCTGCGCTGGACTACCCCCGCGGAAACCGGTTTCGAACTCCACCTGCCTGCCGGGACAAAAGATCAGTATCTGGCAGTGATCGAGCCGATTCCTCCCGAGATGCGAGTCTGGTGGCGCTATCACGACGTTGCGTCTGGTGAAACCCTGGCCTCGATTGCCCGGACTTTCCACACCACGGCACACGCAATCGCGCAGGAGAACGGCATTCAGGCTGGTGATCCTCTGGCAGCGGAGAGCAAGCTGATCATCCCCATCGCTCCCGGCAAACACGCGGCGAACGAGGAAGATGCTACCTACGCGCGGCGGCTGACTCGCTACCACGTCCATAAAGGAGACTCAGTTCAGACCGTGGCTGACTATTACGGCGTTTCGCCGACTATGGTTCGCCGCTGGAACCACCTCCGGGGCGACGCCCTACAAGGGCGCCGAGTTGTCTATGTCCACTTGCCCGTCTCGCCGGCCGCGAGCGATGCGCAACGCATGGCGGCTGGCCCGTCAAAGTCGACAACTAGGTCTCGCGCTACCAGCGCCGCTGTCCTTCACCACAAGGTCAAGCCGGGCGAGACCTTGAGTTCTATTGCTTCCACCCACCACACCACGGTTTCCGCCCTCAAACGGTACAACAGCAATTGGGCTTCCCTCCGTCCAGGCATGATTCTGATTGTGAAGGGTCCGTGAGGCGTTTCCTTTCTGGACTGGTTAGCGATGACCCTGCAGCCAGACCTGTTCTCTGTTTCTTCGCCTAAGTCGGGTAACTGTTACGCCTCTTCTTATTCCATTTTTTCCTGCATTGTTTTGTGATTACTGCGTTGCATAAAATCCCTGTGCTATAATCCGCGCCGTTTGGAGAAATGGGAGCAGTTTTGCCAGATGTCTTTCTATATTTCTAAGTTTCGCCGCGCAGCGCAACATTCCGGCGCAGAGCGCAGCCTGAAGATCAGGAGGAGAAATGACGGTAGACGAAACCCTCTACGGACGTGACGACGATATGGATGAGTTCGGAGAAAGCGGCGCCTACGGCGACACACTGGAAGAGGACTACGAAGAGGAAGAAGAAGAGGAAGAAGAAACTGAAGCCCCGGGGATGAGCGAACCAGCCGCTGAGCCGGTCGCACCCGTCTCGACACCTCCTCCGCCGGCAAAGCGCGCGCCCCAGCCTCGTAAGCCTGCGGCCAAGAAGAAACCCACGAAGAAGCCGGCAAAAAAGAAACCGGCCAAGAAAAAACCGGCGAAGAAGAGACCCGCCCGAAAAAAGGCAGCAAAGAAACCTGCGCGGAAACCCGCGAAAAAGGCCGGCCGCAAGGGTCGTCGCCGCTAGCCCGCGCCGGTTGAAATTGAATCACGGTGTTTCACAGCCCTGCCTGTTTGCAATGAAGCCGCAGTCCGCTGCGGCTTCATCTCTGTGGAGCCGGCAGACGATCCGTACAACCACACCTGCCTGTTTGCGCTACACTACTTCATTTCGGGGGGAGCGCGTTGGGCGGTAGCCGGTTGAAATCTTCCATCGTGGGGATTCGCGACGTGGCCAAAGAGAGCGGTTTCTCCTCCTCTACCGTTTCCATTGTTCTCAACAACGCCCACCTCGCCCGCTACATTCCGCCCGCCACCAAGAAGAAAATAGAAAGCGCCGCCAAAAGGCTGGGATACCGGCCCAATCTGGTCGCGCGTTCTCTGCGCAATCGTCGCAGCCACACCGTCGGCGTGATGGTCGTCGACCTCACTGATCCCTATTGCACCTTGATTCTGCGCGGCATCGAGAATGCCCTTTACCAATCCAATTTCCTCGGGATTCTCACCGACATTCACAATCAGCGCGGCCGCTTTGAACGCTACCTGGAAATGGTGCTCGACCGCCGCATAGAGGGCTTAATTGTCGTGGCCAACTGGCTCTTTCTCGATATCGATCTGATCGCCGATCTGGAGAAAAGCAGCGTTCCCACTACTCTGGTCGGAACGGAATTGTGCCGGGGCTCGGTCAATTCAGTGATCGTGGATAACGAATTGGGCGGACACATCGCGATCGAGCATCTTTACTCCCTCGGCCACCGAAAGATTGCCTTCATTCGCGGACCGAAACGGCTCACCGACACGGTGCCGCGATGGAAAGGCGTGCGTTCCTTTGCCCAGGCGAAAGGCTTGGAGTTGGATTCGCGTCTGATCGTTGAAATGTCCGAGTCGCGCGACGCAATTTCGGGTTTTGAAGCCGGCCGCCAACTGACAGAAGAGTTGCTCAAGCGGGACCGCAGCTTCACCGCCATCATGGCGTTCGACGACTTGACGGCTCTGGGAGTGATTCGGGCACTGACGCGAGCTGGCATTCGCGTCCCGGAAGAGTGTTCCGTCATCGGCTTCGACGATGTAGCCCCCGCGGCGCTCGCCACACCTGCCCTCACCACCGTCCGCCAACCCATGGACAATATGGGTACGATGGCGGTGAACATCGTCCTCGAGGAAATCAATCTGGTCGCGGAAAAGCGGGAAACCTCGGCCCTTCACCGCAGGCTCGCCCCGGAACTTGTGGTTCGGGAATCCACGCGCAGTCTGCGCTGATCGTGCCGCAAGAAACGTTCATTCCAGCCTCCCTCAGCGTCATCGTGTCTGCATTGGTGAATCGATTCGTTTATTCTGTAATTCGGTCTGTCACGTTCATCGCCAATGGCCCGCGTTAACCCGCTTTGGAAACCTAGTGACCAAGTTGCCCGCCTGAAGGAGCTCACGGCGCGATCGGACCAATCTGTCAAAGATCATCCGCTGCGGCGCGATGTGCGTTCCCTGGGGGTGCTCCTGGGCCAGGTTCTGGTGGAGCAAGCCGGGCAGGAGCTGTTCGATACGGTGGAAGATTTGCGGCGGCTCATGATCGAGCACCGCAAGCGGCCCGCGGTAGCCGTTTCCAGCGGCCTGATGACAAAGGCGCAGGCCATGATTGCGAAGATGGATTTGGCCACTGCATATCAGGTCGCCAAGGCCTTCGCCATTTATTTTGAACTCACGAACCTGGCAGAAACCAATCATCGCAAGCGCCGCCGCCGGGCCGGCCAATCGGACCCGAAGCACATTCCTCCAGAGGGATCGTTTCGCGGAACTCTCACGCGCATGAAGGTAGCCAAAGTTTCCCCAGAACAGGCCCTAGCGGCCCTGCGCGAAATCAAAGTCACTCCCGTCTTCACCGCACATCCGACAGAAGTTGCCCGCGGCACCGTGCTCCTGAAACGCCGCCGCATCGCCGAGCAACTGGAACGGCTGGATCGGCTTCCGCTCACCACGGCCGAAGCAGAAGCGAGTGAGAAGGCAATTCGCGCAGAAATCACCGCTTTGTGGCAGACCGATGAAGTGCGGCAAACAGAACCGGCCGTGAATGACGAAATTCGCATGGGGCTGCGTTATTTCCGCCTTTCGTTGTTTGAGGCGCTTCCCCGGATTTACGCCGAAATCGCCCAATCGTTGGGTGATGTGTATCAAATCTCTCTCGGGCAAGCTGACCTGCCCGAAGTCATCGGTTTTGGCTCATGGATCGGCGGCGATCGCGACGGCAATCCCAAGGTCAAGCCGGAGTGCACACGCGACGCTTTAAATCTGGCACGGGACTTGATTCTCCGCGTATACATCGGCGATCTCGAAGCCCTGACGGATCGCCTTAGCTCTTCGTTGCGTCAAGTCCAGGCCTCTCGCGCATTGCGCTCCCGGCTCGAAGAATATGAGCGCACTTTCGCGGGGGTTCATTTTCCCTGGGGCAAGAACGGCGGAGAGATTTATCGCCGGTTCCTCTCCTACATGCTGCATCGATTGCAGCAAAGCCGCGGGCCCGATTGCGCCTCTACCTTCCACAGCGAGGAATTCTGGCACGATTTGCTGCTCGTGCGCGACAGCCTGCAAGAGCATCACGGAGACAGGCTCGCCAAAAGCTGGGTCAATCCTCTGCTGCGCAAGTTGCGCACGTTCGGCTTTCATCTGCACACGCTCGATATCCGCCAGCACGCTCGGGTGCACGCGGAAGCGCTGGCTGAACTGGGCCCGGCGCTCGAAAATGGATCTCTGGCCGAGACGCCCGGCGAGCTTTCCCCATCCAGCCGCGACCTGCTCGAGACCTTTCATATGCTGGCGCAACTAAAGCGCACCTATCCGGCATCCGCCATTTGCCGCTACGTCATCAGCGCCGCTGAAACTGAAAATGATGTGCTGGCCGTAGTTCGCCTCGCGCGGGCTTGTGGGCTGCGACTGGCCGGATCAGACGCCGGCTCAAACAGAGATCCGGGGCTGATGCCTGTGCCGCTCTTCGAATCCATCCACTCGTTGCGGTCCGCCAGTGACGTAATGCGGCGGCTTTGGCGGCATCCTGAGTATCAGTCGCTGCTTGATTCCTGGCAGCGCGAGCAGGAGGTCATGCTTGGATATTCAGATTCGAACAAAGATGGCGGCATGCTGACCAGCACATGGGAGCTGCACAAAGCCCATCGTGAATTGCATCGCGCTGCCGAAGAATGCGGAGTGAGACTCAGCCTGTTTCATGGGCGCGGCGGCACCGTGGGCCGCGGCGGCGGTCCCACGCATTCGGCCATCCTGGCCCAGCCCCAAGGATGTTTTTCCGGCCACATCCGCATTACCGAACAAGGAGAAGTTCTCAACTGGAAATATGCCGATCCGGTTCTCGCGGAATGGAATCTCGAACTGATGGTGGCCGCGAGCTTTGAAGCGCTAGTGCGCCCGGGCCACGAAGTTCCGGGCGAGCAAGCGCGATGGGAAGAAGCCATGGAAGAAATGTCGGCGAAAGGCTACGAGGCTTATCGTCGCCAGATCGCCGAAAACGCCGAAGTGCTTGAATATTTCGAGCAGGCCACGCCAGTCAATGAACTGGACACCGCGCGCATCGGTTCGCGCCCCTCGCGCCGCACCAGCAGCCGAAGCCTGGCAGACCTGCGCGCCATTCCTTGGGTCTTCGGCTGGATGCAAAGCCGCTATGCCGTGCCAGCCTGGTTCGGCGTAGGCTACGCTCTGGAGCAGTTCGAAAACAAAGGCAAAGGCCATCTGCGGCTTCTCCAGAACATGGCGCGAAATTTTCCGTTGTTCTCTGACCTGGTGCGGAACGTCGAACTAGGCATGGCAAAAGCTGATCTGGATATCGCCCGCGTTTATTCCAGCCTAGTCAAAAACGCCGCGCTCCGCAAAAGAGTGTTCAGCATGCTGGAGGAAGAATTCAGGCGTTCCCGGCAGATGGTTCTGCGCGTCACAAGTCAACGCGAACTTCTGGACCGTAATCGTGTGCTGTCCCGGTCCATCCGCTTACGCAATCCCTACGTTGACCCGATGAGCCTGATTCAAGTGGAACTCTTGCGGCGGAAACAAGAAAGCCAACATCAGGAAGAGACCAGTTCTGAACTCGAATATTCTCTCGGCGCCACCATCAACGGCATCGCCGCGGGACTTCACAATACGGGATAGAAGTCTGCTCGAGCCGGTCATCCATCGCTGTTCGCCCCTTGGCGCAACATTTCCAGCGTCAGAAACCCCTGTATTGATACTTTCTTGGGCGAACAACGACACTTACAGTAAACCGAAAACTGTTTTGGGGCTGTATGGTCGCGGCCGAATCAAGAAACGACGTGCGCAGGTAATCTCCCACGAAGCGGACTGCGAATCGCCCCGAGAGAGAGTGCTCGACTCCTGCTCCCAGCGCATAGGCGGGCCGTACCACCCATCCATAGCGGAATTTGTTGTCGCTTATCGGCACTGCGCCGTCAACTCGACCCACACCACCCAGCGCACGAACGAAGATTCGCATCTTTCTCCGGTCAATTGCATAGAACACTGGGCCAGTCTGAAGGGTCAATGCGTAGCCATCGTGCGGGGTGCCAAAGACATTGGTAGTAAGAACGCCGTCGGAGTCTATCGTCGCCCCCCAACGTGGGCTTAGATCGAGGCGTCCGCTAACGTCCAGGCCGTTGGCGTTTACATGCCCCGCACCGGGAATTGCCATTTGAAGGTACGTGTAGCCGACACTCACATCGTAAGCTGGGCCTGTGGCTGCGGTTGTTGCTCCCGGTTGCAGCTGATTTTGCGCCATAGCCGGCGCTACCAGGAGGACTATAAACAAACCGGCTGTCCTTATACTCTTCGAGTTTCTGATTAGACTGATCCGGCAGTGCAGCTTACGGAGCAACGGGTGACCTGGAATGGGATCTTCTCCTGCGGAGTTGGTGCGGCACGACAGACATGAAGATAACCAGACCGTTCCTCTTGGTAAATGGCTCAACAGTCACACCCGGGCGATTACCAGAGTCCCTCCACGTAACCAGGTTGAGGCGGTTAGCAGGCGTGAGCGAGCCGACGTTTGCGGGCGGGAGCCCGCTGCCGAAATCCTGAGCCGCCGAAAGCTAAAACGAAGCTTCAAGTTGAATGGTAGGCCCGAATGGACTCGAACCATCGACCTCTTCCGTGTCAAGGAAGCGCTCTAACCAGACTGAGCTACGGGCCTACAACGCCACTTGTGGCGGCTTGCGGACTCTGCAATTTTATCAGACCAGAGGTTGGATGCTGAGGGTGTGTAATCAGAACTGATCGATGACGAACACTCGGGCGCGGCTCTTCGCCGCTTTCCCGGGTTTCAGTGCTTTCTTGGCTGCAGGCGCAGCCAGATGCACTCTTTGCAGCGCGTCTTTTCGCGCTCCAGCCGCAGCGGAAACGTTAAGCATGAGCTGAATCCGTTTGAATGCCCGATCCAGTACGCGGCTCAATTCCGCCGCATAATCCGGCTTGCGGCCTTCCCGCAGACGGCGTTTGGCTTTGCCCACCGAAAACCACGTCGGATTCCGGTCCGCATCTTCCGGCGATTCCAGCCTGGTTACCTCGCACAGGTGCGCATCGACCACGACCGACATCTCCGCTGATCGGGCCGATGGACGAGCCGCCGATCGAGCCGCCGATCGAGCTAAAGACGCCCGCTGGCTTCCGCCCTTGCGCCGAAAGTAGCGGGTAAACGCAGTCTCTTCCATGCGGCCGTGCACGCCGGCTTCCTCGAAAGCTTCTAACGCCGCCGCTTGCGCGTGTGTTAGCCCCGGTTCGGCACCGCCTTTGGGAAACGTCCAGCGTCCGCCGCGCGTCTGCACGAGAAGAAATTCAATCTCCGCTCCACGCACCCGGTAGCAGACCGCCGCTACCTGCTCACATCCTTTCATCCGGCGAAGATGCGAAAGGTGAAAGAACTTTGTCGGTGACTGTCGTGGCTGGGCTGTCGACCAGCCCACAGGCTGACGCGTTTCTCCGGCACTCATTCAACTAGGGTGCGGGATGGGACGGAAGCTTGCCTAGAGCACATCTTGGTTCGCGCCGCATCCTCTGGCCAACTGGGCCAGCACCCGCGGCCGGCAAGGGAATCCCCCTACTCACTTGCGCCTCGACGCGGCCAGGAGCCAGTATTTCCATTTAGGTTGTGAGTGGGGCGCCGGAAAAAGGGGACTCTTGGAGAATCTTTACTGCCTTCGCTGTAATCGGGAGCTAGAGGCTGGAACTAAATCCGTTGCCGTCTACATGTTCGCGCAAACCGTGGGAATTCGGCCGCGGCAAAAATCAGCAGCGCGCAGAATCTGCTTCTGCCCGCAGTGCTCAGTTTCTCTCGCCATGGGCCCCGCACCCGAAGGCGCACTTAACATTGCCGCCTGGGAGATGATTCGTGAACTCGTCGGCTCCGATCCAGCTCTCAATCAGGCGGCATGGGAGAGCTTACGCGGAGTTTCCGGCTTGCTCCCCGCCACCGGAACAGACGGCAGCCTTCGCCGCATTTCTGCTGCAGGCTATTTTGAGTTCTAGAGGATTCCTGACTCGACCTACCCAAGCCCCGAACAGGCTTACGAGGCTTGCTGCAACTGCAGTCCAACGACGTTCTGAGTTCCGATCCGGTCCAGTTCTGCGTAGAGCGTTCGTATCTTTTTGGAACGAAGGTGATATTCATCGAGTTCGGCAGATGTAATGCTTGCGGGCTGTTTAAATGTCTGAATTTGAAGTTGAATCAATTGATGAACTTCGCTACGGATGGCGGCGGCTGGGCTATTCATTTAGGGACGAGCCTCCTTAAGTGTTATTTTAGCTCAAGCTGAGACTTCCAACCGGGCGCAACCAGGCTGGCTAAGCCAACTTTTCTGTGGAAAACAGGGTGTAATTGTAAGTATCTTGCTATCAATAGCATGCGGCCATAAAGACGTCAGCAATCAGGTGCCGTTGAATAGTCCACGCATTGCGAAGTCTGATTCCCAACCACCCAAATGGCGGATGTCCCGGTTTGGTCTTTGAAATCGCTGAACCAGAAAATGTAGCCCGACCCGCCTAGGGTCAATGGGTCGCCGAAGCCGAAGCGATCGGCAAACTGCCCGCAGGTGGCTCCAAAGTACAAAGTCGCGTCGAAGTCTACTGTACCAGCCTGATTCATCGAGAACTTCACCGCCTGATACTTGTGCCCGCCCGATTGGTACCAGCAACCGTGCAGCGTTCCAACGATGCCTCCGGTGCCGGAGCCACCGCCTCCGCCCGAACCCGAGCCGCCGCTCACGGTTATTTGCACGGTCGCGGTGTGAGTCAGGCTTCCGCCCGATGCGTCGATCACGAGCGAGTACGTGCCAGGAGTCGCGTTATCGGCCACGCTGAGGTCCAATTCCGACGTTCCCGAACCGGGAGCGGCAATTCCAGTCGGACTCAAACTGGCAGAAACGCCGGCAGGATCGCTTCCGACCGTCAACTGCACCGCCTGATCAAAGCCGCCCGTTACTCGAGTCGTGATCTGCGCCGATCCCGAGCTCCCGGGCTGCAAAGTCAGCGATGCCGGATTGGTCGTCACCGTGAAGCCGGAGGGCGTCGACGTCGGATACACAATCAAGTCCGCGCCGGCTACCGAGCTGTTGTAACTTGCGCTGAGAGGAATAACCGCGCCGGAAACAACCTTTGACGTTGTGATCTTTACGGCCGCGCTGGTCTTTCCGCTGGCAATGGTCACGCTCGCGGGAACTGAAACCACCGTAGGCACCGTGCTCTTAAGCGTCACTTTGGCGCCCGATGACGGCGCTGCTTGACTCAGCTGAACTGTCGCAGTCGAGGGACTGCCACCAACCACACTTACCGGGTTCAGGCTCAAACTTGAGACGTGCGTGGCCGCGGTCGTGGTCGGGGTGCTGGTGGCATCCGATACGGGGCTGCTCGCAAAGCTGCCATGGGGACTGTCAGCCTGCGAAGTGGTTCCGCAGCCGGAATACAAAACGGCCGATAGCAATGGCACGAACAAAAGGATTTTCGCATTCGTTGAGCGGAGCACGGGAAACCTCGACTTCGTGGATTGCGGACAGCGAAGCGGCGGGCTACGATCTTTGTCTCACTTTTGAATGTGGGATGGAAAGAGGCCAGAAGTACATGTTACCCCGGGGGCCGTGGAAGAGGCTGTGTAGCTCTGAGGCCCCACCCGGCACGCACAGGTCGAGAACGTGACTACAGAATTGGCTCGTACAGACTACGTTCGCTTCACAAACTTCAGCGAAACCGAATTCATACAATAACGCAGGCCGGTGGGATCGGGGCCGTCATCGAAGACGTGCCCGAGGTGCGCGTCACACTCGGAGCAGGAAACAGCGGTTCGTTCCATGCCGAGGCTGTTGTCGGAGCCGGTCCGAACGTTCTCTTGCGCGATCGGCGCCCAGAAACTGGGCCAGCCCGTGCCCGAGTCGAACTTGGTATCGGAACTGAATAATGCGTTGCCGCAGCAGATGCAGCGATACATTCCTTTTTCGTGCAGGTTCCAATATTGCCCGCTATAAGCCAGCTCGGTCCCGGCTTTGCGAGTTACTTCGAATTCGATGCCGCTGAGCTGCTTCATCCAGTCTGCATCGCTCTTGACAACTTTTTGCACCTGCGCCGGGTGCAAGCGTTTGCCCGAGTCGTCGAACAGAACGACGGTCACCAGCCCGGTTTGATTTGCCGGCGCTTTCGCGGATGCCGAAGGGAAAAGAGTTTTTCTCTCAGCCACAACCAGCGCCACGCCTGATAAAGACAGTAACGAATTCCTGAAAAACTGGCGACGATCCATGAAATGTCCTCCGACACCATCAACCGAACGTGAAGGCAAACGCCTGCACGCCGGGATCGAGAAACTCAATTTCAAAAGTGCGGTCTTCCACCGGACCTTTTTGCCGAATCAGTTGATACAGCCGGTGTTCGGTGACTGTGCCCGTTCCGTCCGCAGCCGTATCCACGCCTCGGTCCGCGCCCGGCTCGGTACCATCCAGTTTGACCTTGAAGCGGACGGGCTTGTCTCCCTTGGCCGGACCTAAGACCAAGTGCAGATCGCGAGCATGGAAACGAAATACGATTTTGCCGGGAGCGATTTGCAAAACTGCCATTTCAGGCCCCACGATCCACGTGCCGCTCAGTCCCCATTGGTTGAGTGATGGCCGGGAAGGTTCGGAGTAGGTCTGTCTCTTGTCCTGCGCCAATGGCGTTGAGGAAACAAAATTCTCCGCGCGGGCATAGCCAATGTAAGTTTCCGGAGACTCCACGTCGCGGCCGCTGGGCGCGGCTTCCGCACCAGCCGCCGAAACGTTCATCAACGTGCCCTGCGCGAATTTCTTGTTCCCGGCTTCGGCGAGCAATTGCTGAATCACGCGTTCCGAGGTGTCGTATTCGCCTTCGCCAAAGTGGTGATAGCGGATGCGCCCCTTAGCGTCGATGAAGTAGTGCGCCGGCCAGTATTCGTTATTGAAAGCGCGCCAGATTTTGTAATTGCTATCGATGGCTACCGGATAGGTGATGCCAAGATCACGCACCGCTTTTTCCACGTTGGCGCGATCTTTCTCGAAGGCGAACTCGGGAGTGTGGACGCCGATGACGACGAGCCCGTCGTTCTTGTACTTCGCCGCCCACGCTTCCACATACGGCAGCGCCCGCAGACAGTTGATGCAGGAATAAGTCCAGAAATCGATTACAACGACTTTGCCTTTGAGCTCATCGCAGGTTAACGGCGGCGAGTTCAACCAGGCGACCGCGCCCGTTAAATCCGGCATGGCGCCCTCATCGCCAAGAGAAATTGCCGCTCGCGCAGCTGCGTTGACGCTTCGAATTTCTCTTTTGTTTGCGCCCAGGCGGTTGATCAAATGCTCTTCCGCTTTGGCCGTGTTCACGAAGGAAAACTTGGTGAGCAGGTTGGTATCCCAGCCCAGCGCAATGGCAATGACGCCAGCGATTACGGCCACGCCCAAGGCTCTGCGAAACCAGATTTCAAATCCCAGCGACTTTTTCAGCGCGCCGAAAACCTTGGCCCCGGCGAATAAAGCGAGCCCGAGAGAAGTGGCCGCCCCTGCCGCAAATGCCAGAAGCAAAAACGAAGAACGCGCTCCCGGGCCTTCGAGCGCTGCTCCGGTGAGAATCAGGCCGAGGATCGGGCCGGCGCAGGGCGCCCAAAGCAGGCCCGTCGAAATTCCCAGCAGAAGCGATTTCCAGATGCTCGCTTCAGACGAAGCCTGGCCTTGCATTTTGCCGCCAATTTGCACGAGTGGACGCGCCGCCCATTCGGCAATCGAGGGAAACAGCAGGCTGATGCCGAGAACCAGGAATATCGCCATCGCGAAATAGCGGCCGCCCTGGTTGAGTTGCACCACCCAGTGTCCGCCGAACGCCGCAGCCACTGCGACTGCCGTAAAAGTCAGCGCCATACCCGCGAGCAAAGGCAGACTGGTGCGACGAAACGACTGATCGACGCGGGCGAAAACGAATGGCAGTACGGGCAAAACGCACGGGCTCAAGATCGTCAGCACTCCGCCCAGATACGCTAAGAGGTAGATCAGCATCCCGGTCCAATTACTTCTTCACGTACAAATCAGGCAACTGCTTCTGCAAGTTGGCCACCTTCGGCAAATCGTTGATCGCGATGTAGGGCTGATTAGGATGCAGCGCCGCGTAGTTCTGGTGATACGCTTCCGCTGGATAAAAAGCTTTCAGCGGAACTACTTGGGTCACGATGGGGCGAGCAAAGACGTGCGCTTTGTCGAGTTGCCCGATGTACGCTTCGGCCACGCGCTTCTGTTCGTCGTTGGCGTAGAAAATCACCGAGCGATACTGCGTTCCGTAGTCAGGCCCCTGGCGGTTCAGTTCCGTGGGATCGTGCGCGACCGAGAAGAAAACTTTCAGCAATTGCCCGTACGTGACTTTCGACGGGTCGTAGGTGATTTTCACTGACTCCGCATGTCCGGTTTCGCCAGTGCTCACCACTTCATATTCGGCAGTTGCGGCAGAGCCTCCGGAATAACCGGAAGTCGCGTCCTGAACTCCCTTTACATGCTGGAACACGGCCTGGATTCCCCAGAAGCAGCCCCCGGCAATTACTGCGGTTTGCTGGCCTGGAGTTTTGGCGAGCGGTGTATCGGTTGCGGGATCGGGCAGCGCAACTGGAGGTTCAGCTGCTCTAACTACACGCGCGCTCTGTGAGATCAGCACGCCGATCAACGCGATCACCGCAAGCGGAAATATGAGCTTGAAAACGGTGTTGTTTGTCATGGGGTGACTTTGCCTCGCTTTTGTACTTAATTAGAGACCCCAGTGCGTCAGAAGTTTCACGCCGCCAGATTGACGCTAATCAGCTGATTAAAAAGCGGTTATCAGATCGTCAGCAGCTCTTCGTAAAATCCGCCGAATTTGCGCGCGCGGTCGACGAAGTGAATTTCCAAAATCCAGTGGCGTTCTTCGCCGTTGGCATCGGGGCCGCGCATGCGGTTCGGATTGTCGGGATGAACGTAGAGCGTAACTTTGTCTCCGGGAATGCGCTCGTGCGGAAAATGGCCGATGAGATGTCCTGCGATCGGGCCGCCATATTCCCACCCGTTTTGCTTGGCAAGCGATTGCGCGTACAGGTACAAATCTCTGGCCGTGATGTCTGGCGTCTCGTCGAAATGCTTTTTGCCTTGCGCGAAGGCGGATTCGACGTCGCGGCAAAGTTTGTGCTTTAGCGGATCGTCGCCAAGCACATAAGTTCGTCCGAAGTCAGCTTCCCAGGCTTCGAACACCGGGCCGAGATCGAGGAAGACGACATCGTCTTCTTTGACAAGGAGATCAGGAGGGTTCTCGTCGTAAGGCTGGAGCGTGTTCTCTCCCGCGCGTACGATGCGCTTGTGCCAGTATGTGGTGACCTCATACATGTCCTCCGCCAGCGCGTAGATTTGTTCATTAATCCAGCTTTCGGTTGATCCCGGACGTATGATCCCTCGAACTATGATCTCCTGAAACAAGGCTTGGGCTTTGTTTTGAGCATCGAGCAGGGCGTCGATTTTGTCTTTGGCGGGGATGGGCATGCGATGAGTTTACTTGAGTCGCGCGCAAATACGCAGGTTTCGCAAAAGCGGCTAGACCTGCGGCATCCCATTCTTGCGAATCATGAATTGTGAATTAGAGTGGCCCAGGTCTCGTCGGTGTTGCGAGACCTGGGAAGAAACTCCTTAAACGCGGCTACCCCACCCTTCGCATTCTGGAAGGGTGGGGCAACCGTTGCTCTCGGATTTTATCTACGCCAGGAAGAACTCTTTCGCCAACTCAGCCCAGTCCTGATCGGGCAGCTGCACGGTCAGGTTGTCAACGGCCAGGCCGCCATCCTGCGCCAAGGCTCCAGCAGCCGCCGGAATCAGTTTCTGCAAGCGGAGCGCTGATTCTTCTGTCCACCAGCGGGCCAGCGCGCCACCGATCAGGTTGCGGAAGTTGGTCTTCGCGTCGGGCGATTGCACAGCCACCAGCCAGCCTTCGCCGTATGGGTCTTTGCGGGCCAATTCGGGATCGCGCGCGACCGCTTCGTTGATGTCAGTCACCGTCCCTTCGATCGGAGAAACCATGTCGACGGATTGGCCGTCGCGGAAGATCGTCCAAATCTTCTGTCCCTGGCGGACCCAGCGACCGCGTTGAGGGAGAGCGATGCGTTCGATCTTTCCCACCAGCTTAGAGGAGAAGTCGTCCATGCCAACTCGCACCATGCTGGGACCTTCACTCAACGCCCAGGTGTGGCCGGGATGGTAGCGCAGGTTCTCGGGAACCTGAAAACCGGAGACGACGTTCGGTAGTGGCCGAGCAGCCGGGCGCCGGGCAAGTTGCAACGCCGGTTGGGTTGCCGCTGACTTCCGGGTGAAGAAGTGATCGATTGTCAGAAAGACTGCGAAAGTTAAGAGAACCAGGATGACTGTCATAAATCACCTCTTCTGAGGGCCTTCTCTTTCGGGCCACTCACGCCCTGATATAAGGCAATCGCCGTGCCGAAACCTCCGGGGGCTCGATGTTTGCTACGAAACAGTTCCATGTCCAAGTGAACAAACGAGATAAACGGCACAGGAAATCGACGACTGAAAGTCGATTGCTGAAAACTGCCGCGGCGCGGCGATAAAGATCGCAACAGAAAAAACGGCCGTTTCGCCGCCGTGACGGGCTCAATCGCGGTTCGGTCCTCGTTTTCAATCATCAGCGTGAAATTCACCAAACGTTGCCGAATGCAACAGCACTTGTTGCGAAATGCATCGCCTCAGAACGTCTTGAGTTATGCAGGAAGTGGCTAATTCTCCTGATAGATGCAGCCGTTTGCCCGATCTCACATCAATCCGTGACTCGAATCACTGCCATGTTTCTGTTGAGAATTTCAACTAATGCACAGGCTGCTGAATCTCGCGACGGCGCCAAGCTGAGGTTCATTTAGACGAGGAGACAGACGCAATCCTCAGTGTTGGCCCGCCGCAGGAAAGGACGGCCAACATTCATGAGCAAGGCAATCCTATACGACGCGACGATTTGCATAGGCTGCAAAAAATGCGAAGAGGCATGCGCCGCGCAGAACCAACTCCCTTATAACGACTCCGTGGCCGCGGAGGAAAAACAGTCCGAACATAAATTCACCGCGATCGTGACCAAGGGCGACAAGTTCATGCGCCGGCTTTGCATGAACTGCGGCGATCCCGCGTGCGTTTCGGCCTGCCCGGTGGCGGCGTTGCGCAAGACCGCGCAAGGCCCGGTGATTTACGACGCCGACCGCTGCATGGGCTGCCGTTATTGCATGCTGGCGTGCCCGTTCAATGTCCCGAAGTATGAGTGGAACAAGCTGCTGCCCAAAGTGCGCAAGTGCACCATGTGCGCCGAGCGCGTGGCCGCCGGCAAACAAACCGCTTGCGCCGAGGCTTGCCCTACCGGCGCAACCAAATTCGGCGATCGCGATGCTCTGATCGCCGAAGCCCAGCAACGCATTCACGACAATCCCGGCACTTACGTGAACCACATTTATGGGCTAAACGAAGTCGGCGGCACCTCGGTGCTTCTGCTTTCTTCGGTTCCGTTTGAAGAGTTTGGCTATCGCACCGACCTGGCCACGGAACCCATGCCGATGCTGACCTATCGCGTGCTGTCGCACGTGCCCGACCTGGTGGGGCTGGGAACGGTTTTGCTGGGCGGCGTGTGGTGGATCACGAACCGGCGCTCGGAAGTGGCGGCGGCTGAGGCAAAAGCCGAAGAAGAGGAAACGCGTAGCAAAGGCGAGAAATAAGGCGAGGACCAAAAATGCAAACACAACGACCAAAATTGACCTTCTGGAGAGTGGTGGCCTGGGCGCTGCTGGCAGCCGGTTTTTGCGCCATGATCTATCGCTTCAGTCACGGCCTGGGTGCCTCGACCAACCTCAGCGATGATTTTCCCTGGGGCCTTTGGGTTGGATTCAAGCTGTTCTCGGTCGCGCTGGCGGGCGGCGGATTCACTCTGGCAGCAACGGTCTACATCTTCAATATCGAACGCTACCGCCCCGTCCTGCGGCCGATGATTCTTACCGCATTTCTTGCTTACTCGATGTTTATCATCTCTCTGATTCTTGATCTTGGCAGGCCGTATCGCATCTGGCATCCGCTGGTGATGTGGAACCACCATTCGGTGATGTTTGAAATCGCCTGGTGCGTGACGCTGTACACAACCGTCTTGTTTCTGGAATTTCTTCCTGTTGTCCTGGAGAAATTCGGCTGGGATCGTCCGTTGCGCTGGATGCACACGGTCATGGTGCCGCTGGTGATCGCGGGTGTGATTCTTTCCACGCTGCATCAGTCGTCCTTGGGCAGCCTTTATTTGATCGTGCCCGGGAAACTGTATCCATTGTGGTATTCGCCGCTGGAGCCGGTGTTCTTTTTTATTTCTTCGCTGTGCGCCGGACTGGCGATGACGATTTTCGAATCGTGGCAAAGCAACAAGGCCCTTCGCAAACAGCTAGAAATGTATTTGTTGACTGGGCTTGCGCGCGTGCTGGCGGTGTTGCTGGCTTTTTATCTGACGCTGCGAGTGGTTGATTTGGCGCGGCGAAGCGTGCTTCACCTGCTCATGCTGCCGCGGCCGGAAACCTACATGTTCTTCCTGGAAATTGCGCTGCTGACCATTCCCATGCTCCTGCTTTTCCGGGCGCGAGTGAACACGAATCCTCAGTCGCTTTATTTCTGCTCGGTGCTGACTCTGCTGGGCATTGTCACAAACCGCATGAACGTGGCGATCACGGGCATGCAGGCCAGCGCCGGCGTGCACTACTTCCCCAAAGCGACGGAGTTGACCATCACGCTGAGCCTGGTGGCGCTGGCGTTTACCGCTTTCTATCTGGCAGTGAAATACCTGCCGGTGTTTCCGGAGTCTGCAAGCACTGCGCCCGCGCCGCGGCCGTTGCCTGTGCCGGTGGGGGCTGTGCCTGAGTTTAGCAATGCTGACTGACAACTCCAACGCGGGAACGCCAAAGCTGTGGACCATCGGCGCCCGCAGCCTGAGCGCAAAGCTGGTCTTGTTGCTCGGCGCTTCCATGACCGTGGTTTTTGGCGTGCTCGGATATTTGAATATCCGGCTGAACCGCCAGCACTTGGAAGCCGCGACTCTGCTCAGCGCTGAACGGGTGAGCGATGTGATCAAGCGCAGCACGACAGAGTATATGCTGCGCAATGATCGCGAGGGTTTGTATCACTCGATTCAGGCCATGGCGGATGAGCCCGGCGTGGTGAAGATTCGGATTTTTGATCAGCAGGGAAAGATCACCTACACGACCGATCTGGCAGAGTTGAATCACGTGGTCGATAAGAACGGCGAAGCCTGTTACGGCTGCCATAACCGTTCGCAGCCCCTGACGCGGCTCGACCGTCCTGATCGCTTTCGTATTTACCGTAGTGGCGGTGGTTCTCGCGTGCTGGGAATTATCACGCCGATTGAAAATCAGCCGGCCTGCTCAAACGCCGCCTGCCATGCTCATCCGGCGGAACAAAAGATTCTGGGCGTCTTAGATACCGATCTTTCCCTGGCTAAAACCGATGTGCAACTCGCCGATAGCAGCCGCCGCATGGTTGCTTACACCATCGTCGCGTTGCTGGTGATCGCGTTCTTGATTTGGCTTTTCGTCTGGCGGGTGGTGGGCCGGCCGATCCACGCGTTGACGAAAGGCACGGAACTGCTTTCCGCCGGCGGGTTGGGATTTCAGATCAAAGTAGATTCGCAGGACGAAGTCGGCGACCTGGCGCGGTCGTTCAACAACATGAGCCTGCAATTGCGCGACGCCAACGACGAGATTCTGGCCTGGACCAAAACGCTGGAGGAGCGGGTCGATCAAAAATCGCGTGAATTGAAGAATGCGCATGAGCACGCGCTGCACATCGAGAAGATGGCTTCGATTGGAAAGATGGCAGCGGTGGTCGCGCACGAGATCAACAATCCGCTCTCGGGCATCCTGACCTACGCCAAATTGCTGCACAAATGGATCGATCGCGGCGAGATGAGCCGCGAAAAACATGAAGAAGCATTGCAGTGTCTCGATCTGATTGCCGGAGAGAGCCGGCGCTGTGGCGATCTGGTGAAAAATCTTCTGACTTTCTCGCGCACCGCGCCCATGAACATTGAAGCGACCGATTTGAACGCCGTGGTGGAACGCAGTGTGCGCCTGGCCCAGCACCAGATGGAACTGAACGGCATCCAGTTGCATCTTGATCTGCCCTCCAATCTGCCGCGGGTGGCTTGTGATCCAGCGCAGATCGAGCAGGTGCTGATTGCGCTGGTGATGAACGCGCTGGATGCGATGCCGCGCGGCGGTAATTTGTGGCTGCAGACGCGCGAGCACAAAGCTCAGAGTGAGATCGAAATTCAGGTACGCGACGATGGAACGGGAATTCCACCGGAAATTCTGCCCCAAATCTTCGAGCCATTCCTCACCACGAAAGACAGCGCACACGGCGTGGGATTGGGGCTGGCCATCAGCCACGGAATTATCGAGCGCCACAACGGACGCATCCAGGTGCAGTCCGAGTCAGGCAAGGGCACAACTTTCACCATCACGCTGCCGTTGCAGGCTGCAACGAGCGCAGCGCGGAACGGCAAGGATCTGGTGGGCGCGAAGGCGAGGTGATGAACGTGAGCGAAAAAGACAGATTACTCATTGTCGACGACGAACTCAGCGTGCGGGACTCCCTGCGCAAGTGGTTTCAGGAAGAAGGCTACGAGGTGGGCAGCGCTGAGAACGCCAGCGATGCTCTCTCCTTGCTGGCCGAGCAACGTTGGGATGTGGCGCTGGTGGATATCAAGATGCGCGGCACCGATGGCATTGAACTCCAGCGGCGCATGCACGAGATCGATCCGCAGCTCGCGGTAATCATTATGACCGGATACGCTTCAGTCGAGACGGCGGTCGCGGCTTTGAAAAACGGCGCGTACGACTACGTGACCAAGCCGCTCGATCCCGACGAGATTGCGCATCTGGTGAAGAAGGCACTCGAGCAGAAGCACACCAAACAGGAAAACGAGCGCCTGCGCGAAACCGTGGCCGAAGCGACGCATCCGGGAGAGCTGGTGGGGCAAAGCGCGGCGATGCGCAAGGTCTTCGAAGCCGTGGAAACCGTCGGCCCGACCGACGCGACGGTGCTGATCACGGGCGAGAGCGGAACAGGCAAAGAGCTTGTGACACGGGCCATCCATGCGGCCAGCCCGCGCCGGTTCCATCCGCTGGTCGTCATCCACTGCGGAGCATTGACCGAGACGCTGCTGGAGAGCGAATTATTCGGCCACGAAAAAGGCGCATTCACCGGGGCGCAGTATCGCAAGAAAGGCAAGTTCGAAATCGCCGAAGGCGGCACGGTCTTCCTGGACGAAATTGGCGACATCAGCCTGAAAACTCAGACTGACCTGCTCCGCGTTTTGCAAGAGCACGAAATCGTCCGCGTGGGCAGCAATCAGCCGATCAAAGTCGACTTCCGCTGCGTAGCGGCGACGAACAAAAACCTCGAGCAATTGATTGAAGAAGGAAAATTCCGTCCTGATCTTTTTTACCGGCTGAATGTTTTTCACATCGAACTGCCGGCGCTGCGCGAGCGGCGGCAAGATATTCCCATGCTGGTGGACCATTTTGTCCGCAAATTTGCCCAGGCCATGAATAAGCGGATCACGCGAGTTGAGCCGGAGGCGATGCAACAATTGCAGGAACAGCCCTGGCCGGGCAATGTGCGCGAGCTGGAGAACGCCGTGGAGCGGGCCATGGTGCTGGCGCAGGAGCCGGAACTACGGACGCAGGACTTCATTTTCAAATCGCAACCTGCGCATGATGGCGCTGACCGAACGCTCGATGATGTGGAACGCGCTCACATCCTGCGCGTGCTGGAAGAATGCGGAGGCAACCAGAGCCGCGCCGCCGAAGTCCTCGATATTGACCGTGTGACCCTGCACCACAAGCTGAAGAAATATGGCTGGTCGAGAAGTCCGGTTGAAAGCCGATGAAGCTGCTGCAACTGCTGCCGATCGGGAAGCTGGATGACAATTTGCTGCGGGGCCTGCAAGGCGGGATTCCGCAGTTTGTTGACGTTCTGTGCGAAGTGTTGCCTCCCGTGCCCGATCCCGCGCCGGCACTTCATTCCGAGCGCCAGCAATATCATTCTTCGGAAATCCTGCGCCGCATGCAGGACCTGGTCACGCGGCGCACCTGGCGTTTGCTGGGCGTGACATCGCTCGATCTCTACATTCCGATCCTGACGTTTGTGTTTGGCGAAGCGCAGATGGGCGGGCCATGCGCGCTGGTCTCAACCTATCGTTTGCGGCAGGAGTTTTATGGATTGCAACCTGATTTCGAGCTACTGCAACAGCGTTTATTGAAGGAAGCGGTTCACGAACTGGGACACACCTTGGATCTTAAACATTGCCATGATTACGAGTGCGTGATGGCATCGGCGCATGCGGTGGAATGGATTGATTTGCGCGGGCCTGCGCTGTGTGAGGCCTGCAGGACGCAGATGATGTCGAGCGTCTCTGAAGTCTAGCCGAGCAGCTCTCCTTTGCGGTTACACTTGCCTTCCCGCGTATGACAGCACAAAAATGGCAATCACCAGAACGCCGACGCCATAGCCCATCACAATGCGCGGCTTCTGACCGCCGCCGCGCCACTCGCCCGTAATCATTCCCCAGATTGCTGCCGTGATGACGATGACCGACATGAAGAGCGGCCAGCCGAGGACGGTGCCCAACTGTCCGAGATTTGTGGTGGCCGCGCCGTAGAGGATCGTGCTGCCGAACCAGAGAAACGCCATCAGCGCGGTGAGGAACCAATAAGAAGAAGTGCCCGAGGCGTGGAAGCGATCGGCGGTGTGATTTTTGCCGAGGAGATATCCGCAATAGAGCAGGTTGGGAATTCCGGCGGCGAGCGTGAGCGGAAGGAAGACAACGTTCGGGCCCGAGATCTTCGACACGCCGTGCGCCTGCGCGGTCTGCAGAATCGGATCGCCAAATACCAGCGCAAGATTCACCAGGCCGGAGCCAAGCCCGCCAAGAACGCAATAAATCAGTCCCATAAAAACAGGAACTTCGCCCGGCAGACGAGCCCCGAGCGCGCTCTCGCGCTGCTTGCCGGCAACGGCGCAAATGCCAACTCCAATCAGCACAAGAGCGAGACCGGCGAGCGCCAACATTCCGGCAGGAGTGGCGATTCTATCGGAGTGCCGGGAAACCAGCGGCACCAGACTGCCGAGCGCGGCAGAGAGGCCGAGCATGATCGAAAACGAAACAGCCACGCCGACAGCTTCGACGGCAAGGCCGATGAAGACCGCCGAAACTCCCCATCCGGCGCCGCAAGCTGCAACGGTGGCGACGACATTCCATCCGGTTTGCTGATAGATGGCGATCGGGCTCCCGACAGTAACGAGTGTCAGCAATGGCGGGAAGATAAAAAGGCCGTAGATGGTCCACATCAGCCAGGTATTTTCCCAGGCCCAGCGCTGCGTCAATTTCATGGGAACGGCGAAACTGCCGTTCATGGCGCCGGCAATCAGAATCATGAACAGGCCGAGCGTGGCTTCAGGCATGGAGAGTACGGGCCCTTTCTTGGCTTTGCGATGATGATTGTTTCGGCAGAATAAAGGCGTAGCAACGCGCGGGATTGTGCACGAATATGTTTTTCACGTCTTTGTCGGCCAGGCCGGCCTGCTTCAGTCGAGGAACGAAGTCGCGCAGCAGGAATGCCAGCCCCGGAGAGCCATCGTAGGCTTTCCAGTATTTGCGGCGGGCAGCGTCCATGCCGAGGACGATCTGCGAACCGAATCCGGCGCCGAGCATGGCGACGATGAGATCCAAGGTTGGATTTCCCGCTTCCGGCGGCCAGCGGAATGCGGAGTCGTACTCCAGCAAAACACCGCTGGAGAGAATCTCTTTATGATACGTGCGGTCAGGCAGACGATCGGTGTGAGAGATCACGACGTGATCAAGTGTTGCGCGGAGATTCTGAAACAGACGAACCTGTTCCAAAGCGCCAGTGCCCTGCTCGGTGTGCGTGAGAATCGGCGCGCCAGTGCGCGCCTGGGTCATGGCGGCGGCTTCGATCACCTTGCGTTCGTGGTCATTCGGGGAATCTTTGCCAGTGGCGACTTTGATCACACCGGCCTTGTACGGAGTTCGCGAAATTTCCGGGCCGTTATAGTCGGCGGAGTCGATCCCCTCCTCGATATCGGCGATAAATAATTTCGCGATCTGCGCGGCGTCGAGCCGGCCGCCCCAATGACCGGGAGCGTAATACTTTGCCAGATGAAGACCGGTCGGGCAAACGATGTTCACGCCAGTTCTTCGGCAAACTTCGGCGAGTTTCGTGGCGTTGCGGCCGCCGCCGCAAGGCATGGAGTCGACCAGCGTGCGCCCGCCCGCAGCGTAGAAATCGGCGACGCCAATGCAGGCTCGATCAACCGAATCCAGCAGAAAATCAGGATTGCAATAAGTTGTAAAGCTGGGATCGATGATGATGTGCTCGTGCGCATAGCAAATGCCGGCGTAGCTGGCGTCGATGTCTCCGAGAACTGTGCGCAAGAAGGCCATTTTAGGGAGCGGAAAGAATGGCTCCGGCGTTCAGCAGATTTTGTCGAAGGGAAGCGAAGTCAAGGTCACGCGGCGCACGATTTGTCTTGAAGCACAGAGCAGCCGCGGTTCCGGCGGCTTGCCCCATCGCCATGCATTGCGCCATCGACCGCACACTGGCGTGAGCATCGTGAGTTGCAGAGAAACACCGTCCGGCTACAAAAAGATTTTCCAGCTTTTGCGGAATCAGCGCGCGGAAAGGAATGCCGACGCATTGGCCATCGGGAAGGTAATGCCATTCGGTGCCGGTTCCGGCGTGATGGTCTTCGATCGGCGCGCCGCACAGGCCGATCTGATCGTCGAACTGGCGTGCAGTGAGCACGTCTTCTTTCGTGAGACGGTATTCGCCATGCGCGCGGCGGGTTTCCCGAATTCCGATTTGCGTCCCGAATGCGACAAGTTCCGAATTCTCATAGCCGGGAATATCGGCCTTGAGAAATCTCAAATATTCGAGCGCCTGGCGGCGGCCTTCGATTTCGGCGCGAGTAAGTAAGTCAGGATCGGTGGCATTGCGAAAGTGGCCGTCGCGCGACTCGAAGGATCGGACGCGCGTCATGTTGGTTGCGACCATTCCTTTGACCGGAGTGGCGTGGTCACTGCCTTCGTGCCGGGGCAAATCGAAGCGGCCGGACTCAGCCGCCGCCGCCATGCGGCGATGAAATTCCTGCTTGGGCATGGTTTTGCGCAGGGGAAGATCGACGTTGGCAACTTTGAAAGTGGTCGTCAGCATTTGCGCCGGCCCATGTTCTCCGGCCAGTTCGCAGGGAGCGCCGGCAAAATAACATAGATCGGCCTCCCCGGTGGCATCGACAAAATATTTTCCGGTCACCGTGCGCAAACCTTGTTTGGTGGCAACGGTCAGCACTTGAATTCGCTGTTGAGTCACCGTCGCATCCTGAATCCAGGCGTAAAGCAGAATCGCCGCACCGGATTCTTGCACCAATCGTTCCCAGACGACTTTCAGATATTCCGAATTATAGGTAACACCCGTGCCCGCGCCGTAGGTGTTGGGACGTTCCATGCACGCGCCATATTCTTGCAGACCGCGAACGACGTCGTCGGCGATGCCGCCGACCACTTTCAGCGAACGTGATCCCGGAGTGTAGAAGCCGTAAAAAGTGTCGAGCACCGCAGTGCTCGTGCCGCCGAGAAAACCATAGCGTTCAATCAACAGAGTCCTGGCTCCGGCGCGGGCAGATGCAATGGCTGTAGTCGCTCCGGCAGAACCGGAGCCGGCAACCACGACGTCAAATTCGATGCTCTGCTTCGCCCCTGGAGAGAAGACATCCATGCTAGCCTCGCAGCGCACCCGTTTCGAGCAGAGCCAGGCCAGCCGCGCCGATCACCCCCGTATGCGACGGAACGCGAGGAAAGACGATGGGTATATCGCGGCCCACGATGAAACGGGTTCGGCGGTGCAACTCCCGGCGCAGCGGATCGAGCAACTGCGCGCCCGATTCGGCGATCTGGCCGCCCACGATGATCAGTTCCGGATCGACCAGATGAATCAAGCTGGCGACGGCTGCGCTGAGATGAAAAGTTGCGCGGTCAATGATCCACTTGGCGGCCTCGTCGGACTCCGCTGCAACTTGAAAAACCTGAGCGCAGTCCCACGACTCGCCGCGATCGGTGAGGACAGAATTTACCCGGCGATGCGCCGCCGAAAACGCTTCCGCTTCGATGGAACGGGCGGAAAAAACAGTTTCGAGGCATCCGTAGTTGCCGCAGATGCACAGGGGACCATACGGATTGATTGTCATGTGGCCGATGTGGCCGGCGACTCCATGAGCGCCGCGCATGATCTTGCCTTCCATCAACAGGCCGCCACCAACGCCGGTGCCTAGGGTGAGCATGAGCACGTTCTCACATCCTCTGGCTGCGCCCCAAACCCACTCGGCGACCAGGGCGATGCGGGCGTCGTTATCGGCATAAACCGGTTTGCCGGCGGCAGCTGGGCCAAGCAGATCGCGCAATGAATGACCTTCAATGTGCTTTAGATCGCCGGGCGAACGCACGAGTTCGGTGGTCTTGTAATCCACCACACCCTTGCAGCCAATGCCGATGGCGTTGACCGGGCCGTAGGTTGAAAGCTTGGCGAGAAACGATTCGGCCAATACTTTGACCTTGTCGAGAGTGCGCGGCGTGGCTTCAGAAAGCGCAGTCTTGAGTTGACCGTTTTTGTCGACCAGTCCGGCTTTGAGGTTTGTGCCGCCAATATCAAGGCCGATCGCATACATTTCCTGACCGCTTGGGCCCTTGGCATTCATAGATTTGCGGCATTGTAGCATCGGTGTGCATAATGGCTGGGCAACACTATGCCTGATCAAAACAAGCCCGCCCGGAACGCCGCTGTTTCGTATTTCGATTCGACGCTCGAGCTGCTCAATCGGCTGAGAACCACACAATTGCCGGTGATCGAGAAGGCGGCTGAGCTTTGCGCCGGCCGCATTGCCAAAGGCGGCTTGATCTTTCTTTTTGGCTGCGGGCACTCGCGCATGATGTGTGAAGAAATGACGCCGCGGCAGGGATGTTTCGTGGGATTTGTCGCCCTGGTCGAGCAGTCGCTTTCAAATCATGCAGCGATTGTGGGCACGAACGGCTTGCGGCCTCCGCTGTACCTGGAAAAGTATGAAGGATACGCCGAGCAGATACTGCAGGGTTTCCGATTTGGAGAAAACGACGCGTTCATTGTGATTTCCACCAGCGGAATCAGGCCGGTGCCGATCGAAATGGCGCGGGGCGCGCGAGAGCGCGGCTTGCCGGTGATCGCCATCGTCTCGCGCGCGCACTGTGAGCAATCCAAGCCGGCGCATTCCTCCGGTAAGAAGCTGATTGACTTCGCCGATATCGTAATCGACAACGAATGCCCGCCCGGCGATTGCGTCGTTGAACTTGAAGGACTGGAATGGCGCACCGGGCCGACTTCGACCGTGACCGGCGCGATGATCATCAATATGCTGCGCTCTGAAACCGCGCGACTGCTGCTCGATAAGGGGCACAAGCCGGTGCTGCTTCCCAGCCATCAGTTCGTCGGGAATCGCGGCGCCGAAGAGCAGCTCGACCAGTTCTACGAAACCTATCGAAAGAGCCTTCTGCACCTCTACGAATGAATCTGAGATTTCCGCGGCCTCTTGCATGGCGCAGACTTTGCTCATCACCGGATCGTCGGGAATCGCTGCGGCCACGGCGCGACTCGCGGCAGAGCGGAAAGAGCGCGTGTTCGTCGTGGGGAATCGCGGCAAAGAATGCGAAGACCTCTGCGCTAAGATTCAAGGTTCTGCATACGCCGTCGCCGACGTCAGCGACTATCAAGCCGTGCAACGCGCGGTAGCGGAATGCATTCGGCAATTTGGCGGGATCGACGCAGTCTTTAATGTGGCCGGCATCAGCGCGCGCGCACTCGGCGACGGCCCGCTTCACGAATGCATGCCGGAAGCCTGGCAGGCCGCGATGAACATTCACGCGGCGGGAACGTTTTACGTCTGCCGAGAAGTGCTTCGTCGCTGGGTTTCGGCATCGCATCGCGGCGCGATTCTTAACATGGGCAGCGTGCTGGCGCGGTCTCCGGAACGCGATTTTTTTGCCACTCATGCTTATGCAGCCAGCAAAGGCGCAGTCGAATCTCTGACTCTGGCGGCGGCTTCTTATTACGCGCCTTATGGAATCCGCATCAATGCGATCGCTCCCGGCCTGGTGCGAACTCCGATGAGTGCGCGGGCACAGACCAACGAGAAAATTCGCGCCTTCATCGCGCACAAGCAGCCGTTGAAGGCAGATTTCATTGATGCTGAAGAAATCGCGCGCATCGCCCTATTTTTGTTAAGCAACGACTCGGTCCCCATCACAGGCGAGATTGTTCGCGCCGATGCCGGCTGGGCCGTGACCGGCTAAACCAGCGATCCCGCTCCAACCTGACCAACTTATCAATCTTGCTCACAATAACTTACCGCTTACCCACCCGCGTATCCCCGATTGTGACGTAGATCACAAGCATCGGTGATCTGATTCATGGATGCCCGTCCTCACGTCTGCGATGCTGTGATCGTAGAGGTGGTTCATATGTCTCAAGACATTCGTGACGAGAAAGAGAAGAAAAAAGACGATCGCGACGTCCTCGATGTCCTCAAGTTCGAATTGAAGTTCCTGGAAGATGGAGGCTACGGGCGTTCGCCGCGCACACCTTGGCGCGCTTCCTACGTTTTCGAGGACTCGCTGAGCTGCCCCAATTTCTGCGATCCGGCCAAGCCCCATCCCTGCGACGAATGCCTGCTGATTCAGTTCGTTCCCAAAGCTTTGCGCGAGCAAGAAGTACCCTGCCGCTTCATTCCGTTGACGGAAGAAGGAGAGACGGTAGATCACTTATATCGGGCTGGCACGCAAGTGGAACTGGAAGCAGCTTTGGCTTCCTGGCTGCGCAAGCAGATCGGCCGCATCGAACGAGAGCGAAGTCAAGCGGCGCAAAAGCAGGAAGCCAGGGCTTAGGATCGCAGTCAGCGGAAGATTCGCTGGCATTTTCCCTGGCATCGGCAGAGATCAAATTTTTCGATTGCTGGCATCGTTCGCATTGATCTTTGACTACAAATTCTCATAGACGCTGCTATGACGACTTCTACCGCTTGTATGTCTTGCTGTTGAAATCTTTCCAAGTAATTCAAATTTATTGACTTGCGGGGCATCTTGTTTGGTACATTAGATGCCCTTTGCAACCCTACCACTGAAGCTTGAAATCGCAGGCGAATCTTCAATCTGTAGTGCAGAGGGAGGTCTGGAATGCGACGCTCATGGCTAACTATTCTCCTCGTCGTGTTGTTTGGGGTTGCAGCACAGGCACAGACGTTCCGCGGCGCGATCAATGGAACCGTCACGGATCCATCGGGCGCGGTGCTGGCCGGAGCTACCGTCAAGGCCACTAATAACGGCACCGGGGTTGCTTTAAGCACCACCACCACCACCGACGGCGCGTTCGCCTTCCAGGATCTTCCGCTGGGCTCGTACACCATTGCCGTGACGGCGAGCGGCTTCCAGCAAACGACGGTGGCAAATGTGACGGTCACTGCCGGCCAGGTCTACACGCTGCCGGTGAAGATGTCGATGGGGCAACAGTCGACCACCGTGGAAGTATCCGCGGCGGCCATTGCTCTGGATCCAACGACAGCAACCCAGACCATGACGATTTCACCCACCTTGGTTCAAGACGTTCCACTGAACGGGCGCGACTTCACTCAGCTGATCTCCGTTTCCCCGGGCTACGCGGGTTATTCGGCGGGCGGCTACGGTTCGCTGAACGGAACGCGCCCCAACCAGATGAACTGGCAGATTGATGGCGTGGATAATAATGATTTCTGGCATAACATTCCGGCGGTCAATCAAGGTGGCGTTTCCGACATTGCCGGTATCATCATGCCGATTGACGCGACGGATGAGTTTTCCGCGCAAACGCAATCCGGGGCAGAAGCAGGACGAAACGCCGGGGGCACGGTCAATCTGGTTCTGAAATCGGGCACAAATGGGTTCCACGGCAGCGCTTACTACTTCAACCGAAATGAATTTTACAGTGCGGCCTCGCCGTTCAAGCCGCCTGACCAAAAAACCCCCGAGTTGCGGAACCAGAATTATGGTTTTTCTTTCGGCGGCCCGTTCATCAAGGACAAGTTCTTTTTCTTCACTTCGTTTGAAAAGCAGCAGTACATCATCGGCCTTTCTGGATTAGCCACGGAGCCGTCTGCGCTGTGGGTGCAGCAGGCCGGCAATCTTCTGGCCGGTGCCAGTGTGCCGGTGAGTCAGACCTCCTGCAATTTGCTCGGTCCCGGGCTGACCAACTTGCTGCCGGCGGGGGCGACGTGCACGCCGACCACTACAGCCGGTTTGTGGCCGACATCGGGAGCCGGATCAATCGCCGGTCTTCCCGCGAAGGTAAGCAACTTCTTTAGTCCTGTCGCTTCCACTGGGTACAGTTATAACGGCGTGGCTAAAGTAGATTACAACTTCACTGAAAATCACCATCTCTCCGTCCGCTGGTTTGGAGGACAAGGCAGCCAGACGGCGCCGCTCGGAGGCAGCCCGGCGTTGGGAACAGCCAGCTCCGATTTGCAGTACTACTTTGAAGTTGCTCCCATTCATGTCTACAACTATGCCGTCGTGCTGAACTCCGCTTTCTCGCCGCGCCTGACCAACCAGGTGCTTTTTGGAATCAACTATTTCAATCAGGTCTTTCACGATTTCAACAATAGCTTTGATACCAAGGCGATGGGATTGTATCTCAGTCCTGACGCTACCATTCACGGGCAGCCCATCTTTGGTGCGCCGAACCTGGATATCTCAGGTTTCGAAGAAACCGGTCTGACGCCGCCGGAAGGCCGCAATGACGTTACCGGCATGCTGGGCGACATCATTTCCTATACGACCGGCAAGCACCAGATCCGCTTCGGAGGCGAAGTGCGGCAGGGCCGGGTGAACGAGTTCTATCATCGTCGTGGCACCGGGGAGTTTTCCTTTGATGGAAGCGAAGGTCCAAACGGCAACGGCACAGTCCCGTGGAATACGAGCGACCCCAACGCCGCCGCCCTGGCGGATTTCCTGGCAGGAAATGTGCTGACTTCGACCATCGCGGTCGGTGATCCGGAGCGCTTTGTGAGAGTCAACGCATTCAGCCTGTTTGGACAGGATGCGATCCAGGTAACGCGGAAGTTGAACCTAAACTTCGGTTTGCGTTATGAGTATTTTGGCCCGCTTTACAGTCCGAATAAAGACCTTGCGGTCTTCATTCCCGGACAGGGGATGCTGATCCAGGGGGCCGGAATCGATTCAGTCTTCCCCCCGGATCGAAACAACCTCGCTCCCCGTTTCGGTTTTGCCTATCAGCCTCGCGAGGGCGGGGATTTGGTGCTGCGCGGCGGAATCGGTGTCTTCTATGATCAGATCAACATGAATCCGTTCCTGGATTTCCGTCCGCCAATCTCGGCCGCGGACGGATTGCAGGATAATCCGATCGGTCCAGCTGCGGTCTCGAACTACAATTTGAACGGCTACAACTGGGACGCCGTGCAGACGGGAGGGGCTTCTATTTTCCCCGGTGTGACGCTTTGCCCGACCTTGAACTTCAACACCACTCCGGGATGCGGCGTTCCAAATCCCGCGACCGGCGCCAACACCTACAACGTCTACTCAGTCAACCAAAACTTCCGGACACCTTACTTCTACAACTACAACCTTCAGCTGGAAAAGAGCCTGAGCAACTCGGCTGTGATGCAAATCGGGTATGTGGGGAGTGAAGGGCGAAAACTGAGCACCATTCTCAACATCAACCAGGCGGTCCCGCCGGCTTCTGTTGGACCGTGGACTTCGCTTTATCCCAACGTGGGCTCGATCTTGCAGATGAACAGTATCGGAACGTCAAACTACAACTCGCTGCAAACAACTCTGCGCGTCCGCTCCTGGCATGGGCTGACATCTCAGTTCGCCTACACCTGGGCGCACGCCTTGGATAACGGAAGCGAGTATCGTGCCGTCGTTCCCCTCGACAGCTTCGATCTGAATGCAGAGTACGGCAACAGCGACTACGACACGCGGCACAACTTCACGGCTGCGTTTACCTATAACATCCCGAATGCCTCCTGGGGCCCGAAACTTCTGACCAATGGATGGCAGGTTTCGAGCTTGTGGTCGTTCCATACCGGGGAGCCGTTCAACATCACCGGCGGTTATAGCCGTCCGGGCTGCGACCTGAACTTCGATCCTTTCGCCGGCGTCTCGCATAGCTTCTCACAAGCGGCCGGCGGGGTGGAATGGGTGAATCCGGCGGCATTCAACTGCTCGAATCCAACCACCTTCCTGGGCAACCTTGCGAGGAACCGGTTCTACGCGCCGGGTTACGGCGACGTGGACCTCTCGGTGTTCAAGAACATCCCGGTTACCGAGCGTTTCAAGATACAGCTCCGCGCCGAGATGTTTAACATCTTCAACCACATCAACCTGGCCTCGGGTGGAGGATCTGTGAGCCAGACGACAGGCTTCGTGAGCGATACCATCGGCGACTTCAATGGCGCGCCGGGCATCGGGCCCGGCGAAGCCTTTAACATGCAGCTCGCGGCGAAGATCATTTTCTAGCCGGGCTGCAACGGTGGATTCTTGGCGGGTGCGCGAATGCGCATCCGCCTTTTTTCGGATCGCAAGGTCAGCCATGTGGGGACAGCCGCCCTCGGCTGTCCAGTCGAGCCAAGCTCGACGATCCTGGGTTTCTTGAATCAGGGTTGGAGCAAGTGGTTCATGCACGACCCGGCGAACTCGCAGGGACAGCCAAGGGCGGCTGTCCCCACGTGGCCATTCAGCAGGGTCCTGCCCACCCAGATCACTTACTGCCTTACCAGCAGCGCCAGCCGTGGGAAGCGGAATTGCCCGGCGGCATCGTCGATCACATTGACCTGGCAGGTATAGAAGCCGGGCTTGAGTGAAGCCAGCGGAACGTCGAGCTGGAACACCGCCGCTTTCCGCGCCGGGTCGTTGAGTTGATCGCTGATCACGGTTGGGGTCTCGTAGGCCTTGCTGTTGCCCCGGAAAAAAGCCACGCTGCTTAGCAGATGGATGCTGGGTTTTGCTGCGCCGCTATTTGGCGCTGCGCCAATCCCCACCCCCCCCGCCTGATGCGCCGGATCATAGACTTCGTAATAAAAATAAAGATGCTGCCCCGCCGAGAAAACATGCGTGACGCTGGGGATGACCTGCGAGCCATCGCGCACCAGCGGATTGTCGGTTTTATGTTTATTCGCGGGCTGAATTTGGCTGGCCAGCACGATTGAACTCATTTTCACCGGAACTCCCTTCAAATCGGGGACCTTCAAATCGGTCTCGAACGACCCCAACAGTCCGGTCTGGTTCTCGCGCACCACAAACTTCAAGTGATATTTCCCGGGAGGCAGCACAAAGCCAGTGTCGTACTGCACATTCTTGCGCTGCACGAGTTGCGAAGTATTGAGCGCAAGCTTCACGGTGTCGCGCACTTGTCCGACCGGCCGCTTGCTGGGGTCTTCCAGTACCCCGATCACATCCAGAGAAGCTTTGTCCTGATCTTTATCGTGCGTGAAAGGAATTTGCGAGCCAGGAACGACGAGTGACACCGAAACGTAAAACCTGTTATCGGCAATGCGGAAATATGCGGGAGCAAGGTAAACTGGCAGGTCCGTATCCGGCAGATCGGAAGCCAGCTCTTCCTCGAGCTGACGTTCGCGGTCTTCCTGCGTCGAATGCCGGAAGTCGGCGGGAGCATAATAGCCGCGGCGGAATTCGAGCTTTACTCCCGGACGGTTCACGCGCACGGTGATGCGCCGATAGCGGCCATCGCGCGCCGGATTATTGCTGTGATAGCCGAGCAGGTAGTAAATGGATGAATCCTGCTGCACCCCGGTGAACACTTTCCCAAAATCGTTGGAATCGAGAAACGCCTTGCCGCCGGTGTCGCCCGCCAGCGTGACCAGAGTCTCCTGGGTTGTGAAGTTGGAGTTGAGTGCGTTCAGCGTGGCCGCGCCGGAATACGGAGAGACTCCCCGCAAACTTGCATTCTGCGCTTCCCCGCCCGGGACGATTGCCTGCAATCCGCGAATGTCCATCGTGTAGATGGCAAGATTGGCCCGGACCGCGGCATTGGTCGCCGCGCGCAGCTCGGATTCGTTTTCAATGCCGGTTCGGTCCATGCCGCTGGAGAAATAGATCAGCGATTTCTTCTCATCGACGTGGGAGAGCCTTTCCGCCACGGACTTCAGCGCTTCCAGTCGCCGGTCGGTGTTGAAGATGTTGTATTCGGTATCGTCGACGGTGAAAGGCTGGCCGGTGTCAGGAGTGCCTTCGGTTGAGCCAGTTGTTCCTTCTTCAAAGCCTTGTCCTGCTCCGGCGTTGAAACCTTGCAAGACTTTTTTCAGTAAAGCGGCGTCTGAAGTGAAGTCCTGGTTCACCACGAGTTGGCTGCCCAGCGAGATTATCGCCACCAGATCAGCGGGAGCCATTTGCTTCTCCACATAATGCTGGGCCGCGGTCACGGAGCGATCGATCTCATCCGGTTCCATGGCACTCAGGTCGAAAAACAGAATGATCAGGCGGCGGTCTTTGAGCGGAATCGCTGCCTGGTTCGGCTGAGGACTTGCCGCAGCCGCTTTTTGTGCGCGCAAGTTTCCCAGCAACGGAACTTCTGCGGTGTTGGTGGAAACGACAGCGTCGGTATTCTCCAGGTCGAAAGTCGCGATCTGTTGCGGCCTGTTGTCTTCGAGTACGGTGAAGTCTTGGCGCTTCAGATCTTTCACCGGCGCGCCCTTTTGATCGCGGACGGTGACGTTAACCAGCACCAGCTCCGTCTCGGAGTGAAATGTGTATTGGCTCGACGAGTCCTGCGACGACGAACTGTTGGCAATAAGGAGCGCCAATGCCAGCGAAATAATCCTTCGCAGCCGGTTTGCGTGATCTGTAGAAGAAGCCATCGTCAATCCTTTTAAAACCGGAAACGGGCTGTAAACTGCAACGTCCGCATGGCGCCGACCGCGATGACCTGCCCGAATGTCGGCGAATTCACGGTCGTATCAATCGTAGTGTATTGCGGATGATTGAACACATTCGACGCCTGGAAACGCAGCTCGAACATTCTGCTTTCGCGTAAGGGGACGACTTTCGTGATCGCCATATCGAAAACAACGCTGCCTGGTCCCTCGATGCTGTTGCGGCGCGCATCACCGTAGACATTGGCAGCGGGAACTGTGAACGCTGCGGTGTTGAACCATTCTCGAATACTGGGATCGGGGACCGTGATCGAGGCGCCTGGAACCACATTGGCGCGGAGCGTGCCATTGGTTCCACGGCTCACGTCGGAGGGATCACCGAGCACACGCGGCGTGAAAGGCAGGCCAGAAGCGATTGTCCAATCGCCGCTCCACTGCCAATCACCCAATATCGCGCGCATCGGGCCGCTGCCATTGAGCCAGTAGCGGTCGTGCCCGAAGGGCAATTGCCAGAGATAATCGGCGGTGAATTTGTGCCGCTGATCAAAATAAGAGAGGCCGCGCTCTCCAGCCAGATCGAAGGGATTCTGCGCCACCACGCTAGTTCCACCACCGATCGAAGAAGCGTCATCGATGGACTTGGAATAGGTGTAACTGCCGCCGATCGAAACTCCATGTTGTAACCGCTTGCGCAGCCGGATTGTGCCAGCATCGGCATGAGAAGAGGCCTGTGCGCTTTCCCAGTTAAAAGCCTGCACATTTTCTAAGCGAATTCCCGTGGTGCAGATCGGCGGATTCCCGATGAGGCAACGATTGGGGGCTTCGAGCACGTCCAGCCGCGTTCCCTTCGTGCCCGTGTAGTCGAGATTGAGAAGCACCGTGGGTTTGATTTCCTGCTGAACGTCCAGGTTCCAGATCTGGACATATCCCAGCCGGTAGTTCGGATCAACCGCATAGTTATTGGTGATAAGGCCGTTTGAGGGCGGCGCTCCGCACTGGCTGGCGGGGGGAAATCCGCATTGCAAAGTCAGATCGCCGGCGTTGGATTGAATATTGGTCGCAGTGACTGCAAACGGCGGCTGAAAAGCAAGCTGCTGCGCGATCGTCTGAAACGCGCCGGTGTTGTAGTTGATGCCGTATCCGGCGCGCACGACTGTCTTCGCAAGCGGCTTCCAGGCAATCCCCAGACGCGGCGCAACGTTGTTTCGATCAGGACGCACCAGGCTCGATGGATAGGGACCATTGTTGGGCCCGACTTCTCCCGGCAGAACAGGCACAACCGCGTTTGGTGCCGCGACCGGAAAGTCCGGATTGACAAGAAATCCAGGAGCAATGTCGAGGTTTGCAATCCGGTTATTCAATTCGGTGAACGGCGAAACATATTCGTAGCGGAGGCCGAAATTGAAGGTGAAATTGCCGGTGATTTTCCATTCGTCTTGCCCGTAAAGGTCCCAGTAGTTCCCGCGGAAATGATAGTTGTTGTCGCCGATCTCAAGAGCTTTTTGCAGCCGCGTCTGTTGCGGAACGCCGAGCAGGAAGTCGGCAAGGTCAAATCCGGTGGTGCCCGGTGATGCTGCTGGGTCCGAAGTATTCAGTCCGGTAAACACAAAACTCCCGCGGGCATCGTTGCTGGCCTCGGTGTTGAGTTGGACCCAACGGAAATCTCCGCCCCACCGCAGCGTATGTTTGCCGTGCGTCCAGATAATGTTGTCCGTCAATGTGATTGTCTGGTTGCGCACCAGCGAGGGGTTGGTGTCCGTGAGACTGCCAAAATCAGTGAACGAGAGGTTGGGCAAACCATAATCAAAGGGATCGGAAGAAACCCCGCCAATCCCCAGATCACCGGCAATGTTCTGCGAGAACGCGTAGAGGTTCTGAGTCGAACTCCGGCTGCGGTTGTAGTCGATGCGGAAAACATTCGTAAGTTTGCCAAAACTGCGAATGTAACCGACCGGAACATCAAAATTCCGAATATTCGTGTTACCGCCGACGCTGGGAAAGGGATTGGTGATAACGCTATTGGCCCCGTGATAATGAAAGCCAAAAGTCAGGTTGTTCTGCGGGCCGCGTCCCCGTCGCGGGCCAATCGCAGCCCCACCCAAGGCGTGCATCAGCCGGATATTTAAGTCTTCGCTGTTGCTGGTGGCCGCAATCACCCGGTGAAAATTTTGTTCGTCAGGCGCAACACCAGAGAGATTTGGCGTGGGAATGAAGTTCAACAGCTTCTGCGCGATGGTTTGTGCTGCTGGATTCAGCGAACAGGCGGGATTGAAATTCTGCAAATTGTTTCCCGGGATCTGCTGCCCAGCTTCCGCGCAAGGACTCGTAGCCGGATAGAAAATCTGCACCGGGAGCCGCGCGACATTCCCGCTGCTGTCCCGGCTGCGCACCGTAGATTGCGAAAAATCCCCAGCGCGCTCGGCAGCTGTTGGGACTGTCGCAAACGCGTCGTAAGGGTTCTCGGCGCGCGTGACGTTGAAATTTAGGAAGAAAAATGTTTTCGTTCCACCGTGATAAACCTTGGGAATATTGAGCGGCCCGCCGCCCGCGATTCCGAAACGTTGCTGCGTATATGCCGGCTGCGCGACTGGATTTCCGGTCAGCGAATAGGGCTCGGCATTGAGCCCAGAGTCGGCGAGGCTGTAGTAAATACTTCCGTGCGGGCGGTTGATATCGAATCTGCCGCGGCCGCCTAAAACAAATGGGCCGCCACCACCTCCACCGCCACGAAACCCGCCTCCGGGTCCCCCAAATCCAATTGCGTTGCCGCCCGGTCCGCCCGGACTTCCGGGTCCCCCGCCAAATCCCTGGTCCCGCATCCTTTGCTGGAGTTCGTCCGTGGTCATTGACATGCTCACGCCTGAGTTTGCTCCCTGATACGCAATCGATTCTGTGGCCGCATCTGGCGCAAGACCCGGCACCGGCATGCCGGAGGGCACGATTTGATCGCCGGCACTCCCGCCGCTACTCTCGCCGTTTGCCAGGCTCTGCAATATCGAAAGGCTCTGGAAGCCTCGCGCATCCCGCATGACCGTTCGTCTTGGCTCCGTCGCGGTTGCGGCTTGCGCCCGCGACGTCAACGTCAAAATAAAATCTGCGCGCGTAACCGTATCGGCCACCGTGATTTGCCGGGTGACTGGAGCAAACGCCGTCATTTCCGCCCGCACCGAGTAATTTCCAGCATTCGGTACTTGCAAAGAGTAATTCCCCGATGGGTCGGTCCATGCCACGACGCTCTGGTGCGTCGCGGTGTTTTCCGCTGTGATGGTTGCTCCGGGAATCGGAGTATTCCCGGAAGCCACTACACCAGCGATCGTGAAGACTTGGTTCGGGACAGCATCTTGTGCTGATGCCACGGGGCACACAAGAAAAAACAGGACTGCAAAGCCCAGCAACACTCCGCATTTCGGCGAAATCTTGGGAACTACTGTCTTGAACTTAGAATAGAACCTCATGCGTGGCTTAGGCAGGCCGCCAAGGTTGCAGGAAGATCTTCAGTGGACTAGAGCGGCCACCCCAGGGCAATTTTCTCCTTCCGGCCGATGCTGGCATACTTCATTAAAAACCGCCTGCCTTTTTGTCGGGGTAAATCTTTAGTCAATCCGGGTAAAGATTCGTAAAATTGCCTCGGGAACCGACCCGACTCTCCCCGTTAATCCGCGGGATGCGGTTTGGGCTCGATTCGTCCTGCCTCAAGCGGAGAGCCCCGTCCCCGGCGCGCCCATAATCTCACCCGATCCAGATAAATGTAGACGACCGGAGTCGTAAACAAAGTAAGCGCCTGGCTCACAATCAAACCGCCCACAATCGTGATGCCGAGCGGGCGCCTCAGTTCAGATCCTGTTCCCGTGCCCAGGGCCAGTGGCAAACCCCCGAGCAGCGCAGCCATCGTGGTCATCATGATCGGCCGGAAGCGAAGAATGCACGCCTCGTAAATTGACTCGGTCGAATTCTTGCCCTGGGTGCGCTCGGTCTCCAGCGCGAAGTCGATCATCATGATGGCGTTTTTTTTCACGATCCCGATCAGCAGGATGATGCCAATCAGGCCGATTACATTAAGCTCGTCGTGAGTGATCAGAAGCGCAAGCAGCGCTCCCACTCCGGCCGAAGGCAACGTCGAAAGAATCGTAATGGGATGGATGTAGCTTTCGTAAAGAATGCCCAGCACGATGTAAACCGTAAGCAGCGCCGCCAGGATCAGAATGGGTTCACTGGACAAAGAATCCTGGAAAGCGGCTGCAGTACCTTGAAAGCTCGCATTAATCGTTGAGGGAAAACCGATGGCGCGTTCCGCTTGTTCAATCACTGCCGTCGCCTCACCCAGCGCGACACCCGGGGCAAGGTTGAAGGAGATCGTGACCGAGGGATATTGTCCCTGGTGATTCACTTGTAACGCCGTGTTCGAAGGACCGAAACGAGCAAAACTGGATAAGGGAACGGCCGTCGCCGTCCCATTGGAGGCGCGGACATAAATGCTTTGCAATGCGTCGGGACTCTGTTGGAACTCGGGCGCCACCTCCATCACCACATGGTATTGATTGAGCGGCTTGTACATGATCGAGACTTGCCGCTGCCCGAAAGCGTCGTAGAGCGCGTTGTCGATATCTGCCGCCGCCACTCCCAGCCGCGCTGCCGTGTCCCGGTCGATAATCACCGTGGCTTCCAGGCCTTTGTCCTGCTGGTCCGTGTTTACATCTCGCAGTTGGGGCAGCGTGCGCAGTTTTTGCAGGAGCCGGGGCGCCCAGGTATTCAAGTCGTTTAGATTTTCGCCCTGCAGCGTGTATTGATATTGCGCCTGGCTTTGCCGTCCGCCGATAGTCAAATCCTGCGCCGATTGCATATACAACGTAGCCCCAGGGACCACGGCCAGTTTTCTCCGCAGCCGCCCAATCACTTGATCGGCAGAAATCTTGCGCTGCTCCAGCGGCTTGAGCATAATGAACAAACGGCCAGTGTTGTATTGCGTGTTCCCGCCCGCCCATCCTGTGATCGTGCTGACAGCCGGGTCTTGCATCACGATGTTGACGAACTGATTCATTTTCTGTTTCATGGCCTGGAAAGAGATGTCCTGGGCCGCTTGCACCGAGCCCACCACGCGGCCGGTGTCCTGTTGCGGGAAAAAACCCTTCGGAACAATCCAGTACAGGTAAACACTCAAGGCCGCAGTCCCGATCGTGATCAGCAGCGTTAGAGGCTGATGGCGAAGCACCCACTTAAGACTGTGCCGGTAACCATTGTGAATCAGGTCGAAGATTTTTTCGCTGAAGTGGTAGATCCGCCCATGCTTCTCCTTGTCCAACGGACGCAGGAACTTGGCGCACATAGTGGGAGTAGTCGTCAGCGAAACCAGCAGTGAAACTCCGATCGCCACGCTCAGCGTGACGGCGAATTCACGAAACAGCCGGCCGACAATCCCGCCCATCAGCAGAATCGGGATGAACACGGCCACCAGAGAGGTGCTCATGGAGAGCACGGTGAAGCCGATTTCTCTTGCCCCAAGAAAAGCTGCCGCCACCGGCGGCATGCCCTGCTCCAGGTGGCGCGTGATGTTTTCCAGCACCACGATCGCGTCGTCCACCACGAACCCGGTCGAAATCGCCAGCGCCATCAACGAAAGATTGTTGAGGCTGTAGCCCAGCAGGTACATGATCGCGAATGTGCCAATGAGCGAAAGCGGCACGGCCACGCTGGGAATCAGTGTGGAGCGAAACGTGCGCAGAAAAGCAAAGACCACCAGAATCACCAGCACAACCGAAATGACCAGCGTCCTCTCGATGTCTTTCACTGAAGCGCGCACCGTGATGGTCCGGTCAAGCACGACGGAAAGATCGATGGCGGGGGAGATCGAAGATTTAAGAAAAGGAAGCGTGGCGTAGATCCGGTCTACGGTTGCGATAATGTTGGCCCCGGGCTGGCGAAAGATGATGACCACAACCGCTGGCTTGCCGTTGGCCACGCCCATGTTGTGAATGTCTTCGACCGCATCCTCTACCGTCCCCACGTCTCCCAAGCGAACCGGAGATCCATTGTTGTAAAAGACGATCAGCTTGCGGTACTGATCGGCGCGGAAAATTTGGTCGTTATCGTCAACCGTCCAATAATTGAGGGGGCCGGAAAGTTCCCCCTTTGGCTTGTTCGCATTGGCCGACTGCAATGCCGTGCGTACCGTATCCAGCCCTACGCCCAGTTTGTTGAGCAGCGTAGGATTCAACTCCGCCCGCACCGCAGGCTTCGCGCCTCCGCCCACAAACACCTGGCCCACGCCTTCCACTTGCGAGAGCTTTTGCGACAGGATCGAGTCCGCGGCGTCATACATTTGCGGCAGGGTCACGGTGTCGGAAGTGAGAGCCAAGATCATGATCGGGGCGTCGGCGGGGTTCACTTTCCGGTAGGTTGGATTGCCGGGCAGGTTGGAAGGCAGCTGGCTGCGGGCCGCGTTGATCGCCGCTTGTACGTCGCGCGCGGCCGCATCAATGTTTCGGTTCAGGTCGAATTGCAGGACGATACTCGTCGAGCCCAACTGGCTCGTCGAAGTCATTTGATTGACGCCTGCGATACGCCCGAATTGCCGCTCTAACGGCGTTGCTACTGCTGACGCCATCGTCTCCGGACTTGCACCCGGCAAATTCGCGCCCACCTGAATTACGGGAAATTCCACCTGCGGCAGCGGCGCGACCGGAAGAAAATTAAATGCCAGTATTCCCGCCATGAGCACGGCCGCGGCCAGCAACGAAGTGCCGATGGGCCGCTTGATAAATGGAGCCGAAATATTCATTGCTCAATCCGCCGAAGCGCGACCTTCTGCCGGCTCCTCGATGGGATTTCCAATCTGGAAGCGTGAGAAGCGCTGGGCCAGCCGGTCAAACCACAGATACACCACCGGAGTCGTATACAGCGTGAGCAACTGGCTCACCAGCAGTCCGCCCACAATCGTGATTCCCAAAGGATGGCGCAGCTCCGAGCCGGTGCCGGTCCCGAGCGCCAGGGGAAGTCCGCCCAACAGCGCCGCCATCGTGGTCATCATGATGGGGCGGAAACGCAGCAGGCAGGCCTGAAAAATCGCCTCCTCGGGCGGCTTTTTCTCCACCCGCTCCGCCTCCAGCGCGAAGTCAATCATCATGATGGCGTTCTTCTTCACAATTCCGATCAGTAGGATAATGCCGATTAAAGCCACTACACCCAAATCATTGCCCGTCACCAGCAGCGCAAGAATGGCGCCCACGCCGGCCGAAGGCAACGTGGAAAGAATCGTGATCGGGTGAATGTAGCTTTCGTACAAAACTCCCAGCACGATATAAACCGTCACAATGGCCGCCAGAATCAGCCAGGGCTCGGACGAAAGTGAATTGCGAAAGGCGGCCGCGGTTCCCTGAAATGCGGTATGAATGCTGGGCGGCAGGCCAATCTCGGCCTCGGCCTGATCAATCGCCTTGGTCGCATCTCCCAGAGAAACTCCGGGGGCCAGGTTGAAGGAAAGCGTCACTACAGGAAATTGTCCCTGGTGATTCACCGCCAGCGCGGTATTGGAGGTTTCAAAATGCGAGAACGCGGAGAGAGGAACCTGCTGTCCCGTGCTGGATTTGACGTAAATATCCTTCAAAGCGTCGGGGTTCTGCTGAAACTGAGGATCGACCTCCAGCACCACGTGGTATTGGTTCAGTTGAGTAAAGATGGTCGAGACCTGCCGCTGGCCGAATGCATCGTACAAAGTACTGTCGATGGCCGCGGGCAGAATCCCCAGCCGCGACGCCGTGTCGCGATCGATCACCAGATCCGCTTTCAATCCGTTGTTCAGCTGATCGGTGGCAACGTCGCGCATCTGCGGCAGCCCCTGCAGCTTGGCCACTAGTTTCGGGGCCCACGCCGCCAATTCCTGAGCATCCGCATCTTCCATCGAATACTGATATTGCGTGCGGCTCACCCGGTCTTCCACCGTCAAGTCCTGGACCGGCTGCATGTACAACGTAATGCCCTGGACCTTGGCCAGTTCCGGCTGCAATCGCCGGATGATCTCACTCGCGGTTTCTTTGCGTTCATCGCGCGGCTTCAGGTTGATCTGAATTCGTCCACTGTTGAGGGTCGTATTCGTGCCATCAATTCCGATAAAGGAGGAGAGACTCTCGACATCCGGATCTTGCAGGATCGCTTTCGCGAGCTCTTGCTGCCGTTCCGCCATGGCCGTGTACGAGACACTCTCCGGTGCTTCGGAGATGCCCAGGATCACGCCGGTGTCCTGCACCGGGAAAAAACCCTTGGGGACGACAACATACAAGTAGAGAGTCAGAACCAACGTACTCGCGGTCACGATCAACGTGAGGGTCTGGTGCTGTAAGACAACTTTCAGCGTCTTGCCATAAAACGCGATCACCTGGTTGTAGAAGTTCTCCGAAGCTTTGTAGAAGCGTCCCTGTTTGCTGGGATCGTGCCGCTTCAACAGCTTGGCGCACATCATCGGAGTCAACGTCAGCGAGACCATTGCCGAAACCAGAATGGTCACGGCCAGGGTCACAGCAAACTCGCGGAAAAGCCGGCCCACGATATCGCCCATAAACAGCAAGGGAATCAGCACCGCGATCAGGGAGACCGTCAGTGAAACGATGGTGAAACCGATCTGCCCGGACCCCTTCAATGCCGCTTCCAACGGCGAATCTCCCTCTTCCAGGTAGCGCTCGATGTTCTCGATCATGACGATGGCGTCATCGACCACGAACCCCGTGGAAATGGTCAGCGCCATCAGAGTCAGATTGTTCAGGCTGTAGCCGAGCAGGTACATCACGCCAAACGTTCCCACCAGGGAGAGCGGGACGGCCACGCTGGGAATGACGGTTGCCGAAAGATTGCGTAGAAAAAGGAAGATTACTAAAACCACCAGCACGACCGTGAGCATGAGCTCGAATTGCACGTCCGCGACAGAGGCGCGGATGGTCTGGGTACGGTCGGTCAGAATCTGCACTTTGACCGCGGACGGCAAAGACGATTGCAACTGGGGCAGCAGCTTTTTGATGCGGTCGGCCACGCCGATGATGTTGGCTCCCGGCTGGCGCTGAATGTTCATGATCACGGCCGGAGTCGTGTTCATCCACGCCGCCTGCATCACGTTTTCCGCGCTGTCGACTGCAGTGGCTATGTCCGAGAGGCGCACCGGCGCGCCGTTCCGGTAAGCCACAATCACATTGTTGTAACCCGGGCTCGTCAGCAACTGATCGTTGGCCCCGATGGTGAACGATTGCCGGGGCCCATCCAGCACGCCCTTGGCCTGGTTCACATTCGCCGCCGCCAGTGCCGTGCGCACATCCTCCAGGCTGAGTCCATACGATGCCAGCTGTGTAGGATTCGCCTTAATCCGCACCGCCGGTTTTTGTCCGCCGCTGATCGAGACCAATCCCACGCCGGGTAATTGAGAAATCTTTTGCGCCAGCGCCGTATCCGCAAGATCTTCAACCTTGGTGAGCGGCAGCGTGTCGGAGGTCAACGCCAAGGTCAAGATCGGCGCGTCGGCAGGGTTTACCTTGCTGTAAATCGGAGGGTTGGGGAGATCGCTCGGCAAATACGTGGTCGCAGCATTGATCGCTGCCTGCACCTGTTGCTCTTCTACATCGATGTTCTGGTCGAGGTTAAATTGCAGCGTAATGATCGAGCTGCCCAGCGAACTCGTGGAGGTCATCTGGCTCAGCCCGGGCACCTCGCCGAACTGCCGCTCCAGCGGAGCGGTCACCGAAGACGCCATCACGTCCGGGTCGGCGCCGGGATAAAACGTGACCACTTGAATGGTCGGGTAATCGACTTCAGGAAGAGCGGAAACGGGAAGCTCCCGGTAGGCCACCAGGCCGACCAGCAACAGGCCAACCATCAGCAAAGTTGTCGCGACGGGGCGCAGAATAAAAATGCGCGACGGGCTCATGGCGCTCCTGCAGCTGGGGTCTGGGTACTGGCGTTCCGATTCCCATGCGAACTAACCACGTGGGGGTCCACTTTCGACCCGGACTGAAGTTTGTCTTGCCCATCCACCACTACTTGTTCACCGGGCTGCACTCCGCTGGCAACCAGAGAGACGTTGTTTTGCGTAAAGGGAACTGTCACCGGCCGGACCTCAACCGTCTTGTCCGCCTTGACCACGAACACATAGTTGCCCTGCGGCCCGCGCTGGATGGCGGCCGCTGGCACCACCGTGCTGTTCTTGCGGGTCTCCAGCAATAGGCGGCTATTCACAAACTGGTTGGGCCAGAGAGAATTGTCTTTATTCTCGAAAATGGCTTTAAGCTTCACTGTACCGGTTGTCTGGTCGATTTGATTGTCGACCGTCAGCAGAGTCCCCGTGGAAAGTTTGGTCTGGTCGTCCTGACTATAAGCCTCGACTTCCAGAGATCCATGCTGCATATGCTGGATGACCTCTGTTATGTCCTCCTGTGGCAGGGTGAAGATCACCGCGATGGGTTGAAGTTGCGTGATCACCAGCATGGGGTTGGTGTCGGTCGCGTGGACCATATTGCCAATGTCCACCAGCCGCAGTCCCACCCGCCCGCTGATCGGAGAAGTGATGTGACAGTAGACGAGGTTAAGCTTGGCGTTATCGACAGCAGACTGGTCCGATCGAACTGCGCCTTCCAATTGGTCCGCTGTCGCCTTCTGTGTATCGACCTGCTGCTGCGACATGGCGCCAGAGTCCTGCAGCAGCCCTTTGTAGCGATCGTAGTTCAATTGGGCATCGCGCAGTGACGCCTGGTCTTTGAATAACTGGGCCTCGGCCTGGCTCAGAGCCACTTGATAAGGGCGCGGGTCAATCACCGCCAGCAACTCTCCTTGCTTGACGTATTGCCCTTCTTTGAAATTCACCTCGGAAAGCTGGCCGTCAACCCGGGTACGAACGCTGACTGTATTAAATGCCGTTACGGATCCCAACCCTTTGAGATAAATCGGCAGGTCGCGTTCTTCCGCCACTGCGACCCCTACCGGCACGACTTGCCCGGTCGACGCCCGCGCTGTGGAGGTTTTTAGGCTGCCGCCTCCGCAACTCGACGCGACAACCACCAGCAACATTGCCAAAGCCGCACTCACGATGCAGCTTACCCACTTGGATTTTCTTCCCATAGTCCTCGGCTGTATATGGATTGCCAAATCTTAGATGGCCCGCGACTTTCTAGTTTTGAGGGAGAACCTTGTGTCTGCGACCGCCACAGATAATTCTAACCATATTGACGTCCGATTGGCTCTCTCGGTTGCGCCTTTATGTTATTTCTTTACAATCCTTTACATTCATTTTGAATTTCCACTTCCCCGCTCCATTTTGGACAAAAAAAAGGCAAATGCAATAGCGGGATTGCTTACTTCAGTCATCGGTCTTATTTCCCTTCCTCGTCAGCGGGGTGCTTCAGTGAGTAAACGACACATTTAGGCCAGTCGTCATCAGAATGTCGTTTTGTTTTTTTCCAGCCGGCGGGTTGGTCACATAAATGTCCCCGAATGCGGTCTGCCAGCCAAACCATTTGCTGATTTTCGTGACCGCTCCGAAGTCGAACGTCGCACGGTACTGGCCGGTATCGCTCAGGTCCGGGTAGACATACATCTTCTGAGTAATCACGGTCGTGCGAAGTTTGTGGCTCAGTTCCTCGCCCAGAGTCAAAGCGCCAAAGTTGTTGGTAAGGCCAGGCACCGCCGGCGTGCTGGGCGGCACCGCAGGTATGAAATGGTACGTTTCATGGGTGTAGTTGCCGCCAGCCAGAATATCTAGCGTCGTGTTTGCCGAATTAATGGCATGCAGTCCCAAACCGCCGCTTCCTACCGAGCGCAAACCGAGGGCCTGCAGCTCGTTGCTCATGAAATCGGCGGCTACAAAACCAAATACCCGCTTGGTCAGGTTATGGTCGTAGCGGATTCCTCCTTGCGTGGTATTTGCTGTAACCGAAGGCACGGCACCCGGCGCGTCGTTGGTCGCGAAAACACTGTTTGCGTAAAGCACCAGCTTGTCGTTCAATCCCTGCCGCGCGGCGTTAAACGCGATAGCCAGGTTTTTGGTCTCGCTGTTACCGCGAGTCAGGGCAAAACCCACGGTGGCCCCGCCCTTCCATCCCTCCAGCATCCCGGGATGCTGCGATTTATCGAAGGCGGTCTGCTCGGCATCGTTGCGCAGTGTCAGCACATTCGCCAGAGGCGCATTGACCGTGCCTGCGCCGGCCGTCGCCACCGCGAGGCCGCCGTCCGACGTGGTCACCGCTCCCACCACCGTCTGACCGTTGTTCAATCCAACATGCAGCTGCTGAGTCGCGGTGATGGTTTGAACCGCGGCCCACTGCACTGTCACCTCGCCGGCAAATTCAGTTTTAATCAGCAGTGTTTTCGTGTCGGATTTCTCGATCCTGCCCGTCAGGCGATCACCGTTCTTTAGCGTTACCTGGTCCGCCAACAAGACGGTAGAAGAAATCGTCACGAGCAATACCGTCACAATTCGTAGCTTACACACAGAAATCCTCCTGGAGGTTGGCGCAGAGTTGAGGTCTAACACTTTAACAGGCCACGAAAAGTCTCTAGACGCGATTTAAGTTGAAAGATCTGAAGGCCAGGCGGACGGATGCTCGCTGGATATGAACCATCGCGGCCCCATCTCGCACTCAGAAGTGGCACAAGAAGGAAATACCGATGACTACGATTCTTTAAGAGATGAAATGCCCTGCTGGGAGAAAATCAAAACTGGGTGTCGACGGGCCAGCGCCCGTTGCGCTTAGCTCTTCACGTCGGTATTCGAATTCTTGGCCGGGTCCGAAGGTGTTTCCTTCATGCCTTCTTTGAAACCACGGATGCCTTCGCCGATGCCTTTGCCCAATTCCGGCAGCTTCTTCGGGCCGAATACCAGTAGAGCAATGAAGAGAATCACCAGCAGGTGCATGGGCTGCAAAAGTCCTTCAAACATACCAATCCTCCGCCCGCCTCGAATGGCGGACTTGTACAGTATAGACCCTACGACCTGACCGTCAACTTGCCAAGGTCACAACCCTCGCTATCTTAACCCTAAGCCCGGAAGCTAGTTTTTTGTCTCAATTTGACATCAATGGTGCGCTCACAGAGACGGCCGCAATCGTCGCTAATCACGTAAGTCATCTCGTTTCAATCAAGAGGCTTTGGTTGACAAGCTGCAATGTACCAACGGACAGTACCGCATCTTGCACTGCCGTTCCACCTGCCAGGAAGCAGAGAGGCCCTAGAATGAACTTCAGATTTACAGATACTCGGTCAGATGTTTTTCCAGCCCCGGGGAGCAACAGAATGAATTTGAGTGTGACTCCTTCTTCCAGCACCAAATTGTCGCCGGCGGTTCTGCCACCGGATGCAGCTCAGCAATTTCCGTCGGCTGTGTCGTCAACGCCACGGCACGTGGGCTACGGTTTGCCGTGCGCAAAATGCAAAACATACTATGCGGCTGATCTTCCGGCCTGCCCAGTTTGCAAGTCGCCGGAACGGGTCTCCCCGTTTCTGGGCTCCAAAACGGCCCCGGTTATCGAAGAATCGCCCGAAATGTCTCCAGACGAAGCGGCCCTGGAAGCCGAGCGTGAGCGGTTTCTGCGCGAATTCAAATCGCAGGTCTACGCTTCGCATTTGCAAATTAACGCCGCCGCCAGCTTCCGTTGCACGCAGGACCAGAATCATCCCGAGCAGTTTGAGCCCGCCGAAATCTGCCAGGGCTGTTATGACCGCGTGCAGGCCCGCCTCGACCTTATGGAAGCCGCTCTCCACATGGACGTTCGTGAAGCTGCGCAGGTCGTTTATGACGCCGTTTGGGGCGACCCAACGGATCCCAGCTTGAGTTATCAAAACGCAGCCCAGGCATTACTCACAGAATTGCACCGCCGCGCCGGCATTTCAACTATCCTCGGCCCAAATCAGCCGCTCGCGCACTGAAAGATCTTCACTCCGCGAACCGCATTCCGCCGAATGCGCCGGGCACGTGGAAATTTGGCTTCGGCGTGTCCGTTGGCTGCCATGCCATGTAGGCGCGTGGCTCCGTTTTTCCTTCCACCCGATAGAAATTCGCCCTCCAGAGAGATTTCGGGTCAAAGCGTGCCGTCAGCGCCTTCATGGGAATTGCCAATTCTGCCGCCCAAGAATGCGTCTTCTGATCCAGCGCCATTGAATGCTGTAATCCGCTGTTCAGATTTGCAATTCCGCCAGGAAAGACCTCGAGATCGATCCACATGCCGTTCGGGCTGACCTCG
>Ga0335076_10000197_pt1 | contig 51288 bp, 39 predicted proteins | sample Lox_Sample_25_FD_206717 | JGI IMG/M metagenome (GOLD analysis project Ga0335076, IMG submission 206717) | Soil microbial communities from Loxahatchee National Wildlife Refuge, Florida, United States - Lox_Sample_2.5 | ecosystem: Environmental > Terrestrial > Soil > Wetlands | place: USA... | reverse complement strand
AGGGCCGAGTCGAAAGCGAGCCTGCCGCCGTCCTCGAAGTCGAAGACGCGAAGACCCAGGGCGAGCTGGCCCGGCGTGCCGGCCCAGGCCATCCACGAACCGGCGAAGTAGGCCACGTTGACGAACAGCATCAGGATCACGGCCGCGACCAGTGGGCCGGTGCTGACGGTCAGGAATGGGGCGGACACGCTGGCGAATGGATCCGAAGCGCCGGCCGGAACCGCGGACAGCTGGTCGAGAGCCTGCTTGTTCAGCCCCACGGCCCCGATCACGATGGCGATCACGACCACCACGCCCGACAGCAGGCCGGACAGCAGGCCGTCGAGCAGCCAGGCGCCCACTCGCCGGCCGAGACCCGCGGGCTGGTATTCCGCCATCGAACCGGCGACCGGCGGCTGCTCGACTGGGGCCGCCCAACCACTCATGTCCTGACCTCCATCGAATGGCCTCTTCCGTTGACGAAATGGCGCCCCCGGGGAGATTCGAACTCCCGACCTTCCGCTTAGAAGGCGGCCGCTCTATCCACTGAGCTACGGGGACGTCGAGCGATACTCATTTCTGAACACGAGAACGGCGGAACGACTCCTGGCTGCGCGTTCCTATTGTTAGCACATCAGACGACCGCGCACGATGTGCTGGTGCGGCGGACTGAGGGCGTTGAGGCTCCTGATCGCGGTCGCATCGACCGGGATTCTCAGGTAGGCGATGGCCAGGGCAGCTACCTGGATCTAGGTCATTGGAGGAGTTCTCGCGGCCGAAACCGGGCGCTCCCGTCTCAGCGCGCGGGGTTGGCAATGCGAGACCCGGAGGCCTGACCCCGCAACGAAGTGGAGCGTCCCGACTCGGTGGAGTTGCCCGGCCTGGACCGATGGCCGACCCAGCGGGCCCGCGCCCCGGCGCGCGGCACGATCCCCGGCCTCGCGCTGCGTCCTCCGCGACGCTTGCGCCATGGTGCTTTCGTCCCCTCCCAGACGCCGCTCGGCCGGTGCTAGACTCGGTGTTCTCCGCCACCGCCGGCTGCCGGATACGAGACTCGGGAGGTGCTCAATCGTGGCAACGGTTTCGCTCGACCCCGAACAAGTCGATCCCGTTGCGGCGTCCGCCCCGATTCCGATGGAGGCCTCCCGTCCCCGCGGAGGCGCATCTGCGACGCTGGGTCAGCTGGCCCTCCAGCTTCCGGCCGAGCTCCCCCGGCTGGATATCGAGCCCGAATGGAAGGACCGCCAGCGACTCTGGGGCCACAGCTTCCATCCGATGTGCTCCTACCTGGCGAGCTTCCCGGCAGGTCTGGCCCACGCCTTCATCGCCCGCTACACGCGCCCCGGCGACGTCGTCCTGGACCCCTTCAGCGGTCGGGGCACCACGCCGCTCCAGGCCTGCGCCGAGGGACGCATCGGAGTCGGCAACGACCTGAACCCCTTCGCCCACATCCTCACCGCGGCCAAGGTCGATCCGCCGACGAAGGCGGACGTCAAGACCCGCGTGGCGTCGTTGCGGCTCGCCTGGGCCGCCTCCGCGGACGAGTGGAACGAGCTGGCCGACTCGATCGTGGCTCACCCAGGCTCATCCGACATCGAAGTTCCGGGGCCGGGCAGCCGTCCGATCGTCTCGGCCGGCCTCACCGGCGCTGCCATTGGCGGCTCGACGGCGGCTCGAGGACCGGCTACCGTTCCGGCCGAGGTCGCCCTCGCCTTCCACCCCCGGACCCTGGCCCAGCTTCTCTACCTGCGAGCCGGCTTGGATCCCGACGAGCGGACCGACCGCTTCGTCCTGGCCACCCTGACCGGCATCCTGCACGGCAAGAGCGCCAGCTACCTGTCGGCGGTGATGCCAAACACGTTCAGCATGGCCCCCCGCTATGTCCGCGACTTCGTCGAGCGGACCGGGTTCCGCTCGCCCGAGCGGGACACCTTCACTCTGCTCGAGGACAAGCTGCGCCGGCTCTATCGGCAGCCTTTGCCCGCCGCTCGCGGCATCGCCCTCCTCGGCGACGCCCGCGACGCCGGCGTCCGCTTCCGTGAGGCGCTCCATGCCCGCGGCCTGCCGGAACGAGCCAGGTTGGTGGTCACGTCGCCGCCATACCTCCGCGTGGTCAAGTACGGCTACTACAACTGGTTGCGGCTGTGGCTCCTGGGCTACGACTCGGCCGCGATCGACGAGCTGCTCGACGACGCCCACCACCGCGACGCCTACCTGAGCTTCATGCGCGAAGTCCTGCGCGGGCTCCGCTCCGGGCTGGCGGACGACGCGGTCGTGGCCCTCGTGATCGGCGACGTGGAGATGGATCGGGGCCGGCCGATCCCCGGCGGCGCCGGCCTCGCGGAGTCGGTCTGGGAGATGGCGGCCGCGCCGGAGGGATATCGGCTGGCCGGAGTGGCCAGCGACGACGTGGCCGCGGGGCGCAAGATGACCAAGCTCTGGGGCGAGGAGGCCGGTCAGGCGACCAAGGTCGATCGGATCCTCGTCCTGGCCACGACGGAAGGTGGCCGCCGGCGGGCGATCAGCGGCGCCAGCCTGCCGATCGACTGGGACTGGCCGCCCCGCTCGCCCCGGGCGCTCTAGCCCCCGTGGCGCCACGCGGTCCGGCCTCTCGGACGCCGGGCACCGCGCTCGCCGCCGGCGCGACAGACGCGGCTCGCGGCCCATACAATCGACCCATGAAGCCCATGTACGCGCCCAGCGATCTGGCGGCGATGGATCCGCTCGTGCTCATGAAGAACCTCGACCACGTCCGGATGTCGAGCCGCCGCCTGAGCTACATACTCCAGCAGCAGGTTCACCTGTACACGCCGACAGCCAACGAGCTGCGGGATCGTATAGACACGTACATGGACGCCGAACATCAGATCGAGGCCGAGATGGCCCGCCGCCAGATCCGCGCCTGAACCGCATCGCCACTCGCACGGAAAGGCCCTCCCGATCGGGAGGGCCTTTCCTTTGGAGGCGGCTTGACGCACCCGTCTCGAGATCCAGGGCGCCTGCCCTGGATCAGCGTGCCGCCCCCACGAAGGCGCTGCCGCGGAACGGCAGGTCGGGCGTCTCCTCCGCCACTTCCGCCCCTGCCGGACCGGGCGCCATGACGCCGATCAGAACGCGCGGCCGCCGCCCGCCGTCCTGATCGATCACTTCGGCGACGAGCGCGGCGAGCCGTGGCATCTCAGCCAGGCCGAAGGCGATGCCGTGCTCGGTGAGCTCTCCGAAACCCCAGCCGTGGTAGAGGCCACGACTGGCGACGCGGCACATTTCGTCGTACAGCTCAGGCCATCCCACCCGTCTTCGCCTGTGGCAGAACCGAACGAAATCGAGGGCGGCGTCACTGCCGCAAGAGTCCTCGTTGTGCCTGCGCGAATCCATAGACGCACTCGCTCCTCTACCGGTGCAGGCGAATCCCTACGACCTGGTGACGGACCGCAGGCTCGGTCCAGGCCGGAATCCGCTCCCCCGCGTGTATCTCCTCCGCGGCAGGCTCGTTGCATCCTAGGCGGGCCCGCTGAGCCCGCAAAGGGGTTTCTCCACGAACTCTTCCACCAAGTTTTCCACAGAACGCCCGTTCGCAGACCGCCTGTTCGAGGACGCCCCGCAAAGCCGCGCGAAGGCGCCGATCCGCGTCGCGGAGAGCCCCGATTCGGGTTGCCAGCGAGCTCGCCTCGGGTCCCGCCAGGTGGGTCCGGCGGACCCGTCCAGAACTCGGGTCTCACCATGCGGACCGCCGGCCGGACGCCCGAGGAGCTCTCCCCACCGATGCCCGAGTCGGCGTCACTGGCAGCTGCGCGGAATGCGGCAGAGAAAGACAGCGGAGGCCTCACGCCTCCGCTGTCTTCGCGATCCGGTAGGGCCTAGGCGTGGATGACGACCGTCCCGGCGGCCATGTCGTGCCAGGCTCGCTTTCGCGGCTCGAACGCCGCCCAGACGAAGCCGAGCAGGCCGATGAGGAAGGTCCCTGCCAGGATGAGCTCACCCCAGAACACGAGACCGCGGATTGTGGCCATACCGCCGTCGATCGGGCCACCGTCGATCGCCCGGACGACCCTCAAGCCGAGCAGCGTCTGGCCGAACGAGCCGCCGCGCTTCCACCACAGGAAGGGGAAGTAGCCCAGGGCGACCGGGATGACCGCCAGCAGGCCGATGACCGTGATGGCAAGGACGATGATGATCACACCCAGGAGGAACGAGTCGATGATGTAGGCCACCAGCCTGATCCAGAAGCCGGCGTAGCTCGGGACGTAGCCGTAACCCACCGGAGGATACCCACCCGGACCGCCGTAGGGCGGGTAGCCCGGGGGCGGGTACCCACCGGGGGCGGGTGGATAGGCGCCCATCGGCGGCTGCGACTGGCCCCAGGCAGGCGGCTGCTGGCCCCAGGCAGGCGGCTGCTGGTCCCAGGCAGGGGGCTGCGACTGGCCCCAGGCAGGCGGCTGTTGGCCCCAGGCAGGGGGCTGCGACTGGCCCCAGGCCGGCGGGGAGGCGGCGGGAGGCGGCGCGAAGCCGGGCTGAGGGGCCGCGCTGGGATCCTGGTTCGGCCCGCTCCAGGAGCCCGGGGCCCCGGCCGGCGGCTGATTGGATTGCTGCTGATCGTCGGCCATTGCCATCTCCTGCGTGACGGTTCGACCCGACCGTGGGCATCCCCGAGCCCAGGCCGCATGGCCGGTCACATGCTATCAGGGGCACATACTCGACCGCCGCCCGCCGGGACAAAGTGACGCCCCCGGGGCGCGGTCCGGGGGCGTCGGTGGCTGCGAGTTGGTACCGCATATCGGATTCGAACCGATGATCTCAGCCTTGAGAGGGCTGTGTCCTAGGCCTCTAGACGAATGCGGCAGAGACTGGCCGGCGGAGCCGGGCCGGCCGGGATGATAGCAGGCGTCGCGGGTCAGTGCCAACCGCGATCGCACGGGCGCACCGCTGAAGCGACCGCTACCGCGCCGATCTCATGACGTCGTCTGACGTCTTGTGACCGCCAATCGGCCGGCGACGGCTACATCCGATGGCTTTCCAGGAACGCCCGAACGCCGTCCGCGACCTGCTGGAAACTGGCCTCGCCGATCACCAGGCCGTAGTGGGAGTGGGCCCCGAAGGGCTCGTAGGTGCCTCCCAGCCAGTCGGCCAGGCGTTCGGCCCCGGTGGCCGACATCGTGCCGTCGAGGCCGGCTCCGACCACGAGGATCGGCAGCGCGGCCAGTCTGGCCCGATCGACCGGGATGCCCTCGCGGATCTCCCGCTTGACCAGACCGGACTCGTGGGGCTTCTGACCGAATAGATGCTGAAGCCTGACGATGTCCGCGATGGTCAGATCGCGGTTGTCGCGCTGGACCTTCTCGGGCAGGGTCTCCCAGCCGATGTGGTCGCGGCCGTAGACGTCGGGAATCTCCCGGAGCTCGTGAGGCCTGACCGGCGGTCGCAGGTCCCGGGGCAGCTCGCTGTCGAGCAGCACGACCGCGCCGACGGGGTGCCGCTCGGCCGCCTTGAGGGCCAGCAGACCACCCATGCCGTGCCCGACGACGACCACCGCCGGTCCGAGCTTAGCCAGGACCGCCATGACGTCGTCGAGATAATCGTCGAAGTCCACCGTGGCGATGTCGGTCGTCTGCGACCAGAAGTGATTGCGAAGGTTGAGGGCGTGGCCCTCCCAGCCCCGGCTGGCGAAATAGGACAGGTAGCGCTCCCAGATCCACGAGCCCGTCAGCTCTCCGTGGATGAAGAGCAGCGGCCGCCTTCTGGATCGCCTCTCGGGCATCCACGATTCCACGTACAGGCCGCGCTCCGGGATCTCGATCTCGTCCTTGCGAATTGGCCGGCCGTTGGCCCCGACCGGATGGGGTCGGGCGACGTGCAGCTCGTTTGGGAAGTTGTCACTCATCGCTAGCGTCCTCGGCCCCGTGACTCCGGTCCGGCCTCGGCGCGGATCTCACCACTCATGGGGATTTATGACCAGGCCGGTGAGGGCCTTGGGGTAGAAGTAGGTCGACTTCTGGGGCATCACGTCGCCCTCGGCGGCCACCGCCGCGATCTCGGCGACGGGCGTGGGCTCCAGCAAGAATGCGGCGTCGGCCCCGTCGGCGGCGTCGTCGACTCGGTCCAGGGCCTCCGTGATCGATGTCGTGTAGGCCAGCCGCCCGGCCGCTACGGCCGCCGCGTCTATGCCGCAGAGACGGTCTATGGCCACCTGGACCAGCGTCACGTCGAGCCTGTTGAGAGCCTCGCCGCCCTGCTTGAGCGAGATGGCGAAGCCGTCGCGGCGGGCCACGAGGACTGCCCCGCCAAGCCTCGTCCACAGCCCGAACCGGCCCCGCCCACCCGGCGTATCGGCCGAGGCGAAGGCGGCCTGGAGCTCAGTCCTGTCCTCGACGGGCCGAACGTCGAACAGCCATCTGGCGTGGTCGAGCAGGTCTCGGACGGCCTCCTCGCCCAGACCGCGAACGATCCGATGGGTCGGCAGGACGGTCAGCTTCTGGCCCGTGGTCTCGAGGAAGAGCATCAGAACGTAGTCGGCCGCGGGATCTTCCTCGCCCGTCTTGTTGGCCCGCCATTCGTTGCGATAGCGGATCGCGGTCTCGTAGCGATGGTGGCCGTCGGCGATGGTCACCGGCCGGCTGCCCGCCGCGTCGAGCAGGATGCGGACACGATCTCGGTTGGGCCCGTCCTCGGCGACAGCCCAGAGCCGGTGGCGGACGCCGTCGTCGTCCACGACGTCGACGTCGGGCGGGGTCGCAGCGATCTCGGCGAGCGCCGCCACGGCCGCCCCGCTCGGATCCGAGAACAGCCCGACCACTGGGCTGGTGTTGACGCCCGTGGCCCGGAGTAGCTTGTAGCGGTCCTCCTTGGGAGCGGAGAGGGTCCGCTCGTGAGGCAGAACGCCAGAGCCGGGGCCGAGATCTTCGATGTAGAGCCGGCCGAAGAACCCCCGCTGGGTGCGAGTCACCTCGGTGCCCGGCACGACGTAGGTCTGCTCGTAGACGTAGATGCTCGTCTGGCCGTCCTTGAGCAGGGTGCCGTCCATCCTCCAGCCGGCCAGGGTTCGAGCCGCGTCGCGGTACCTGTCGTCGGGCTCGCCGCCGGGCGGGATCGCGGGCAGGTCGAGCCTGACCGCGTTTACCGGGCTCCTGGCGAGAAGGCTCTGCTGCAACCGCGGCCCGATGACGTCGTAGGGCGGGCAGATGACGCGGCTCAGGTCTCCGACCACGCTCGGGTCGAAGCGCAGCGCGCGAAAGGCTCGTATCTCAGGCACCGGGGCTCCTTAGCGACCGAATTGACCGACCCCGAGCCGCCCGCCGGTCGGCGTGTCCTGGCGGACCGGTTCTGCAGCCGGGGTAGTCCTCGACCCTACGGTAATGGAATGGGGACGCCGAGTCCACGTCCGGGGCCCGCGCGCACCGGCCGTGACCTGTCCGCGTCAGTCCCGTCTGGCAAGGATCGGCCGGCGCTGATACTTTTCCTCACATGGATCACAAGATCGCCACGCCAACACGCGTGCCCCCGATCGCCACCAGCTCGCCGCAGCCGAACCCCGGCGCCCCGGCCATCCGCCCCGGCCAGCCGAACCCCGGCTCGCCACAGCCGTTCGAGCACGGCACGGACGCCCAGCTGATCGAACGCCGGGTCCGGACAGCCACTCCCCTCGTGACCCCGACGCCCGGGCCGGGAGCCTCGTCGACGCTTCGGCGGGAGGTCCTGTACGCCCTGCGCACCGGCGGTCCCGCCGCGCCGGACCAGATCGCCGAGCGAGTCAGGGCCAGCCGGACCGGCGTGCTGCAGCAGCTTCGAACCCTCGAGTCGGCCGGGCTGGTGTCCAGGAGCCTGGCTCGCCACGGCGTCGGCCGGCCACGCCACGTCTACGACCTGACTCCCGCGGCCCAGGAGCTGTTTCCCGCCAACTACGGGGCCCTGGCTCAATCGATCCTGACGGCCATCCGGTCGATCGGCGGCGAGGCTCTCCTCCACGAGGTCTTCGAGGTTCGGCGCGAGCAGCTGAAGACCCGGATCGGCGGGCGGTTGGCGGAGCGGCTGCCGGCCGAGGCCACGCTCTGGGACCGGGTCCGAGAAGTCGCCAGCTACCAGGACGAGACCGGCTATCTGGGACGGGCCAGCCGCGACGCCGGGGGAGCAATCCATCTCAGCGAGCACAACTGCGCCATCTCGGGGGTCTCGGGCCCGTACCCGATCGCCTGCGACGAAGAGCTGCTGCTCTTCAGCGAGATCCTGGGAGCTAGAGTCACCCGCGAGTGCCACATCGGCTCAGGTGCCCGGAGCTGCACCTACCTCGTCGAGCCCCGCGAGCAGGAGCCGACCAAGTCGGGATCGAGCGGGCCGAAGCCCGCCTAGTCCGGCGGTGCCCCGACAGTCCCGATCCCGAGCTGACTAAGCCTCTTCGCGCTCGACCTCCTCGCGCGTCGCGGGCTCCAGCTTGGCCGCCGGCACGTCGGAGACGCCGGGGACGAACGACGCCTCGAGCGAGGTTTCGGCTGCTCTGACCTGCTCCTCGTAGGACAGGATTCCGAGCCGGCCCAGCGTCGCCAGCTCGTCGCGGATATAGGTCCGGAGCATCTCGGGGCCGTCGGTGCTGATCGCGTAGCGGATCTCGTTGGCCCGGAACTGGTCGAATATCCAGCGGAACTCCTCCCAGCCTGAGACGACGCCGGTCTGGAGGTTCGAAGTCGGACAGACCTCCAGGACGATCCCCCGCTCGTGAAGCATGCCCATAGTCCGGGGGTCGTAGGCCGACTTGACGCCGTGTCCGATCCGGTCGGGCTCGAGCGCCTCGACGACCTCGGCGACCTCCTCGACGGGGCCGGACTCGCCGACGTGGACCGTGAGCCCCAGCCCGAACTGGCGCGCCCGCCGGAACAGCGAGCGGTAGTCGGCCGGGTGGAACGTCGCCGACTCCGGGCCGGCGATGTCGATGCCGACGATGCCGCGGTCGCGCCAGGCGATGGCCTTCTCGACGACGATCTCGTTGAGGTCGTAGGGGAAGGCGCGGTCGAGGCAGAAGATCAGGCCAGGCCGGATCGGGTATTCGAGCGTGGCCCGGTCCATGCCCCGCAGCGACGCGGCGATGATGTGGTCCAGATCCTGCTCGCCGCCACGGTTTCGCTTCATAGGGTTGAAGCGCAGCTCCATCGTGGTGATGTTGTTCTTGCGGTAGGCGCCCCCGACGACTTCGTAGACCGAGCGCTCCATGGCCAGCGGCGAGGACTGGATCAGCTCCGTCCAGTGGAACAGGCCGAGATAGCCGTCGAAGGAGTGGCCGCGCGTCGGCGAGGCGGTGATCATCTCGCGGAACTGCCAGTAGTCCTTGGTCGGCAGCTTGATGCCTTGCTCGTGGGCGATCCCCCACATCACGGCGGGGGTGACCGCGCTGCCGAGATGGCAGTGGAGCTCGGCGAGCGGAAGGCGGCGGGGCAGCTGGCGGGCCATGGTCAGAGGATAGCGGCTCGGCCCTCCGGCGGCGTATGGCGGGGGCGCGCCCCAACCGGCGGCAGCGCCCCAACCGGCGGCAGCGCCCCAAGGCGCGAACCCTTTCGCCACGCACATGGCGGTTTCCTGCAACCTTGCCGCAACCGCCGCTGTCGACTTTTCCTTGCGCAGTGGTATCACGAGGACTACGCTGCCAGGAACCCAAGCCCAGACGCGCGTCGGGTGAGTGACGTCGCGTCGGGTACCAGGAGGACAGGAGAGGATCGATGAATCCATCCAAGCTGCGACTCCTCGGCGTCATAGCTGCCGCATCCCTCGCAGTCGGCGCGTGCAGCTCGAGCGCCACGCCAACCCCGACCCCGGCGCCGACTCCGACCCCAGCCCCCGTCGCGACGCCCTCCGCCGTCGCGGCAACTTCGCCGACGCCGGCCCCTCTGCCGACGGTACCGGCCACTGAGCTGATCACAGCCGGGACGCTGACTGTCTGCTCCGACACGACCTATCCGCCCCAGGAGAGCCTCGATGCGAGCAACAACCCCGTCGGTTCGGACATCGATCTGGCCAAGGAGATCGCAAAACGACTGGGTCTGACCCTGGCCGTCAAGTCGACCGTGTTCGACACGATCATCCCGGCCCTCACCGGCGGTAGCTGCGACATCATCATCTCGGCCCAGACCATCACCGCCGACCGCCAGGCCCAGGTCGACATGATTCCGTACTTCGCCGCGGGCCAGTCGTTCGACGTCCTCGCCGGCAATCCCGACAACATCAACACCGTCATGGACCTGTGCGGCAAGGCGGTCGCCGCGGAGACCGGCACGGTCGAAGCCGACCACATCGCCGGCACCGGCGACTACACGGCGGCCACGAGCCTTTCGGGTCAGTGCACCGCCGCAGGCAAGCAGGCCATAACGCTCAAGGTCTACCCCGCCGACACGCAGGCCCTGCTTGCCCTCCACGCCGGGACAGTCGTCGCCCACTTTACCGACGAGCCCGTCGTCGGCAACGAAGTCGCCCAGAGCGGCGGCAGTCTCCAGGCCGTGCCGGCCATGACCCTCGAGCGCGCGCCCGAAGGCATCAGTGTCACCAAGAACCATCCGGAGCTGCGCGACGCCGTCAAGGCGGCCCTGCAGCAGATGATTGACGACGGCACCTATCTCAAGATCCTGACCACCTGGGGCGTCCAGTCGGGCGCCGTCACGAGCACGAACTCATAAGTCACTCGACCGACTGACGGAAACGGCTCGATGACCGCCGCAACGTTTCTACGTATTGGCACCCGGCGAGCTCAGCTCGTCGGGTGCCTCCTATTAGTCGCCCTGGTCGTGTCCGGATGCAGCGGCGGCGGCCAGGGCGCCTACATCATCCGACCCCACTACTTCTGGGATTCGCTGTTGAGTCCGAGCCCCACGATCGTCAATGCGATAGGGCTCACGCTGGGCATCTCGGTCGTAGCCCAGTTCATCGGAGTGGTGTTGGGTGTCTTCGCCGCGATGGGCAAGATGGCCAGGTTTGTGCCATTCAGGATCGTGGCGAACTTCTACATCTGGATCTTCCGCGGTACGCCGCTGCTGGTTCAGCTGTCCTTCCTCTTCTTCGGCCTGCAGACCGCCCGGGTCTTCATGTGGCCCAGCGTGGTCTTCGGCCCGATCGACATCCTGCCCGAGATCCTCGCCGGCATCGTCATCCTGGGCGTCAACGAGGGCGCCTATATGGCCGAGATCGTGCGTGCCGGGATCATGGCCGTCGACCCCGGTCAGACTGAAGCGGCCAAATCGCTGGGGATGACTTTCAGGCTGACGATGACCCGGATAGTCCTGCCGCAGGCGGCCAGGGTCATCATTCCGCCCCTCGGGAACGAGTTCAACAACATGCTCAAGACGACGTCGCTGCTGTCCGCCTTGAGCATCTTCGAGCTCTACACGACCTTCTCGAACCTCAGTGCCGTGTCGTTCGCACCGTTCGAGCTGTTCGGCGCCTGCGCCATCTGGTATCTGCTTCTCACAACGCTCTGGGGCTTTGTGCAGTCGTGGATCGAGCGGAAGTTCGCCAAGGGCACCGTTGGCTCGCAGACTCAGGGCCCCGGCTGGCGAATGCGCCTGATGGGCCGGACCTCTTTCGACGCCGACGCTCGTAGCCTTGGAGGCCACTGATGACCGCCCCCAGCATCAGCACCAACCTTCTCGGCGCCATCGGTGGCGTTCCCCGACCGGAGACGGACGTCGTCGTCGACGCGCGCGAGGTCAACAAATGGTTCGGCCGGCTGCACGTCCTCAAGGACGTGTCGCTACAGGTCAAGCTCCAGGAGACCGTCGTCATCATCGGACCCTCCGGTTCGGGCAAGACGACGTTCATCCGCTGCCTCAATCACCTCGAGAAGATCCAGGGCGGTCGAATCTTCGTCAACGGCCACCTGATCGGCTATCGCGAGTCGGCGGGCGGCACCAAGCTCGTCGAGGACAAGGAGAAGAACATCGCGCGCCAGCGCCAGGAGATCGGGATGGTCTTCCAGCGCTTCAACCTGTTTCCCCATATGACCGCGCTGGAGAACATCGTCGAGGCGCCTATCCACGTTCGGGGGACCTCCCGCGATGAGGCGATGGCGACGGGCCGCGCGCTGCTCGAGCGCGTCGGTCTGGCGGCCAAGGAGGACTCTTATCCGAACCAGCTTTCCGGCGGCCAGCAGCAGCGCATCGCGATAGCGCGAGCTCTGGCGATGAAGCCGGCTTTGATGCTCTTCGACGAACCCACGTCGGCGCTCGACCCCGAGATGATCGGCGAGGTACTCGAGGTCATGAAGGAACTGGCCCGCGAGGGAATGACCATGATCGTGGTCAGCCACGAGATGGGCTTCGCCCGCGAAGTGGCCAACCGCGTGGTCATGATGGACGACGGGGTCGTCGTGGAGGAAGGCACGCCGGACCAGATGTTCTCCGCCCCGACTCAGGACCGAACCAAGGCATTCCTGTCCAAGATCCTCTAGGCGGCCGGGGCGATCCGGGGGCCCACGGCCGGCCGGACCAGCGAGCGCTCGGTGCGCTAGCCGATCCAGCTCGGATCGGCGACCAACCGGGCCCGAAGCGCTTCGCGCCGGTCGCCGGGCAGCCAGCAGCTCTCGACGGCGTTGAGCGTCAACCGCCGCAGGTCGTCGGCGCCGAACCCGAGCCGGTCCTGCAGCGCGGCCAGCTCGCCGGCCATCGACAGCCCGAACATGGCCGGATCGTCGGTGGCGACGCTGACCACGACGCCGGCGTCCAGCAGTCGCCTGATCGGGTGCTCATCCAGCGATGCCACCGCGCCGGTGGCGACGTTCGAACCGGGGCAGGAGGTCACCGGCAGCCGCCGCTCCGCCAGATACCGAAGCAGCGCCGGGTCGTCGACGGCCCGCGTGCCGTGGTCGATCCGCTCGACCCTCAGCGCCCGGATCGCGCCCCAGACGCTCTCCGGGCCGGCCACCTCGCCGGCGTGGGCCGTGGTGTGGAAACCCAGCGATCGGGCCATCTCGTACGCGGCCTCGAACGGCTCGGGCGGGAAGCTCTGCTCGGACCCGCCCATCCCGATGCCGATCACGCCCGACTCGCGAGCCCCCTCGGCGATCTCCTCGACGGTCCGCTGCGCCGCGGCCGGACCAAGGTCCCGGCAGACGTCGCAGATCAGCGCCACCTCGGCGCCCGCCACCGAGTCGAGACCGTGCCGGAGCGCCGCGGCGACCTCGGGCGGACGCAGGCCGTAGCGGCTGCCGTCGGAAGGCGTGAAGAACGCCTCGGCATAGACCACGTTCTGGCGGGCCAGCTCGGCTGCCACGGCCGCGCCGATCAGCTCGTAGTCGGCGGCCGACCGGATGAAGCCCTGCTTCCAGATCCAGCGGTCGATGAAGTCGGGGAAGTCGCGATAGACGAACTGGCCGGCCAGCGCGTCAACGTCCGGAACCCGCGAATCGCCGCCATACTTGCGGATCAGCTCCCAGAGCGCCGCGTGAGGGATCGCCCCCTCGATGTGGAGATGGAGCTCCACCTTGGGCATCCGCTCGAGCCAGCCGCGATCGGCGGCCGCGACCGGCCCTTCGATACCGATACCAGCCACAGGCTCCCCTCCCCGTCCGATCAGCGGGTCCGGTAGACGACCCGCCCTTCGCCATCGATTGTAGGCCCGAGCCGGCCGGCCCGCGCAACTCCTTCGGCCGGCGCCACTCCTTCGGCCGGCGCCACTCCCCGTTGTCGCGCCATGCGGCGGGCCTCGGCGTCGGGCACCTGGTCGCGGGCGTGGTAGCTCGACCGGACCAGCGGCCCCGACTCGACGTGCTTGAAGCCCATCGCCAATGCCTCTTCGCGCATCTCGGCGAACTCGTCGGGGTGGTAGTAGCGGATCACGGGCAGGTGTTCGGCCGAGGGGCGCAGATACTGGCCCAGGGTCAGGATGTCGCAGTCGACCGCACGCAGGTCGAGGAACGTCTGGCGCAGCTCGGGTCGAGTTTCCCCCAGACCGACCATGATGGAGCTCTTGGTGTGCACCGCCGGCTTCTCGGCGGTGCTCGAGGGGCTCAGCTCGCGGGCGTACTGCTTGGCCCGGGCGAGCACGCCGAGCGAACGTTCATATCGAGCTCGCTTGCGGACCGGCTTCTGCAGCCGGGCGACCGTCTCGACGTTATGGTTGAGGATGTCCGGCCCGGCCGCCATGACGGTCCGAAGCGGCTCGGCCTCGCCGTTGAAGTCCGGGATCAGGACTTCGACGCCCATCCCCGGACAGGCGGCGCGGAGGCGGCGGATCGTTTCGGCGAAGACGCTAGCCCCGCCGTCGGCCAGATCGTCGCGGGCGACGCTCGTGACCACGACGTGGTCGAGGCCGAGACCGCTGATCGCCTCGGCGACCCGGCGGGGCTCGTCGAGGTCGTGGACCGTGGGCTTACCCGTCTTGACGGCGCAGAAGCCGCAGGCCCGGGTGCAGGTGTCGCCCAGGATCATGACCGTGGCGGTCTTCTGGTCCCAGCACTCGCCCATGTTCGGGCAATGGGCCTCTTCGCAGACCGTGTGGAGCGTCAGGCCGTGGAGCAGCCGGCGCATCTCCTGGTACGTCTCGCCCGAGGGAATGCGGGCCTTGATCCAGTCGGGGTGGCGGCGAGGCGCGACTGTACCGTCGGACGCGGGCTCGAAGGTGCCGCCACCCATGGCGATCGTCTGCGGGACGAGCGGCCGGGTCGGCCCGAGGGGCACGGACGAAGTCGGGGCGGCGGGCGGCGTGAGCGAACGGAGATCGGGCGAATCGGACATGGAGCGGAGCCTCGCCTGGAACGCCTAGTAGATCGCCGAGTCGGGCCCGACCGACTCGAGCCAGCAGATGACGTCACGGACGAACTTCCCGATCTGGGCGCCGTCGGTGGCCCTGTGATCGTACCCGGCCACGAGATTCATCATCGACCGCACCGCCAGGACGTCGCCCTCGGGCGTCTCCCTGACCACGGGCCGCTTGACCACGGCCTCGGTCGTCAGGATGCAGACCTCGGGCGGGTTGATGATCGGCACGGTCAGGATCGAGCCGAACCAGCCGGTGTTGTCGACGGTGAACGTCCCTCCCTGGAGGTCGTCGAGGCGGAGCTTGTTCGCGCGGGCCCGCGACGCCAGATCCTGGATCGCCCGATTGATCCCGTTTATCGATAGTTGATCGGCATCGTGTATGACGGGCACGATCAGGCCGTTGTCGACGGCGATGGCGATGCCGATGTTGATCCGGCGCTTGCGCAGCAGTCCTTCGTCGACGTAGTGGGCGTTGAGGTCGGGGTGGCCGTGCAGGGCCTCGACGACGGCCTTGACGACGAACGGAAGGAAGCTCAAGCCCACTCCCTCGCGAGCCCTGTACGAGTCCGCAAGATCGCCACGGAGCTTGACCACGGCCGTCATGTCGGCCTCGAACGTGCTGTGCGCCACGGGGATCTGGGCGGCGCGAGTCATCTGGGCGGCGATGCCCTTGCGCATCTGGGTGTGCGGCACCAGGACCTCGTCCTGGCCGGGCTCCCAGACGACAGACGGAGGCAGCGAAGGCTCGGCCGGCGCCAGGCCCGGCGAATGGCTCGCGACGCCGAGCACGGGTGCCGGTGGGGCGGACGGAAGGACGGCGGGCTGGGCGCCCGCAGAGGCGGCTCCGAACCCCGCGGCCGACGCGGCGGCAGCGGCGGCTCCACGTCCCGTGGCCGCGGCCTCCGGCGCGCCCGGGGCCGCGCCCGATCGGGCGATGAACGCCGTGACGTCCTCGCGAGTGATCCTGCCGGCGTGGCCCGAGCCGACGATCTGCACGGGGCTGAGCCCGTACTCGCGCATCAGCAGCCGAACGGCCGGGGTCATCCGGGCATCGGGGTCGCCGACCGCCATGACGGGTACCAGGTCCGTGCGTTCGGGAGTGGCGGGAGTGGCGGCGGCTGGAGTGGCGGGAGTGGCGGCGGCTGGAGTGGCGGGAGTGGCGGCGGCCGGGCGGGCGGGGCTCGCGGCTGCGGCGCCGGCTCCGGGGGCCGCCGCCTTCGCGGCGGCCGTGCCCGATCCACGGGGAGTGGCGCCGGCCACTTCCTCTATCTCGGCGATCTCGGCGTTGTACGGAACCGTCTGGCCTTCCTCGACGAGGATCTTGCGCAGAACCCCCTGCACCGGCGACGGAACTTCGGCATTGACCTTATCGGTGATGACCTCGAGAAGCGGCTCGTCCAGGGCGACCGTTTCGCCCAGCTGCTTGAGCCACTTGCCGATCGTGCCCTCGGCCACGCTCTCTCCGAGCTGCGGCATCGTCACCTTGGCCACTCGACGAACCTCCTGCGCGGCTGGGCACGACTCGGCGTGCCGTGGCCATGCTGTATCGCCCGCTCCGGCGGGGCGGCGGGACTAGTTTGGCCGATCTCGCCGTCCACGGGGAGTGGCAACGACCATGGGTGCACCCGGCGCACCCTGCGGACCGCCGGTTCGGACCGGGCCGCGACCCGGTGCGAGGGAGCCCGCCAGCGCGGAGTGGGCCGACCGGGGTCCCGAGACCGTGGCTCCGCCGTGCCTCAGATTCGCCCCAGGATTGCGTGAGCCGGCGTCAGCTCACTCCCGATGACGTCAGGGGACGATTCCGGCCATTTGGTGGTATAGGGTCACCCGGGGTCACATCCGGGGAAGAATGATGGCCTGGCCCGGTGCCCGCCCCCGCCCCAGCCCCCGCTCTAGGCGTTGATCTGCCGGCCCGCGACCGCCATCGCGGCCTCGCCCACGACCTCCGCCAGGGTCGGGTGAGGGTGAGTGGCCGCGCCGATCTCCCAGGCAGTGGCTTCGAGGGTCATCCCGAGGGCCGCCTCGGCGATCAGATCCGTGACCGACGGGCCAACGAGATGGACCCCCAGGACCTCGTCGGTCGTGGCGTCGGCGACCACCTTGGCGAAGCCCTCGGTCTCGCCGATGATGACCGCCTTGGCGTCCGCGGCGAAGTTGAAGACGCCCTTCTTGATCGCGATCCCCCGCTCCACGCACTGCTGCTCGGTCAGCCCGATCGAGGCCACCTGAGGGTGGGTGTAGGTGGCCCGCGGCTGGTGGTCGTATTCGATCGCCTCGGGTCCTTCGCCGGCGATCTCGTGGACCGCGGTGATGCCCTCATGGGCGGCGACATGGGCCAGCATCAGACCGCCCACCGCGTCGCCGATGGCGTAGACGTGCGGTTCGGTAGTGCGCATCCAGCCGTCGACCTTGACGAAGCCGCGGTCCAGCTCGACCCGCGTCGTCTCGAGCCCCAGGTCTTCGGTGACCGGCGCCCGACCGGTCGCGACCAGCAACTGCTCGACCTCGAGCGTCTCGGCCGCGCCGCCCTCCGGACCCACCGTCAGCGTCACTCCGGTCGGGCCGACCTTGACCGCCGAGGTGTCGAACCGGGCGTTGACCACGACTTTGATGCCCCGCCGGGCGAAGCTCCGCTCGAGGGTGGCGGCCGCGTCGCGATCCTCGAGGGGCAGGATCCCGGGCAGGTATTCGAGCAGCGTCACGGCTACGCCGAGATCGTGGAACAGCGAGGCGAACTCGCAGCCGACCGCGCCCGCCCCGACGATTGCGATCGACTTTGGCAGCACCGACTTAGTCGTGACGTCGTCCGAGGTGATGATCCGCTCACCGTCGGGAACGAGACCCGGCAGGCTCTTGACCCGGCTGCCCGTGGCGACGATCACGTCCCTGGCGGTCACGACGCGCTCGCCGCCGGCCCCAGGCGTCCCATCGGCCCCGTTGAGCCTGACCCGGATCGTGGTCGGTCCCTCGAAACGGCCGCGACCGTCGAGATAGGTCACTTTGTTCTTGTCGACGAGGCTCTTGAGGCCCGTCCACATCCTCTTGACCACCTGATCGCGGCGCCTGGCGATGGCCTCGTAGTCGAACGTGGGCTTGCCCTCGACGACGATCCCGAAGTCCTTGGCCTTCTTGACCCGGGTGTAGAACTCGGCCGACTCGAGGAGCGCCTTGGTCGGGATACAGCCGACGTGCAGGCACGTGCCGCCGATCTTGCCGTCGTTCACGAGGGCTACCCCCATGCCCAGCTGGGCCGCCCGGAACGCGGCGGAGTAGCCGCCCGTGCCGGCGCCGACGACGATCAGATCGAATTCGGGAGTGGAGCCTGCGGCCATAGGAGTGGCGGCCTCGCGCTAGGTTGGATGGCCCGGTGACGGGGTGCGGCCGTGCGCCGCCGTCGCCATCGTAGGTGAGGCGCCCCGTGCGGGCAACCGAGGGGGCCGTCGGTCACACGGTGCGCGTCGAGAAGACCGGGCGCGGCCGAGCGTAAGCCGGAACGAGACGCCAGGACCCGGGGCTCGAGGCCGGCCACGGCCCGACGCTCAGCCCCGATCCGCCTCCTGCGGTATGCCGATTGGCGCGACCAGGACGAGGCCGGCGACGGCGGCCCCCCGCCGCGCCAGCAATCCCGTCTTCGGCCGGTGGAACGTGACCGTGACGTGAGCCTGGACGACCGGGTCGGAGAGGTCGCCGCTCGACAGGTCCACGGCGGTCGGCGTGTCGACCGCGACCACCGGAACCCCGGCCCGGCGAGCCCTGAGGATAAGCTCGACGGCGCTCCGGACCGGGTCGCGGAGGGCCCCCCGCACCCCCGTCCCGAGCAGGGCGTCGACCACGACGGCCGCCTTCTCGACTCCCTGACCCAGCATCGAGACGTCGCGCGCGACCTCGCAGTGGATCCGCTCCACGTTGGACTCGGCCTCGAGACGGTCCCAGTTGCGCAGGGCGTCCCGGCCAGACGGCCGCCCTTCCGTCCCGACCAGGACGGCCACGACTCGGGCGCCCTGTCGGGACAGGTGCCGGGCGGCCACGAATCCGTCGCCGCCGTTGTTGCCCGGGCCGCACAGGACGAGGATCGGGCCCTTGCCCCAACGCCCGGTCTTGACCGCCAGGGCTTTGACGGCCGCGGCCACGGCACATCCGGCGTTCTCCATCAACCTGGTTCCGGGCACCCCCAGCGCCTGCGCCCGGCGATCCGCGCCGGTCATCGCCTCGGCACCTATCGGCGCCGCGGCCATCGCCGGGCCCCAGCGCTCGGCGAGTTCCTCCAGACTCAGCTCGAACAGCTCGGCGTCGTCGGCGGGCAGCTGCGCCGCTCCCGGCACCGGCGTGGAGCGCGGCAGGCGCGTCGCCTCTGGCTCGTCGGTGGCCCCGAGCCGGATCGGTCGTTGTGGAGTTGGCATCTACTCGCTCCTGGCCCGGACCTAGCCGGTGTTCTGGAGGCCGGCCGCCACGCCGTTGACGGTGAGCTGGACGAGGCGACGGTAGCGCTCGCGGTTCGGGTCGTCGGCCGGCAGCGAACGCAGCCTGGCCAGGAAGCGTACCTGGATGTGCGACAGGGGGTCGATGTAGGGTCGCCGCAACCTGATCGACCGGGCGGCCTGGGGCTCGGCGGCCAGCAGCTCGGTCCGGCCGGTCACCCGGGCCAGGAGGCGGATCGATCGACCATACTCGTCGATGATGCAGCCCCACAGCCGCCTGCCCTCGCCGTCGCCGGCGAGAGCCGCGTAGAGGCTGGCGATCCGGGGTTCGGAGCGGCCGAGGATCAGCTCCGCGTTGTCCAGCGCGCTGGTCAGAAACGGCCAGTCGCGATACAGCTCGGCGATCTGGCCGAGGGATCCCTCGCCATGAGCCAGCTCGAAGCCCTCGAGAGCCGAACCCAGCCCGTACCAGGCCGGCAGCCCGATGCGGGCCTGCGACCAGGAGAAGACCCACGGGATTGCCCGCAGCGAGTCGATGCCCGACGGGCGTGTGGCTTCGGCCGCGCCGCGGCGGGCCGGGCGGGACCCGAGAGCCATCGTCGACAGCTCGGCCAGGGGCGTGATCGAGCGGAAGAAGGGCTCGAAGGCCGGCTCCTGGTAGACGAGCGCTCGATAGCTCGCCCGAGCCAGCCCGGCCAGCTCGTCCATGACCGCCGCTCCGCGGGCGTCGGCCTCGGCGACGCACTCGTCGTGCTCGGGGGTCGAGGCCACGGCAACGGCGCTGCCGACGAGCCCCAGGTGGTTCTCGGCAATGGCCAGATTGGCGTAGTTGGCGGCCACGGTCTCCCCCTGCTCGGTCATCTTGAACCGGCCGGCGATCGAACCTGGGGCCTGGGCCAGGATCGCCCGATTCGTCGGGCCGCCGCCGCGGCCGATGGCGCCGCCGCGGCCATGGAAGAGGGTCAGCTCGATGCCGTGGCGGCGAGCCACCTCGGCCAACCCCGATTGGGCCCGATACAGCATCCAGATCGCGGCCAGGAAACCGGACTCCTTGTTCGAGTCCGAGTAGCCGAGCATCACTTCCTGGCGGTTTCCTCGGGCGGCCAGATGGCCGCGATAGCGCGGGTCTGTTAGCAGCTCCTCGAGCAGCACCTCGCAGCCGGTCAGGGCGTCGCTCGACTCGAAAAGGGGCACGATGTCCAGCTCGGGGGTTCCGGGCCCGAAGCCGGACGTGGCCGCGGCCGGAATGCCCGGGTCGGCGGCGATCTCGGCCAGGTCGAGGACGTGGCTGACATCGTCGGCGCGGCGGGTGAAGCTGATCACGTAACGATGACAGGCGGCCTCGCCAAAGCGACGCTGGACGGCGTGGGCGGCCCGGAAGGTGGCCACGACCTCCGCCACGGTGACGCCCGGAACGAGCTCGCAGCTGAGATCCGGTGCGGCGAGCTCGGTCGCGCGGGCCTCGCCCGTGGGGCCCTGGGGCTCGGGAGTGGCGCCGGCGTCGGCCCTTCCCGGTTCTCCGCGCAGCACTGCAAGGGCCGCGTCGTGGACCTCGGAGTGCTGGCGCAGCTCCAGTGAGGCGAGGTGGAAGCCGAACGTCTCGACCTGCCAGATGAAGTCCTGGATCTCGCCGTAGGCGACGCGCGGCAGCCCGTCCGCCACCAGGCTGCGCTGCATCTCCTCGAGCTCGCAGATCAACTGGTCGGGCGAGTCGTAGCGGCCGCCAATCGGTCCGCTCTCCTCGGTGAGATAGCCGCGGGTCCGGCGCAGCCTTTCGGCTATGGCACCGAGACGGCGCCGGTAGGGCTCGTCGGGATAGCGACTGGCCAGGCCCCGCATCGTCTCGGGCAGCTCCTCCGCGTCGCGGGCGAGCCGGGTCTCGAGCATCGGCTGGACGTCTTCGCGCGGAACGTACGCGGCGATAGTGGTCAGGAGTCGCGTCGCGACCGCCTCATAGCCGTGAAGGAGGTGGTCGGCGTGGATCCGCGGCACCTGGCGCGTCAGCTCGGCCGTGACGTTGGGGTTGCCGTCGCGGTCGCCGCCGATCCAGGAGCCCCAGCGCAGGAAGGCGGCCGCTCGCGCCGGCCGCGTTCCGGTCTGGCCCGCGTCGCTCCTGAACGCGTCGTCGATCGCGTCGGAGGCAGCCTCCGCGGAACCGCCCCGCCCGCCGGCCGGGGCAGGCTCGTCCAGGGCCCGATCGAAGGCCCGATAGACCCTCGGCACGACCCGGAAGATCGTTTCGTCGAAGAAAGTCATGGCCGTTCGGACCTCGTCGATCGGGGTCGGGGCCAGACGCCGGATCGCCGAGGAACGCCACAGGATGCTGATCTCCTCGCGCAGCAGGCGGCGTATGTCGGCGTCGTCGGTGGGCCCGAGCCTGGGGTCGTCGAGCTGCTCTAGCAGGCGATAGCAGCGCCGGAGGGCGGTCAGCATCGTTCGCCGCCGCGCCTCCGTCGGGTGAGCGGTCAGGACCGGGGTTATGCGCATCCGGCCGAGCAGCTCCGAGACGCGGTCGAGCGACCAGCCGCGCTCGACCAGCCAGGCCACAGCGGCCTCGGGCGAGTCCTCGTCGCCCGACATACCGTCGCGGCCCTCGCTCTTGAGTCGCCGGACGACGTCCCGTTCCTCGGCCAGGTTGACCAGCTGGAAGTAGAGCGCGAAGGCGTTGGCCAGCGCTTCGGCGTCTTCGACGGCGAGCCCGTCGAGCTCGGACGCGAGGGCGCGTTCGGCAGCCTCGTCGCCCGATTCGCGGAAGGCGATCGACCTGAGCCGGCAGCGCTCGACCAGATCGAGCAGCTCCGGGCCGCCCTGCTCGGCGATCACCTGACCCAGCAACGCGCCCAGCAGCTTGACTTCGCGCGCCAGGATGTCGCGCGCGGCCACGGCCTCGCCTCGGGCCGTCGCGGGTCGCGTCGAGGAGCGCTCGGGTTTTGAGTGGCTGGTGGCGACCATGTCGCGAGCATACAGCGGGCTCGGACCCCGAGTTACGGGGAGTCGGCCGCTGACTCACGGGGGGCCAAATTGCGACGCCGAATGGTACGAACGAGGGGCCAAGGAACCTCCCTAAGGGACGACACCTAAGGCAGAGCGCCCCAATGGCGGGCGCAATGTCAGGGAGGCGGGATGAGCCGCAGCCGGAGAAACTGGGTTGCGATCGCGCTGGTGGTCACCTGTCTGACCACATCGGCTCTCGGCGTCGCCACCCTGGCCGGGTTCGGCGCGGCGCCGAGCGGCGACGTGATGCTCTCGGCCTCGGCGACGTCGACCGACCTGCTCGTCGCGGTCGCCGCGCTGGCCCTGCTCGGGCTCGATCTTGCTCACGGCCGCGCCCGCAACAAGCCGGTCCACGCCGGCGCCGGCCGGGAGCGCTGATCGGCTCCGGTCACTCTGGCCCACACCTCATGGGCCGCCCCGTCGCCTCCAGTCAGCCGACGAGGCAGCCCTCCACCCTCTGGCTCCGGCGCACCTGTACGCGGCCCCTTCGGGAGCGCTACCATTCCGCGCCATGGCCACCCAAATGCTGCCCCGGCCCCGCCCGGGCGGGGCTCCGGCGGACCCGGGTCAGGGTTCGCTGACAGTCGTCTACGACGCCGACTGCGGCGTCTGCCGCGAGACTGTCCGGCGGCTTCATCGCTGGGACCGCGAGGGGCGCTTCGTCTTCGTCCCGCTCCAGGCGGCGGCCGGCTGCGGACGGCCCATGATCGAGCGGCTGGCGTCAGAGGGCCATCTCGACGACGCGGTCCACGTGATCGACGAGTCCACCGGGCGGGTCGTCTCCGGCGGGCACGCCGCACTCGCCATCCTGGACGCCTTGCCCGGCGGCTGGCTGCTCCGACCCTGGGCCGCCCTGCCACCGACCGCGGCGGCGGCCGACGTCGTCTACCGCGTAGCTGCCCGGCACCGCGATGGGCTGGCCTGGCTGACGGGCCTGCGCAACGAGGTGAGCTGCCCGCTGGACGAGGAATCCGCACCCTCGGAACGCCGCTAGCCAGGCCGGCCGCGGCTACTCGTCGTCGCAACCCGTCGGGGTAGGTCAGGTCGGGCCGTTGGTCACCCCTCGAGGCGACCAAGTCCGATGCCCAATCCCCACGCCAGCTCGTAACCTCGGCCGATGAGCGTCCCCTCCCACGTAACGCCCCTGCGTCTTGTCCAGCCCGCGGTCATCGACCTGGCCCGTGCGGCGAAACTCCTCACCGAAGATGCCTCGGCCTGGCTCGGGGCATCAGTTGCGCCGGCGCGTCCGGACTCTCGGAGGTTCCTCACCGATCTCAGCCTGCCGATCCGCGATCACGCCCCGAGCCTCGTATTCAAGAAGGCGGCGTACGTCGACGTCGGAGCGATCTGTCAGGTCGACGGAGGCTTCGAGATGGAGATCGGCTGGCAGTCGTCGTCACTCGCGCCGCTCTTCCCGGTGTTCTCGGGACATCTTGTCCTGACCCCAGCCGAGCTACGACTTGACGGCTACTACGCTCCGCCCGGAGGTGAGCTGGGCGCCGCTCTGGATAAGGCATTCCTGGGCATCGCCGCCCGTGGGACGGCCCGCTGGTTCCTCCAGCGCACCGTGGACATGATCGCGGCGCCTGGCGGTGCCGAGGCCGCGGAACGCTCGACGGGGAAGATTGACGCCACCAACGCGGGTTAACCCCCGCCGCATTCCGAGATCTATGTGATTACCCCTCTGGAATCGCAACCCTCTCGAGAGTAAGGTGAATTCGTTCCAGCAATGAGCTCGTTCGAGCCACAAGCCAGTGGAAGGACCCCCGCCCGTGCCTGAGCCATCCTCAATCGATGGCGTCCTGCGCGCGATTGTCGAGGCCATGGAGGCGCGCGAAGCCGCAGAGCCGGACCTTCCGGAATGGGAGGCCAACGCCCGGCTTCGAGCCGCTGAAGAGAACCTTCTGCGGCTCTACCGCCAATCCGGCCGCCTGGAGGCGAGCCGCGTCGCGGTCGAGATCGACGTGGCGTACTCCACAGTCGGCCCTACCGGGGCCGAAGTCGCCTGAACAAGGTCGCCCGCGCGAAGCACGCGGCCGCCGGCAAGAGTCCGGGGCGCCGGAGGGGTAGCCGCGCTCTGTGAGGCGCTCATGAAGGGATCGGAGAAGCGCCCCGTGGCAGCCTGACCTGAAGTTGGCCGTCGCGGCCGCCGATACCTCGCACGGTTGGGCAAGTCCTGTCATGGAGCCTGCCGTGCAAACACGGGCGACGGAGAGACCCGACGCCACCCACAAAGACCGCCGCCTGAGGGCGGTCTACCGCCGGGAACTCCAAAACAGCGTTTACTACTCGTCCCTGCTCGTCGGCGCCGGAATCACCGCGGCCGCGACAGCGGGGATCTTCATGGCGTCCTCGCCGGCCGTGGCGCTGGCCCTTCAGCTGCCGCTTGCCCTGATTACGGTCGGCGTGGCCAGCTCCGCCCGACGGCGAGGCCGCCGCTATGCAATTCCGCTGGGCATGCTCGTGGGCCTACTGCCAGTGGTCTCGATCAGCCTGTCGGTCGCGCTCCTGCCGGGCTTGAGAGCCACCGCGATGGGCTGCCTGGGCCTGGTGCCACTCGCCTTCGCCATCTTCATCCCGCTCGAACGCCGCATCCACATCGTCTGGTTGATCATGGCCAGTCTGGCCATGCTGGTCGCCGTCGTGGCCACCTGGCAGATCGCGGCCGACACGGGCCTGGCCATCGCCGGCGCGGTTTCTGGCGCCCTGGGCAGCGTCACGAGTCTGGCGGCCAACGACATCCAGCTCCGCAGGCGCCTCCAGATGGACGGCCAGCTACTGGCGGTTCGGGGACTGTACGGCCGCATGAAGGAGCACGAGGTCGATCTTCGGCGTCAGGACGAGTTCCTCCTGATGCAGCAGGAAACCCTCGTCGTCCAGCAGGCCGAGCTGCTCCGCCTCAACGAGGAGCTCGAGGCTATCGCCCGGCTGGACGCGCTGACCGGTCTCGGCAATCGGCTCCGGCTGAACGAGGATCTGGCTGGTCTGGCCGCCCGGATCGAGCGCCACGGCGGCACGGCCGGCGTCCTGCTGATGGACCTAGACCGCTTCAAGCGCCTCAACGACTGCACCGGTCATCTAGCCGGCGACGCCGCTCTCCGGGGGGTGGCGGACGTGCTCAAGAAGACCAGCCGCTCGGGCGACGGGGTCTACCGTTACGGCGGCGAGGAGTTCCTGGTCCTGCTCCACGATTGCGACGAGGCCGGTCTCGAAGTCGCCGGCCAGAGGTACCTGACGGCCATCGAATCGGCTGGCATGGCCCACCCGGACAACCCGCCGTACGGCTGCGTGACCGCCAGCGCCGGCGCCACGGAGCTGTCCAAAGCCTTCGCCGACGTGGACTCAGCTCTGCACAACGCCGACGAGGCCCTCTACGTGGCCAAGGAGACCGGCCGGAACCGCCTCTACATCCACCGGCGAGAGGCTCCGGCCACCCTGGTGCCGATGACCCGCCAGCGCGCCGCGAGCTAGCCCCCGGTCCCTCCCCGATTCGCGAGTCTCTAGCCTACCGGCAGCAGTGCGGCCACGACCCCCACGACCAGACCGACGGCCAGGCTGGCCAGGCCGATCTGGAGCGAGCGGCGGCGATCCCGGGAGCGATCCTCGGCATCGACCACGGGCTCGACGGTGCCGACCGGCCCGAGGTTGTACACCCCCCGGGACCCGAAGCCCGCACAGAAGTGAAAGAAAGCCTGCAGGTAGCCCGACGCGGAGCCACCGGCCGTGACGATCAGGATCAGCCGCGTCCAGGCCGGTGCCCCGACGATCAGCAGTCCCGCCAGGACCACGACCGAGGCGACCAGCCCGACGTGCCCGGCCATCCGGCGCCGGGCGATCTCGTCCGGCCCGATGTTGCAGACGCCCGGCTCGTAGCGGCCGCCGGAGAGCGGTGTTGAACGTAGCGTGCTCGACATGATTGCGACCTCAACTTCCTGGCTGGATCGTAGTGCCGAGCGGCTCGGACTGACCGGACGCGGGATCCGCGGCCCGGCAGGCGCGCCGGTGAGCGGCGATGCGCGGGAGGGTGGTCCTATAGGTGGATCAGTACCGGTACGATCGGGGAAGGCTCGCCACACCGCGCGCGGCCGATGATTACGAGAGCAGATCGAAGCTTCCGGTCGGGGTAGACCCTGGAGGTTCACGAGTGGTCTTCAATCGCAAGCCAGCGCAGAACCCGGACGATCGACGCGACGCTCAGTCCTCGCTCGTCGAGCAGCTGATCGGCGCCGACGAGCTCGAGCGAAAGCGGATTCTGCTGGTCGCGCTGCAGACCGGCGAGCTCAAGCGCAGCGAGGCCGAAGACCTGCTTCGCCTGGTCGACCGGCTCGAGGCCGTCTCCGGCCGATCCGCATAGCTCCAGGCCAGCCCGGGCCTCCCGCTCCCCGCCCCGCGCGGCCAGTGCCCGATCAGGACACCTGCGTGGAGATGCGGTCGAAGAACCCCCTTAACGTCTCGGCGATGCGATTGTGGGACCCCAGACCCGACCTGGCCGCATCCTCGCCCGTCTGGGCGGTTTCCAGCATCTTCTCGGCGAGGTTCTCGACGTCGCCGACGACCCTGGCCTCCGGAAACCGTTCTACGGCCGACTTGCCTTCGTCGGCAGCCCGGACGAACAGCAGCCCGGCCGAACGGATCCGCGCCACGTCCGGAATGGCCACCACTCTCTCGACGTCCGACGCGGACACGCCGGAGTTGGCGCGATTGATAACCATCGTCAGCCGGTCGCGGATCGCCAGCTCGACGGCCAGCTCACGGAATTGGACGGCGGCCCGGATGCATGGCACGTCGGGCGTGACCGGGACCAGGATGGTGTCGGCCTGCTCGAAGAGCGACTGGTTGAGCGGGCCGTAGTCCGGATGCATGTCCAGGATGACCCAGTCGTAGGCTTCGCGAGAGGCAATGATCGCCTGGGCCACTCGTGGCGGCTCGAGGATCTCGGTGTGGAGCGGCGACTCGGCCATCACAAGAACGCTGACGCCGCTCTCATGGACGGTCGCGATCTGAGCGACTGACTCGGGCGGGAGGCCACTGGCCGCGCTCTCGCGCCAGGCATCGGCTAGGGTGCGGGGCCGTTGCAGGCCAAGCGACGCGGCGATGTGGCCGGTGATCGTGTCGCAGTCGACCAGCAGGACCCGCTGACCCTTGCGAATCTGCAGGGCCGCACCCATGTTGATGGAGATCGTCGTCTTGCCTACGCCGCCCTTGGGGTTGAAGACGATGACGATCCGGCCGCGCTTGCGGGGGCCCTGGACCGCGAGCTCGAGGCCGGCGTCCGGCGGCGAGGCGATCTCGGCGACCGGGTGGTCAGGGTCGCGAACCGCGTCGGGCGCCGACGCGTCGGGCACCTCGACGGAACCCGGGTCGAAAACGGGAACTGGCGCCGCCGCCGATTCGGTGGTCTGGCCTGACGCTGGCTCGGACATGTCTTCCGACAGCAGCGCGCCCACGCTGGCCGCCTCGGGGGTCACGCTCTCGACCCGGATGAGCATCGCCTCGATGCGCCACCGTAGCGACTCCGCCGAATAGGGCCGCGTGAAGTACTCGTCCCTCGCCTGGGCTCGCCCGAACCCGATCCGACCCAACGATCGCGGCGGGATCAGCATCAGGACCGGAATGGATCGCCCGTCCTCGCGCAGAACCGCATACATCTCGAGCGTCGTGTCGAAGTCGGTCTCGCCGTCCAGGACGGCACAGCGGATGTCGCTCCGCTCGCCCAGCAGCCGCTCGAGCTCATCCGCCGATTCGACCGGGACGGCCTCGAATCCAGCCTCGTCCAGATGCTCTCGCACGGCACCCAGCTCGGCGGTCGGCAAGGTTATCGCTACAGCAGCACGTGGCACTGATGCTTGGCCTCGCTGCGGCGTTGAACACGTGTACTACTGAGTTTAGCCGAAAGTACCAGTCCGCCAACGCCCCCGGCCAGACGTCGCGCGGGCCAGACCGGTCAGACGGCGAGGAGGCCGACGGCAACCGCAATGGCCGCACGTCGGACGAGCCGCCCGTTTGGCTCGGGGCGGTTGCGCCGGCCATGGTGGCTGGAGGAGCGAGAGCAGCTCGATCCGTGCTGACGGCGGCAGGTCGTCGAACCGCCGCCTCACACTCGGGACGTCGCTCGACTCGCAGATCCGTAGCCCAACGGCGATGAGGGGCTCGCCCTCGCCTGGATCTTCCCCGCCTCGACGGGTTTGCGCCATCGCGGCTACGGGGACCGGGGCGGCCCGGGTACGACGACGGCCGGCGATCGATCCAGGAGTCGTTCATCGGACGATCGCGGTCAAGGTCCGGGAGCCCGCCGGCCACCCCACACCCCCTCGCACCGCCTGGTCGGGCTTCGCCCCCGCCAGAACCCGTTCTTCCGTTGCGACGGCTCGTCACGCTAGACTTGCAACGGACCGGGCGCCTCCCCATTAGCGCCCGCTTCCCACGACAGCCGACCGCCCTTCGACGGCCGGCTGTCGGCGTTTTGGCGGCGACTACTGGCCCGTGACCGAGCCGGCCGAGATGCCGCGGACGAAGAAGCGCTGCAGGCTCAGGAAGACCAGCAGCGGCACGATCATGGCCACGAATCCGGCCGCAGCCAGGTACTGCCAGCCACTCCCGTAGGAATTGACGAGCTGGGCCAGGGCCTGGGTCAGGGGCTGGTTGTCCGTGTTCGCTCCGATGAAGATCAGCGCCACCAGCAGATCGTTCCAGACGAACACGAACTGGAAGATCACGAGCGACGCGATCGCCGGAACGCTCATCGGCAGGGCCAGCCTGAAGAACGCGGTCACGGGGCTGGCGCCGTCGATGGCGGCCGACTCGAAGACCTCGTGGGGGAGGCTGCCCATGTAGTTGCGGAGCAGATAGATCGCGAACGGCAGTCCATACGCGGTGTGGGCCAGCCAGATCGCCAGGAACGTACCGTTGATGTCCCCGAAGAACAGGAAGTTGTTGAACATCTTCCCGATCGGGATGAACGTCGTCTGGAGCGGGATCACGATGAGAGCGACCAGGATCAGGAACAACACGGTCCGGCCGGGGAACTTCATCCACGAGAAGGCGTAGGCCGTGAAGGCGGCGATCATGGTCGGGATCACCGTGGCCGGAATGGTTATGTACAGGCTGTTGAGGAATTTGGACCCCAGGTCCTCCTGGCTGAAGACCTGGTTGTAGTTGGCCAGCGTCAGACCGGAAGGGTTGGTCAGCACAGTCCACCAGCCGGTCGAGGTGATGGCGTCCGCCGATCTGAACGAGTTCACGAAGACGCCGACGGTCGGGATCAGCCAGATGAAGAGCAGGGCCAGGAGAGCGATATGCACCGGCAAGTGCCGCAGGAAGCGCTTGACGGGGCTCACTTTCGGGGCCGCGGGCGCGGCGACGGTAGTCATCGGATCGACTCCTGGAACTGGAACCGCCGGATGTTGAACAGCATCACCGGGATGATCGTGAGCAGCAGCACGACCGCGATGGCCGAGCCGCGGCCGAGCTCGCCGAAGTTCAGATACTGGTTGTACATCTCATTGGCGATGACCTGGGTGTCGTACGAGCCGTTGCCGGTGAGCGTGTAGACCAGGTCGAAGGCCTTCAGAGCGGTGATGATCATGGTCGTCGAAACGACGGCGATCGTCGGGCTCAAGAGCGGCAGCGTGATCTTGCGGAAGACCTGCCACTCGGTCGCGCCATCGACGCGGGCGGCCTCGAGAAGCTCGCGGTTGATCGACTTGAGCGAGGCCGAGATGATCACGGTCCCGAAGCCGGTCCACATCCAGATCATGATGAAGATCAGGGCGAACGTATCGATCTTGAAGTCGGCATCGATGAGGAACGGAACGGGGCTCTGACCAACCGAGACCAGTCCCTGGTTCAAGACGCCCGTCTGGGGAGTGCCGGGGAGCTGATACCAGTACATGAACTTCCAGATGAGGGCGGCGCAGACGCCGCTGATCGCCATCGGCATGAAGAGGATCGACTTCGCGAACGACTCGTACTTCACACGATCGGCGAGTACGGCTACGGCGAGGCCGATGATGATCGTGCCCATAGTTAGCACGACGACCCACAGGATGTTGTTGATGAGCGACTCGAGTCCCGGCCCGTTCATGAACCAGGCGTAGTTGTCCAAACCGCGCCATACGGAGCCGTTCTTGTTGTAGAAGCTGGCCACGACCGTCTGGATCGTGGGCACGATGAGGAAGGCCGTCAGGATGACCAGGGTCGGGGTCAACCACAGCCACGGCCGGATCCTCTCGCGCCAGCGGCCGCGGGCGAACCGGAGCACGAATTCGGTCGCATAGATGTACCCGACCAGAACGGCCGGCACGCCTATCACGACTTCGAGCGCGGTGAGGATGCGTGGATCCATCCGTCGTTGCCTCACACGTGAGAGGGGGGCCAGTCGGGTTCAGCGATGAACCCTCCTGGCCCACACCTCCACACCCGTTATCGCGCCTGCAAGAGGAGAGGAGAGGCCCGGCGGGCGCTAGCGGGCCGGCTGAGTATCAGCTGCTGTAGGCGCTGGCCTGGACGCTGTCCAGGTCGGACAGGATGGAATCCAGCTGGTCGGGATGCTGGACATACACCAGGATGTCCTTCCAGAACTCCGCGTTCATCGCCGTCGGCATGTTGTCCGACGCGTCGAAGACGAAGTACTTGGCGTTGGTCAGGAGATTGCCCGCGTTTCGCATCACGTCGTTCGGGTAATCCACGACGAGCTTGTTTGGCGAGAGCGCGCCGCCGCGGCCAACCCAGATGGACTGGGCGGCGGGGGTCACGAGGTAGCGGATCAGCGACTCGGCCGCCGGCGTGTCGTTGAACATGCCGAACAGGTCGCCGGAGCCTTCGACGGCGCCGGAATACTGCGAGTCGATGTCGGGGAAGGGGAAGAAGTTGTAGTCGGTCCCGGCGGTCTTGCTGGTGAAGCCGCCGAGCGTGGCCGCGGCCGTCTGCAGGTGATAGAAGAGGCACTCAGGCGGGCTCTTGAACAGCCCGTCGCCGCCGTTGGCGAAGTTGGTGGTCAGGATCGAGTTGGCGCCACCGTAGGAGCTGGCGACGACCTGGCCGAAGTCCTGCCAGGCGGTCTTGATCCGGGGATCGGACCACTTGATCTTGCCCTGGTACCACTGGGTGTACACGTCGGGACCGGCCGTCCGGAGGACGAAGTCTTCGATCCAGTCCGTGCCGGGCCAGCCGGACGCGGAGCCGGACTCGAGGCCCATGCACCAGGTCGACTTGGCCTTGCTGGCGTCCTGGGTCGCGAGCTGCTGCAGGGCGTCCCAGGTCGTGGGCGCGCCGCCGCTGAGATCGACGACGCTGGGGTCGTACCAGATCAAGCCCTTGACGTCCGCCTTGATGAAGACGCCATAGACGCTGTTATTGATGATGCCCAGGTTCACGAGCCCGGGCGAGTTGTCGGCCTTGTACGTTGCGGTGTCGAGGATCTTGTCGAGGTTGACGACCTTGCCGGCCGCCTGGTACTCGGCGAGCTGGCCGGGGCCGGGGATGCCGGCCAGGTCCGGCAGGTTACCGGTCTGGATGCCCTGGGCGAGGTCGGCGTTCAGGTCGCGGCTGCCCGTGTACTTGATCTGGACCTGGGTCTCGTTGACCCAGGGCTGGACCTCGGCCAGGAACGACGTCTCCTCGTCGCCGGACCAGGTGCCCATGACTGTCAGGGTGCCGCCGATCGGGCCGGTCGTGGGCGTGACCGTGGCCGTAGCGCCGGGCGCCATGCTGGCGGGCGGCGTCGTCGGGGTGGCCGTGGCGCTGCTGGAGCACGCCGAAGCGGCCAGCAGCACCGCCACCAGCAAGGCCAGTGGCCGGCGCGGCCGAGTTGGAATTGCCGAAAACACTCCAAGCCTCCTTGTCTTGTCGGGCATGCGGCCCGGCCTCTCTTCCTTTGGGCTCGAGCGTCCCCATTACGAACGCTCGGAATCCACCTTGCCCGTCCTCCTGGGAGGGATCTGCCGGTCGGCCACCGTGCCGACCGACTCACGGACCATCAATTCCGTGTCCAGCAGCGTTCGCTGTGGCACGGGCTCGCCCCCGATCTGGGCCAGCAGCAGCTTGCCTGCCGTCTTGCCCAGCTCGTAGGCCGGAATGCGGACTGTGGTCAGCGGCGGGTCGAAGTAGGCCGCGAGCGGGATGTCGTCGAACCCGACCACCGACACGTCGGTGGGGACCCGCAGACCGTTGGCCCGAAGGGCGCCCATGGCTCCCAGCGCGAGCACGTCGCTGGCCACGAACACCGCGGTGAAGGACGCTTTCTGGAGAAGCGCGGTCATCGCCTCGAAACCGCTCTCGGCGACGAACGCTCCCTCGGCGATGAGATTCGGATCGAACGGCGTCGCGTACTCGGCGAGGGCCAGCTGATAACCGTTCAACCGCTCCGCGGCCGAGGTGTACTTGAGCGGGGCGTTGGTGATCATCGCGATGCTCGTGTGGCCCTTGTCGAGCAGTTGCGAAACCGCGGCCTTCGCCCCGGCCACGTTGTCCACGTCAACGCTCGGAGCGCTGAGCGTGGTCACGTGACCCTGGAGCACGATCGGAAAGCCGTCGTCGAGAATCCGCCGCAGCTCGGCGTCGTCGGCCAGCGGCCCCGAGACGACCAATCCATCGACACGCCTGGACTGGAGCAAGCGACGGTAGCCGCCGGGGACGGGTGGAAGGGACTCGACGAGAACCTGGAAGCCGCCGTCTCGCGCCGCGTCGCCGAGCCCCTGCACCGTCTGAGGCAGCAGCGCGTCCGAAGCGACCTGGCCGGGGTCCTGGCGCAGGACCAGGCCGATCGTCAGGCTGGAACCGCGCGCCAGCTGGCTGGCGGGCGCGTTGGGCTGATAGCCAAGGGCGGCCGCCGCTTCCAGGACGCGAGCCCGGGTCGCGGGGCCGATGGACATGTCCTCACGGCCGTTGAGGACGAAAGAGACTGTGGTTCGGGAGACACCCGCGAGGCGCGCCACGTCGATGCTGGTCGGACGGCTGCGAGCCAATTCCTCTCCCTTCCTCCTGCCCCGACGCGTTCCGGGGTGCCCGCCAGGTGGGCGTCGCCTCCGGAGAGGTTGCTACTAACGCCCGTTACTGACGCGCAGACGATAAGCCCAACTTCTCGCGGCCGTCAAGCGGGATTCCGCCGGGTCGCTGTGCCTGTCTGATTCCCTATGTTGTCGGTGCAATCACTCACAGAACTGGCTGCCGGCTGCCCCGAACAGCCCCCGGAAGACCAGACCGCCACTTGACGCGCCGAATGGCCCTGTGCTTAGCTAACGCGCGTCACTAACTGGCGTTGGTCGCGTCGCTCCGGCGGGCCCCCAGGGTCGCCACGAAGACCGGCAGGCGCTGTGCCGGGGTGGAACGCAGCGAGGATCGATGAAGCATTCAGACGGAGCGCAGACCACCAGCGCCGGGCCGGATGCGCCGAGGCGGACCCGCACCCCAAGGCGAGGCCGTGCGCCCCAGGCGGAGCTCGCCTATCCCGTCGACGTCTGGAGCATCCGCGAAACTTCGTTCGACCCTTCGATGCTGGCGCGCAACGAGGCGATCATGGCGCTCGGCAACGGCCACATCGGCTTTCGCGGGAATTTCGAGGAGGGCGACTACAGCGCCGCCGACGGGACGTATATCAACGGCTTCTACGAAGAGGAGCCGATCGTCTACCCCGAGCCCGCCTACGGCTACGCCCCGATGCGACAGGTCATGCTCAACGTCGCTGATACGAAGCCCATCCGGCTCTTCGTCGGCGAAGAGATGTTCGACCTTCGGACCGGGCGGATCGAACGATACGAGCGCTGCCTCGACCTCAAGACCGGGCTGCTCATTCGAACGGTTCGGTGGCGCTCTCCAAAAGGCGTCCTGGCGGACATCCTCATCCGCCGGCTGGTATCGCTGGCTCGCTGCGAGGTCGCCGCGATCGACTACAGCGTGACCCTGGTGGAGTCCGCGGCGCCGCTGCGTTTCGTGTCGCTGATCGATGGTACGACCGAGAACCTCCAGACCGGCAACGATCCGCGGGTCGGAAGCCGCCTCGGCTCTCAGTCACTGGCCGCCATCCAGCAGGCGGCGGACGGTCCGGCCGGCGTGCTCGTCCAGCGAGCCCGCAACAGCGGCAACACGGTCGCCGCGGCGGTGGACCACGCCTGGTCCGCCGGAGAGGTCCAGTCCAGTGTCGATCCCGATCCCGGCACAGGCGACGCCCTGATCCGCTTCACCTTTGCCGCGGAGGCGCGCGCCGGCACGCCGGTGACCCTGACCAAGTTCATCGCCTACCGGACATCGCTCGAGCCCGGCGTCGGCGACCTGGCGGTCGCGGCGCGGCGCGACGCGGCCGCCGCCAGGGCCACCGGCTTCGACGCTCTGGCGGCCGAACAGCGCTCCCAGCTGGACCGCTTCTGGGAGATCAGCGACGTACGCATCGACGGCGACGACGCCCTCCAACAAGGGATCAGGTTCAACCTCTTCAGCCTGCTCCAGGCCGCGGGGCAGGACGGCCGGACGAGCATCGCCGCCAAGGGACTGTCGGGCGAGGGCTACGAAGGCCACTACTTCTGGGACACGGAGATCTTCGCCCTTCCCTTCTTCGTCTACACCCACCCGGAGATCGCCCGATCGCTGCTCGAGTTCCGGTGTGGAACCCTCGACAAGGCTCGCGACCACGCCCTCGAGCTGGGCCACAAGGGCGCCCTGTTCCCCTGGCGGACGATCGCCGGCGAAGAGACCTCGCCCTACTTTCCGGCCGGCACCGCCCAGTACCACATCGACGGCGACATCGCCTTCGCCCTGGCCAAGTATGTCGCCGCCACCGGCGACCGCAGCCTGCTGCTCGAAGGCGGCGCCGAGCTGCTCTTCGAGACCGCCCGGTTCTGGCGCGACCTGGGCTCCTACATCGACGAGCAAGGCGGCGCCTTCTGCATCAACGAGGTGACCGGTCCAGACGAATACACCGCCCTGGTCAACAACAATCTCTACACCAACCTGATGGCCCAGTGGAACCTCCAGTACGCGGCCGAAGTGGCCCGCGACCTCGCCTCGTCGGTACCGCAGGAGTACCGGAGGATATCGGCCGCTATCGCCCTGGAGCCGCCCGAGGTCGACGAGTGGGCCAACGCCGGCGCCAGGATGCGCCTCCCGTATCACAACGGGCTGGGCGTCCACGCCCAGGACGACCTGTTCCTCACCCGGGCGGTCTGGGACTTCGCCGGCACGCCGCCGGAGAAGTACCCTCTCCTGCTCCACTACCACCCGCTCGACGTCTATCGCTTCCAGGTGCTCAAGCAGCCCGATGTGGTCCTGGCCCAGGTTCTGCTGCCCGAGCGGTTCTCGATGGCGGACAAGAGGCGCAACTTCGACTATTACGACCCGCTCACCACGGGCGACTCGTCGCTCGCCCCATCCATCCAGAGCGTAGCCGCGGCCGAGCTGGGCTACACCGAGCGAGCCTACGAGTACTTCTCCCGGACCGCGCGGATGGACCTGGACGACGTCGGCGGCAACACCGTGGCCGGAGTCCATACCGCCGCCATGGCCGGCACGTGGCTGTCGCTCGTCTACGGGTTCGCGGGCATGCTGGATCGCGGCCCGAACCTGAGCTTCTACCCCCGGCTGCCCGAGCACCTGACGGGGATGAGCTTCCGGCTGCGCGTCCTGGGACGGCTCCTCGAGGTCGGCCTGACAAGGGGCGACGCCACGTACCTGCTCATCGAGGGAGACGAGCTGTCCATCTTGCATCGGGGCCGCACGATCCGACTCACACGGGGCAGCCCGGTCGTGGCCACCAACCTGCCCGAGCTTCGAGCGGTCGTCTTCGATCTCGACGGGGTCGTCACGCGAACGGCCGAGTACCACTACCTGGCCTGGAAGCGTCTGGCCGACGAGCGCGGCCTGGCCTTCGACCGCAAGGTCAACGAGCGGCTAAAGGGGGTAAGCCGGCTCGACAGCCTCGAGATCATCCTGACCAGCGCCGGCGTCGACGTCCCCCCGGGCGAGCGCGAACGGATGGCCGCGCTCAAGAACAAGTACTTCGGCGAGCTGATCGCGACGATCCAGCCCGCCGACCTGCTGCCCGGCATCGCCGAGCTGCTCGTCTCGCTCCGCTCGGCCGGCATTCGAACCGCGATTGCCTCCGTGAGCCATAACGTCTGGGAGATCGTCCGCAGGCTTGGGATCGCCGACCAGATCGACGTCATCGTCGACCCCGCCGAGCTTGTCAGGGGCAAGCCCGATCCGGAGGTCTTCTTCCGCGCGGCTGAGGCCTTGAAGGTCCAGTTCTCCGACTGCGCGGGCATCGAGGACGCTCAGGTGGGCGTAGAGGCCATCAAGGCCGCGGGCATGTTCACCGTCGGCATCGGGAACGGGCTGGTAGGGGCCGACTGGCGGCTCGACGGCACCGCGGGGCTCACCTTCCCGGCTCTACGGGAGCGATTCGCCGCCTGGAGCGGTGCAGCCTCGGCGGACGGCCGGGGCACCGCGCGACACGCGTGACCTCGAGCCCGGCCGAGCGTCTCGCGGCCGAGGGGGCCGGGGGCCGCCGGTTCGAAGCGATCGGGGTGGACGCCAGGCTGCTCGCCGACGCCCGCGTCCGGAGGCTTCTCGACGAGCTGGCCGGAGCCGGAATGACGATCTCGGTCCTGGCGCCGGGCTCGGACGCCCAGGCCACGCTCTCCGACCAGTGGTGGGCGCACGGCATTCGGCCGTCCGAGGGGATCGTGCTCAGTGACGGGGCCGCGGGGAGTGGCGGTGTCGGCGGCGTGCTCGGCGCCGCCGGCGGCGTGCCCGGCGTCGCCGGCGGCGAACCCGCCCGGTTCGACGCGACCACCCCCTCCGCCGTCGCGTTCCTGCGCGATCAACTCCGACGCCGCCGGCGCCGCGACGTTCCCGACCTGCCGCCAGATTCCACCTGGATCGTGGCGGTCAACGGTGTGGACTCGTCCCGGGAACCGGCCCGCGACGTGCGGATCGCGATGGTCGACCCCGTCGCGGGCACGCTCGGCAGCCCGCTCGCCGACTACGCTCCGGCCCATCGAGAAGTGTTCGCCGCCGGCGTCTGGCAGGGCGTCGGGGCCGACTCGACGCTGCTTCGCGGCCCAGACTGGACTCGTCTGGCGGGCCGTCTGGATCCGGACCGGCCGGTCCGCCGCGTCCTCGATCTCCGGACGGGACTGCTCCACCACGACTTCGACACGGGGCTCGGCCACGTTCGCGCCGTTTCCTTCGCGTCGCGCGCTCGACCGGGCATCGGCGTGCTGCGCGCCGCGGGACGAGGAGCGCACGGCCCGCGCTCGGGCCCGCTCCGGCTCCCCTCCTCTACGGCCGGCGGCGCCACGGTCAGCATCCGCGGCGCCGCCGGCGGGCTCGTCGCGGCCGCTCGCGACAGCGTGGCCGGCCGGGGCGACGCCCGCCGCCTCGAGCGAGTGGTGGCGATCCGGGCAAACGCCCACCGCCTGCCCACTGAGGCCGATGCCGCCGCAATGCTCGCCGCCGCCGAGGAAACGGGCTTCGAGCGTTTGCTCGCGGCACAGCGAGACGCCTGGGCCGCCCGCTGGGCCGCTGCCGACATCCGCATCGAAGGCGACGACGCGATGCAACGGGCCATCCGCTACGCCCTGTTCGAGCTGATGGCCCTGGCACCGGACGGCGGCGAGGCTCCGATCGGAGCCCGGGGGCTGAGCGGGCCAAAGTACCGCGGCCACGTCTTCTGGGACACCGACGTGTTCGTCCTGCCGTTTCTCGCGGCCACGCGACCGGAGGCAGCTCGGGCGATCCTCGAATACCGCGTTCGCCGGCTGGCGGAGGCTCGGGCCGCCGCGGCGGAACAGGGCCTGGCCGGAGCCAGGCTGCCCTGGGAGTCCGCCGCGGACGGACGCGACGTGACCCCGGACTGGATCGTGGGGGCCGATGGGCTGCCGCTCCAAGTCCTGACCGGCAAGCACGAGCTCCACATCGTCGCCGACGTGGCCTGGGCCGCGGCCACGTACTCGGACTGGACGGGCGACCGGGCCTTCGCTGCCGGCCCGGGCGCAGAGCTGCTGGTCGAGACCGCCCGCTTCTGGGCCTCACGCCTCGAACGCGACCCCGACGGGTCGGTCCATCTGTCGGATGTCATCGGGCCGGACGAGTACCACAACCTCGTCGCCGACAACGCCTTCACCAATGTCATGGCCCGCTGGAACCTGCGACGCGCGGCGCCACTCGCCAACGCGGCCGAACGACGGTCGTGGCTCGGGCTGGCCGACAGGATCGTCGACGGCTTCGATCGGGCTTCGGGTCTGTACGAGCAGTTCCGGGGATACTTCGACCTCGAGCCGGTCAAGATCGCGGAGCTGGCCAGGCGCCCGCTGTCGGGCGAGGTCTTCTTCGGCCGCGACCGGGTCGCCGGCACTCAGTGCGTCAAGCAGCCCGACGTCCTGATGCTCTACCACCTGATACCGGACGAGATGGAGCCAGGCACGCTGGCGGCGAACCTGGACTTCTACGATCCGCGGACGTCTTTCGGCAGCTCCCTCTCGCCCGGGATCCACGCCGCCCTGATGGCCCGCGCCGGCCGGCCCGACCAGGCCCTCGAGGCTCTCCGGATGGCTGCCTTCATCGACCTCGACGACGACTCGACCAGCTCGAACGAGGGGCTCCATGTGGCGACGATGGGCAGCCTCTGGCAGGCGATCGTACTCGGCTTCGCGGGGCTGAGACCCGACGCCGATCTGCTGACGCTCGACCCTCACCTGCCGGCGAGCTGGAGCGCGGTCGAGATTCCGTTCCGGCTGCGGGGCCGGACCGTTCGAGTTCGACTCGAGCACGACCGGCTGATCGTTTCGGCCGATCGACCCTCGCCGGTTCTGGTGTCGGGCGCCGGGGCGGTCGAGGTCGGGCTTCGACCGGCCGAATTCGTCCGCTCCGGAGCAGGCTGGTCGGCCACCGGCTGAGCCCGGCTGACCCGGCGTGTGGTCTGCCGCCGGTCCGCGGATGCCCGCGAGCGAATCGGTCGGCATGATCGACCCATGCCAGATCGATCCCTGCCGTCTCAACCTCGGCCCCGGGCGGGCGCCGAGCCGTCGACGGCGAGTCCCGCGACACTCGCCCATCAGGCGACGCCCGAGCCTCATCGCGTCGTCGTCGTGGGCGGCGGTTTCGCCGGGTTGTACGCCGCCCGCGAGCTGGGCAAGGATTCAGGCGTCTCGGTCACGCTCGTCGACCGCCGCAACTACCACCTCTTCCAGCCGCTCCTGTACCAGGTCGCGACCGGGGCACTCTCGCCGGGCGACATCGCCCAACCGCTACGGGCCATCCTTCGGCGCAACAAGAACACTCGAGTCCTGCTCGGCGAGGCAGTCGGGCTCGATCCCGAGGCCAGGCGGGTCCGGCTCAGCGACGGCGGCACGGTCGAGTACGACACCCTCATCGTCGCCACGGGCGCCCGGCACGCCTACTTCGGGCGCGACGAGTGGGCGCCGCTGGCTCCCGGGCTCAAGACCGTCGAGGATGCCACCGACATCCGCCACCGAATTCTGATCGCCTACGAAGCCGCAGAACGCGAGGCGGATCCGGTCCGGCGGGCCGAGTGGATGACGTTCGTCGTGGTGGGCGCCGGCCCGACCGGAGTCGAGCTGGCCGGGGCTATGGGCGAGATCTCGCGCGACACGCTGCGGCGCGACTTCCGCTCGATCCGACCCGCCGACGCGCACGTGCTTCTGGTCGAGGCGATCGATCGGGTCCTGCCGACCTATCCCGCCGGGCTGTCGGCCTCCGCCAGACGCCAGCTCGAACGTCTGGGCGTGACCGTTCGAACGTCCACCCGGGTGACCGCGATCGACGAGAGCGGGATAGAGGTCACCGTCGGCGGCGAAAGTTCGGGCATGACCGAGCGAATCCCGGCCCGAACGGTCATCTGGGCCGCGGGCGTCCAGGCCTCGAGCTTCGGGCGCAAGGTTGCCGAAGCGCTCGGCGCCCAGACCGACCGAGCTGGACGGGTCCCGGTTGGCCCCGATCTGACCGTTGCCGGTCATCCTGAGGTGCTGATCCTGGGCGACCTCGCCGTCGCCACGCGCGTCGGGGGCAAGCTGGTTCCAGGCGTCGCCCCGGCCGCGATCCAGGAAGGCATGTACGCCGCCAGGTCGATCCGCCGGCGCGTCCACGGCCGGTCGCCTGAGCCTTTCAGGTACCGCGATCGGGGCGACGTGGCGGTCATCGGGCGGCTCTCGGGTGTGGCCGACATCCGCTGGCTCGGACGGTTCGGCCAGATGAGCGGGTTCCTGGCCTGGGGCATGTGGCTCGGGGTCCACATCGTCTACCTGATCGGCTTCGCCAACCGGATCGTGGTCATCATCCGCTGGGCCTGGAGCTTCCTGACCCACGGACGTGGCGCACGACTGATTACGGGCGAACCACATCTGCCGCCGATCAAGGAGCCGAACCAGCTGGACTGAAGGAGTCGGTCGCGGCGAGCGGCCGGCCACCAGCGTCGCCACCCCGCTCAGCCGGCGTCCCGCGGCGCCACCCCGCTCAGCCGGCCACCAGCGTCGCCACGCCCGCTCAGCCGGCGTCCCGCGCCCCCGCCGCTCATCTTCAGCCGGGGCGATGCTAAGCGCGGGAGTCGCGGCGCTGCGACGCGCAAGCCGCGCGCCACAACGCATCTTCAGCCGGGGCGACGCGTCCCTACCGCGCAGCTTCACCAGGCAGAGCCTCACGACCCATTGAACCCGTACTCGGCCTCGCCCCAGATCCTCATCTGGCCCGGCCGAGTTTGGCCATCGACCCTTTGCATCGGCCGAGGTGAAGTTGAGCGGGACGTCGCGCGACTAGCCGGTCACCCCCGAGGTCCGGGGCTCGCGGCCCGCGGCCGTCGCGCGATTCGCCGGTTCGGCCGGCCGCAGATGATTCCGAGGTTATCGCCGCGGGGCATGCTGAGTCGATGAACGATGTCGAGCTCGGCCACACCCTGAGAGTCGTCCGGATCCGGCGCGGTCTTCGGCAGTCTGACGTGGCTCGGACGGCCCGGGTCAGCCAGGCGACGATCTCACTTGTCGAGCATGGCTACCTGGAACACACGACGCTCGGATTCGTGCGCCGGGTGGCCACCGCGCTCGGGGTATCCGTCGCGCTCGAGCCTCGCTGGAGCGGGGCCGACCTCTCACGACTTCGGGACGAGAGGCATGCGTCGACCGTTCTGGCGGTGATCACCAGACTCACGAGGCTCGGATGGGAGACGCGGCCCGAGCACACCTTCAACTGCTGGGGAGAGCGTGGCTCGACTGACGTCCTGGCCTGGCATGCCAACACGCGGGCCCTGCTGGTGGTCGAGGTAAAGACTCAGATCGTCGACTTGCAGGACCTCCTGGCCACCCTCGATCGGAAACGGCGATTGGCGACCACGATCGCCCGAGACCTCGGTTGGAGGCCGTCGATCGTTGGCGCCCTGCTCGCGATGCGCGGCGAGACCCAGGCCCGCAACGCCGTCCGGCGCTTTGGTCCGATCTTCGACGCCGCCTATCCCCGGCGGGGAGGTCGGGTCCAGGCGTGGCTGCGGCACCCAGACAGTGACGCCAGTGGGGTCTGGTTCCTCAACTCCAGTCCCGACGATGCTAAGCGGCGCCCCGGAGGCATCTTCCGCGTCCGACCCGCAGGCAACCGTACTCCCGAGCCAGCACCGCGCCGGAGTGGCAGCCCCGCGATCGCGTCGTGCTCGGGCGGCGAGCGCTCCGACCCCCGGCCGCCACCCAGCATCGGCCAGGCCGAAGATGAGGAAGCTCGGGGTCGTGGACCGGCGCGCCGAGTGGCGGAAAGGGCCCCGCCCCGCCCCGAGCGCGGCAGTGCCGAGTGGCGGCACGGGCCCCGCCCCGAGCTCGGAGCGGTGAGGGGCCGGCAGCCCGCCCGGTCTGGCGTCGCCGCGCGGCCGGCGCCGCGCAGCCCGCGCAGCGGGCCTGCTCGCGCGGCCCCGCTACGGCAGTCGCTCCAGTAGAACCACCGGAATTACGCGGCTCGTCCGGGCCTGGTAGTCGAGAAAGCCCGGGTACTTCTCCGCGTGGGCCGCATACAGCCGCTCGCGTTCGGTCCCCTCGACGGGGGTGGCCCTGGCCCTGAATCTCTCGGCCCCTAGCTCCACCGTCACGATAGGGTTGGCCACCAGGTTCAGGTACCAGGCCGGATGGGTTGGGGCGCCGCCCTTCGAGGCCACGATGACCAGCCGATCGCCGTCACGCGTGTAGACCAGCGGAGCCAGCCGCTCCAGCCCCGACTTCGCCCCGGTCGTCGTCAGCAGCAGCACGCTCCGGCCGGCGAACGGTCCCGTGGTTATCTGACCCGCGTTCGAGCGGAACTCGCTGATGAGGGCCTGGGTGGCGGCGGCGTATCTGGCGCGGGGATCGGGCTCGGTCATGTCTGCCTCGGGTAGTTCGATGAGCAACTACCCCATCGTATCCCCGACCGACGTGGCGGCCGCTCGAGCTTGCTCCGAGTCACGCCCAACGGACCGATTGGTGTGGCAATCCAACTCGGCGTGAGTGAGGATTCGAGACCGCCGACCGCGCTTCCGGGCGCGACGCGACGCGAACCGATCAATGGTGGCCGTGGAGAGGCAAGATGAACGTTCAAATCGAGCGGGCGCATCCCGAGGACGTGCCGAAGCTCATCGAGGTTCAGGACCTCGCCTTTCGCGAGGAGTTCGAGCGCTACGGTGAGTGTCCGCCCTACCAGGAGAGTCCCGCGGCGATGCTGGAGCTGGTCGAGCAGGCGATCGTCTATACGATCCGGGTCGAGGGCCGAACGGTAGGCGACATAATCGTCAGAGACCGGGGCGACGGCCGCTACTACCTCCGGACGATCTCGATCGTGCCCGAGCTCCAGGGTCGCGGGATCGGACGAACCGCGATCGGTCTCCTGGAGCGGGATCTCCCCGACGCGGTCGAATGGACGCTTGAGACGCCCGAAGGAACGCCCAAGAACCACGCCTTCTACGAGGGTCTCGGGTATCGACGGGACGGCGCTACGCCGATCAACGCGAGGCTGACGCTGCTTCACTACGCCAAGACGATGGCCGAGCCCCCAGTCACGACGATCTCAGGCGAGCCCCCGGAGTGAGCCTGACCTGAGTCGTGTCGCGCCTGGCGCGCTACCGCCGACCGCCAGCCAGCGATCGGATGTAATGCCGCCATGAAGCCGCCTCAGCCATCCTGGCTTCCTGCCACGGCCGTCCTGATAGCGGCCATCGTGACGGGCTGCGGCAGCGCGGCGACGCCAACCCCCGCGCCGTCCCCCACTCCGACGCCGACCGTGACTGCCAGTGCCGAACCGGCAACGGCCCCGATCCCCCCGACGAGCAGCGCCGCAGCCGGCGCCGCGGACGCCTACCCGCTCCTCGCCGGCTTCGCCGGCCACTTCGTCGGCTCCTGGAACGACGCCACGTTCGCCACCACCGGCTCGATGACCTGGGACATCAACGCCGACCCGGCCGCTCGCACGGTCACGATCGTGGTCGCGGTTGGCGGCAACTTCTTCGGCGGCTCGGGCGGTACCACCGAAACGATCGAGCTGACGCACCTGGCCCAGGGAGCCATTTCGGGCCACTCGGCCGCGTTCGGCGATGTGGCCGGAACCGTAACCCCAGCCGGCACTCTGACCATCGCCCTGACGAACGTTCCAGGAGGGGTCGTCTCCAGCTGCGCCGTCACCGGGACGTTCAGCAACGCCGAAACGATCTCGATCCTGTACACGGTGACGTTCGTGGCCGGTGGAACCGCGACCGGCACGGCCGCCCTCAGTCGATCTTGAGCCCCAGCCGCGTATCGGCCGCCCGAACCGCCAGGCTGAACCCGTCGCCGGCGGCGATCGCCTTGAAGTCGACCAGCCGCCAGGGGCGTTCGGCCTCGCCGCGCCGCTGGCCGCCGCCCCAGCCGACCACGTCGCCGTCGGCCCGAAGCGCCAGGGCATGGAAGACCCCTGCCGATATGGCGGTCACGCGGCTGAGCCCCGCGGGCACTTCGAGCTGCCCGTAGCCGCCATCGCCCCAGGCGGTCACCGTCCCATCATCGAGCAGCGCCAGGCTGAAGGCGCCGCCGGCGGAGACCGCAACCACGCGGCCGAGTCGAGGCGGAACCGTCGATTGACCGTAGGTGTCGTCGCCCCAGGCCGCAACACTGCCGTCGCGGCGGAGCGCCAGGGCGTGGCAATCGCCGGCCGAGATCGCGCTCACTCCGGCGAGACCGTCGGGCACGACCATCGCCGGACTCTCCGGGTCGCCCCAACCGACGACACTGCCGTCCGCGCGCAGCGCCAGCCCGAAGTCGGCCCCGGCGGCGATGGCCTTCACCGGTCCGAGATTCGTCGGCACCGAGGTCTGGCCAAGCTTGTTCGCGCCCCACGCGACCACACTCCCGTCGGCCTGCAGGACAAGGCTGAAGCCGTCGCCGGCCGCGACGTCGATCGCCTCCGACAACCCCGGCGGGACGTCGGTCTGACCGGCGCTGTCGTCGCCCCAGGCGCCAACGTGGCCGTGGTCATCGAGAGCCAGAGCGTGGTCCCTGCCCGCCGCCAGGGCCACGATGGTCGTCATCGCCAGCGGTTCGGCGGCGATCGCCCGGGCATCCGGGCCCCAGGCAAAGACGCTGTCCGGGGCGGCCCGGCCCGACAGGAAAGCATCCTTCGCCGACGACCAGATAGGCGACGTGAACGCCAGAAGGAGGCAGCCGGCAGCGGCCAACAGCATCGCGTCGACCCATGCGCCCGACCAGCCAACCGCCGCCGACGCGGCGGCGCGCGTGCCGAGCGCCAGCGGCAGAACGCCGGAGGCCATCTCGTCGATGCTGAGCACTGCCATCAAGACGGCCCCGGCCGCGACCCATTGCCAGATGCGCCTCTGCGGCTCTTCGCCCACGACAGCCGACAGGCACGAAGCCGCGAGCATCAGCGAGAACAGCAGCGTGAGGGGCAGGACGAAGCCGCCGAATGTCCAGGCCGTCTGCGCCGGATCGATACCGGCGCCACTGGGCGGGAGCCAGGTCAGACCGTTGACGAACAGCAGCGGTGAGCCCACGAGTCCCACTTCGCGGATGGTTGGCACCAGCCACCCGGCCCGGTTGGTCCGCTCGCGCTCGAGGCCCAGGGCGACGATCGCCGGCCCGGCACTGGCCACGACCGTAACGGCTGCGACGACCACCGACCAGGACCGAGACAGCTCGCCGGCCATGTTGGGGAAGATCCGGACCACCCACCAGGCCACGGAGACAAGGGCCGGGATCGTGGTCCAGACAATCGCGCCGACGAGCAGCAGGCGGGCCGAACGCCAGGCGTCGCGCCGCCAGACCAGGATTCCGGCCGGGATTAGCGCCAGACAGGCCGTGTAACCGAGCTGGCAGACCAGGCGGAGCAGGGACTCCCCGTTCCAGCCGTTCTTCGCCGAGGCGTCGGCCAGCGTGACCAGCTCCTGTGCCGCGGCGACCAGGACGAAGGGCAGCAGCCAGACGTCGAGCCGGGCCTGCAGCCGCTCGGTGCGATGGACGGGCCGGGTGTGGTGAGGTGGCCGGCCGTAGACGCGCGAGCCATCGAGGAGGTCGTCCACGACCCGACCGTCGGCCTGGAGGCTGGCCCGCAACCTCTCCCGACCCGTGGCTCGATGACGCCCGACCCGCACCGGCCCAAGCCGGTCCAGGCTTGGCGGCCCGCTCTGCTCCGGACCGTCGACGATCTGGCCGAAGACCTCCGACCCCGCGCCCCAGCCCGACCCGGCCGCCGAACTCGGGTCGGTCCGCCCGACCGGAGGCTTGACTTGCCGCATCGCACCACCCACAGACCGCCAGACAATCCGTCGAGATTCTACCGGCGGGGCCGGATCGCCGGCACGATCTCCGGGGTCGCTCGTCGAGCGCGTCGTCGAGCGCGTCGGGTCGAGGCCAAGGGACGTACCGCAGGCGCAGCAGACGAGTGACGACTCGTCAGCCGCAGGTCGAGTTCGCGCCTGTCCTCAGGCTCTGTCTTCGGCCGGCCCGACCGATGGCCGGCGCGAATCACCCGCTCTCTGGTTCGCCGCCAGCCCATTCCGCTCATGGCAGCAGCGTAGAGCCGACTCGTGCCAGCTCCGATGTCACAGGTCCCGGCCAATCGGGACCCGCTGCGCCCGGGACCGCTCTGGTGATGTGCCAGGCGACGGGCACTCGCGCCGTGGCCGTCTCGGGATGGCGCATCGCCAGGAGTGAGACCCCGTTGCCGTAAGTCCGGAAGCTGCCCTCAGGGGTGAACTCAATCAGGCAGGCCGGCGAGCTGGACCGCGGCAGGAGCCTCGGCAGCCGGCCGGGTAGCGACCCGACGTCGAGCAGGCACGGCAAGCGACCTCAGCCGCGGTTAGTGTGCCCCGCGGTGACATCTGGGAATAAGCGACGCCGGACGGCCGCTGCAGGCCAGTTACCGGGCGCGAATGGCCGAGGGGTGACGTCCACGGGGGTCCCGGTCGGTACCGCAGCTGGCGCGACCACACCGACCGAGCGTGTCCCCCGACGGGGCGACCGTCGCGCGGACCCCCGACGCTGTAGCTTCAGGGCCGCCAGACCCCCGGCTGAGCTCGGGCATCCATGTCGAGCCGGGAGCGGCCGGGAAAGAAGCTTCGGACCGACACGACCAGACCCAGGAGGGGCAGCAGGCCCAGGAAAAGGAACGTATACCAGCCACCCCAGGCCAGCTCGTCGACGATCGCGGTCGCGACGCCCGCCAGGGCGAAAACGCCGACAGCGTACCAGGCCCATCGCTCGCCGCGCCGGAAAGCGTTGAGCGCCACGAAGATGGCCAGCAGCCCGATCGCGGCTACGTAGACCGTGGCGTAGATGTCGTCCCACGCCAGGCTGCGAATGGCCGCCGCCGGGTAGCTCGAGCCGTCGACCCCGGGAGCGAGCACGACAGACGGGGAGGTCGGAAAGGCCGCGACCTGAATGCCGTACAGCACCCCGCTGAAGAGCCAGACCATGCCGCCGAGCACCACGAGAATGACGGAGAGCCTTGGGACTCGAGTCAGATCGTCCATGCCTTCACCCAGCCTCGGTTCCGGATCCGTTCAGCGCGGACAACGCCGTGCGGCGACAGCTTAGTCGACTGCGGCGCGAGATTCTGCGAGCACAGGCAGTCGAGGCCGCGTTGGCGCACGCCACGACGATGCGGGCTCGCGACTGGTCCCCCGTCTGTCCGGCTTCGGCAGCCCCGGGCCCCGCCGGCGAGGGCTCCATTGCGGCCGGGCGTCGCCACGCGACCGCCATGGTTCCTCTCTGAACCGCCCCGACAGGCCGCTCGGCAAACCAACCCGGCGGCCAGGCCACAGCCAGGCTGCGCTACGGAGTGTCCAGGCTTTGACGCACCGCCTCGAGTAGCTCGGAGACCGTGAACGGCTTCTGCAGGAAATGGGCCTTCTCGACGTGGAAGACCATCGACGGGTCGTTGGGGAGATGGCCCGACATGAAGAGCGTTCGCTCGTTGCCGAGCAGCTCGGCGGCCAGCTCGGGACCGGAAACCCCGGGCATCGTCACGTCGGTGACCAGCAGATCGACCTCCGGGCCATGCTTCTGCCATATCTGGCGCGCTTCGGTCGCCCCCGCCGCGCACAAGACGGCGTAGCCGTGCTGGGTGAGAATCCTCTGGGCGAGGCGCCGGATGGCGTCCTCGTCCTCGACCAGGAGGACAGTCTCGGTACCGCGGGCGATCGGCTCGTCGGCCGCCGACCGCTCGTCAACGGCGGCCTGGACGGCCGGCAGGACCAGGCAGAAGCAGGCACCGCCGAGCGGGCCGGACTCAACGCTCACCTCGCCGCCGGCGCTGCCGACGATCGACTTGACGATGGTGAGCCCCAGACCTGTCCCCTTGCCCGGCGGCTTGGTCGTGAAGAACGGCTCGAAGATGCGGTCGCGGATCTCGCTCGCAACGCCGCCGCCGGTGTCTCGGACGAGCAACCGGACGCGGCCGTGGTCGCCGTCGACACAGGCCGTTTCGATGGTCAGCGATCCGCCTCCGGGCATGGCATCGCGGCCGTTGACGGCCAGGTTCAGGATCGCCTGCTGAAGCTGACCGGGGTCGATGAAGGTGCGCCCGGCATTCGGGTCGAGGATCGTCTGGAGCTCGATCGTGGGCCCGACCAGCCGCCTGATCAGCGGCGTGCACTGTTCGACGGTGTCGTTGACGTCGACGACCCGTGCGCCGGCCACGCCTGGCTGGCTGAAGGCCAGCAGCTGGCGCGTCAGCTCGGCGGCCCGATCGGCGGCCTTCTGGATCTCGTCCAGGTTCGTTCTCAGCTCGTCGTCGCCGGCCCCCGAAACCGCCGCCAGCTCCGCGTAGCCGTGGATCGCCTGGAGCAGGTTGTTGAAGTCGTGAGCGATAGCCCCCGAAAGCTGGCCGAGGGTCTCCATCTTCTGAGACTGCCGGAGCTCGGCTTCGAGGCGGACACGGTCTGTCACGTCTTCGGTGATCGACAGGGCCCCAACGACCTCGCCGCCGGGTCCGCGCAACGGGGCGATGACGGTCCGTTCGTCGATCGTTCCGCCGTCCCTGGTCGCCCGGCGGGTCGGCTCGATCCGCACGATCTCGCCCTGGATGAGGCGGGTGCGGAGCTCCGCGTATTCGTCGGCCGAGACCCGAGTGACCTCGGTCACAGGCCGGCCCAGAGCCTCCTCCGTCGTGTAGCCGAGGAGCCGCTCGGCGGCAGGGTTGAAGTATCGGACCAGTCCCTCGAGGTCCACGGACATGACCGCGAACGGCGCAGCCTCCAGGATGGCGGACAGGAGCTGGCGAGTCCGGGCCAGCTCGGCGGCGTCCCTGGCGCTCCGGCGCGCGGCCACGACGGCGACCTCGACCGCCCGCGCGTGCCGTCGCCGCGACCGCCACAAGAGGACGAGGGCGAATGCGCTCAGGACTGCCAGCAAAGCCACGGTCGCGCCCGGGTCGGGCAGATCCAGAACCCCTGCCCGCGGTCCCAGGTCGATGGCGGCGATCGTTCCCAGCGCGCCGGCGACCGGTGCGGTGATGGCCAGGGCAGTCCAGCCCCGGTTGCTGCTCATTCCGGCGATCGCTGCCACGCCGACGCTTGGCAGCAGGACCGCATAGGCGAGCCCGCTCGGAACGAACAGCCCGGCCATGATCCCGTCGACATCCATCAGCAGGGCCACGAGAGCCATCGACACGTCGTCGTCCAGCCCGCGCCGCCAGACGATCAGGGCCACCCCGAACGTCCCGATCACGCCCGCCAGGACGGCCTGAGGCGACATCGCCTCGAGGACGGGCAGGTTCACCACGATGATGGCCGGGAGTAGCAGCGCAATCAGAAGCATCCCGCGGCGAATCGCGGGCGAGTCGAGCCGGACGCTTCGCTCGACGTCCACGTCGTCGATGCTCGGATCGACAGGCGCCATATCTCTCCCGAGCCTCGGGGCGATGGCCGGGTGGGTAGGAGCCGGCCCACCCACGGCCCGCTTCAAACCCATACTACCCGTCGGTACCGGTCCAACCCATCACCCGAATTCGTGATCTGGGTCGAATCGTGGGGCCGGCTCGGGCGGGCTGAACGTACTCGGCGTCACGGCCGCCCAGGGCCGCCTCAGCCGGCTTCAGAAGCGGACCGATCGGCCCCGATCGAGGCCATGGAAGAGGCTATGGAAATGGGATTGCCCGCCAGTTCGCGGGCCGAGGCCGCGGTCGACGGGACGGGTTCTCGGCCGGGCCGGGAAAAGAGCACTTCCCATAGACCGCGCCCCGATCTAAGTTTCAGCCGCGCGGTCCCGGCCGCGGGAGCCGGCACGCCGCACGCGAGCGCCTGGGGGTGAAGAATGGGCGTCGGCAATCCCGGCCGCCGGATCGGACCGATAGCGGCAGGCCTGACTATCCTGGCCCTGACTCTTCTGCTCATCGTGGTCGCCGCACTCCTGAGTGTCGCCGCGCCGGCCGACTCATCCTGGCTCAATGGCACGTATGTCTCGGTCGAGGTCCTGGCCATCGTGGCCGTGGCCCTCCTGCTGGCGGCGTTCGCTGTCGGCGTTCTGGTCTACGGCGAGGCGTACCTGGCCACCCTTTGGGCCACGGCTCCGTTCGTCCCGGCCGTCGCCTCGGCCGCCGTATTAGTCTCGTATCTGACCTTGCCGCCCGCACCCGGCGGCCTATCACATGGACTCGGCTCCGTATGTGTCGGCAGCGCCGCCGCGGCAGCTGTCTGGCTGGTCGGCGGCGTCCCGCTGCGGTCGCTCGCCAACGTGGCCACCGCCCAGACCTACAGCTACCTCTGGTTGTGCCAGCGGACCAGGCGCCTCGCCACCATGATCGCCGGCCTGGGCCAGCCGGGCAGGCCCGAGGACATCGCCGCGATCGCAGAGGCGCGAGGTTATCTAGGGCGTCTCCAGGAGGAGCTGGGCATCGCCGCGGAGCCCGGATCGACGCCCGCCACAACCCCGGCGTCGGGGCTGCGATACGTCTCCGCGACCGGCTACCTGGACCTGTGGCGGCTCGTCTACCGGGCCGAGGAGATCCTCCTCGAGCTGGACGACAGCTACGCCGTCGATGCGGCTGTCTATGACGCCCTTCGGCTCGATTCGTCGACGCTCGTCAACCACGACAGCCTCAGAGCCAAGCTCAAGGCCGCCATCGGGGTCCTCAATCCCGCGGCCGCCGGATATCTCGAGACGCCCCTGAGTGCCGAAGGACAGCAGGCCGAGAAGGCCCAGACGGAGGCGCAACAGGTCGCCAGGGCAATCCAACCGCCGGCCACGCCCGAAGAGGCGCGACGGGCCGCCCACTCCGTCATCCGGATCGTGCGTGAGGCCATCGACGAGATGAGGGACGCTCAGTGGGTCGGCATCGTCCGAGCTCGCAACCGCCTGCTGCGAACGTCGCTGTTCACCGGTCTGTTCGGCTTCGCGATCCAGGCAATGGCCGAGATCAGCGCCGTGACGGTCACGCTACTCGTCGGCGCCGCGACCTTCTACCTCGTCGGGTCTCTGGTCGGTCTGATCGCGCGGCTGCGATCCGAGGCCCAGAGCAACTCGGCCCAGGACGACTACGGTCTCTTCGAGGCCAGGTTGATCCAGACGCCGCTGCTCTCCGGCCTGGCCGCCGTGGCTGGAGTATTCCTCGTCGCGGTGGGCACACCGCTCCTGACACCCGGCAACTCGGCCGTGCCGCTGACCAACCTCCAGGACGTCTTCGACCTCTCGAAGAACATGATCGGCCTGCTCGCCGCCGCGGTCTTCGGCCTGACCCCGGAG
>Ga0335076_10000196_pt1 | contig 51558 bp, 46 predicted proteins | sample Lox_Sample_25_FD_206717 | JGI IMG/M metagenome (GOLD analysis project Ga0335076, IMG submission 206717) | Soil microbial communities from Loxahatchee National Wildlife Refuge, Florida, United States - Lox_Sample_2.5 | ecosystem: Environmental > Terrestrial > Soil > Wetlands | place: USA... | reverse complement strand
CGTGCGTGGTGCACCTGCGAACGCTGAGGCCGGAGTTCGTTCGCGAGGCGTTTCCAAAGTACAAGATTACGTACGTCAGCCTGGTACCGCTGGTGCTGAAGAACTTGCAAAAGGGATTGCAGGCGCGGTTCGATGCGCTTCCTTCGTCGAAGCGCAAAGTGTTCAATGCGCTTGTAACCATCAACAAATCGTTGACGAAAGGGCGGCCTCGGCTTGGGCTCAGCCGGAGGCTTTTGAAGCAGGTGCATGCCGCGTTTGGGGGTGAGCTGCGGGCCATTATTGTGGGAGGCGCGTTCACGGAGCCGCAAACTCTGCAATTTTTCTACGATCTCGGAATTCCGGTTGCGAACGGATACGGCCTGACCGAAGCAGGGACCGCGATCACTGTGAATAATCTAAAACCTTTTCGCGCGGATACCGTTGGCAAACCGCTACCGGGCATGGAAGTGAAGATCGTAGATCCTGATGCGGAGGGGATCGGTGAGGTCACGGTGCGAAGCAAAACGGTGATGGCGGGCTACCTTCACGATGAGGATCTCACTCGCGAAGTGATCGTGAACGGATGGCTGAAGACCGGAGACCTCGGAAGGTTCGATTCCAACGGCCACTTGCAACTTTTTGGCCGCAAGAAAAATATGATCGTCACCGAGGAAGGCAAAAATATCTATCCGGAAGACATCGAAACGGTCTTCGAGAGCCTGCCGGTGAAGGAATTTTGCGTTTTCGCCGCGAATTACATCTGGCCACAACGTTCGATGGTGGGCGAGCAATTGGTGCTCGCGATTCACCTCGAGGAGGGGCAAAGCTTTGCAGATGAACTTCGGACGGAGATCTCCGCGCGAAACAGCCGCCTCCTCAACTACAAGCGCATCCACGGTGTGATTGTGATGAACGAAGAGTTTCCGCGCACGGCTTCGCTTAAGATTAAGCGGAACGTTTTGGCGGAACGGCTTGCCAGGCTCGATCGCGCGGCGGCCGTCCTGCCGCTCTGACCCATGGCCGTTGAAAAAGAGCGATTCTTCGCGATCGTGAATCCGGCCGCTGGCGGAGGAAAATCCGCCAAGCTCGCGGGACCTGCGCTCACGCGACTGCGCGCGGCGGGGCTGAAGATTGACGTGTTTGCTTCGATGAGTGTTGGGCATCCGGTCCAATTGGCACGCGAGGCGTACGCGCAGGGCTACCGCAGTTTTCTCGCGGTCGGCGGCGACGGCACCGCGCACGAAATTCTGAACGGCGTATTTGGAGGAGGACAAGTCAAAGAAAGAATTGCCCTGGGATTTCTGCCGTTAGGCACCGGCAATTCGTTCTTGAGGGATTTCGCAAGCGACACGGCGGAGGCATCCCTTAAGGCCTTGCTCGAGGGTAAAACGCGCCCGGTGGATCTTGTCCGGCTGACGCACGCGCAGGGACAGAGCTACTCCATCAATATTCTTAGCATGGGATTCACAGCCGACGTGGGAGCGCTGACGAACCGGCTCTTCAAGCCGTTTGGACGCCTCGGTTATTTGCTGGGAGTCTTTGTCCGCGTGCTTCAGCTCAAACGGCGTGCCTTTGCCTTGCGATGCGACGACGACAAGGAATGGGACGAGCGCCGGGCGCTTTTTCTCTCTTTCAACAACAGCAAATACACCGGCGGCACGATGTTGATCGCCCCCGACGCCAATGCGACTGACGGCTATATCGAATTCATTCGCTGGGGGCCGATCGGCCGGTTCGGATTGCTCAAGACGTTGCCGAAGCTCTACGACGGGACGCACATCGCGCATCCGTTGGCCTCGCGAAGATCGGTGAAGCACGTGGAGTTCAACATTCACGTTCCCGTTGACGTGATGATTGACGGGGAGATTGCCAGGCTCGAGTGCCGCACTCTGGATGTGCTTCCCTCCGCGGTGGATGTGTATATATGAAGCGGATCTGGCTGGCCGTCCGCAGCGCGCTGCTTTGGGGAGTGAGCCTGCTGCATTTTGCGATTGCCGTTCCGACGCTGATTGGCCTGGCTATTTTTCTCGATCCGAAGAAGCATGACTGGCTGCAGCGCGCTTTTTGCCGGCGCATCATGTTTTTCTCGGGCGCCAAGACCCGCACGGAACGCGAGGCGCGCTTCGACGCGAAGCGCACGAGTTTCTTCGTCTCCAATCACGTGAACTTTTTTGATCCTTTCGTGCTGTATTGCGCCATCCCGCAATTTGCTCGAGGTTGGGAACTGGAATCGCATTTCGAGATTCCCATCTACGGATGGCTGATGAAACGGTTCGGCAACGTTCCCGTGCCGGACGTGCGCCGGCCCTCGGATTTGAAGCGTATGTGGCGGATGACGCAGGACGCGATTGATCAAGGCGTGAGCCTGATCGTTTTTCCCGAAGGCAAACGAACCCGCAACGGGAAAGTGGACGAGTTTCAGGACGGCGTTTTCCGGCTGGCACAACAGCTCGGTGCGCCGATCGTTCCGGTCAGCATCGTGGGTGCATTTCGCCATCATCGCACCGGGCATTGGATGTTTTGGCCCGCGACGATTACCGTGCATCTGCACGACACGATCAAGACGGAAGGCCTTTCGAAGGAAGATGTGCCGGCGCTTCGCGATCGCGTGCGAGGCATCATCGCAAGGCCCGTTGACGCGGATCTCGAGCTAGCATCCCCGGCGCAAAGCCCGCCTCATTAAATTCTGATTGCCCTCGGCGGATTTTCGCGGCTGCACGGGTTCGCGCAAAAATGGCTAGCAGAGGTTCGCTACTGCTTGACGATTTCTCCACCCTTCATCACGAAGGTGACATGTTCAAGGACGCCAGTGTCCTGCATGGGATCGCCCTGGACTGCGATGAGGTCGCCGTATTTTCCAGGCTCGAGCGTACCTACCAGGTCCGACCATCCAAGAAGATCCGCGGCATTCATGGTGGCAGCCTGAATCGCCTGGAGGTTCGTCAGGCCGAGACTAACCATCACCGGAAATTCGTGTGCGTTCAGGCCATGGGGATAAACCGCAGCGTCCGTGCCAAATGCGACCTTCACACCTTCCTTGAACGCGCGCGCGACATTCTCCCGCGCTGCAGGCATCACGACCTTGGCTTTGGCGATTACCCCTTCGCTCAAGCCAAGCGCGCGGTAATTTTCCATAAACCAGTCCATCAGGTACAACGTGGGAACCAGATACGTCCCATGCTGCTTCATTAACTGAATGTCTTCCTCGTTGATGAAGCTGCCGTGCTCAACGGAGTCCACTCCGGCAAGGACCGCGTTCTTGATGCCGAGTGCTCCGTGCGCATGGGCGGCCACCTTGCGGCCGAGACCGTGCGCGGTCTCGACGATGGCGCGCATCTCCTCCGGAGAATATTGTTCGAGCGCGGGATTGTCGCCTTCGGAAAGCACGCCGCCAGTGGCCATGAACTTGATCACGTCCGCACCGTACTTGATGTTTTCGCGAACTTTATGGATGACGGCATCCTGTCCGTCAGCTACGCCATCCGAGAACGCGTTGAACTGCGGCGCGAGGAAGTTTTCGTCCGCGTGACCTCCGGTGATGCTGAGCGGTGGGCCGGAAACAAGCATCCGCGGGCCTGGCACATCACCTGCGTTGATCGCGTCGCGCAAGGCTACGTCCGAATAGCCGCCGGCTCCGACGTTTCGCACGGTGGTGAAGCCCGCTTCGAGCGTGACGCGGGCATTGCGCGCTCCCAGCAAAGCCTGGCGAGGATAGGACATCCGCAACCCCGCGGGGCCGAGCGTCCACGGGGACATGGTGAGATGCGTGTGACAATCAATCAGCCCGGGAAGGACCGTGTCCTGAGAAAGGTCAACGACGCGCACGCCTTTCGGAAGTTTGGCGGCCAGTTCATTTGCTGCGCCAACCTCCTTGATCCGGCCGTTCTCGATCCAGATGATTTGATTCGCGGCGTACTGCCCCGTGCGGACGTCAAGCACGCGTCCTGCTTTTACTGCCACATCATCAGTTGTGGCCGCTGTCCCTGTGGTTTGCGCGTGCGCCGCCGAGGCCGCAAAAAGAATCAAGCCAAGAAAAACGGCCAGCGTTCCGAGTCGCTTCATTTCGTCACCCCTTTGCGATTGCCTTCGAGGAATATGGAAACTTGCCTGGGGGATTCTACCCGAAAGCTGTGGTATCTCCCCCGCCGACTTCGGGGATTCCGGTTGCGGATTCAAGGGCAACGGGAGGCCCAACACTTCAAACGAGACGCAGAAATTAGTGAATGGGCGGAGAAGTGGCGGAAGGCGCCGATGCCAGAGGCGCAAACTTCACTTCGTTGGCGATGAGGTCGGTGCCCTTCGGTGTGGCATGAATGACCACGCGTTGTCCGGGAGCGAGATCCGCAAGCTTGGCCGCCTTTCCATCCTTGTCTACGTACAAGGTCGTTGGCGCCAACTTTACTTCGACGCTTTTCCCGTCTGTCGTCTTAACGACGACGGCATGAGCTGAAACTTTTTCCAAAGTGCCCATGACATGCTTTTTGTTACCGTGGGCAAAGGCAGGAACCACTGCGGCAAGCGCGAGCATGAGAGAAATGCAAAGAGTCTTCATACTCTCCCCGACATCTATCATACGAAAAATCCGGCCATTCGGACTACCAGGGAGGAGCTCCTGATAGAGCCGGAACAAATCCTGGGAGCGCGCAGAAATGCATTGCCTCGAGACTCTGCCGCACTTTTGCTGGCGGTTCAATGGTGATGATGCGGAGTTTTAGGTGATGGGTGCGGCGGCCCGCCATTCAGAAAATCCTGTTCGTCCTTTTCCTCCTCGCGATCCTCCGGCCCTTTGGGATTGTATCGCTCCATTTCGATCTGTTCCTGCGTGCTCAATTGCGGCAAATGGCGGATAAAACGCACGAGTTTCCAGGTGTCTTCCGCGTCGCCATGATCGGAAACCACTCCAAACGCGGGCATCCCGGTGAACCGAACTCCGTTCTGAATGATCCAGAAAAGCTCGCCGTCGGTAAGTTTCTGCGTTCGAGCGGCGCGCAAGTCCGGAGGTTTGGGATAAAGGCCCTTGCCAACGGGCGAATCGCCGCTCCCGTCATTCGCGTGGCAAAAAGCGCAGTGATCCGCGAAGTGCTTCATGGCTTCCTGTTGCACTTCGGCAGAATCGGCAATGGGATTGGTCATCGTCCGCGCCCCTGAGGGAAGGGCCAAATGCCGCACATTTCGAGCGAGAAAGACCTCCAGTGCGGTCGGAGTGGCCCGCGCGCTTAGGCCGCCATGGAGGATGCTGACAGCGGCTGCTATAACGAGGCCCACGGCCAGGACGGCCAAAAGGAGAATTATGTTTCCGCGTTTCATGCACGCGCCTCTTCGCCGCGCATTGGCAATACGTCACCCAGAGATTGCCCTCGCTTCATATTCTGGCTGTGCAATCGAGGGGCCGCCTATAGCCGCGCGGAAACGCGCGCGGCAAGTTGACCGTCGTGGGTAACCAAAAGAAACACAAGACTGTCCGTTAAAGATACGCCCTTGCTCGGAACTTCCAAAGAAAACTTCCACTCGTAGCGTTTCGGCAGTTCCTTGGCAAGGTCCGTCGCGTAAGGCGCGAGGGGCATAATCGTGATTTCCCCTCGTAAGTAATCTCGGATCAGATGCATCGTGACTCCCTTCTTCCAGAAGAGGCCAAGGCGTAGCGTGTTGATCATCTCGGGAGTAAGGGTGGGCTGCTCGGCCGCCGCATTCCCGCGGGGGTCGCACGCGATATCTCGAATGGAGAACGTGACGGAGAGTTGGTCGGGGAATTCCGTGATGATCTCAGTCCCGCGCTCGAAGAAGGTCTCGTCCAAATCGTCCACGCGCTTGAGCCCATCGAAAAATGCAGGCGCACTCACTCGGCCGGACATGCGGAAACATTCGCCGCCAGGCAGTCCACCGTCTGTCGAGAAAGGCATTCCGCCATCAAGATTCCACACAGCGCGCTTGCCGTGCTTCTGGTGTTCTTCTTTGATCGGTCGCTGCGCGCTTGAGCTGGAAGCCAGGAGCAGGACCGCCAAAGCGCATGCGAGTTGTGCCTCGGGTCGCATGGAACTGTGATCAGTGTACGACGCCACGCGGAAACTCAGCTATGTCGGGAGCCTCAGGGTGCCTATATTGAATTCTCTTTCGTAGGAAAGCGAGTCCTCATGGGTGGGTCATGTCTTCTGGCCTAACGAGGGCGTCGAATTCATCGGCGGTGACGAAACCGAGCTTCAGCGCGGCTTCACGGAGGCTGATTCCCGAGTGGTGCGCGGCTTTGGCAACCTGGGCGGCCTGGTCGTATCCGATCTTGGGCGCAAGAGCAGTGACGAGCATCAGGGAATTGTGAAGGTAGCTGTCAATCTGTTCGCGGTGGACCTCAATTCCCACGACGCAATGATCCACAAAGCTATTTGAGGAATCCGCGAGGAGTTCAACCGAATGCAGATAGTTGAAGATCATGACCGGCTTGAAGACGTTCAATTCAAAGTTCCCCTGCGAACCGGCAATTCCGATCGCCGCGTCGTTGCCCATCACTTGAACGGCAACCATGGTGAGCGCTTCGCACTGCGTCGGATTCACTTTGCCGGGCATGATGGACGACCCGGGCTCATTCTCCGGCAGCATGAGTTCGCCGAGGCCGCAGCGCGGGCCGGAAGCCAGCCAACGAATGTCGTTGGCGATTTTCATCAGCGAAACCGCGAGTGTTTTCAGAGCTCCGGAGGCAAAAACGATTTCATCGTGAGCAGAGAGAGCCGCGAATTTGTTCGGATGGGAACGAAACGGCAGGCCTGTCAGTTCGCCGATTTTACGAGCGGCGCGTTCCGCGAATTCAGGATGCGCGTTCAGGCCCGTGCCGACTGCGGTCCCTCCGATGGCCAGATCATACAGACCGTCGAGGGCCATGGCGATGCGGCCGCCATCCCGGTCCAGCATGCTCACCCAGCCGGAAAATTCCTGCCCAAACGTGAGTGGAGTGGCGTCCTGCAAGTGCGTACGGCCAATCTTGACAATGTCCGCGAACTCTTTGCCTTTTGCATCCAGAGCGTCGCGGAGTTTTTTCACCGCCGGCAAGAGCGTGCGCGCTGTCTCCGTCGCGGCCGCGATGTGCATGGCTGTGGGGAACGTGTCGTTCGACGACTGCGACATGTTCACGTCGTCGTTGGGGTGAATGGGTTTCTTGCTGCCCAACAGGCCGCCGGCGATCTCAATCGCGCGATTGGAGATCACTTCGTTCACGTTCATGTTCGTTTGTGTCCCGCTGCCGGTTTGCCAAATACGGAGGGGAAAGTGATCGTCGAGCTTTCCGGTGATGACCTCGTCTGCCGCCTGCACGATCAGGCTGCATTTTTCCGCGGAAAGTTTGCCGAGATCCTGATTGACCAGCGCGCAGGCCTTCTTCAGGATCCCAAACGCCCGGATCAGCTCCGGCGGCATGGTGTCCTTGCCGATGGCGAAATGGATCAGTGAACGGGCCGTTTGCGCGCCGTAGTAGCGGTCTACGGGGACTTCAATCTTACCCATACTGTCAGATTCCGTGCGCGTCGAAATGCGGGTGTCATTCGACAAAGCGGGTCTTGTGGCGTCGGACATATGTGGCTCCTGGCTGTCTTTTCGTAAGATATCATCAGCAAGGCTGAGTTGAAGCGGGAAAACATCGAAGAAAAGCATGGAAGTTCCAGCGCCGGAGATGCATTGGTGGTCATCGGAGCGATATATCGCTGCACGATAGATTAATTTCGCGTATCATAGTAATGTGAATTTTCGACGCCCGACTCGATGACTCCAGAGAAATCAGAAGCTACCTGTCCAGAATGTGGAAAACCACTGCCGTCGCCGGGGGCGGTGTGTCCCCGGTGCACTTCCGCATTCGTTGTCTGGGGACGCTCCCGGACGGTGTTTCTATCGATCTGCGGTCTGCTTTTGATCCCTATGTTTACAATTACCGGGGTAATCGTGCGCCTCTTTCATGAAAAACAGGCCAAAATCGCGCAGGACTGGCGTGCTGCGGGCGAAGTAAACCTGGCCGCGGCGCGCTCCGTCGTGGCCATCGAGGATTTTCGCAATGCGCTGCTCTACTCGCCGGATAGCACCCAGCTGCAGCTGGAATTGGCGCAGGCGCTCACCGAGCAGGGCCAGCTTGATGAGGCGCAGGACTATCTCTTCAACCTCCGCACGGCTGATCCGGAAAACTCGCTCATCAACCTTGAACTGGCGCGCATCGCGGTACGCCGGGGCGATGTGGATTCGGCCACAACTTATTTTCACGACGCGATGTACGGTCACTGGCCCAACAACCCTCACACCAACCAGCTCACCACACGAAAAGAGCTGATCGAATTTTTCCTGAGCCACAATCGTAGAGACGCCGCGCGCGCGGAGAGCCTATCCATGGCGGCGGACAATCCGGCGGATCCCGAAGTTCGAGTGCAGGCGGCGGACTTTCTGCTTCAGGCTGGAGATGCACAAAGCGCGCTGGCCGAGTATCAGCGCGTATTGCACATGGAACCCGAGAATGGGGACGCGCTGGCGGGCAGCGGCAAAGCGGCCCTGGCCGTGGGACAGTTTGGGCAAGCGGAACGCTACTTCACCCAAGCCATCCTTCGCGGGTCGAAGGATTCCTCGGTGGAACGAGATCGCGATATCTCCTCCGAAGCCGCGGAACTAAATCCCTACGATACGCAGCTGAACGATCGGGAGCGGCAGCGCCGCATTCTGCGCATGCTCGATGCAGCACAGGCGCGCGTTACGAGTTGCTTCCCTGCGCTTCTTGAGGGTTCTAAAGTGCCAGTGCCCGACAAGTTGAAGACGCTTGCCACAGATCGGGCCGCGCTGCCCAAGCAGCTTACCGGGCAAGTGTTTGCAATGCAGCCGGAATTGGAAAAAACGGCCCTCATCTGGGTGTTCGAAGTGGAAAGAAGCGCTGCTTCACAGTGCGGGACCGGTACCATCACGGACGCGGCCATCGAACTCATCGCCGGCCAGCACAAAGAGACTTGAGCATGCCGGAGAGTTTGCAATCACCAGCTGGCGTAACCTCCACAGCCGGGCCAAGCTGGTGGGAGGGACTGAAGCGTTCGGGGCGCGAGCTGACGCTGCGCGAAGACCGCCTGTTTCTCCTTCTTGCGGTAATGATCGGTATCTTCGCAGGCCTTTCCGTCGTCTGCTTCCGCATGGCCATTGAGTGGGTTCGCCTTTGGCTTCTGCGCTCGGAGGAAGCGCCGCCAGTGCTTCGGCTACTGCTTGTTCCATGCCTGACTGGTTTGCTCATCGGCATCATCGTGAAGCGATTTTTCCCGCGTGTTCGCGGCAGCGGAGTCAATCAAACCAAGACGGCGGTTTACGTCTCGGACGGCTATATTCCATTCCACACCGTCTTTGGAAAATTCTTCTGCTCGGCCGTCGTCATCGGTGGCGGGCACTCCCTTGGCCCGGAGGACCCTTCTCTCCAGATTGGCGCCGGAATCGCGTCGATCATCGGCCGCAAACTCCGGCTTTCTCGGGAAAATCTGCGGCTGATTGCGCCGGTGGGCGCCGCTGCAGGCCTTGCGGCAGCTTTCAACGCGCCCATCGCCGCGGTCATCTTCGTCATTGAAGAAATTGTCGGCAAATGGAGCTCCGGTATTCTCGGGGCCGTGGTTCTCTCGGCGGTTTCCTCGGTGGTGGTGATGCGCGGATTCCTGGGCGCCGAGCCTCTTTTCCGGATCCCTCCGTTTCGGTTGGCTCATCCCGCAGAATTGCTCGGTTACGCCTTGCTCGGCGTCGTTGGCGGGCTGTTCTCCCTGTTTTTCGTCAAGCTCGTCGCGAATCTCCGCATGTGGCTCCGCAAATGGCCGGATTGGACCGAATACGTCCAGCCGGCAATTGCTGGACTTCTTCTCGGGGTGATGGGGGTCTGGCTTCCACAAGTGCTAGGCGCGGGCTACGACGTCATGGACCAATCCATGCACGGAAGGTATATTTGGCAATTTCTTGCCATTCTCGCTCTTGCCAAGGTTGTTGCCACTTGTCTTTCTTTTTCGAGCGGCGCTCCTGGCGGAATGTTCGCACCCACGCTGTTCATCGGCGCGATGCTCGGCGGTTCCATCGGGGGGCTCGAACACCACTTTTTCCCAGTTCTCACGGGAAGCGTCGGCGCTTACGCCCTCGTCGGCATGGGCACGCTCTTCGCGGGATTCCTGCGCGTTCCTATGACTTCTGTCTTCATGGTTCTGGAAGTCAGCGGCAACTATTCCATCATTCTGCCGGTTATGATTTCCAACACCATCGCCTATCTGATTTCTCTGAAGTATCAGCCTGTTCCGGTGTTCGACTTGCTTTCGAAACAGGATGGGCTCGAGCTTCCGTCATTGGAAGAGGTCCGGGAGGAAGAACCGATTCGCGTGGAAAATGCCATGCGCCCTGTGAGTGTGCCACCCTTGCGCGCCGAAAAGACCGTCACGCAGGTTATGGCGGAGCTCGAAAGGAATCAGCAGGATTGGATCCTCATTCACGAGAAAGACAGCGGCTGGCACATGGTGAAGCGCGCGGTGCTTCTGGAAGAAATCTCTTCAACTCCGGGGCACCTTCGCCTCGCGGAAGTTTTTCCCCGGCATTGGGTGCCCACAGTTCACCCTGACAATTCTCTGGAGCTTCCGTTACGCAGGCTGGGTGATCTTCCCTACCTCCCGGTGGTCCACCGTGCCAATCCTGCGCGCCTGGTCGGTGTCGTCTCGAGAGAAGACATTTTGCGCACTTATGCAAAAATGGGCGAGGACGAATTCGATCTCCCAGGCCCTTCTTAATGCGAATTGAGCGGTCCTTGTGCCGCTCCAGGAACAACCTTCCGTGCAACACCCATGTCCAGGCCGACGCTTCGAAGATGCAGTCACTCTTTTCTCAAGGGTGAAGTAGCGAGGCTTGATGGGAAGCTGTCTACGATTGCGGAGAGCTCCGAGCCGGCTCAATGGCCGGGCTTGACAACGAGTCCGGGGCACGCAGAGCAATCCACGAAATCACGTATAGTAACGCGACAAGGACGAGCAAAGATCGAATCCCTGTCCAGAAAGAGAGCGACTCGAGCATTCCTCCCACCAGGGCACCCAAAAGATTCGAGCCCAGCGCTTGCCCGCTGAACCGCTCCGCCGAAAATACCTGAATGAACACAATGCCGGCGAAAAAAACTGGCAGGCATAGAACTGCCGTAGCCGTCAACATTTTCAAGGCGAGGGAGTGAAAGAAATATTTCTCCAGGGGAATGAAATAAGCCAGAAGCAGAGATCCGAAGATGCCTGCATATCCCAATCCGAGAGGAATTTGCGGCTTCCAATCGACCAACGTATTTGCGCCGACGATGAGCAGGAGCAGTCCCCCAATAACAATGGAGTTGACCACCCACGTGGTCCCAAACAGCAGCGCCATCTTGCTGACGATTTGCGCTTCAAGGAGCATGAAACCTGCGCCAAGGAAAAAGAACGTCCAGCGCATCGACCCCGAACCTGCGCCCGTCCGCCGTAAGAAAACCCACGAGAGTAGAACCAAAACCAGGGCTACCACAATGATGGAGGCTGGTACTCCGGGCTCATGCTGGTAAAAGTACGGCCAATCATCCGTGGTCAACGTTGCCGACTCCATTTTGAAATCGGAGTGTGTACGCAGGAAAGCCGCAAATTGCGGATCTGCAATGGCCTGACTCAGGCGCTTCTGAGAACCTACGACAAAAAAGCGCCCCCCCGTCGAGTACAGGTAGTCCGCCTGGAGCTGAACTGGCGTTTGGCCGAATACGTTCTGCACCAATCCATACAGTCTCCCCGCGATCCAAGGCGTGTTCACCTGGAACTTGATAATGAAGACTCCGTCCGGCCGGAGCCGCTTTTTGGCGGCTCGCAGCGCTTCAAGCGTGTATACGTAGTTGTCAATTCGGATGTTGGAGTAATGAGACGAGGTGGTGTGAGAATCGAGCAAAGAAAACACAATCAGGTCGAACTGGTCGGAGCTGTTCTGGAGATAGCTCCGGGCATCGTTCACCACCACGTGGACGAGCGGCGACTGGTATGGCTTCTCAAAATGGAGCTCCCGCCCGAGCTTGAGAATAAGAGGATCTATTTCGACCGCAACGACGCGTCCAGCACCATTCCGGAGTGCCGCCGCCACATCGTTCCCCATGCCAGCGCCCAGAACCAGGACGGAAGGTGGCTGAGGATAGAAGCGGTAGGGCAGGTTATAGGCGTTCCATTGAATCTCAGGATACGGAAACTTAAACATCGAGGGATGCGAATCCACAAATTTTGGAGAGAGGTCGAGGATCTGCTGATACCAACTTCCGTTAGTTTCCAGTTTATATGAGATGAGTTCGCCGTTTTGCATCACAGGGCTTATGGTCAGCTTCTGGTAGGGCGACCAGTAGACCTTCCAGCCTTTCCCGGGGCCGATCACTGCGAAGGCGACACACAATGTAAATACGACGGCTGTGCTCCAGCGAAGCTTTGGGGATTGCCAGAAGAGCACGAGCAGTATGAGCCCAGCGGCCAAGAACCATGTTGCGGGCGGCTGATAAAGAAAGCACGCGAGCGTGTACAGCATGATTCCGACCAGGCTTCCCAGTACGTTGATCGTGTATCCAAAAATACCCTTTCCTGCGTTTTCCAGATACCATCCCACCAGTTGGCCGAGAGGTATGAACACGAATGCAATGAAAGCAAAGATGGGAATGATTACTGCAACGGCGATCGCCAGGTCCGTCAAGCTGTTCCAGCCGAGCGGCAAATTCGGAACACCCCAGATTTGCACTTCGGAGGATGACCCCAGGTAGGTCGGCAACGAGTCAATCAGGACGCGCAACCCTTCCCAAGGGAGCTTAACCAGCATTACCAGGGACAGGAGTGGGATGAACATCGCCATCAGGTTCAGCCGCCGCCGCGACATATAGCATCCCAGTCCAAAACCCAGGAAGCATGCGATCAGAACAAAGTTTTTGAAGTAGGCAAAGATCCGGATCTCCGACGAAATCCACCGGATCATCAAAAGTTCCAAAAAGAGGCCCGCAATGCTCACCAGCGCCAACTGCTTGTAAGAAAACCCTCCGATCGCCTTGGGCGTAAAATCCCATCGGTCGATCCATCGGCTTTCGCCTTTGCCCGCAATTTCGCCCGATTGCTGGCGGTAGAATTGAAGCAAATAGAAATTGAGCAAGCCCCCCAGAATGATTACGGCGATCAAGGGGAGGTTATATCTGATGAAATAGACGAGGTCCATTTTTGAGGCGCCGATTGGGTCGCACAGCCATGTTGCGAGAGGCGTCCGCTAAGGTCAACACGCGACTCCGGGTCCATTTTCTGAAAATATACTGGACCAACGGACAGGTGGACCCCGGTGCGACCTATGTAGTCAACCGCGCTTTTCCGGTACCAAGCCTCCGTCATGCGTTTCTTTCGGCAATGGATGTTGGGCCTGAACCTTTTCTAAATGGCGGGGTTAATCTTTCAAGAGGTACAGCGCGCGCCCCAATTCCAGCTCCAGTTTCGCTCCTTTGGGCAGATTCAGCTCTTGACCCCGGCCGCTTTCCACCAGATATGCCTCCAGCGCCGCGACGGCCGCGCCTTCCGCGGCCTCTTTGGCGTTCTTGTCTTTCACTCCGTGAACGGCGCCGACCGCCGCTCCTCCCGCGGCAGACTCCGCGGCAGCTTTTTGCGTGCTGGAGCGCCCCTCGATCATTCCTTCCTCGTTCGGCCCGGACTTCACGCTATGGTCTCCTGGAACTCCCACGACGTCTGCCACGATCGGCAGCACACCGAATTTCGTTCGAATGTCGTCGAAGGTTAGCCAGAGTTTCGCGCGACCGGCGACTCCCGCAGGCTCCACGCGGCTCACATGTGCCCGAATCTCCGCTCCTGCTGGCAGATAGATTCCGCTTCCTGCCTCGAGCGGTTCGAGTGTTCTGACTCTGAATCGTTGGTTCTCCCGCATATTTACCGTATTCAGCTCATCTTCCAGCCCCACGAGCACGCGCGTTCCCGGCGCAACCGCGTACTCCTCCTCCGGCAGGCCATGACGTTTTCCGTCCGCTTCCACCGATCGTTGCCCCGGCGGTTGGACAGAGGCCTCCGTCTGCGCCGGTTCTGCCGGGTGACCGGTTTTCGGCTCCTGTGAGCTCGCGAGCGCGGCCCCAAGCAAAAGCGTTCCCCCAACCGCGATTCCTTGCTCGAACAGCTTTGCCAATTTCTCCATACAGATCCCCTCTTGAGAGCTTGCGGCACCTTTACAGTGCACCCATGCAGCCAAAAGGCGGCACGACCGCCAATTTAAGTTGTTGAAAACACGTAGGTCGTTCTGGACGGCGGAAGGCCAGTGACGGTAGCCGATGTTGCGGTGTCGTTTAGTTCCGTCAGTGGTGCAAGTGAAGGACGATCATCGCGGGACAACATTTCAGAGTCATCTTCGGTTGGTCTGCAGGGAAATCCACTCAGCCACGCTGGCGGAGATAACTAAGGATTCTCTCGAACGCGCGATCGTACATCGCCGGTGTCACCCGGCCCGTCTGCGTGTTCTGCTGGCTCGGATGATAAATGCCGAAGAGCCGGGGAAAAGCTTCCGGAAGCTCCGCTTCCGCCCCGTGGGCAAAAGGGAACTGCGACCTGGAAGAAATCACTCCCCGCTGTTTTAGAATCTCCAGATATCCATCCCAGGCGATCCTTCCGAGAGCCAGCACCGCTCGTGGCTGCAGAACCGCTAGTTCACGCTCGATAAAGGGCCGGCAGTGCAGGATTTCACCCGGCAGCGGCTTGTTTTCCGGTGGTGCGCAGCGGATTGTCGCAGTGATGTAGGCATTCTTCAGCTCGAGCCCATCGTTGCGATTTACGGAAGCTGCCTGGTTGGCGAAGCCGGCTCGATGCAGCGCCGCGTACAGGAAATCGCCCGAACGGTCTCCGGTAAACATTCGCCCGGTGCGATTCGCTCCATGTGCCGCCGGCGCGAGCCCAATGATCACGAGTTCTGCTCGCGGATCGCCAAACCCCGGCACCGGCCGGCCCCAATAGGTCCAATCGCGGAACGCCCGCCGCTTCTCCCTCGCCACCTTCCGGCGGTAGGCGACAAGCCGCGGGCACTTGCGACACTTCACAATCTCTTCCCGCAGGATTCGCAGCGCCGTCTCCGGATTCACGAGCGTCCTTTGAGCATTTGTGCCAGAGCCACGGCCTGATTGTGCGCTTCGTCTTTAGCGCCAAAAAGCAGCGTCACCGTCCCATGTTCCTTCTCCATCGCCCGCAGCGCATCAAGCGCACCCTTTTTCTTCTTGATCTCCGTGCGATATTTGTTCTGAAATCCGGTCCATTTTTTCGGGTCGTGCCCAAACCATTTCCGCAGAGTATCGCTCGGGGCCGCGTCCTTTAGCCACACGTCCGCCCTAACGGCTTCTTTGGTCAACCCTCGCGGCCAGAGCCGATCCACCAGAACACGCCAGCCGTCCTCCTTCGATGCTGGTTCATACACGCGCTTAACCCGAATCATTTCAGCCTCACTGAACGAGCGCGAGAGCTTCCTCGTGAATCTTTCCGTTTGTACTCAATAAACTCCCCTCGTAAATCGTCCGCTTCCCGCTGCGCGAAGTGGATTTTCCTCCCGCTTCTTCGACAATCAGTATCAGCGGCGCGAGATCCCAAGGTTTCGAAGTCCAGTCTAGCGCAGCTTCGGTCGCACCCTCCGCAACCAGCATGTGCTGCCAGAATCCACCGAACGACCGGCTGTTGCGTGAGGCATCCAACAACCTCCGGATCTTCGTTTGATCTTCCGCATCTTTGCTCGGGCCTGTTCCGGTGGTGAACACCATGGACTCACTCAGCTTCGTGACGTTCGAAACGTGAATTCTTCTGCCGTCCCGGAACGCTCCTTCTCCGCGGTATGCCCACCAGCGCGAATGCAACGCCGGCGCACCGGCCATTCCCGCGACGATTTCGCCGTTCTGCTCGATTCCCAGCAGTGTTCCAAACGTCGGTATCCCTCGTGAAAACTCTTCCGTCCCGTCAATCGGGTCAATGATCAGCCTCGCTCGGGAATTCTGGTTCGGCGCTCCCGAGTGCCCGCCCCCCATCTCTTCGCCGAGCACATCGAGTGGCAGGCCGCTCGCCTTCACGCGCGCACGCGCCATCGCCTCCACCTCGCGGTCCGCCTGCGTCACGGCCGTTCCATCGCTCTTGCGGTCAATCTTCAGCTCCTGCGCACGAAAGTACTTCAGCGCGATTTCCTTCGCTTCCTCCGCAATATCGTCTAGAAGTTTGCCGTAGATCTCTCGATAGCTCATGGATTGACAGCGCCTCTTCTCCGGTCATACGCCACCAGCGCGCCCGGCTCCGTTTGACACTTCTCCGCTCGCACCCCTAGCATACTATTTCACGCCCATGCAGACTCCCGCTCCCACTGGCACCGTCCTTAACCGCATTCTCGAGGCGCGCCGCGCCGCAGTCGAACACCGTAAGAAAGTGCTGCCGGAAACTGCCCTCAAATATGGCGTGAAAGCCGCGACGCCGGTCCGCGATTTTGCTGCCGCCCTTGTTCGTGACGGGCTCAATGTGATCGCCGAGCTGAAGCCCGCCTCGCCTTCCCGCGGCGTTCTTCGCGATCCCTTCGATTCCGTTTCCCTCGCAAAAAGCCTGGAAGCCGCGGGCGCGGTCGCGCTTTCTGTCCTCACCGAAGAAGAATTTTTTCGCGGCTCGCTCAAGAATCTCCGCGACGCGCGAAAAGACATCCATCTCCCCGTTCTCCGCAAGGATTTTGTCTTCGATCCGTGGCAGGTCTGGGAAACGCGCGCCAACGACGCCGATAGTTTTCTGCTCATCGTCGCTGCTCTGCAGAATTCGCAGCTTCGCGATCTCATCGCTCTCGGCCGCGAGCTTGGCATGGAGGCGCTCGTCGAGGCGCACAACTCGCTGGAACTGGATCGTGCGCTGGCGGCGGGTGCGCGGATCATCGGGGTGAACAACCGCGATCTCAAAACACTGGAAGTCCACCCCAAAATCTCCTTCGAACTCATTGACAAAATTCCCGAAGATTGCACTGCCGTATGCGAATCCGGCCTGCGGTCGCATGAGGATTTGCAAAAACTCCGTTCCGTGGGATTCGATGCCTTTCTCGTCGGCGAACACCTCATGCTCTCGCCTGATCCCGCAGCAGCACTGGCTGTCCTCCTCGGTGCTGCGCCGGCCAGGCCTGCCCAACCATGACCCGCGTCAAAATCTGCGGCATCACGCGTTGGGAGGACGCCCGCCTCGCGTGCGATCTCGGCGCTTCCGCGCTCGGGTTCAATTTCTATGAAAAGAGCCTGCGTGCCATTGCACCCGCGGCAGCCTGGGACATTATTCGCCGGCTCCCGTCCTTCGTCGCGCCCGTCGGCGTTTTCGTGAATTGGGAGTCCTCTGCCGTGATCGTTCTCGCGAAATCCTTGCGTCTTTCCGCAGTCCAGCTTCACGGTGGCGAAGATCCTGCAACAGTCGCTGAGTGCGCCAAACAATTTCCCGTCATCAAGGCCTTTCGCGTGGCTGCGGATTTCGACCTCTCCAAACTCGATTCCTTCAAATCCGCTTCCGCTTTTCTTTTCGACGCCCCTCCATCCGGTCAAGACTCAGCTCACTTCGGGGGCACGGGCCAAACAACGAACCGGGAAGCCGCTCGCGACGCCGCCAAATCCCATCGAATTCTTTTGGCGGGAGGGCTCACACCTGAAAACGTCGCCGAAGCCATCCGTTTCGTTCGCCCTTACGCCGTGGACGTTGCCAGTGGCGTCGAATCCGCCCCCGGCATCAAAGATCCTGCTAAACTCCGCGAGTTCTTTTCTGCAGTTCCGTCCACCTGAATCCATACAGTCCGTTTTTCTCCCAGCCTGTGAGAGAATGAACGCTTCCATGGCCGCTCAACTGACCATCCCCGCCTCCGTCCCCGGCCGTTTCGGTCCCTATGGCGGCCGCTACGTTCCGGAAACGCTCATGGTGCCGCTCCTCGAACTCGAGCGCGTCTACCAAGCTGCGAAGTCCGATCCTGCCTTCCAGGCGCACTTCAAGGATCTCCTGAAGAATTTCGCCGGGCGCCCCACGCCTCTCCAATTCGCTTCGCGCCTCACCGCGCATCTCGGCGGCCCGCGCATTTATCTCAAGCGCGAAGATCTTCTCCACACCGGCGCGCACAAAATCAACAACGCCATCGGCCAGGGGCTCCTCGCCGTGCGGATGAAAAAGCCTCGCGTCATCGCGGAGACCGGCGCCGGTCAGCACGGCGTCGCCACTGCCACCGTTGCCGCGCATCTCGGCCTTGAGTGCACCGTTTACATGGGCACGGAAGACATGGCGCGCCAGGCCCTCAACGTCTTCCGCATGCGCATGCTCGGCACGGAAGTCGTCGGAGTAAATTCCGGCAGCCGTACTCTGAAAGACGCCATCAACGAAGCCATGCGCGACTGGGTCACCAACGTCCGCCACACCCATTATCTTCTCGGGTCCGTTCTCGGCGCGCATCCTTATCCCACGATGGTCCGCGATTTTCACTCTTGCATCGGCCGCGAGGCCCGCGCGCAAATCCTCGTCGCGGAAAAGCGTTTTCCCACGCATCTTTACGCTTGTGTCGGCGGCGGCTCCAACGCCATCGGTCTGTTCCACGAATTCTTGAAGGACGAATCTATCAAGCTGGTCGGTATCGAAGCCGGCGGTCGGGGTCGCGGACTTGGCGAGCATGCAGCGCGGCTCGCGGCTCATCAGGGTTTCACCGGCGCGCGTCCCGGCGTCCTTCAGGGCACTTACACCTACGTTCTGCAAACCCAAGACGGCCAGATCTCCACCACTCATTCCATTTCCGCCGGACTCGACTATCCCGCCATTGGGCCCGAGCACGCCTGGCTCGCCGATCAGCGCCGCGCTGAGTACGCCGCCGTATCCGATGCCGCCGCGCTCGACGCCGCGCGCACGCTCGCCCGCACCGAGGGCATCATTCCTGCCCTCGAATCCGCTCACGCCGTTGCCGGTCTTATGGAGCGTATTGCGCAATTCCGGCCCGACGATCTTGTCATCCTTAACCTCTCCGGCCGCGGCGATAAGGACATGGACACCTATTCCCGCCTGCTCTAATCTTTGCGGATCAAACGTGTCTCTTGGGAATGACAATTCGACGCGCATCTCCCGCCGCTTTGCGGGACTGCGGCAATCCGGCGAGCTCGGCATTGTTGCCTACATCACCGCGGGCGATCCCTCCCTCGATGCCACGCTGATCTTTGTTCGTGCTCTTGCCGGGGCAGGTGCCGATGTCATCGAGCTCGGCATTCCGTTCAGCGATCCCGTCGCCGACGGTCCGACCATTCAGCGTGCTTCAGAACGCGCCCTCAAATCCGGCACAACTCTTTCTCGCGTTCTCGATCTTGTCCGCAAGATTCGCAGTTTGCCTCCTCCAGAAAACGAAATTCCACTTGTCCTTTTCAGCTATTACAACCCCATCCTCCAGATGGGCCTGGAAAAGTTCGCCTCCGCTGCCTCCGCCGCCGGCGCTGACGGTGTCTTGGCCACCGATCTGACTCCCGAGGAATCCGAAGACTATCGCCGCATTCTCCGCTCTCACAACCTCGATACGGTTTTCCTCGGCGCTCCTACATCCACCGACGACCGCCTCGCCAAAATCGCAGCTTGTTCCTCGGGCTTTCTCTATCTCATCTCCCGCACGGGCGTCACCGGAGCGAAGGATTCTCTCCCCGATGATCTTCCCGCTCTCGTTCGACGCACCCGCGCTGTCACGCAGCTCCCTCTTGCCGTCGGCTTCGGCATCTCGCTCCCCGGCCATGTTTCGGTTCTTGGCGGCCTCGCCGACGCCGCCGTCGTAGGCTCTGCTCTCGTCTCTGAAATCGAAGACGCCACCGCCGCCGAACAATCCCCCGCTGCAATCGAGCGCGCCGCCTCCGCGCTCGCCGCCCGCGTCCGGTCCCTAAAGGAAGCCGCTCGCCACGGCCTCTCGAAGCGCGAGGTCGCAAAATGAGCATCTCCGACTGGCGGCGCCGCATTGATGAAATTGACCGCAAACTCGTCGAACTGCTCAACGAACGTTCCCGCTGTGCTCTCGAACTCGGCAAACTCAAGCGGGAAGCGCATCTGCCGCTCTACCAGCCGGATCGCGAAAAGGAAGTGCTCCAGAACGCAGAGCAAGCTAATTCGGGCCCGCTTTCTGACGCCGCGATTCGCCGTTTGTTCGAGCGCATCATTGATGAAGCCCGCGCCGCCGAGCGCGCCGCCATGCATCCCGATGGCGATACGAAAAAGGATTCCTAGTTGATCCGAGAAGAGTTACGCCGGGCCTTAGCCCCGCGACTCATGCTGCATCGCTGAGGAGAATACGGAACGCCATGGTCATCGTCATGCAAGAGGGCGCAACCGACGCCCAGATCCAGAATGTGATTGATCATTTGATCGCCCACGGCTTTGACGTTCACCGCTCCACCGGTGCGTCCCACACCGTTCTCGGCGCCGTCGGCGTCCATCGCGATTTCGATCACCGCGATTTCGAGCTGCTCGATGGCGTGCGCGAAGTCATGCGCATTACGCAGCCTTACAAGCTTGCCAGCCGCGAATTCCGTCCGGAAGGCACCATCATTGATCTCGGTCGTGGCGTCAAAATCGGCGGTGAGGAAGTCGTCGTTGCCGCCGGTCCTTGTTCCGTCGAATCGCGCGATCAGATTCATATCATCGCCGAAGCCGTCGCCAAAGCTGGCGCAAAAATCCTTCGTGCCGGCGCATTCAAGCCGCGCACTTCTCCTTACGCCTTCCAGGGCCTCGGCGAAAAAGGCCTCGAAATGATGCGCGATGCCGCCGCAAAATTCGGCCTCTTCACCGTCAGCGAAGTCATGGATCCTTCGCAGGTCGAAATGATGGGCAACTACGTGGACATTTATCAGGTCGGCGCACGCAACATGCAGAACTACTATCTCCTGCGCGCCCTCGGCGAAGTTCGCAAGCCCGTCCTTCTCAAGCGCGGTCTCTCCGCCACGATGGAAGAGCTCCTCCTCAGCGCGGAATACATTCTTTCCGGCGGCAATTACCAGGTTATTCTCTGCGAACGCGGCATCCGTACCTTCGAAACCTATACGCGCAACACCCTCGATATCGCCGCCATCCCCGTCATCAAGAAGCTCTCGCATCTTCCCATGTGGGCCGATCCTTCGCACGGCACCGGCCGCCGCGACAAGGTTCCTCCCATGGCCCGCGCCGCCGTCGCTGCCGGAGCCGACGGTCTCCTCATCGAAGTCCACAACGATCCCGAACACGCCCTTTCCGATGGCGCGCAATCCCTTGAAACCTCCGCGTTCACCCAGCTCATGGCCGAACTTCGCATCATCGCACCCGCCATTGGCCGCCGCATGGCCTGACCGCTCCTCCGGTCCACGCCGTCTTTCAACTGTTATCCAGCAACTGTTAACTGTAAACTTTCTCCTCTCATGCCCTCTCATCTCATCCGTCGAGTGACCATTCTCGGAACCGGTCTCATCGGCGGTTCGTTCGCTCTGGCTCTGCGCAAATACACTTCCGATATTCACATCTCCGGCTGGGACCGTCCCGAAGTCGTCCAGGAAGCCAAAGCCCGCGGTGCTCTCGACGAAGCCTCCTCCGGCGAACTCGGCCCCGCTCTGTTCCGTGCCGATCTCGTCTACATCGCTCTTCCGATTGGCGTCACGCTCGACTTTCTTCCGGAAATCTCCCGGCAAGCCGCCGATCATGCCATCGTCACGGATGCGTGCAGCACCAAGGAGCGCATTCTCCAAGCAGCTGCTGATCATTTTCCTGCAGAAGGTGGCCCCATCTTTCTCGGCGGCCATCCCATGGCGGGAAAAGAACTCTCCGGCGTCGCCAACGCGGATTCCAATCTGTTCCGTGGCAACACCTACGCCCTCATCGGCAACTCGGTCGCGCCGGAAGATCCCCGCATCAGCGCTTTCCTGGCTCTTCTCCATAAGATCGGAGCGCGCACGTTCTGGCTCGGCGCCCAACAGCACGATTACGCCGTTGGCCTCGCCTCGCATCTTCCGCAGCTTGCCGCCGTCGCTCTTGCCTCTTTTCTTTATGACCGCCTCGACGAAAATGGTCTTCCCATCACTCTTGCCGGTCCCGGCCTCCGCGATTCTCTCCGTATCGCCGGCAGTCCTTACGCTGTCTGGCGCGATATTATCCTCACCAATCGCGAGATGCTTTCCGCCGCGCTCGATCTCTTCGCCCGCCGCCTCGACGATCTTGCTGAAAAGCTCGGCTCCCGGGATCTCGAGGCCGATTTCGACGCCGCAAACGAACTCTACAAACTTCTTCGCTCGCTCTAGTCCCGGTTTCTCGTACTTCACTCGTGCCGCGCCTGAAGCGCAGGGCTCGTGAGTTCGGCACCGCCGTTTTCGGCGCTATAATCTCGTTCATGGGGCTTCCCATCCTGAGCCGTAAGGCGCACCGTTGCAGTTTTCACCCGGATCGCCAGGATCTATACCTCCGTCTTGGCACGGTTTCTGTCTTTGTCCGCGATCTGGAGCGGAGCCTGCATTTCTACGTCCACCGCCTCGGATTCGATGTCGCCATTGATTCTCAGCTCCCCTCCGGTGAGCGCTGGCTCGTTGTGACTCCTCCCGATGGAACCGCCAACCTGGCTTTGATTTCCCCTCCGCCCGACTCTGTGGATTACAAGCTCATTGGCAGGACGACGCAGATTGAATTTCTCACGGAAGACGTCCCCGGCAAGTATGAGGAATGGCTCAAACAGGGCGTCCGCTTTCCGCAGTTGCCGCAAACCGAATCCTGGGGCGGCGTTTCTGCGAGGTTCGAGGACGCCGATGGCAACTCGTTCGCGCTCGTCAGCTATGACGCGATGAACCGGGAGATTCAGCAGATCCGCCGCGAGCACCTGGAACAACTGGAGTCCGAGCGCCGCGCCGCACAGGAAATGGAAAGCGCTAGGGAGACTCAAGCCAGGCTCTTTCCTCAGTGCCAGCCGGCCCTGACTTCGCTTGAATACTGCGGTCTATGCATGCAGGCTCGCGTCGTGGGTGGAGACTATTACGATTTTATCGAGCTTGGTCGGGATCGTTTCGGGCTGGTGATCGGCGACGTCTCCGGAAAGGGAACTGCCGCCGCACTCCTGATGGCGAATCTGCAGGCACACTTGCGCAATTTGTGCGCGTCCTATTCGAGCCGGCCGTTCACCCCCTTCGCCGTCGAACAGCCTCAGCGCTTCTTACGGGCTCTGAATCGGCTTTTTCTTGAAAACACCGCCGACAACGCCTTCGCGACTCTATTTTTCGCCGAATATGACGACAAGGAACGCCACTTGCGCTACGCGAATTGCGGCCATCTTCCTGCCCTCGTTCTAAACGGCGATGAAAGCGTCGACCACCTGGACCCCACCTGCACGGTAATTGGGGCGTTCAAGGAATGGGAGTGCTCCGTACAGGAGCGGCAGCTCCGCGCGGGCGATAGGCTGGTTTTATACACCGATGGCGTTACTGAATCGTTTAACGAACTGGGCGAGGAATTCGGCGAACCGCGGCTAGTTGAGGCTTTACAGAGGCATCGTAATCTCCCCGCTCCGGAATTGCTCAAGTCGCTGGTAAACGAAGTTCGCCGGTTCGGCACCGAAACTCAAAATGACGACATCACCATGATTGTGGCGCAATGCAGATGAATTTGAGCCCCCCGATTCACCCGGATTGTTTCACGGCGCCGGCATTCTCCGCGCATTTACCGGAAGTCGTATACTGTTCTTCGTAAGGTTGTTGTCAACCGAGGCCCAGTGACCTCTTTGAGCTCCATTTCGCGCCGTACCTTCCTCCGTTCCGCAAGTCTCTCCATTGCTGGCGCGGCCAGCTACCGTCTAGGGATTCCCTCGATTGCCTCTGCGGCGGAATCCTATGCTCCACTCCAGGAATTTGGCTACGGCGATGTAGTCATCTCCAGCGCGCTTCACATGCGTCAGTTGCGGGATTCGCAGGCGATCCTGATGAACTTCAGCGAGGACAGTCTGCTAAAACCTTTTCGCCAGATGGCTGGTCAGCCCGCCCCCGGTGAAGATCTCGGCGGCTGGTACATTTACAAGCCCGATTATGACTATCACACGGACATCACCGGATTTGCTCCTGCCGCGACGTTCGGCCAATGGGTTTCAGCTCTTGCGCGATCATACGCGATCAGTGGCTCTTCGCCGCTCCGCGAAAAAGTTCTGCGCCTGAATCGCTTTTACGCGCAAACGATCTCTCCCGGCTTCTACATCAAGAATCGTTTTCCCGCGTACTGCTACGACAAGCTCGTCTGCGGCCTCATTGATTCCCAGAAGTTTGCCGGCGACCTGGACGCTTTTTCGATCCTCGATCACACCACCGACGTCGCCATGCCCCACCTGCCGGGCAAGGCCGTCGAGCAGGGAACCGAATGGCGCCCCGCAAAGGACATTTCCTGGACCTGGGACGAGTCCTACACCATCTCCGAAAATCTTTTCCTTGCCTATCAGCGCGGCGCCGGAAAACGCTATCGCGATCTCGCGGTCCAATATCTTTATAACGACTACTACAATGCCCTTGCGAATGGCCAAAATGCCCTCGCTGGCCGCCACGCTTACAGCCACGTCAATTCTCTCTCTTCCGCCATGCAGGCTTATCTCACCCTCGCTGATGGCAAATACCTGAGCGCCGCGGAGAATGCCTTCGCAATGTTATTGGCGCAAAGCTATGCCACCGGCGGTTGGGGCCCCGACGAGAAGCTCCGCGCCACCGACACCCCCGATCTCGCCGCCAGCCTCGGCAATTCCCATAGCAGCTTCGAGACGCCCTGCGGCTCCTACGCACATTTCAAGATCACGCGCTACCTCCTGCGCGTCACACGCGACTCTCGCTATGGCGACAGCATGGAGCGCGTCATGTACAACACCATTCTCGGCGCCAAGCCCCTCCAGTCCGATGGACACGCCTTCTACTACTCCGACTACAATTTTGCCGGCAGCAAGATCTACTCCAAATGGTTGTGGCCGTGTTGTTCGGGCACGTTTCCTCAAATCGCCGCCGACTACTACATCAGCGCTTATTTCCACGATCCGGCCGGCATTTACCTCAACCTTTACATTCCCTCCACCCTTACGTGGGTTCACAATGGCACGCCCGTTTCCCTCACTCAGAAGACCTCTTTCCCCTTCGACCCTCTAATTGAGATCAGTCTTTCTCTTGCCTCTTCCACGCGATTCAAGATGAATTTACGCATCCCTGCCTGGGCTGAAGCCGCTTCGGTTTCCGTGAACGGCAAACGCGTTTCTTCCCCCGTTGTGCCTGGGTCTTTTGTCGCTCTGGATAGGAAATGGAAGAATGGCGATCGCGTCGAGCTCGATCTCCCCCTGACCACCCGTCTTGAACCACTGGACGAACAACATCCGGATCTCGTCGCTTTGCTCTGTGGCCCTCTCGTTCTTTTTCCCGTCGCTCCGCCCGTACCGAAATTCACCCGAGCTCAGCTGCTCGCCGCGAAAAAATCCGGCTCCTCCCGCTGGCAAATCGAAACTCCTTCGGCACCCATCACACTTCTTCCGTTTACTTCAATCGAAAACGAGCATTACTCTACTTACTTCAATCTGAGCTAGCGCTCACGCGAGCCCGGCGTGATGGGACCTCAGCACCCTATGCCAGCTGTCCCTTCTTCTCTAACGCGCACTGTTGTGCTTGCCCCCTGACGCTCTCCGGGCTAAAATTCGCGCCGCTTCAGTTGCACACCATGAAGATTCGTCTGAATTCATGAACAAACCGAATGCCACGTTACTCACGGTCCTGGTTGCATCCTTAATTCTCCCCGTCGCAGTCGCCCAGACTCCTTCGACGGAGCCTGCCTATCGCGATCCCACTCTTCCCGTCGAACAGCGCGTGGACGATCTGATCTCGCGCATGACCCTCGAGGAAAAAATCTCGCAGCTCGAGAACAGCGCTCAGGCGATCCCGCGTCTCGGCGTCCCGGCGTATGACTGGTGGAATGAGGGCCTCCACGGTGTTGCCCGCGCCGGCAACGCCACCGTTTTCCCCCAAGCCATCGGCCTCGCCGCCACCTTTGACGAGCCTTTCATGCATCGCGTCGGCGGTGTGATCGCAACGGAATTTCGTGCCAAGTATTACGCCACACTCCATCCCGATGGCTCCAGCGATTGGTACCGCGGCCTCACCATCTGGTCTCCCAACATCAACATCTTCCGCGATCCTCGCTGGGGACGCGGCCAGGAAACTTACGGAGAAGATCCTTATCTCACTTCCCGCATGGGCATCGCCTTCATCACCGGTTTGCAGGGCGACGATCCGCGCTACCTCGAAACTCTCGCCACTTCGAAACACTTCGCCGTCCACAGCGGCCCCGAATCCACGCGCCACACCGTGGACGTGCGGCCATCGCCACACGATTTGGAAGATACGTATCTCCCCGCTTTCCGTGCCACCGTCACCCAGGCCAAAGTCGGCTCCGTCATGTGCGCCTACAACTCAGTCAACGGCGAGCCTGCGTGCGCAAACCAGGATCTCCTGGAAAAATTTCTCCGCCACGACTGGAATTTCCAGGGTTACGTTGTTTCCGATTGCGGCGCCGCAACGGATATTTCGGAATCGCACCATTTCGCCAAGACCGTTCAGGAAGGCTTCGCCGATGCATTCAAAGCCGGCATGGACATCATCTGCGGCGATTCGGCCACTCACGGCCGCGAAGACCGCGAAGCCATTCTCAAAGCTGTGCAGGAGGGCCTGCTTTCCGAAACGGATCTTGATCGCGTCTTGCGCCGCCTATTCGCCGCTCGCTTCCGCCTTGGCATGTTCGATCCGCCATCCCTGGTTCCGTATTCGAAAATCTCCCCCACCGATTTTGATACTCCCGAGCATCGCCAGCTTGCTCTACAGGCCGCCCGCGAATCCATCGTCCTCCTCAAGAACAAGGAGAATCTCCTCCCTCTGAAGCACCCGCCTCAATCCATCGCCGTCATCGGTCCTAATGCGGACAATCTCGATGCCCTTGTCGGCAACTACAATGGCACTCCCTCTCATCCCGTCACCGTGCTCGAAGGCCTTCGCCAGCGATTCCCCCAAGCCAGGATTGCCTTTGCCCAAGGTACTGGCCTCACCGGCCCCGTTACCGTCCCTCTTCCTTCAAGCGCTCTTTTCACCGACGACTCGCGAACGCAGCATGGCCTCAAAGCCGATTATTTTCCCAACGTCAATCTCCAGGCCGCTCCTGCCCTCAGCCGCAACGATTCGGACGTCAATTTCGACTGGACCACATCCGGCGCTTCCCCCGCGCTGAAATACAACTTCTCCGTCCGTTGGACCGGCCTCTTCGTTCCCCCGGAAAACGGCGATTACGTTCTCGCCTTCACCGGCGACGACGGCTATCGCGTCTGGCTCGACGCCAACCTCCTCTTCGAGGATTGGTCCACCCATTCACCCACCACGTTCTCCAAGACCGTCCATCTTGAAAAAGATTATCCCTATCACATTAGGATCGAATATTTTCAGGGCGTCGGCACCGCCGAAGCCCGTCTTCTCTGGAGCCCTCCCGGCGATCCCGTCCTTGCGGCCCTCGATGCGGCGCGCAATTCCGATCTCGTCGTTCTCGCTCTCGGCCTCTCTCCCACCATCGAAGGCGAGGAAATGAAAATCGAAGTTACGGGCTTCGCTGGCGGCGACCGCACGAAACTCGTTCTCCCCGGGCCTCAGGAGCAGTTGCTCCATCGCGTCATGGTTCTCGGCAAACCCACCGTTCTTGTGCTTCTCAATGGAAGCGCAATCGCCGTCAATTGGGCCGTGCAAAACGTCCCCGCCATTCTCGAAGCCTGGTACCCCGGTGGTCAGGGTGGCGCTGCCGTCGCCGAAGCCATCGCTGGGGACTTCAGTCCAGCGGGCCGTCTCCCCGTCACATTCTACAAATCCGTGGATCAGCTTCCTCCCTTTGACGACTACTCCATGGCCAATCGCACCTATCGCTACTTCAGTGGCGAACCGCTATTTCCCTTCGGCTATGGCTTGAGCTACACCACCTTCGCTTACTCAAAACCTCAAGTGAGTCACCACAAGGTCAAAGCCGATGGCTCCATCACCATCTCCGCCCAAATCAAAAACACGGGCTCCGCGGACTCCGATGAAGTCGTCCAGCTCTATCTCGCGCACCCCGGCGTCTCTGGCGCTCCGCTTCGCTCCCTCGCCGGTTTCCAGCGCATTCATCTCGCTCGTGGGAAAAAACAGAAAATTTCCTTCACGCTCACCGGCCGCGATCTCAGCATCGTGGATCAATCCGGCCAGCGTCGTATCGTTCCCGGCCTTGTCGAAGTTTGGATCGGCGGCGGCCAGCCCGTTACTCCTCCAAACTTGCCAAAATCCTCCGGAGTCTCCGCCAAATTCACGATGACTTCCGGATTAACTCTGCCGGATTAGCCGTCGTTTGCATTTCCTGTCGTTTGTCGTTCCGAACGAAGCGAGGAATCTCTTTTCCCGGTAGGCTTCTCGGAACCGGCACTTCTCCAGCTCCCCGCCACCACCGCCGTTATCATCAGCGCGCTCACTGCCACGGGAAACCACACCGGTGCCAGCCACGGCACCGGAATCAGAAACAGCACATCCGTCTCTCGCAGCGATCCCGGCCATCTCACCAGGGCCCACAGTCCCGCGTAATAAACAATGTCCCAGATCGCAAACGTCCACAGAAACATCGCCCACCGCGCCCGTGCATTCTCGCTCGCCAGCAGCGCCACGCTCGCCAGCATCACCATTGTTGCCGCTTCCCGCGCCACTTCGATCTTCATTAGTGTTGCCGGAATCCCGTGCAGCAATTGTGCCTGCTGGTACGCGGCTTCTGCCGTTGCGCCGAGCAATCCCGTCGCCGCTCGCAAATACACCACCACCGAAGCTTCCACAAACCCGAACGCCAGCGCAAAAATCCCGCCATAAAGAAGCGCTCGCGCGGTCAGCCCGTTTCCATCCCGTCGCCACAAAAAATACACCGCGAACGGAATCCCCGCCGACAGATTCACCCACCACGGTTGTGCCACCAGTATGCTCATCGCATTCCAATTCTACTTCGCGCCCTGCCGTTCTCTCCTCTTGGAAATTATCGTCATGCTACCCTTCACCCCGCTCAAATTCGCGCAAAGGATCCATATCCCATGCAGAAAATCACGCCCTTTCTCTGGTTCGACGACAACGCCGAAGAAGCCATGAATTTCTACATCTCCATTTTCAAGAATGGAAAGATTCACAGCGTCAATCGTCTTCCTGCCGGTACTCCTGGTCCCGCCGGTAAAGTCATCACCGCCGCGTTCGAACTCCATGGCCAGCAATTCACGGTTCTCAACGGCGGTCCGCACTTCAAATTCACCGAAGCCATCTCATTCTTTGTAAACTGCGAAACTCAGGCCGAAGTGGACGAGCTCTGGGAGAAACTCTCCGAAGGCGGCTCGAAAAGCCAGTGCGGCTGGCTGAAAGACAAGTTCGGCCTCTCCTGGCAAATCATTCCTTCTGCGCTAACCAAACTGATGGGCGACCAGGATCCCGCGAAAGCCCAGCGCGTCATGCAGGCCATGCTCAAAATGACCAAGATTGATATCGCCGCTCTCCAGCGCGCCTACGACGGCCAGTAATCTGCCGCACGTGGCGCCGCGTGCCGCAATGCCTCCCAAAATCCTTCACTGAAAGTCGCGAGCCCCCGCCGGTGCGGTAAGAACTCCATGTGCTGGAGCTCTCGCATTCATGTCAGAATCCGCACCGGAGGTCCGCAACGCGGCCCTCCTCGGAGTTCCCGGCGGGAACTCCCGCATCTTATCGTCGCTAGGCGAGCCCGGGTCATTTATTTCGGCCGTGCTTGGACGGCTTGCCGCGTCACCTTGCTCACGGGAGATACTCGCGGATGATAGGGCGGGGTACCTGCCTTGGCAGCAGTCGGGGAGAAAGCCGTGGATGCTGGTGGATCCTTTTCAGCGCGGACCAACGTTTCGCTAGACTAGAAATTCCACCATTCCGTTGGCAATGTTGTACATTGCGCCGGCAATCTGAATAGAACCCTTCTTTTCCAGATCCGCCAGTACGGTGCTTCGCTGGCGAATGTTTTCGAGCGAGAGACCGACATTGGTTCGTGCAACGGCATCGACATAAGCTGCGTTCTTGCTCGATTTCTCGCCATCGAAATTCGTCGCGGGGATAGCCGGCTTAATGCGGGCCAACAACCCGGTCAGATTACCCAGCACAACGTCATCGATTGCGCCTTTCACCGCTCCGCAGGCCGTATGTCCCAGAACAAGGACCAGCTTTGCTCCCGCGGCCGCGCACGCAAACTCCATGCTCCCGAGCAGGTCGTCGTTCACCACGTTGCCTGCGATGCGTGCATTGAATGCATCCCCAATGCCTGCATCAAATATGATCTCGGCGGGTGCCCGCGAGTCTATGCATCCAAGAATCACCGATGCAGGGTATTGACCGGCAGCACTTGAACGCTTCTCGGCCAGGTAATCCCGGGGAGCCATCTTTCCCGACCGAAACCGCTCATTTCCTTTTTTCAATTCCTCAAGCACCTGGGCCGGAGTCATGCGGTCTCGTTGTTCTTTGGTCAGTGAGCCGCCCCCGGGAACTTCGAACTGCAGTGACAAGGGGACCATTGGCGTCATGACGCAAGTGGTTAAAGATGTGCCGATAAAATTGCGGCGACTCAAATTGTGCTTCGCGAGAGTATTTCTAGGCTGCGTCCAATTCATGGTTTCCTTCTTCCCGATTCGGCGCCGCGCCGCCCCGCATATTCCCGTCCATCCCTTCCAGGAGTCGTGGCGGCGCCCGGTGATATGCGATGCATGCTTGAAGACTCGAGCCTCTTTCTCATACTGTCAGTTTTGCCAGTCTGTCGCGAAATAGCCTTCAACTCAGACTCTGAAACTCAGGGCGAAATGGATGAACTCTGGGAGAAACTCTCCGAAGGCGGCTCGAAAAGCCAGTGCGGCTGGTTGAAAGACCAATTCAGCCTCTCCTGGCAGATCATTCCCACTGCACTAACCAAGCAAATGGGCGGCGGGGATCCCGCGAAAGCCCGGCGCGTCATGCAAGCCATGCTCAAAATGACCAAGATTGATATCGCCGCTCTCCAGCGCGCCTACGACGGCCAGTAATCTGCCGCACGCGGCTCCGCGTGCCGCAGTGCTTCCCAAAATCCTTCACTGAAAGTCGCAAGCCCCCGCCGGTGCGGTAAGAACTCCATGCGCTGGAACTCTCGCATTCATGTCAGAATCCGCACGGGAGGCCCTCGCCAAATGAGCCCCAGACAAAACTGGATTCTCTCCGGTTTCACTCCGCAATGGATCATTCACGCCGCGCGCACAACCGTCGCTGCCGTCGTCTCTCTTCTGGCGGCGCGGCTCGTCCATCTCCCGGAAGCCTACTGGGCTGCCATCACTACCGTCGTCATACTGCAATCCACCCTCGGTGCCGCCCTCACGGTCTCTGCGCAGCGCTTTATTGGTACCGCCATTGGTGCGGCATTCGGCGCTCTCTTGGCGGCTCGCTTCGGCTCGAGCGTCATCGCTTTTGGCGCCGGCATTTTCCTCATGGGACTCCTCTGTGCCGCGTTGCATCTCGACCGCGCCGCTTACCGTTTCGCCGGCATCACTCTCGCCATCGTCATGCTCATCGCTCACCCTCAGAGCCACTGGACCATCGCCATCCATCGTTTCCTCGAAGTCTCCATCGGCATTGTTGTTGGCCTCCTCCTCACCGCCCTTTGGCCCGAACGCTCCGAAATACTTCCCGCGCAATCCGCAACCTAACTCTCAACTTTTCCAGGTCGTCGGTTCAAACCTCGTTCCCGTCTGGAACCACCGGGAACATCCGTCCCTTTTTCGGGGTCTAATGAATACATGCGGCTGCCCAGCACGGCCCGCGTTGGCATTTACTCCCTCGCGGCCGGCATCCTGATCTCTGCCTCTACCTTCTGGTGGGTCAGCACCCGCACACTGACTCCTCTCGATATCCCCGTCAGCCTCGCTCCCGGCCATATCCGCACCGGCGATTTCAAAATCAACATTGAAGCCAATTTCTCCGTTCAGGTTTACTTCCCTTGGAACCGGCGCGAGGATTGCCAGACCGCAGAGAGTCTGCACACCCGCCGCCTCACGTCTCTCGGCGGCCAGCCGATCCTCGATCGCGTCAACCCCTTCGACTCCGATCCTGGTGTGACTCACGGTACCGATCTCGGAACCTTCCACCTAAAACCCGGCCGCTATCATCTGGGCCTCGAAGTCCTCTCCCCCACCCAGCATTTTGACCAATGCAACCCCCGTCTTCTTATCCAGGCTACTCCGGAAGATTTCGGCAAATGGGATGATCTCCTTGCCGTTGCTTTCTACTTCTCCGACTTCTGCGTTTTTGCCGGAATTTCCGCCCTTCTCGTCTACTTCACCACCTATTTTCGCAAAGATTCCTTCGAAGTTCTCCGCCTCCGAATCTTCCCTGCCGATCCTTTCGCTCCTCAATTCGCCCCTCCACCCTCCCGGCCTGAACGCCGCTTTCCACTCCGCTTGATCCTCGGAATCTTCCTCATTTCTGCGGCAGTCGTCATCTTCGCCGCGACAAAACACTGGTACGATTCGCGCGATTTCGTCCTTGTGGACATGCCCGTTTCGCTTTCCAAAGGCCACATTCGCACCGGCACCTTCTCCACCAATCTGAACGGCAGTTACTTCATCGAATTCGAGACCTCGGGTTCATACCTCCCGAACTGCTCCGAGTACTCCGTCCTCAAATCAAAATGGGTCGTGAAGAGCAATGGCAAAGTCTTCGCTCATCGCGAGCACGACGAATATGATTACGAACCGCCCGATGCTCCCATCGAGGGCACGTCTCTCCACAGTTTCGGTGTCGTCCCGGGAACCTACAACCTCGACATTGAAATTCTTTCTGACGCGAGTTGCCTCAACGCCGGAAATCCGCGCCTTTTCGTCTCGCTTTCGGGTTTCGATCGCGATTCTTACGACGACCTCAGCGCCCGTCTCCAATGGCTCTCGCTCTTCCTCTTCGGTTTGGGCTGCGCCCTTCTTATCGCGTACCGCTTCACGCGCTTGAGGATAAGGCCTTCACCTCTTCCATTGCAGATTTCTTTGCCGCAACAACCGTCTGCCTGGGGCATCACGGGTTTGCGCCTCAGGCCCCGCACCACTCACTCCGCTTGGTCCACAAGCCCTAACGCAAATCTGCCCACCTTCGCATTAGCCTGTTCCTTGACCTGGCTCGCCTGCTTCGTCTCTGTCAGGATCTCGATTTATCCCTGGTCGTTGAGCAAGGGCCTGCCGGTTTCCGTTCCGCGACGAGGCGTTCCCCCTGTCGCACTCGCCCCGGGTCTCACTGCTCCCCTCGTCAGCATTGACGCGAAGGAGCGCGTCTATCTCAACTACCAGCGAACCACTTGGGAAAAGCTCCCCGCCGGCCTCGATCGCGCTCTCCGCGTCCTTCCCGACCGCGTCGTCTATGTAGAGGGCGACGCTGCCATCCCGTTCAACGACGTCGCCCGCGCCATTGACATCATCCGCGGCTCCTCCGCCCGCGCCATCCTCATAGCTCCCAGCTTCCAGTCCGAATATCGTGAGTCGTCCTCTCCCGCAATACCCGAGCGCCCCAGGAAATCCGTTTCACCTTCGAGACGTTCTCCGCCTTTTTGATTCCTGACTGATTAGATGAGGGCGTCGGCTCCTAGCTCCGAGTAAACTTGGTTGCGCAAACGACTGAGGCTCGGAAGAAAAAAGCCGAGCTTCCGCGCACTAAAACCCTTCAACTCGACAACTCCCGGCCCCATCCCGTTCGAACGGTACCACAATCTCCATTGACATCCATGTTATAATAGTCTATGTTGTTTTCGACCGATCCTCGCACCGCTCCCCCACCGTCTCCCGCCGCGCGTCGCAAAGTGATTCCCTCCACCACGGTCAATCCCTTTCGATTCAGCACCTTGCGCACACTGTTCCCAAAGCGAAACGCAAGAATTCCCTCCATCCCCTTTCCCTTCAACCGTTTCCGCACGCTTGCCAAAACAACGAGGGATAGCATTGCCACTTCTAAGCAATATCCCTTAGCACCTTCCGAGTCATTACCGCTCCGTGCGCCGGTCCGCTTTTTACAACCCCTTTCCTTGCAGACACTTCCGCACTCTTGCCTCGCTCTTGCAAACGGGAATTTTCCCCCAACTCCTTTTTTGTCAAACGCTTGCGCACTCTTGCCCAAAAACACCCGGGGGGGAGGGGTCCACATCACGCCCCTCACTCGCAGGAACCCGCCCATCTCCTTCCGGCACCCCTCTTCTCTGCGCTACACTTTTCCTCCGGTGCCAGGAGCACGGAACCCTTTCTCGTGTCTCGCGGCTCCCGATCGGATCCATTCCATGGACAAGCGCATAGCCACCGCCGACACCGCCATCGCCAACCTCCAGGACGGCATGACTGTCCTCATGGGCGGCTTTGGCCTCTGCGGGATCCCGGAAAACCTCATCGCCGCCGTTCAGCGCAAAGGCACGAAAAATCTCACCGTCGTTTCCAACAATGCCGGAGTGGACGGCTTCGGCATTGGCGTTCTTCTTGAAAAGCGCCAGGTCAAGAAAATGGTTTCGACCTACGTCGGCGAAAACAAACTCTTCGAGCAGCTTGTCACCAGCGGCGAACTCGAACTCGAGCTGAATCCGCAAGGCACTTTTGCGGAACGCATCCGCGCCGGCGGCGCCGGAATTCCTGCGTTCTTCACGCCAACGGGTTTCGGCACCACGGTCGCGGACTGTAAAGAGACGCGCGAATTCGATGGCCGAAGCTATGTTCTCGAGCGCGGCATTCGCGGCGACTTCGCTTTCATCAAAGCGTGGAAGGGCGACCGCTGGGGCAATCTCATCTATCGCAAGACCGCGCGAAATTTCAATCCCATGATGGCCACCGCCGCGGACTACGTCATCGCCGAAGTTGAAGAACTCGTCGAACTCGGCGCGCTTCCTCCCGATCAGGTCCACACTCCCGGAATCTATGTCAATGCCATCTTCCAGGGACCCAAGTACGAAAAGCGCATCGAGCGTCGCATGGTGCGCAGATCATAGGAAAGCCCGCTCTTATGGAATCGCAACAAATCCCGCAACCCAACCCTCCAAGAGAATTCCTTGCCCGGCTGTTCTCCCTACTCACCTTGCTAAGCTGCTTAGTGATCGGCTTCGGTTTGTTCCAAGCTACCCCTATTTTCCGGGATCTATTCAACGGACTCGGAGTCGATCTACCAGTTGCAACGAAATTCTTACTTGCAAATTATGTCTGGCTCTACCCCGTGTTTTTTGGCGGTGCTGCGATCCTCTTGATCGTTTGCGAGTTTGCGGTGCACGAGAAACGGCGCCGCCTGACCGCCACGATAATCATTTTCTCGGCATCGGTTTCATCGCTGGCAGTGGCGTACTTTATTCTGTATTTGCCGTGCTTCGATTTGGTTGTGAAGCTCAATCGGGCAAAGTAGGCCAAGGACCGGCAGACGCCTCTCACCGAAGATCAGAAACGAGAACGCATCGAGCGCCGCACCGTGAGGGAAAATTGAGGATCAGGTGATGCAAACATGCCGCTGACGGATGATGAAAAACGGAATCGCATTGCGCGAAGAATTTCGCGGGAACTGCGCGACGGTTTCTACGTCAATCTCGGCATTGGCATGCCCACGCTCATCGCCAATTACGTTCCCAAAGGCATGGACGTGATTTTGCAATCGGAAAACGGAATGCTCGGCGTCGGCCCGTATCCGCTCGACGCGGAAGTGGATCCGGATCTCATCAATGCGGGAAAAGAAACCATCAGCGAAATTCCCGGCTGCTGCTATTTTTCTTCCGCAGATTCTTTCGCCATGATTCGCGGCGGCCACATTGACCTCACCGTTCTCGGCGCGTTGCAAGTGGACGAAAAAGGAACGCTCGCGAACTGGGCCGTTCCCGGGAAAATGTTGAAAGGTATGGGCGGCGCGATGGATCTGGTCGCGGGAGCGAAGCGCGTTTTCGTTGCCATGGAACACGCCACGAAAGATGGCAAACCGAAAATCCTGAAAAAGTGTTCGCTTCCGCTTACAGGAGTGAAAGTCGTGGATCACATCGTCACGGAACTCGCCGTAATCGAAATAACTCCTGATGGCTTGCTGCTTCGCGAACTCGCGCCCGACGCCACTTTCGAGCAGGTCCAATCACTGACCGAACCGAAGCTCCTGCTTCCTCCGGGAGGTCCGGCGGCCATGCCGCTCTAGAATGTGCGATACTTGGAACGCGAAACGCCGCTAAAATTATGGATCCCCATTCCATCGTCGTCGTGAGCTTGCACTCCCCCAAGGAAAAAATCTGGGGCGAGCTGGTTTCCCTCAATTCTTCCGGAGTCACGCTGCGCGGCATTGACCTGAATTCCTTCGACCATTTCGTAAATCAGATCAACGATCCCGACGGCGACCACATCGGCTTGCCCACGCTTTTTTTTCCCATGATTCGCGTCGAGCGCATCGCGCTGGACGAGCCTTCCGGTTCGATTCCTTCGATGTCCGAAGTTTTTGCGCGCAAGGTCGGGCGTTCGCTCGCCGATTATCTGGAGAATTTCGCCTGAATCCCTCAGACAGAAGCGTTCGAACTGCGCTATCCTTCCTGCAATGAAAGCCCGCATCTGGACCGTTCCCAATCAAATCACGCTGCTGCGTCTCGGCTTTCTGCCGTTTTTTCTGATCCTGATTTCCTACGAGAAATACCGCTGGGCGCTGCTGATTCTGGTGATCGCGGCTCTATCCGATGCGATTGATGGAATGCTCGCGCGCAGGCTGCACCAGCGATCCGCGCTAGGCGCGTATCTCGATCCGATCGCGGACAAGCTCCTGCTTTCTTCCTCCTTCGTGATTCTAGCCATGGAAAAGCAGCTTCCGTGGTGGCTGACGATCATGGTGCTGAGCCGAGACGTCCTGCTTCTGATGGTGGCGGCGGTGATAATTCTGATCTCGGGGTACAGGCCGTTTCCGCCGAGTTTACTTGGAAAGGCAACAACATTTTTTCAAATCATCCTGGTTTTCGTTGCAGTGCTGACCGCGGCGTATCCGGATGCGTATTTGGTGGATTTGCGGCGGGTGCTGATGTATCTCGTGGCGGCCGTGACGACGATTTCCGGATTTCAATATTCCTTCATCACCGCGCGAAAACTCAGCGCGTGAAAATTCGATGCCGGATCGAACAGCGGTTGAACGAGAAAAGCGCTAGGAGCTGAAGAAGGGATACTGATCGCGATAGTGCATGAACATCAGAACGAAGCTGGCGATGACCACGAGGGCGGCAAGCCAGCCCAGAAGTTGCGCAACTTGTTTTTCGCCCGGGGAGATTGGTTCGCGATCCGGCGTGAATTTTCCAAGCAGGAATCCCGAAGCCAGGCCGCCAAAGTGCGCCCAATTGTCCACGATGCCCATGAAAAAGCCGAGCGCGAAGAGAATCACAATCGAGTAGATCAACTGGGTTCGCAACTGGCGCATATAGGAGCCGCCGCGCTTGGAAGTGACGGCAAGCAGCAGACCGATCAGACCGAGGATCGCGCCGCTGGCTCCGATGGAAAAATGCCCCACGCCGGCGCTGAGAAGGAAACCGACCGCGCCGGTAAAAATGTAAAAGAAGAAAAATTTGGCTGAGCCGTAGAGCTCCTCAATGGGCGGACCGAAATCCCAGAGGACCATGAGATTGAACCCGATGTGGATCAAGCCGCCATGAAGAAACATGGCCGTGATAAGGCGCCACCACTGGTGCTGGACAAAAATCAGATAGGGGAAGCTGGCGCCGAGGCGAATCAGAATTACCGAATTCATGCCCCAGAGAATGCTCAGGCCGCCGGCTTCGTGCTGCGCGACCATGGCGAGATAGGTGACGCCGAACATGGCGAGATTGGCGACGAGCAGAGCAGTCGTAACGGGAGCGCGGCCGCCGAAACTGATGGAGAGACTCTTGCTTAGGGCCGCGAGCGAAAATCGCAGGTTTGTCCCACACTCGTGGCATTTTGTGGCGTGAATGCCGACGAGAGCGCCACAAGCGGGGCAAAGTTTCGGGCGAGGCTGCTCTTGCTCGCCCCCACCGAACATGCCACGCAAGGAATTTTTCCAGCGCTCGACGCGCCATTGCCAACGATACGGAAGAGCCAACACGCCTCCTTGCGGTGCACCCGAAGCGTTTCTATAATACCGGAATTGCTCCGAAAGACTGTTTCGGAATTGAATTCTCGCGGGATGCAGGAATATGGATAATTTTGAGGAAATGGGACAGCGGCTGGACAAAGAGCTCTCACGACTCCGTAAGTTCGTCGAGGAAGAACTGGCGCCCGAAAGCGAAAAGCGCACGGCGCAGTTTCTGCGCGAAGTTTCCGAAAAACTGACGGAAGCCGCAGGCTGGCTGGAGGAACGCCGAGCCGCGCGCGACAGCAAAACGCAAGAAACAAATCCGAGATAACCCGGGAGAAAAGTTACGCGACTGCCCAAGAGCCTGCCAACATTCCTAATGATTGCGGCAGCGGCTCTGGCGATTGCGGGCTGTGCGGGACGCCGCCCCGTTGCGGGAAGCCAGCCGCCTCCGCTCACGCCATCCCCCACGCCCGCCGGAACCGAGGCCGGAGCAAAAGCAAGCACAAGCGCCGAACCCGGTGCTGCGCCCTCGAGACCGGGGCGAAGCAAGCCCGGGGAAAATCCGGCACCAGCCGGATATATGGAAGAAGGGAATGCTTCCTGGTATGGAGAGCCGTTCCACGGGAGGCGCGCTTCAAACGGTGAAATCTACGACATGCATAAACTGACGGCGGCCCACCGAACGCTGCCGTTCAATTCGATGGTGCGGGTGACGAACCTGGACAATGGAAAATCCACAGTGGTGCGGATCACAGATCGAGGACCGTTTGTGGCGAACCGGATTATTGATTTATCGGAGGCGGCAGCGGAACAGATCGGCGCGATCGGGCCAGGGGTGGTTCCGGTGCGGCTGGAAGTGCTTTCAGGAGGCGATCCGACGGCGGGATTCTTCACCGTACAAGTGGGAGCTTTCCGGGATGAAAATAACGCAGACCGATTGCGGGACCGATTGAGCGCGACGTATTCACCGGTTTTCATTCAACAGGTGCAGCTTGCCGACGGGGAGTTTTACCGGGTGCGGGTGGGAAAGTTATCCGGGGAACAGGCGGCGCAGCAGCTGGGAGACGAGCTGCGCGCGAAGGAAGGATTCACGCCTTTTGTGGTGCGGCTGGATGACACTTCGACGGGAGGCGGGACTCCATGAGCGCGGATTGCCTGTTCTGCAAAATAGCGGCGAAGAAGATTCCGGCAAAGCTGGTTTATGAAGACGATGAAATCTTCGCGTTCGAAGACATCAATCCGCAGGCGCCGACGCATCTGCTGATTTGCCCGAAAAAACATTTTGCTTCGCTGCACCATGCCACGCCGGACGATCAGGCGGTGATCGGCAAAATGGCGCTGGTCGCGGCGGAACTGGCGAGAAACCGCAAATTGAGCAACGGATACAGGACGGTGATCAATTCGGGGGCGGGAGCGGGGCAGACGGTATTTCATCTGCACATGCATTTGCTGGGGGGGCGGGGTTTCCGGTGGCCGCCGGGATGATGGGCAAGACCTGAGAGAATTGTTTCGGCGGGAGGAGAGAAGAGAAGAAAGAAGCCAATGCAGAGACGCAGAGAGAGCGCGGAGGAGCGCGGAGACGAGCAGGAAGCGGAGGACAGGATGGCGTTAAAGATGAAGAAGATTGCGGCGATGGCGGGTGCGGCTTTTGTGCTAGCAGCGATTGGTCCCGTAGCAAAAGCGGCGCCTCCGCGAGCGGAGCGTGGAAAGGAATTGACCGTAGCTCGAATCTATGGGGGACCGAGTTTGAGCGGGCACCTGGCGCATGCGCTGGAGTGGTCGCCGGATGGAAAGGAATTGACCTTCCTGGAGGCGGAGCGAAGCAGCGCGGGTTGGCGACCAGCACTTTGGGCCATGAATGCAAGCAATGGTGAGAAGGCGGTGCTTGTCTCCGGAGAAAAACTGGGACAGGTGCTTCCGGCAAATCCTGGGCCGGCTTCGCAAGCGACGGGACTGGGAAGACATCCTCCGGCGCAGTATGAATGGGCGCCGGATGGTTCGGCGCTGCTGTTTGCCGATCCGACTTCACTTTCGTGGTTTGACCTGAAGACGCAAACGCCGAGAACGCTAGTTTCCGGGAAAGAGCCGATCGGCGACCCAAAAATCTCGCCGAATGGCCGCTACGTGAGTTTCATCCGGGACCACAATTTGTATTCCGTAGATGTGAAAGATGGAAAAGAGCACGCGCTGACGACCGGAGGGACGGAAGCAATTCGAAAGGGCGAGCTGGATTGGGTCTATCCCGAAGAACTGGATTTGACAACGGCATACTGGTGGGCGCCGGATTCTTCGGCGGTGGCATTTCTGGAGATGGACGAGCGGAACGTGAACCAGTATCCGCTGGTGGATTTTGCGTCATACACGGGAGAGGCAGAAGAGGAACGGTACCCCGTGGCGGGAGGAATCAATCCGACGGTGCACGTGTACGTTGTACCGGCGAACGGCGGGACGCCCCAGCCGATGGATACCGGAGAAAACACGGATATATACCTGCCGAGGGTCAACTGGATGAGGGATTCAAGACATCTGGCGATCCAAAGGCTGAACCGGGCGCAGACAGAACTTGATTTGCTGGATGCGGACATAGCGACGGGGAAAACGCAAGTGCTGCTGTCGGAGAGGGATCCTTATTGGATCAATCTCGGAGACGAACTGTACTTCTTCAAGGACGGAAAGCGGTTTTTGTGGTCGAGCGAGAGAACGGGCTACCGGCATTTGTATCTCTACGACCTGGATGGCAGGGAACTCGGGCAGATCACCAAGGGCGAGTGGGAAGTGACGGCACTCGACGGTGTGGATGAAGCGAGAGGCGAGGTGTACTTCACGGCGACGGCAAAATCGCCGATGGAACGGCAAGTGTACCGGGTGAAGCTGGATGGGACAGGATTCATGCAGGTGACAAAGGAAGAGGGAATGCACGGCGCAAGGTTCGCGCCGGATGCTTCGGCGTTTGCGGATACGTTTTCGAAAACCGGAATGCCGCCACGGCAGGAACTTGCACGCGCCGATGGAACGGAGATCGCGCCAATCGAAGAAAATAAGGTTCCCGGCTTGGCGGAATATCAGCTGTCGCCTGTGGAGTTTGTGAAGATCAAGGCGGATGACGGGACGGAGCTGAACGCTTATTTGATCAAGCCGGTGGACTTCGATCCGGCAAAGAAGTACCCCGTGCTGGTGTACACGTACGGAGGGCCGCACGCGCAAGTGGTGCTGGACGGATGGGGCGGGACGACGTACCTGTGGCACGAGATGCTGGCGCAGAAAGGAATCGCGATCTTTGCGCTGGATAATCGGGGATCGGCGGGACGCGGGCACGTGTTCGAGGAGCCGATCCATTACCACTTCGGCAAAATCGAGCTTGCCGATCAGCGGGATGGAGTGAAATGGCTGAAGTCGCAACCGTGGGTGGACGGAAACCGGATTGGAATCTGGGGCTGGAGCTACGGCGGGCACATGACGCTGCATGCGATGTTCGAAGCGGGGGATTTATTCAAAGTGGGATTCGCGGGAGGGCCGGTCACGGACTGGCACTTCTACGACACGATCTATACAGAACGCTACATGGGATTGCCGCAGGATCACGAAAAGGATTACGAAGCATCTTCGCCGATACTGCATGCCGGCGGCCTAACAGGGAAATTGCTCATCGCCCACGGAACAGGGGACGATAACGTCCACTTCGCAAATACGCTTTCGCTGATCAACACGCTGATCGAAAACGGGAAATACGTCGAAGTGATGCCGTTTCCCGGGCGAGGACACGGAGTGAGCGACGAGGCGGCGCGGATCGTGCTGATGGACCATGTTACGGCGTTTTTCCTGAAGAACCTCGGCGCAGGCGAATAGGAACTGGCGCGCGTTTGCCGTCCCTCCGGACGAAGCAGGAATTTCCTGCCGCGCAATCCTGCGCAAAAGACGAGTAGAAATGCCGAGGCCGCGCGAAGCGCGCGGCCTCAAGATGACAATTAAAGCAGTTACTGAAGAGTGTGCATTGAAAGATGCGGATTAATGGACGCCGGCGAATTCGACGTGGACGTACGCGCCGAGCCGGGCGTTGAAGAGCAGATACCAGCCTGGATCGTGATCGTCCGCATAGACAAAAACGCGGTCGCGGCCCCAATCCCAACCACTGCAACGGGGAGCATCATAGGCGGCCACCACCCAGTTGGAGTTATCCGCGAGGATGACGCGGCGAGTGTGAACGTCGAACGTGTGGACGACGAATTCCGAGCGGACGTGATCGTAGTGGCCGTACGGATAGAGGTGGCCGGGACGGTAATGATCGTGCGAATAGTCGTGGTGGACAACAACCACATCCCGGCGCACGACGGTCCTGTGAGCGACGGTCTCATGATGGACGACAGCGTCGTGATGTTCAACGGCGTCGTGATGTTCAACGGCCTCCTGATGCTTGACCTGGCCATTTTGCTTGCCGTTGTCGTGATGGTCGTCGCGGTCCTGTGGACGCTGCGCCGCAACGAGAGTGCCTGCTAAAGCAAGAAAGAGAAGACCTGAAAAGAACTGCTTCATCATTGCCCTCCGAGAAAAAGTGACATCGCAAAACAGCCGAACTGGGTTGTATTTCGCCGAGATTTTGGCCGGCTTGGGCGGGATACACCAAGCACATGATGTAATTGTCCCCGCATTGCATTCCAAGGATGCAAACTTCGGCGGAAGCGGTATGGAAAATGGAACTGTCCTAAGGGGCAAGTGCGTCGCGGAGGCGAGGCTTGACCTGGAGGGCGGCGATGCTGGAAGCGTCCCAACCGCCGCCAAGAGCCTTTACCAGGAGAACGCTGGCGACCAGTTTTTGCCCCTGAATGACGGCCATTTCATTCTGATTGTTGAGGAGATTCTGCTGGGCGCTGACGACATCGAGATAGCTGACGAGGCCGCCGACGTAGCGGCTGTTGGCAAGGTCCAGCGTGCGGCGAGCGGCATCCACGGCTTGCTGCTGGGAGGTTTGCGCTTCGGAGAGGACCGAAATTCCCGTGAGGCTATCCTGAACTTCCTGAAGGGCGCCGAGAACAGTGCCGCGATAGTTGGCGACAGCCGCGTCGTAGCCGGCCTGCGCAAATTGCTGCTGCGCGCGTCGAGCGCCGCCGGTGAAGATGCTTTGCGCCACATCGGCGCCGATCGCCCAGAACGTGCTGGAGACATTGGCGAGCTTGGCAATGTCCGCGGCCTGCCAGCCGCCGTTGGCGAAAAGATTGAGGGAAGGGAAAAAGGCGGCCCGGGCGATGCCGATTTGCGCGTTGGCAGCAGCCATCTGGCGCTCGGATTCGGCGATATCGGGGCGGCGCTCGAGAAGATCGGAGGGAAGGCCGGCGTTGATGGGAGGAGGCTCGGCATCCAGCTCCTGGGGCAAGAGGTGAAAGTCAGGAGCGGGATGATTGGTAAGAGCGGCGATGGCATCTTCGTATTGTTTGCGCTGCTGACGAAGAAGGATGGATTGGGTGCGCGTCGTATCGAGAAGCGTTTCTTCCTGAGCGACATCGAGACCGGAGGCGACACCGCCAGCGTGGCGAGCTTGCACGAGACGAAGCCCCTCATTGAGCGCAGCGACGGTGCGATTGAGGATGCCAATCTGGGTGTCAAGCTGTCGGAGCGAAAAATAGTCACCGGCGAGCTCGGCAGCGATGAGAAGGCGGACATTCTCGAGATCCGCTGCGGAGGCCTGGTAGGAAGCTTGCGCGGCTTCGATGCTGCGGCGGCGGGAACCGAAGAGATCGGCTTCGTAGCTAACGGTGAAGGGGATGGTGAAGGTGTTTTGCGTGGCGGGGCTGAGCTGAATCGGAACACCATTGGTGGGACGATTGCCGGAAAGGCGCTGCCGCTCAGCGGTAGGAGTCGTGCCGAATTGGGGGAATTCCGTGGAGACCTGGAGTGCCGCGAGAGAGCGGGCTTGTTCGAGACGCCCTACGGAAACTTTGATGGTCTGGTTTTCGGCGAGAGCCTGTTGCTCGAGCGAGTTGAGTTGATCGTCGTTGAAGATGGTCCACCACTGGCCCTTAGGCAGGGAATCGCGAGGCGCGCTTTCGCGCCAGGGCTGGGCGACATCCCAGTGAGCGGGGACAGGAGCAGCGACGCGCTGATAATTCGGGCCGACCGTGCAGCCGGAAAAGCAAGTAAGAACAATCAGGCCGAAGAGCGCGGCGAATGATTTCGCGCAACGAATCACTTCGAGGCTCCGCCTGTGGGTTTGGATTGCGGTACAGGTGCGGGAGAAGCCGGCGGGGGCTGCATGACGTTGACCTGCTGGTTTTCGTAGATGGAGTCTGGCGGGTTGAGGACGATCCAATCGTCGGGCTTCAGGCCTTGCAGGACTTCGAGCGAGGTGCCGTAGTCGCGGCCGATGGAGAGAGCCTGCAAATGAGCCTTGTGAGAAGAATCAATGAGAACCGCGCGGAGGCCTTCGGAGCGAAACAACAAAGCGTTTACGGGAACCTGCAAACGGGCGCCAGTGACTTTGACTTCAAGATGGACCTGAGCATAACCGCCGGGGAGGAGTTCGCCAGCGGAGTTGGGAACGTCCACCTCGGTGAGGAGCGTGCGCGTGGAGGGATCAATGGCGTCGGCGGTGCGCACGACTTTGCCTTCAAATTTTCTTCCTGGAAACTGAGTGAGATTGAGGTAAGCACCCAAGCCGAAATGGATGGAGGCTGCGTCGGCTTCCGGAACAGAAACGTAGACCCGGATAGGATCGGTTTGGGCAAGAGTGAAGAGAAGCTGAGAAGCCCCATTGTTGCCTGCGTTGATGAGAGTGCCGATGTCCACGTTTCTGCGGGTGATGACACCGCGGAAGGGAGCGTAAATGTGCTTGAAAGATTCAAGCTCCTTGAGGCGGCGGAGGTTGGCCTCAGAAGAATCCACGATGGCCTGCTTCGCGGCGAGATCGCCAACGGCGTTATCCACTTCCTGCTTGGAGACGCCATCGGTCTTGATGAGCTCCTGGTATCGTTGCGCAGTGATGTTGGAAAGCTTGGCGTTAGCCTGGGCGGTTGCGAGATCGGCCTGGGCTTGCGAAAGTTCCTGGTCCACTTCAGGTGTATCAATATCGGCGAGCAGTTCGCCTTTGCCGACGCGGGTGCCGATGTCCGTGTACCACTTCTTGAGATAGCCAGTGGTGCGGGCGTAGATCGGAGATTCGACGTAGGCTTGCATCGTGCCGGGGAGGACAAGATCTTCCTGCGAGCTTTCGAGAGTGGGATGGATAACGGCCACGGTGGGGACCGCGAGGGTTTCGGTTTCTTCCGCCAGAGCCTGATATTGGGAGCGGCGCTGCAGGATCGTCAGGCCTCCGATGACGACGAGGGCCGCGACGAAAATGATGAGGAAGAGAAAGAGGCGGCTCTTCTTTTGAGGAGGCTGTCCTGGATCAGCGCTTTCCATTCAATCTTTCCCTTTCCCTTCCGGGCGAAAAAACCATTATCCCATTCCGCAGGGCTCAGGCGAACTCTTCTGCGGTAGTCGCACGATGGCGGCGGCGCTCCCGGCGGCCATGAATTATGGAAAAAACGGACGGAACAAAAAAGAGCGTAGCAAAAGTGGCAAAAATCAGACCACCAATGACGGCGCGGCCTAGAGGTGCGTTCTGCTCTCCACCTTCGCCCAGGCCGATGGCCATGGGCATCATGCCGATGATCATGGCCAAAGCGGTCATAAGCACGGGCCGGATACGGACAAAGCCGGCCTGCAGGGCGGCTTCGCGTGCGTTCTTCCCCTCGTCCATCTGCTCGCGGGCGAACGAAACCATCAAGATGCTGTTCGCCGTGGCAACACCCATGCACATGATGGCGCCGGTGAGCGAAGGAACATTCAGAGTGGTGTGCGTGAAGAGGAGGATCCAGCAGATTCCTGCGAGCGCGCCGGGGAGGGCGCAGATGATGATGAAAGGGTCGAGCCAGGATTGAAAGTTGACGACGATGAGGAGGTAGGCGAGGGCAATGGCTCCGATCAGGCCGAATCCCAATCCGATGAAGGAGTTATTCATCGTCTGTACTTGACCACGAACAAAAATATGGCTGCCCCGTGGAAGCTCGCCTTCGACAGCTTTCACGCGCTTTTCGACTTCAGAGGCGACGCTGCCCAAATCGCGCCCGTCCACGGAGGCGTAAACGTTGATCATCGGCTGGACGTTGTAATGCGAGATTTCAGCGGGGCGCGCCACGGTTTGCAGGCTCCCGAGGTTGCCGAGAATCTGAGGGTCCGCGCCAGGAAGACTGCCGCTCACAGGGGTGTTTTCCAGCGCCTGCAGAGTATCCATACGGTATTGAGGCTCCTGGACGGCTACGTTGTAGCTCACGCCGTTTTTCGGATCGAGCCAGAAGGAAGGGGAGGTCTGAAAGCTGGAGCTTAAGGAGACAAGGACATTTTGAGCGACATCGCGAGTTTGCATGCCCACGGATTGCACGCGTGAGCGGTCAATGTCCAGGAAAAGCGCCGGCTCGTCAAAGGATTGCTGAACGTGAACGTCCACGGCCCCGGGAATGTGGCGGATTTCGTTGGAAAGCTTCTGGGCAATGACGTAGTTGCCTTCCTGATTCATTCCCGTGACAGCGACATCTATCGGCGCGGGAGTGCCGAAGTTGAGGATTTGCGTGACGATGTCGGCCGGCTGGAAAAAGAACTGCACACCGGGAAAGCGCTGCGGCAATCTCCGGCGAAGCTCGTTGATGTAGTCGGCAGTGGCTCGAGAGCGATTGCCTTTGAGCTGGACCAGGACTTCCGCATCAGCGGTGCCGAAGGTGCCGGAATTGCTGTAGCTGAGGTTGATGCCGCTGTAGGGAAGGCCGATGTTATCAAGAATGGTCTGAACTTCACGGGCGGGGATGGTTTGCCGGATCACTCCATCCACTTCGTCGGCGAGCCGTGCAGTTTCCTCGATCCGGAGTCCCGTGCGCGCGCGCATGTGAAGGCGGATCTGACCGGCATCCACGGAAGGGAAAAAATCCTTTCCAAGGAAGATAGTAAGGCAGCCGGAGAGGGCACAGAAAACCAGGAAGCAGGCGGCGAAGACAGTTGCATGATCGAGAACCGCAGCTAGTGCCGAGTGATAAGCATCCCGAAAGCGACCGAACGCGCGATCGAAGGACTGCTGATAGCGGCGGAAGAAGCCCTGTTTCTCACCGACATGTTCTTCTGCATGATATTCATCCTCGGCACTGAGGAGATACATGGCCAAGGTCGGAACGATGGTTCTCGACCAGAAATAGGAGGCGAGCATGGCAAAAATCACCGCCTCCGCGAGAGGGACAAAAAGATACTTGGCGACGCCGGAGAGGAAGAACATCGGCAGAAATACGATGCAGATGCTGAGAGTTGAAACGAGGGCGGGGATGGCGATCTGCTGTGCGCCATCGAGAATCGCCTGCACGGTATCCTTCCCCATGGCCAGATTGCGGTTGATATTTTCGACTTCGACCGTGGCGTCGTCCACCAGGATTCCGACGGCGAGCGCAAGGCCACCGAGGGTCATGATATTGATGGTTTCGCCGAGCGCGCTGAGCAAGAGGATGCTGACAAGGATGGAGAGCGGGATGGAGATGGCGATGATGAAGGTGCTTTTCCAGTTTCCGAGGAATAAAAGAATCATGATGGCGGTGAGGCAGGCGGCGATGAGGGCCTCTCTCAAAACGCCTTGTATGGCCGCGCGGACAAAAAGCGACTGATCGAAGAACAGGCTCATGTGCAAGCTTGGAGGCAAGGAACTGGAGTAATCCTGAAGCACCTGTTTGACGCGGTCCACGATGTCGAGAGTGGAAGCCGATCCGCTCTTGTAGACGCTCATTAAAACGCCGCGCCGGCCATTCACGCGGACGATGTTGGTCTGCGGCGAAAAACCATCACGAACGTGGGCGACTTCCTTCATGTAGATGGTCGCGCCATTTGCGGTCTTCACCGGAAGGTTATTCAGCTCATCGATTGTCTGAGGACTTCCGTTCATTTCGACGGCAAATTCCAGCGGACCGAGCTTGATCGTGCCGGTGGGAAGGATGAGGTTCTGATCTCCTACCGCATTCACGATATCCACCGGAGAAAGTCCCTTGGCCTGCAGGGCCTTGGCATTGATATCCACGGAGATGAGGCGCTGCTTGCCGCCATAGGGATAGGGCATTGAAGCGCCCTGAACGGTGGCCAACTGGGTACGAATGAAATTGTTGCCAAAGTCAAAGAGCTGCTGTTCGCTGAGCTGTTCACTGGTCAGACCGACCTGAAGCACCGGAACGGTCGAGGCTGAATAGATGAGGACGAGAGGCGGCGTGGTGCCCGGGGGAAGGGTCCGGAGGATGGTCTGCACGATCGCTGTAGTTTGAGCGACGGCGGTCTGAATGTTTGCGCGGGGCTGGAAATAAATCTTGACGATCGAGATGCCGTAAAGCGATTGAGATTCAATATGTTCAACGTCGTTGACGAGGACCGTGACGGCGCGCTCGGAATTGGAAGTGATCCTCCGCTCCATCTCCTGCGGTTCGAGGCCCTGGTAGTTCCAGATCAAGCTGATTACCGGGATATTGATGTCCGGGAAGATGTCCGTGGGAGTGCGAAAAAGGGTGACGGGCGTGAGCAGTATGATGACGATCGCTAACACGATAAACGTGTAGGGACGCTTCAACGCTAATCGGACGATCCACATAGAATCTTATGACGATCCCTTGGCGGGTCACACGCCGATCAGGGGACCCGGCTATCAGGCGATTGCGGTCATCTTTGTTAGACCCCTGATTAAGCGGAACGGTTACGCCAAGCCGAATACCCCCGGACGATGTATCGTGACAACTGGCATTCCTCAAAGATACGCGGCGCCAATGCCATCTTCGCGGAAAGAGACTTCGATGCCGGATCAAACGGAAATGGTGCGACAAGCATACACAAATCCTGAAATAGAGGGTATTTCCACCGATGCGAGGAATTCAGGTATAGTGCGGGCGCTGACTTTTCTCTTCTTGAACCGTATAGAACAACACGAGCGCGCCACAGGCGCGGGGAGTGCACCTTGCTAACGATCAAAGGGCTGGAGAAAACATATCCGGGAGGGGTGCGCGCCCTGCGCGGCATCAGCCTGGAAATCCCCGCGGGGATGTTCGGCCTGCTGGGCCCGAACGGCGCGGGGAAGTCCACACTGATGAAGGTTTTGGCAACGCTGCTGGAGCCGGATACGGGGACAGCAACACTCGATGGCCTGGACCTTGTCGCAAAAAAGGACGATACGCGGAGGCTGCTCGGCTACCTGCCGCAGGAATTCGGGGTGTACCCGAAGATGACGGCGCAAGACCTGCTGAGCCATCTGGCGGTGATGAAGGGCGTAATGAAGGCCAGCGAACGGAAAGAAATGGTGGAAGCCCTGCTTCAGCAAACGAACCTTTGGGATGCGCGGAAAAAAGCGCTGGGAGGATTTTCCGGAGGAATGAAGCAGAGATTCGGAATTGCGCAGGCACTGCTGGCAAATCCAAAGCTGATCATCGTAGATGAGCCGACGGCCGGGCTCGATCCGGCGGAGCGGAACCGTTTCTTGAACCTGCTGAGCTCCATCGGAAGAAACGTGGTGGTTATCCTGTCCACGCATATTGTCGAAGATGTGCGCGAACTATGCTCGAAGATGGCCATCATCAATAACGGAGAGCTGCTGCTCGAAGGGGCGCCGCAGGAAACGATCGAAAGAATGAGGGGAAAAACGTGGAAGAAGATCGTAGCAACAGACACAGAACGGGAAGCGATTGAGAAGGCGTTTCCCGTCATTTCCACGCATCTTGTGGGCGGGCTGCACGAAGTGCGCGTTTATTCGGAATCCTCGCCGGGGGAAGGATTCACGCCCACGGAAGCTGACCTGGAAGACGTCTATTTCCACGAGCTGGCGCGGCACGAAAAGAACTGAGCCGAGCCATGTTCAAGCACTTTTTTCTATTCGAGTTAAAGCTCAGATTTCGAAGCGTTTCGACGTACGTCTTTTTCTTGATTCCTTTCCTGATGGCGCTCTTCACGGTTTCGGTACGAGATTTCGGCCCTATTGGAACAGGGAAAGTGCTGCTGAACGGGCCATACGCTCTAACGGAAATCTTCGTGCAACTGACGGCGTTTGGGGCGATCCTGTTCTCCGCGATTTTCGGTCCCGCGATCCTGCGCGATTTTCAGCAAGACACCTATCAGATCCTTTTCACGAAACCGATCTCCAAATTCGCGTATTTGGGCGGGCGATGGGCAGGGTCATTTGTCATTACGGTGCTTATTTTCTCCGGCTTGATGTGGGGCGCGATGGCCGGAACGCTGATGCCCTGGGCCGACCGGACGCGCCTTGCTCCCGTGCATTTCTGGTGGCATTTGCAGCCATTCCTATCCGTCACAGTCGTGCAAATCTTTTTCCTGGGAAGTTTGTTTTTCTGCGTCGCAGCACTTTCGCGGCGGATCGTGGTGGTCTATCTGCAAGGAGTCGCACTTTTTGCGCTGTATCTGATCCAACTGGTCAGCGTAATCACGGCGAACAAGCTGGACAGGTTCTGGCCGTCGGTGTTCGATTCGCTGGGAATCCTGGTCATCGGAAGCACGACGCGATACTGGACCGTGGCGGACCGAAATGCGCAGTTGGTGCACTGGACGGGAGCATTCCTTTACAACCGGCTGCTGTGGATAGGTGTGGGCCTGGTTTCATTGGCGGCAGTGATGGTGCTCTTCCCGATGTCGGCGGAGGTGCTTGGCTCACGGCGTTCGACGAAGCATGCTCTGGCCGCGAAGGAAGAGGAAGAGGCAGAGAAGAAACAACGTCGAATGCATTGGGCGGAACTTCCCTACGTGAAGCAGATCTTCGGCGCACGGACGACCTGGACCCAGCTCAAATCGCTGACGTGGTTGCGATTCCTCAATATCGTCAAGGAAGTGCCGTTCTGGGCGATCACGTTGATCATGATCGTCTTCGTCCTGATCAACGGACACTTTGCCGGAAACACAAATGGAGTGGAAGTCTGGCCGGTGACGTATCTGATGCTGGAGGCGGTTTCCGGGCAGGCGGGCCTGTTCCTGATCATCATCGGGGCGCTTTATGCGGGTGAGGTAATCTGGCGAGAGCGGGACGTGCGGTTCGACCAGATTCACGAGTCCTTGCCGTTGCGGGACTGGACGGATTTTGCGAGCAAGTTCTTTGCGCTGGCACTGGTGGAAGCGTTGCTGATCGCCGTGGTCATGGTTTGCGGAGTCTTTTCGCAGGCGATCACGGGTTATTTTCATTTTGAGCTTTTGCACTATTTCAAGGAACTGTATCTGGTCTATTGGCCGCAGATTCTGATGGTGTTGCTGCTGGCGTTGTTCCTACAGACCGTCATCGGCAACAAGTTCGTCGGGCATGCGCTGGTGATCGGATTCTTCATCCTCATCCCCGTGCTGTACCGGTACGGAATCGAAAACCGGCTGTATCTGTTCGGCGAGATCACGCCCTACACCTACTCGGACATGAACGGGTACGGTCACTTCGTGCAGGGACTTTTGTGGTCCATTAC
>Ga0335076_10000195_pt1 | contig 51630 bp, 39 predicted proteins | sample Lox_Sample_25_FD_206717 | JGI IMG/M metagenome (GOLD analysis project Ga0335076, IMG submission 206717) | Soil microbial communities from Loxahatchee National Wildlife Refuge, Florida, United States - Lox_Sample_2.5 | ecosystem: Environmental > Terrestrial > Soil > Wetlands | place: USA... | reverse complement strand
GGCCGACCAGGCCATCGCCGACGCCCGCCGGGAAGCGGACGAGACGCTGGGCCGCGCCCGCCGCGAGGCGGACGAGGTGCTCACCAAGGCCAGGCGGCAGGCGGAGCAGGTCACCGGCGACGCGCGGGCCCGGGCCGAGAGCCTGGAGCGCGACGCGCAGGAGCGGCACCGTCAGGCCATGGGCTCGCTGGTCCAGACGCGTGAAGAGCTCGAGCGCCGGGTCGACGACCTGCGCGCCTTCGAGCGTGAGTACCGCAGCAGGCTGAAGGCCTATCTGGAAGGCCAGCTCCGTGACCTGGAAGCCGGTGTCGCGGAGAGCGGCGGCTTCCCCGCGATGGGTACGCAGGCGCAGCCGCCGATGCCGCCCGCGCTCGCGCCCAGTGGCGCGCGTAACGGAGGCCAGGGCACGGGACAGTACGGCGTTCCTGAGGTAGTGCAGCACTCCGGCGGCTTTCGCACGAGTGAGGGAGCGCCCTCGCGCGAGCGCCGGTAGGCAGAAGGAATCTGGGCGGGGACCGCGGGGAGAACGCATGTGATTCGTTTCAGTGCGTCTCTAGTCGTCGTCGCCGTCGGACTGCTGATCGCCGGGGTGGTCACGAGCAAGCTCCTGCTCGTCTACATCGCGATCGGCGTGAGTGGCGTGGCCCTGCTGGCGCTGGTCATAGGCGCCGCCGTCAACTGGCGTGAGCTAACCGGCGAACCCAAGACGGCGGCCGCCGAGTCCGGCGCACCAGGGCCTGCCGCGACACAGCAGGTCGCAGCGCTTTCGGCGGCGCAGCCATCGGCGGCGCAGCCACAGGCCCCCGTGCCAGCCACCGCCGGAGCCACGGTCACCGGCTCCGGCTGGCCGCCCGCGCCGGAACCGCAGCCCGCTGCCGCCCGGCCCGATCCGTTCCCGCCCGCGCCGGCACGGGCCCCAGCCGCGGTCACGTCGCGACCCCCGGCCCCGTCGCCCGCGAAGGACGAGTCGCCCGCGAAGGACGAGTCGCCCGCGAAGGACGAGTCGCCCGCGAAGGACGAGTCGCCCGCGAAGGACGAGTCGCCCGCGAAGGACGAGTCGCCCGCGAAGGACGTATCGCCCGCGAAGGACGAATCGTCGGAGCAGGCCCTGGCAACCGCCGTGGATCAGCCCGCTGTCAAGGATTCTGCCGTCAAGGACCGGGCGCCCGCTCAGGAACAGCAGCCCGCGTCCCTCGGCAAGGCCGAGTCACCCGACAAGGCCGACCGGCCCGGGCAGGCTGAGCAGGCCAAGCGGCCCGAGGAGGCCAAACAGCCCGAGCAGGCCAGGCCCGACCCCAACCTGGAAGTAACTGTGGTTCCTGGCGTTCCCAGGTATCACACCGCTCGCTGCATCCTCATCCGTTTCATGAGGGAGGAGGACTTCGAGAAGATGACCCCCGCCGCGGCCAGGGAAATCGGCTGCACCCCCTGCCGCGCCTGCCTCCCGGACCAGCCGGAGAAGTTTCCCGAATAACTAGCGCCTCGCTGTTTGGCTGGCCCGGTTTGACTGGCCCGCCACTACGCGCAATACGCCTCGCCCGTTCTCGTGCGCACCGCGCCTTAACTCCAACTGCGGATTCCCCGGACCGGTCTTCGGAAGCGGGCGATCCAGAACCGCAGGCCGAGATCCTCGTTCCGATGCTCCCACACGTCACCAGTTGCAGCCACACCAGGAGCCCTAAAGGCCCCAAGCACCCCGCCTGCCGCACCCGCCTCGCTAGCCCCATCAGAAACGGGGGGCCCGAACTCCACCGCCAGCACCTCGCCCGCGACCATCGCCGCGTGCTCGGTCAGTGCCAGCTCCAGGTCCGGATCGGAAGCCGACCAGTGCAGCGAGATCCGGTCGGAGATATCCAGGCCATCGTTCTTGCGCGCCTCCTGCACCAGCCTGATGAACTCGCGCGCGAGCCCCTCGCGGTGCAGTTCGGGGGTGACGGTGGTATCGATCGCGACGGTCTCGCCCGCGTCGGTCGCCACCGCCCACCCCGCCCGCGGCGTCTGCGTCACGATCACATCGCCCGCGCCGACCGAAACCGGAGCGCCGTCCACCGTTACCGTCACCGTGCCGCCTGCCAGCACTGTAACCGCGACCTCCGCGGTCGGCACGGCGGCGATGGCCGCGGCCACCGCAGGCGTCGCAGCCCCGAACCGCGGGCCAAGGACGCGGAAGTTCGGCTTGACCGCGTAGTCGACAAGCTCCCCGCCCAGCACACCGAGCGACACCACGTTCAGCTCGGCGGCGATCAAGGCGCGCAATTCCGAAGGCAACGACGCGAAGCCTGCCGCCCCGATCCGGGCTTCGCGCAGCGGCTGCCTGGTGCGGACCGAAGCCCCCGACCGGGCCGACCGCCCCAGCTCGACCAGTCGCCGGGCCAGCGCCATCTGCGCGGACAAAACCGGGTGGATCAGCGTGCCGTCAAAAGAAGGCCACGGCGCCAGGTGGACCGACTCGGGCGCCCCGGCGCGCCGCAGCACGCCCCAGACGTAGTCCGTCACGAACGGCGTGAACGGCGCCATCAGCAGCGTCAGCGTGGTCAGGCACTCGTACAGCGTGGCGAACGCAGAAGCCCCGGCAACAGAAGAAGGCCCGTCCCAGAACCGCCGCCGCGACCGCCGGACATACCAGTTGGACACGTCATCCACGAACGTCGCGAGCCGCCGTCCGGCGGCTGCGGTGTCGAAGGTCTCGAGCGACTCCGTCACGTCCCGGACGACCGCGTGCAGTTCGCTCAGCACCCACCGGTCGACCAGCGGCCGGTCGGGCACGGCCGGCACCGGAGCCGATACCGTCCAGCCGCCCGCGTTCGCGTACAGGACCAGGAACGACGCGGTGTTCCAGTAGGTGAGCAGCACCCTCCTGACGATCTCGCTGAGTACGTCGTGGCCCACCCGCCGCGCACCCCACGGCGAACCGGAGACGGCGAAGAACCAGCGCAGCGCATCGGCGCCGTGCGCCTCCATCAAGGGCAGCGGCTCGAGCACGTTGCCCAGGTGCTTGCTCATCTTGCGGCCGGTATCGTCGACGAGCAGCCCCACGCACACCACGTTCTCGTACGCCGAACGGCCGAACACCAGCGTCCCCACGGCCATCAGCGAGTAGAACCAGCCCCGGGTCTGGTCCAGCGCCTCGCAGATGAACTGCGCCGGATACGACGCCCCGAATTCCGGCTCGTTCCGCCACGGTGCGCCGAACTGCGCGAACGGCATCGACCCGGAGTCATACCAGACGTCGATCACCTCGGGTACCCGCCGGGCGCGCTCCCCGCAGGACGGGCACCCGATCGTGATCTCGTCCACGAACGGCCGGTGCGGGTCGAGCCCGGTGAGGTCGCGCCCGGCCAGCCCGGACAGTTCGGCCAGCGAGCCGACGCAGGTCAGGTGCGACTCCGCGCACTCCCACAGCGGCAGCGGCGTGCCCCAGTACCTGGTCCGCGACAGCGCCCAGTCCACGTTGTTCCGCAGCCACTCGCCGTAGCGGCCGTGCTTGACCGTCTCCGGGTACCAGTTCGTCCGCTCGTTCTCCGCTAGCAGCTTGTCCTTGATCGCGGTGGTCTTGATGAACCACGACGGCAGCGCGTAGTAGAGCAGCAAGGTGCCGCACCGCCAGCAGTGCGGGTAGCTGTGCTCATGCCGCTGCGACCGGAACAGCAGGCCGCGGTCGTCGAGGTCGGCAATCAGCCGCCGGTCGGCGTCCTTGAAGAACATCCCGCCGACCAGCGGCAGGTCGTCCTCGAAGTGGCCGTCCGGCTTGACCGGGTTGACCACCGGCAGCCCGTACGCGCGCGACGCCTCCATGTCGTCGGCGCCGAACGCCGGCGCGAGGTGGACGAGACCGGTACCATCCTCCGTAGTCACGAATGACCCTGGGACGACGACGTGAGCGTCGGGGATTTTTACGATGCCGAACGGGGGACGGTATTTCGCCCCGATCAGCTCTCTGCCCTTGAACCTGGCCGCCACGTGCCATCCGTCGCCCAGCACCCGGGCGAACAGGTCATCGGCCACCACTACCCGGTCCCCGCCGCTTGCGGCCGGGCCAGCAGCGTAGGCGGTCCGGCGCGCTACCACGTAGGTGGCGTCCGGGTGCACCGCCACGGCGGTGTTGGCGACCAGGGTCCACGGCGTGGTCGTCCAGACCAGCAGGTCGGCGCCCTCGAGTCCGCGCGGCGGCCCACTTCCCTTCACCGGCAGGGTCAGCAGCCGGAACCTGACCGTGATGGCCGGGTCGCAGACGACCTGGTAGACGTCGGGCTGGCCCAGTTCGGCGTCCGACAGCGGGGTGCCGCAGCGCGGGCAGTACGGGCTGATCCGGTGGTCGCGGACCAGCAGGCCCTGCTCCCAGACCTGCTTCAGCGACCACCAGACCGATTCGATGTAGCGGGGGTCCATGGTCCGGTAGGCGTGGTCGGTGTCGGCCCAGTAGCCCATCCGCCGCGACATCTCCAGCCACGCGTCGACGTGCCTGAGCACCGACTCACGGCAGCGCGCGTTGAACTCGGCCACTCCGTACGCCTCGATGTCGCGCTTGCCGGTGAAGCCGAGTTCCTTCTCCACCGCCACTTCGACCGGCAGCCCGTGGCAGTCCCAGCCGGCCTTGCGCGGGACGTGATAGCCCCGCATGGTCTTGAACCGGGGGAACAGGTCCTTGAACGTGCGCGCCTCGACATGGTGCACGCCGGGCATCCCGTTGGCGGTCGGCGGTCCCTCGTAGAAGGTCCAGCGCGGCCCGTCCTCGGTCTGCTTCAGCGACCGTTCGAAGATGCCCGCTTCCTGCCAGCGGGTGAGTATCTCTCGCTCGAGCGCGGGCAGGTCGACCCGGGCGGGGAGCGGCTCGAATCCCTGCACCGGCTCAGCGTAGCCTAAAGCGCAGCTAAGCTAGCTCACCATGAGTGCTGGGCTTCCGGTACGGCCGGGCGAAGAGCCCTGGGCGTTTCCCCGGGCGACCCTGTGCGTGGCCTGCGAGCAGCGCCAGGAACGACGCTGAACGGGGACGCCGCCGGCCGGGCGCCCGCCCGGCCGCGCCGGGTTGGGCTGCTGGTCGCCGTGGCCGTGCTCGTCATCGCGGCCGACGTCATCTCCAAGGCCATCGTCGTGGCCAAGATGCCGGACCACGCGCCGATCCGGCTGCTCGGCGGGCTGCTGACGATCACTCTCACCCGGAACGGCGGGGCCGCGTTCAGTATCGGCACGTCGATGACGGTCGTGTTCACCGCCATCGCCCTCGGCGTGATCGTGTACATCCTGCGTGCCGCCAGGCACCTGCGCAGCGCCGGCTGGGCCGTCGCCTTCGGCCTGCTGCTCGGCGGGGCCGCCGGCAACCTGATCGACCGGATCTTCCGCGCGCCAGGCGTGTTCCATGGGCACGTGGTCGACTGGATCGAACTGCCGCACTGGCCGGTCTTCAACCTGGCTGACTCCGCCATCGTCTGCGCCGGCGTACTGGTCGTGCTGCTGGCGCTGCGCGGCGTCCGGCTCGACGGCACCAGGACCGCCAACCCGGACCAGCCCTCCTCTCCGGAACCGGATATTCCAGAACCGAAATATCCGGGCCGATGACCGGTCCGGGCGAACGCCAGGTCCTGGTGCCCGACGGGCTGGACGGCGAGCGGCTCGACGCCGCACTGGCCAGGATGTTCGGGCTGTCCAGGTCCCGGGCCGCCGAGCTCATCGGAGCAGGCCTGGTGCTGCTCGACGGTCGCGCCGCGTCGAAGTCGGACCGCGTGCTGGCCGGGGAGCCACTCCAGGTCACGCTCCCCGCGCCGCGGCGGGCCGAACCCCCGCGCCCGGTCGAGGGCCTGGTCGTCTTGTACGAGGACGACGACATCGTGGTGGTCGACAAGCCCCGCGGGGTCGCCGCGCACCCGACCCCGGGCTGGTCCGGGCCGACCGTGATCGGCGGGCTGGCCGCGGCCGGGCACGCCGTCGCGACCAGCGGCGCCGCCGAACGCCAGGGCATCATCCACCGGCTGGACGCCAACACCACCGGCGTGATGGTGGTGGCCAAGAGCGAGCAGGCTTACAGCGCGCTCAAGCGGGCCTTCCGTGAGCGCACCGTGGACAAGCGCTACCACGCGCTCGTGCAGGGGCACCCCGATCCGCTGCGCGGCACGGTGGACGCGCCGATCGGCAGGCACCCGTCCGGCGACGGCCGGTTCGCGGTGGTCAGCGGCGGCCGCCCGAGCGTGACCCACTATGACACGCTGGAGGCCTTCCGGGCCGCCAGCCTGGTCGACGTGCACCTGGAGACAGGCCGGACCCACCAGATCCGGGTGCACATGGCGGCCATCAGGCATCCGTGCGCGGGTGACCTGCTCTACGGCGCCGACCCGGTGCTGGCCGCCCGGCTCGGCCTGGCGCGCCAGTGGCTGCACGCGGTCAGCCTGACGTTCGCGCACCCCGCCGACGGCCGCGAGGTCACGTTCACCAGCGACTATCCCGCCGACCTGGCGCACGCCCTGGACGTCCTGCGCGCCGAAAGCTAGAGCAGGCTCCGGCGGGCAGAATGGTCGGGTGGAGATCGCTGAGCACGTGGACGCGCTGCGCCGTCACGGCTGCCTGCTAGCCGACGCGGCCGAACGGGCCGGGCTGGACGCGGCCGTCCCGCCCTGCCCGCCCTGGCTGGTCAAGGACCTGCTGCGACATACCGGGTACGTCCACCGGTGGGCCGCGAGGCACCTCACCGAACGTCCAGACCACGTCCTGGACGGGCCGCCGGAAGCGGACATCCTGCGCGGCGGCGCGCCCGACCCCGGGCTGATCGACTGGTTCCGCGCGGGCCACGCCGCGCTGGTGGAGACCCTGACCGCGGCCGACCCCGCCGTGGACTGCGCCACCTTCATGGCCGCCCCGTCTCCGCTGGCCTTCTGGGCGCGGCGGCAGGCCCACGAGACCGCGATCCACCGGGCCGACGCGGAAAGCGCAGCCGGCGTGACGCCCGAGTACCCCGCGGGCTTCGCCGCCGACGGCATCGACGAGCTGATCACGGGTTTCGGCCGGCGGCGCAAATACCAGCCCGGCGCGGCCAGCGGCGGGCGGCTGCTTGTGGTCGCCGCCGATACCGGCGACGCCTGGTCCATCGAGGCACACGAAGGACGCATGCGGCCGCAGCGCGACACTGGCGATGACACGACGGACGGTGCCGACTGCACGGTGCGCGGCCCCGCCTCCGGCGTCTACCTGTACCTGTGGAACCGCGCCGACGCCCCGCGAGTCGGCGTCACCGTCACCGGGGACCCCGGCCTCCTCGCGGTCTGGCAGGGCAGCGTCCGAGTCCGCTGGGGCTGACAAACTCAGTCGTCCGTGTGCGCCGGGCCCGGGATGATGACCAGCTCGTCGCCGGTTGCGCCGCAGACGAGACGGTGCTTGTCATCGATGCGCCGGGATCAGGCCCGGAAGGTTGCAGTGCATCGGCCGGTCAGGCCGGGCGGGCGGCCTCCAGGTGCTGCGCGATGACGGCGCGCAGGACCGGGATGGCGGCGGTAGCCTCGGCGGAGAACCACGCCAGGCCGTCGAGCCGGAGCCGGATGCTTGCCCGTCCGGGCTCGGCCAACTCGCACACCGGACCGCGGTACCCGTCTGCTGTCCCGAAGAAGGCAGCAGCGCGACCAGGTCGGCGAGCCTCGGGCCCGGTGCCGCGTACAGGTCTGCGAACCGGACGGCTGGCCCGAGCGGATACGCCGGTACTACGCCGAGCACGCTGCATGACTACCCGCGCCAGAACTCGCCGACCCGGCCGGCGCGCCAGACCGGCGGCGCCGCTCCCGCTCCACTAAGGTAATGAGCACCGGTTTGATGACTACGCGCGCCGTCCAGCCGAACTTCGCCGAGTGGTGCGTGTGGTCCCGCATGCCCTGAGGAGGCGATCGTCATGGCCGAGTCCGGTGCGCCGTACGCTCACCTGCACGTGCACACCGAGTACTCGATGCTGGACGGTGCCGCCCGGCTCAAGGACCTGTTCGCGGAGGTCAGTAAGCAGGGCATGACACACGTGGCGATGACCGACCACGGCAACATGTACGGCGCCGCCGAGTTCCACCGGCAGGCCGAAGACGCGGGCATCACGCCGGTGATCGGCATCGAGGCCTACGTGGCGCCGGAAGCACGGGGAAACGCCGCCCGCATCCTCTGGGGCCAGCCGCACCAGAAAAAGGACGACATCTCGGCCAGCGGCGCCTACCTGCACAAGACGATCTGGGCCCGGAACAAGCAGGGGCTGCACAACCTCTTCAAGCTCTCCTCGCGCTCCTACGCGGAGGGCTGGCTGGTCAAGTGGCCCCGGATGGACAAGGAGATCATCGCCGAGCATGCCGCCGGGCTCATGGCCTCCACCGGCTGTCCCTCCGGCGAGCTGCAGACCCGGCTCCGCCTGGGCCAGTTCGACGAGGCGCTCAAAGCCGCGGCCGAGTGGCAGGACATCTTCGGCAAAGACAACTACTTCCTCGAGCTGATGGAGCACGGCCTCGACATCGAGCGCCGGGTGCGTGACGGGCTGCTCGAGGTCGGCAGGAAGCTCGGCATCCCGCCGGTCGTCACCAACGATTCGCACTACACGCGCGAGGCCGACGCGGACAGCCACGACCTGCTGCTGTGTATCCAGACCGGTAAGACCCTGGCGGACGCGGACCGGTTCAGGCTCGAGGGCGGCGGCTACTACATCAAGCCGGCCGCGGTGATGTACGGACTCGACAGCAGCGACATCTGGCAGGAGGGCTGCCGGAACAGCCAGCTGCTGATCGCCGACCGGGTGGACGCGAGCGGCATGTTCGAGTTCATCAACCTCATGCCGAGGTTCCCGATCCCGGAGGGTTTCGCATCCGAGGACGAGCTGTTCAGCGCCGAGGTGTGGCAGGGCATGGACCGCCGCTACCCGGACGGCTACGACGACCAGCGCCGCAGGCAGGCTGAATACGAGATCCAGGTCATCTGCCAGATGGGTTTCCCCGCCTACTTCCTCGTCGTGGCCGACTTCATCACCTGGGCGAAGAACAACGGCGTGGCGGTCGGCCCGGGCCGGGGCTCGGCGGCCGGCTCGATCGTCTCCTACGCGCTGGGCATCACCGACCTGGACCCGCTGGTGCACGGCCTGATCTTCGAGCGGTTCCTCAACCCCGAGCGCGTATCCATGCCCGACATCGACATCGACTTCGACGAGCGCGGGCGCGCCGACGTGATCAGGTACGTGACCCAGAAGTGGGGCTCGGACAAGGTCGCGCAGATCGTCACCTACGGCACGATCAAGGCCAAGGCCGCGATCAAGGACGCCTGCCGGGTGCTTGGCTTCCCGTACGCGCTGGGCGACCGGATCACCAAGACCTACCCGCCCGCCGTGCTGGGCAAGGACATGCCGCTGTCCGGGGTGTTGGACGAGGCTCATCCCCGGTACAAGGAAGCCACCGAGATCCGCGCGCTCTACGACGCGGAGCCCGAGGTCAAGCAGGTCATCGACAAGGCGCGCGGGATCGAGGGGCTGATCCGCCAGCCGGGCGTGCACGCGGCCGGCGTGATCATGTCCGCGGAGCCGCTGACCGACCACATCCCGGTCTGGACCCGGCACTCCGACGGCGCCGTCATCACCCAGTTCGACTACCCGACGTGCGAGGGTCTCGGGCTGCTGAAGATGGACTTCCTCGGCCTGCGCAACCTGACGATCATGGCCGACGCCATCGCGGCGATCAGGAAGAACCGGGACGTCGCGATCGACCTGCTCGGCCTGGCGCTGGACGACAAGGCCACGTACGAGCTGCTCGGCCGGGGCGACACGCTGGGCGTCTTCCAGTTCGACGGCGGCCCGATGCGTTCGCTGCTGCGCTTGATGAAGCCGGACAACTTCGAGGACATCTCGGCCGTCGGCGCCTTGTACCGGCCCGGTCCGATGGGCGTGAACTCGCACACCAACTACGCCTTGCGCAAGAACGGGCAGCAGGAGATCACGCCGATCCACCCGGAACTCGAGGAGCCGCTGCGCGAGGTGCTCGAGCCCACCTACGGCCTGATCGTCTACCAGGAGCAGGTGCAGAAGGCGGCCCAGATCCTGGCCGGGTACACGCTCGGCCAGGCGGACCTGCTCCGCCGCGCCATGGGCAAGAAGAAGAAGGAGATCCTGGACAAGGAGTTCGTCCCCTTCCATCAGGGCTGCCGGGAGCGCGGCTACTCGGACCAGGCCATCCAGGCAGTCTGGGATGTCCTGGTCCCGTTCGCCGGATACGCGTTCAACAAGGCGCACTCCGCCGCGTACGGCCTGGTGTCGTACTGGACCGCCTACCTGAAGGCGAACTATCCCGCCGAGTACATGGCCGCCCTGCTCACCTCGGTCGCCGACGACAAGGACAAGTCGGCGCTGTACCTCAGCGAGTGCCGCCGGATGGGCATCAAGGTGCTGCCGCCCGACGTCAACGAGTCGGTGGCGACCTTCGCGGCGGTCGGCCGGGACATCAGGTTCGGCCTGGCCGCGATCCGCAACGTCGGCGCCAACGTGGTGGAGGCCATCATCGCGGCCCGCAAGTCCAAGGGCGAGTTCACCGGCTTTTCCGACTTCCTGCGCAAGGTCCCCCTGGTGGTGTGCAACAAGCGGGTCATCGAGTCGCTGATCAAGGCGGGCGCCTTCGATTCGTTCGAGGACACGCGCAAGGGCCTGGCGCTTGTGCACGAGCAGGCCGTCGACGCCGTGATCGACATCAAGCGCAACGAGGCGATCGGGCAGGACTCGCTGTTCGGCGGCGACACCGAGTCGGAGGCGGTCTTCGACGTGCCCGTCCCGGCGGGGGAGTGGGACAAGACCACCCGGCTGAACTTCGAGCGCGAGATGCTGGGGCTCTACGTCTCCGATCACCCGCTGTTCGGCATCGAGCACATCATCGCCAGGGAGAGCGACTGTTCCCTCGCCGACTTGATGGCGGACGCCGAACCGCGGCCACGGGACGGCGACCGGTCAGACGCGCAGGTCGTCAAGATCGGCGGCATCCTGTCCGGCGTGCAGCGCAAGGTGACCAAGCAGGGCAACCAGTGGGCCGCGGCCACCCTGGAGGACCTGGGCGGGGCCATCGAGGTGCTGTTCTTCCCGCAGACCTACCAGCTGTACGCCACCTCGATCGCCGAGGACGCGGTGGTGGTGGTGAAGGGGAAGGTGGACCGCCGGGACGACGTCCCCAAGCTGATCGCCGTGGACCTGGCCATCCCGGACCTGTCCGTGGACGATTCGGGTCCCTTCGTGGTGTCGATGCCGGTGGCCAGGTGCGTGCCGCCGATGGTCGAGCGGCTCCGGGAGGTCCTGGTCACCCACCCCGGCCCCACCGAGGTGCACCTCAGGCTGCGCGGTCACGAGCGCACCACGGTGGTCCGGCTCCACGACAAGCTCCGAGTAGCCACCTCGCCCGCCTTGATCGGCGACCTGAAGCAGCTACTCGGTCCGGCTTGCGTCAGCTAGCGCCACCTGGCCCGCGGACCGCCTCCCGCCCGGCGGGCCCGAACGTGGCCAGGACCCCCGGGCCAGCCCTGACGAGTACGATCGTGCCGGGGCCGACCAACCTGATCAACCGAGGGAGGACCGACGAAGGGGCGACTGGCCGCGTTCATCGCGGCCCTGGCGGGCAGCGCGGTGCTCGGCCTGGCCGCCGGGGTTATCTGGGCGGCGGTGGCGCCGCGGGCGCTGCTGCAGCAGGTGGCGCACGGGGAAGCCCAGGTCGTGAACGCGGAGACCAGCGCGTTCATCGCCGCCGACGCCTGGTTCTGCCTGATCGCCGCGGTCGGCGGAGCGATCACCGGCGTCGTCGGCTACCGGTTGCTGGTCCGCCGGGCCGGCTGGCCCGCGGCGGCCGGGCTCATCCTCGGCGCGCTGGCGGCCGCCCTGCTCGCGCTGTGGACCGGTGAGAACATCGGGCTCGGGACCTACAACCACCTGCTCGCGACCAGCCCGGACGGCACCTTCTTCCGCGCATCGCTGACGCTCGGGGCCAAGAGCGCGCTGGCGCTCTGGCCGGGTCTGGTCTCCATCGTCATACTGGTGGCCGAGTACGGCGGACGGCGCCCCGACGAGCCGGAGGCGTCCGATGTGGGGATGGGCGGGGCGCACTCTCCGTAGACTGGGCCGCGTGACATCCCGTATCGGCCTGCGCCGTATCGACCTGCGCGGGCACGCCCGCGGGCGCCTCGGCCGGGCCGCCCTGGCCGGCGTCCTGCCGCGCGCCACCACCGACGTCGAGGCGGCCGTCGCGCAGATCAGGCCGCTGTGCGAGGACGTGAAAAACCGCGGCGCCGAGGCCGTCCGCGAGTACACCGCCCGCTTCGACGGCGTCGACCTGGCTACCACCGTGGTACCGCGGGCGGCCCTGGAAGAAGCCCTCGCCGCGCTCGACCCAGGCGTGAGGACCGCCCTGGAGGAGGCCGCCAGGCGGACGAGGAGGGTGCACGAAGCGCAGCTGCCGCCCGAGACCGCGACCCGGGTCGCCGGCGGCCTCACCGTCACCGGCCGGTTCATTCCCGTGCAACGGGCCGGGGTTTACGTCCCGGGCGGCCTGGTAGCCTACCCCTCCTCGGTCGTGATGAACATCGTCCCGGCCCAGGTCGCGGGGGTCGGGTCGATCGCGGTCGCGTCCCCGCCGCAGGCCGGGCACCGGGGCCTGCCGCACCCGGTGGTGCTCGCCGCGTGCTCGCTGCTCGGCGTGCGCGAGGTGCACGCGGCCGGCGGCGCGCAGGCGCTGGCCATGTTCGCCTACGGCACCGGGGTCTGCGCGCCGGCCGACGTGATCACCGGCCCGGGCAACGTCTACGTGGCCGCGGCCAAACGAGTGCTGCGCGGCGTGGTGGGCACCGACGGCGAGAACGGCCCTACCGAGGTGGCGATCATCGCCGACGACACCGCGGACCCCCGCTACGTCGCCGCCGACCTGATCGCGCAGGCCGAGCACGACGAGCTCGCGGCCTGCCTGCTCATCACCACCGACCCCGCCCTGGCCGTCCGCGTCGACGCCGAGCTGGCCCGCCAGGTGCCAACCGCCAGGCACCGCGGCCGCATACAAAAGGCCCTGGCCGGCCAGTCCGCGTGCGTGCTCGTCGACAGCGAGGACGCGGCGCTCGCGGTGAGCGACGCGTGGGCGCCCGAGCACCTGGAGATCCAGGCCAGGGACGCAGCCAAGCTCGCGGCGCGGGTCGCCAACGCCGGCGCGGTCTTCGCCGGCCGGTACGCGCCGGTCTCGCTCGGGGACTACCTGGCCGGCTCCAACCACGTGCTGCCCACCGGGGGCACCGCGCGGCACACCAGCGGGCTGTCGGTGTTCCCCTTTCTGCGCCTGGTGAACGTGGTGGAGTGCGACCGCGGGGCGCTGGCCGCCAGCGCGCCGCTGATCGACGCGCTCGGCGGCGCCGAGGACCTCGACGCCCACGTCCAGGCCGTCCGGGTACGGGAGGAACCGTGACCGGGGCGTGCACCCCGCCCGTTCGGGATGACCTGGCGGACCTGACCGCGTACGGCGCCCCGCAGATCGACGTGCCGGTCCGGCTGAACACCAACGAGAACCCGTATCCGCCCAGCCCCCGCCTGGTCCGGGCGGTCGCCGACGCGGTGGCGGAGACGGCCGGCACCCTGAACAGGTACCCGGACCGGGACGCCACCGAGCTGCGCAAGGACCTGGCCGACTACCTGGCGCACGGCCTGACCGCCAGCCAGGTATGGGCGGCCAACGGGTCGAACGAGGTCATCCAGCAGCTGCTGCAGGCGTTCGGCGGGCCCGGCCGGCTGGCGCTCGGCTTCGACCCCGGCTACTCCATGCACCCGCTGATCGCCCGGGTGACCTGCACCGGCTGGGTCAGCGCCGCCCGGGACGAGGACTTCGGCCTGGATCCGCACCGGGCGGTCGCCGCGATCGGGGAACACCGGCCGAGCCTGGTCTTCCTCACCTCGCCGAACAACCCGACCGGCACCGCCGCCCCGCTGGCGCTCATCGAGGCGATCTGCGCCGCGGCGCCGGGCCTCGTGGTGGTGGACGAGGCCTATGCGGAGTTCGCCCGGGAGGGCACGCCAAACGCGCTCACGCTGCTGGCGCGCTACCCGCACCTGGTCGTCACCCGCACCATGTCCAAAGCGTTCGCGATGGCCGGTGCCCGGATCGGGTACCTGGCCGCCGCGCCCGAGGTGGTGGAGAAGCTGCTCATCGTGCGGCTGCCGTACCACCTGTCCGCGGTGACCCAGGCGGTGGCGCGGGCCGCGCTCGCGCTCGCCGCCGAGCCGCTGGCCACCGTCACGATGCTGCGGGCCGAACGGGACGGGCTCGTCGCCTGGCTCAGGCAGCGGGGCCTCGCGGTGGCGGACTCGGATGCGAACTTCGTGCTGTTCGGCGAGTTCGACGACCGGCGCGCGGTGTGGCAGGGGTTGCTCGACCGCGGCGTGCTCGTCCGCGAGGTCGGACCGCCGCGCTGGCTGCGGGTCACGGTGGGGACGCCGGAGGAGATGGCGGCGTTCAAGTCGGCGCTGGATGAGGTGCTCAGCTGATGAACCGGGTGGCGCGGGTGGAACGGCTCACCCGCGAGACGCAGATCATGGTGGAACTGGACCTGGACGGCATCGGGGTGGTCGAGGTCGGCACCGGCGTGCCCTTCTTCGATCACATGCTGGCCCAGCTGGGCAAGCACGGCTGCCTGGACCTGACCGTGCGGGCCAAGGGCGACGTGGAGATCGACGCGCACCACACCGTCGAGGACACCGCCATCACGCTCGGCCAGGCCCTGAAGGAGGCGCTGGGCGACAAGTCCGGCATCGCCCGGTTCGGCGACGCCCTGGTCCCGCTGGACGAGACGCTGGTCCAGGCGGCCGTGGACCTGTCCGGCCGGCCGTACCTGGTACACCACGAGCCGGACCGCATGGCGCCCCTCATCGGCTCCTATGACACCACGCTGACCAGGCACGTGTTCGAGTCGCTCGCGTTCGCCGCGGGGATCTGCCTGCACGTCCGGGTGATCGAGGGGCGCAACCCGCATCACATCGTGGAGGCCCAGTTCAAGGCGGTCGCCCGGGCGCTGCGCGCGGCCGCCGCGCCGGACCTGCGATCCGGCGGCATTCCCAGTACGAAGGGGGTCCTGTGAGTCCCCGGGTGGTGGTGCTCGACTACGGGTCGGGGAACCTGCGCTCGGCGCAGCGCGCGCTGGAGCGGGCCGGCGCGCGGGTCGGGGTGACCGCGGACGCCGACGCGGCGCTGGACTGCGACGGGCTCGCGGTGCCCGGCGTGGGCGCATTCGCGGCCTGCATGGCCGGGCTGCGCGCGGTCGGCGGCGACAAGCTGATCGCCCGGCGGCTCGAGCTCCGCCGCCCGGTCCTCGGCATCTGCGTCGGCATGCAGGTGCTGTTCGCGGCGGGCGTGGAGCACGGGATCCTGACCGAGGGCTGCGCGGCCTGGCCGGGCACGGTGGAGCGGCTCGACGCCGGCGTGCTGCCGCACATGGGCTGGAACACGGTGACCGCCGCGCCCGGCTCGGCGCTGTTCACCGGGATCGCCCCCGGGACGCGGTTCTACTTCGTGCACTCCTACGCGCTCCGCTCGGCCGCCGCGGGCGAGTTTGCCGCCTTGGGCGCCCTCATCTCCTGGGCCGAGCACGGCGAACGGTTCGCCGCGGCGGCCGAGCGGGGCGTGCTGTCCGCCACCCAGTTCCACCCAGAGAAGTCCGGCGACGCCGGCTCGGCCCTGCTGTCGAACTGGCTGGAGACGCTTTGACCAAGCGATGGGAGTGAGCGAACTAATGACCCTTACCCTGCTGCCCGCGGTCGACGTCACCGAGGGGCACGCGGTCCAGCTGGTCCAGGGCGTGGCGGGCAGCGGGCGCCAGTATGGCGACCCGGTGGCGGCGGCACTGGCCTGGCAGCGAGATGGCGCCTCGTGGATCCACCTGGTCGACCTGGACGCGGCGTTCAGCCGCGGGTCCAACGCGGACCTGCTCGCCGAGGTGGTGCGCAGCCTCGACGTCCAGGTGGAGATGTCCGGCGGGATCAGGGACGACGAATCGCTGGCCCGCGCGCTGGGCACCGGTTGCGCCCGGGTCAACATCGGCACCGCGGCGCTGGAGAGCCCGGACTGGGTGCGTTCGGCCATCGCCCGGCACGGGGAGCGGATCGCGGTCGGCCTGGATGTCCGGGGTACCCGGCTGGCCGCCCGCGGCTGGACGGCCGAGGGCGGTGAGCTGCTTGAGACGCTCGACCGGCTGAACGCCGAGGGCTGCGCCCGCTACGTGGTCACCGACGTGCTCAAGGACGGCATGCTGCGCGGCCCGAACCTGGCCCTGCTCCGCGACGTCTGCGCGCGCACCACCGCGCTGGTCATCGCCAGCGGGGGCGTGTCCAGCCTGGCCGACCTGCGCGCGATCGCGTCACTGGTTCCGCTCGGCGTCGAGGGCGCGATCGTCGGCACCGCCCTGTACGAGGGAGCCTTCAGCCTGAAAGAGGCCCTGGCGGAGGTCGCGTCATGACGGTGGCGGTCCGGGTCATCCCCTGCCTGGACGTGGACGGCGGCCGGGTGGTCAAGGGGGTCAACTTCGGTGAGCTGCGGGACGTCGGCGACCCGGTGGAGCTGGCCGCCTGCTATGACGCCGAGGGCGCGGACGAGCTGACCTTCCTGGACATCACCGCGTCCAGCGGCGGCCGCGAGACCATGTACGACGTGGTACGGCGCACCGCCGAACAGGTGTTCATCCCGCTGACCGTCGGCGGCGGCGTGCGCAGCGTGGCGGACGTGGACCGGCTGCTGCGGGCCGGGGCGGACAAGGTGTCCCTCAACACCGCCGCCATCGCCCGGCCTGACCTGCTGGCCGAGGCGGCGCAACGATTCGGGTCACAGTGCGTCGTCCTGTCGGTGGACGCGCGCCGGGCCGCCGGACCGCGCAGCGGATTCGAGGTGACCACGCACGGCGGCCGGGTGGGCACCGGGATCGACGCGGTCGACTGGGCCCGGAGGGGGACCGGGCTTGGCGCCGGCGAGATCCTGCTGAACTCCATGGACGCGGACGGCACCACCGCCGGCTTCGACTTGGAGCTGATCCGGGCGGTGCGCGCGGTGGTGACCGTCCCGGTGATCGCCAGCGGCGGCGCGGGCACGCTCGCCCACTTCGCGCCGGCCGTGGACGCGGGCGCGGACGCGGTCCTCGCGGCCAGCGTGTTCCACTTCGGCACGCTGCGCATCGGGCAGGTCAAGGGAGCCCTGCGCGGTGCCGGTCACCCGGTGCGCTGACCCGCGCCGGGCGGGCTAGCGACTGGTTCCGGTGGCGCCCGAGGTATCCGGGACGGCCGTGGACGAGGTGGCCATCGCGGCGCCGACGATGCCGGCTTCGTTGAGCAGCGCCGCGGGCACGACGCGGGCCCGGATCCCGGTCAGCCGGGGTACCCATTTTCCCGACTGCCTGCTGACGCCGCCGCCCACGATGATCAGGCTGGGAGAAAGCATCGCCTCGATGTGCCGCAGGTACTCGTCGACCCGCCCCGCCCACTTGCCCCAGCTCAGGTCGTGCAGTTCCTTGGCGCGCTCGGACGCCCGCGTCTCGGCGTCGTGGCCGCGGATCTCGATGTGCCCGAACTCGGTGTTCGGCACGAGCACGCCCTCGGTGAACAGCGCGCTGCCGATCCCGGTGCCGAAGGTCAGCATCAGCACGGTGCCCCTCTCGCCCAGCCCGGCGCCGAACGTCATCTCGGCCACGCCGGCCGCGTCGGCGTCGTTCAGCACCCGGACCGGGTTGCCGGCCGCCCTGCCGAACAGCTTTCCCGCGTCGGTCCCGAGCCAGGCCCGATCCAGGTTCGCAGCGGTCCTGGCCACGCCGGCGTCGACTACGCCGGGGAAGGTGATGCCGACAGGTCCCGACCAGCTGAACGAGGTGGTGAGCTGTTTCACCACGTCGGCGACCGCATCCGGCAGCGCCGGGCGCGGCGTGGCGATCTTCTGCCGGGGGGTGAGCAACTCGCCGGTGGATATGTCCACCGGAGCACCCTTGATGCCGGTCCCGCCGATATCGATGCCGAGTGCGTGCATGGCCCCAGCCTAGATGGTTGATCCTGACCCCCGGTTCCTCCAGGTGTTACGCTCTGCAGCCGATGATCAGGAATCACTCATCAGGCGGTCGGCGTACTGGCTTTCTTCTCGGGTAATATCGCGACTGAGGACAGATCCTTGTCGAGAGAGGATGCGCCGGAATGCGCTGGTTCAAGGTCGCCGCCATCGCGGTCGGCATACTGATCGCGTTCCTGGTCGTCGGCTCGGTCATCGGTGCCGTCTTTCACGTGCTGACGGACCTGGTGATCGCCGCGCTGGTGGTCGGCGGGATCGTGGCCGCCATCAAGATCGCCAGTTCCCGGCGGCAGGTCTCGGGCAAGAAGGCCGAGCGCGAGGTCCGCGACCGCGAGCAGAACAGCAGGCCGCTGCCCCGGTCCGATATCGAGCCCGCCGCGCCGCCGTCGCGCCCGGCCCGCCCGGCCAGGCCCGCGGCCCAGGACATAGACGACGAGCTGGCCCGGCTCAAGCGCGAGATGGGCGGCTAGCCGCTACCAGCTCGCCTCGGCGAGCTTGGTCACGGCCAGGCGGGTTCCGTCCATGCGGACCCGGGCCGCGGCCCTGCGGCCCATCACCCACATGGTGAGCTCGGCCGGGCTGCCGACGACGGTGACCGCGGGGGTCGCGTTCTTGGCCGTGGTCCGGTAGACCGGCCTGTCCGCGCCCGTTCCGTCCGTCCGGCCCGGCTCGATGTCGTCCCTGGCCAGCTCGACGCCGACCGGCGCCCGGCGGAGCAAGAACCTGGCCATCCGCAGCCGGTGCCACAGCATGTCCGCCTCGCCGCTGCTCAGCTTCCTCGGCTCCCAGCCCGGCGCGGCGCGGCGCACATCCTCGTGGTGCACGAAGAACTCCACCGCGTTGGCTCGCTCGTCCACGCCGGGCAGCCCCATCACCGACAGCCGGGGCGGGCCCGACCTGATGATCCGTACCAGGTCGGAGAAGGCGGTGCGGCCCTTGATCCGCTGCTGCACGCGGGCCGTGTACCCGGCCAGCGGGCCGCCGATCACGCCGGCCGCCGCGTCCGGGCGGCGTTCGCGCAGCACCAGGTGCGCGGCGAGGTCGCCGGTGGTCCACCCTTCGCACAACGTCGGCGCGTCCGGGCCTGTCCTCTCGAGCAGGGCGCACAGCGCGAGCCGCTCTTCCCGGGAATAGCTCACCACACTGATCGTAGGCGGCATTGCTAGGCTGGCTGAAGTCATGGCGGAACGCGAAATGAGGGAGACGATGCTTGACCCTGCCATCGCGGCGCGGCTGAAACGGGATGCGTCCGGCTTGGTCGCGGCCATCGCCCAGCAGTACGACACCGGCGAGGTGCTGATGCTCGGCTGGATGGACGATGAGGCGCTGCATCGCACCCTTACCACGGGCCGGTGCACCTACTGGTCGCGCAGCCGCCAGGAATACTGGGTGAAGGGTGACACCTCCGGTCACTACCAGTGGGTGAAGTCGGTCGCGCTGGACTGCGACGGCGACGCCCTGGTGGTCAAGGTCGACCAGGTCGGCGCCGCCTGCCACACCGGGATGAGGACCTGCTTCGACGCCGACGTGCTGCTCAAAGAGCAATAGCCCGGATGCCGGCCACACGCAGGGAGTTCGCGCTGGTGCTGCTGGCCGGGGCGGCCGGGGCCGGCCTGGTCGTGCTCGCCGTCCGCCAGGCCTGGGCGCATGCCATCTTCACCCCGCCGCGGCCGCTGCCCGCGCAGGACGTCCCCGTCACCGGGCAGCAACTGGTCCCGCTGGCCAGCGCGCTCGCGCTGGCCGCGCTGGCCTGCCTGGCGGCGGTGATCGCCACCCGGGCGGTAGCCCGGCGAGCCGTCGGCGTCCTGCTGGCCGTCCTCGGCGCCGCCGCGGCGGCGGTCGCGTCGACGGGGGTGCGGGCCTCCGCCGTGCTCTCCGCGGCCCGGGCCAGTGCCCTGGACGGCCCGCTGGGCGGCTCGACCACCGGCGGCACGTCCTCCGGCGGCGCGTCTGCAAACGGCACTGTGCACGAGATCGTCGTGTCCGGGCCCGGCCAAGCGGTCATGGCCGGCGCGCCCTGGCGTGCGGCCGCGGTCGCCGGCGCGGTCGTGATCATGCTGGCCGGGCTGGCGGCCGTCTGGCGCGGTTCGCGCTGGCCGGTCATGTCGTCCCGGTTCGAGCGCGGCTCCTCGCGTCCGCGCGGCACCGATTCCGCGTCCATGTGGGAGTCGTTGAGCCGCGACGCCGACCCGACGGCCGATGACGGAACCCGCTCTTAGCTCCGGGGCGGCTCGGGGGGGTGGTCCCCCCCGGAGTCAGCAGAGCGCGGGCCTGCCCTCGGTCCTGCTGGCCGAGCACGAGCCCGAGGTCGCCGAGATGTCGGCTCGCTACCTGCGCCGCGATGGGCTGCGGGTGCGCTTGGTGACCACGCCCGAGCAGGCGCTGGCCGAGCTGACCGCGGCGCCGGACGCCGCGGCGGTGCTGGACCTGACCATGCCGGACCTGGACCCGAGGCGGATCCGCCGGGCGCTGCGCACGCCGGTCATCTTCCTGACGGCAGGCCCGCAGGGTCCCCGGCCGCGCGGCCTGGCCCGCGGCGGCCGGGCCGCCGGGCCGCGGCGGTGGCTGGCCCGGCCGTTCGGCCCGCGCCAGCTGGTCGCCATGGTCCGCGACGTGCTGGCCGAGCCGACCCTGCCCCGCGGCGGGAGCCCGAGCCGCGCCGCGCTGGCCGACGGCCATCCGGCCAGGCTGACCGCGACCGAGGCCGCCGTGCTCGCGGCCCTGCTCGACCAGCGCGGACGGGTGCTGTCCCGGCGCCAGCTGCTCGACACCGCGGGCCGCCCGGGCGCCGGCGACCGGGCCGCGGACGTGTACATCGCCCAGCTGCGGGCCAAGCTCGGCGCGGACCCGGCCGCCGCCGCGATCAGGACCGTCCGCGGTGTCGGCTACGCCATCGGGGGGTCAGTCACACAGGATTAGCGGCGCCGGGCTACCATCAGTGGCGCAATAGTACCGATTCGAGGGGACGAGCGAACCGCGTGAGTGTGCTCGACGAGATCCTAGACGGCGTGCGTGCCGATCTCGCCGAACGGCAGCGGCGCGTCTCTCTTGGCGAACTGAAGGAGATGGCGCGGCGGGCGCCGTCCCCGCGGGACGCGATGGCCGCGCTGAAGGCGGAGGGCGTCAGCGTAATCGCCGAGGTCAAACGGGCCAGCCCGTCGCGCGGGCAGATGGCGGCGATCACCGACCCGGCCGCGCTGGCCGCCGACTACGAGGCCGGCGGCGCCAAGGTGATCAGCGTGCTGACCGAGCCGCGGCGGTTCGGCGGTACCCTGGATGACCTGGACGCGGTGCGCCGGGCCGTGCAGGTGCCGGTGCTGCGCAAGGACTTCGTGGTCAGCTCCTATCAGCTCTGGGAGGCGCGTGCGCACGGCGCGGACGTGGTGCTGCTGATCGTGGCCGCGCTCGGGCAGAGCGCGCTGGTGTCGCTGGTCGAGCGGGCCGTCTCGATCGGCCTGCTGCCGCTGGTGGAGGTGCACGCCGAAGCCGAACTCGGCCGGGCGCTCGACGCGGGCGCCGCCGTGATCGGTGTCAACGCGCGCAACCTGGCCACGCTCAAGGTGGACCGCGGGATCTTCGGCCGGATGGCGGGCCGGATCCCCGAGGGCATCGTCAAGGTCGCCGAGTCCGGCGTGCGCGGCCCTCGCGACCTGCTCGCCTACGCCGCGTCCGGCGCGGACGCCGTGCTCGTCGGCGAGAGCCTGGTCACCGAGAAGGATCCGCGCTGCGCCGTGGCCGACCTGGTGACCGCCGGATCACACCCCGCGCTGCGAGGAGAACGCGGTTGACCGACGCGACCATGCTCCAGCAGGTACAGCCCGCCGAGCCCGACATCGCCCCGGTGCCCGACGCGTCCGGCCACTTCGTCGTCGGCGCGGTCGGGATCGCCGAGCAGGGCGGGGCCGGCGAGGCTCCCGGCGTCGCCTACGGCGGCAGGTTCGCGCCCGAGGCGCTGACGGCGGCGCTGGACGAACTGGCCGCCGCCTATGAGCAGGCGCGCAAGGACCAGGCCTTCCGGGCCGAACTCGACGGGCTGCTGCGCGGCTACGCCGGGCGGCCGACGCTGCTGTACGGCGCGGAACGGTTCGGCTGGCAGGCCGGCGGCTGCACGGTGCTGCTCAAGCGCGAGGACCTCGCCCACACCGGGTCGCACAAGATCAACAACGTGCTCGGCCAGGTGCTGCTGGCCCGGCGGATGGGCAAGACGCGGGTGATCGCGGAGACCGGGGCGGGGCAGCACGGCGTGGCCACCGCGACCGCGTGCGCGCTGCTCGGCCTGGACTGCGCGGTCTACATGGGCGAGGAGGACACCCGCAGGCAGGCGCTGAACGTGTCCCGGATGCGGATGCTCGGCGCAGAGGTCATCCCGGTGGCGACGGGCACCCGGACGCTGAAGGACGCCATGAACGAGGCCTTCCGCGACTGGGTGACGTCGGTCGCCTGCACGCACTACTGCATCGGCTCGGTGGGCGGCCCGCACCCGTTCCCTATGATGGTCAGGGACTTCCAGCGGGTGATCGGGCTGGAGGCCCGTGAGCAGGTGCTCGAGGCCGCCGGGCGGATGCCGGACGCGGTGATCGCCTGCGTCGGCGGCGGCTCCAACGCCATCGGCATCTTCCACGCGTTCATCCCGGACTCCTCGGTGCGGCTCATCGGCTGCGAGGCCGGCGGTGAGGGCCTGGACACCGGACGGCACGCGGCCACGCTCACCGGCGGGAGGCAGGGCGTGCTGCACGGGATGCGGACGTTCGTCCTGCAGGACGACGAGGGGCAGACGCTCGGCACGCACTCCATCTCGGCCGGCCTGGACTACCCGGGCGTCGGCCCCGAGCACGTCTGGCTGATGGAGACGGGCCGGGCCGAATACCGGGCGGTGACCGACGCCGAGGCGATGAACGCGTTCTCGGTGCTGTGCCGGACCGAGGGCATCATCCCGGCCATCGAGTCCGCGCACGCGCTGGCCGGCGCGCTTGACGTGGGCCGGGAACTCGGCCCGGACGGGCTGATCGTGGTCAACCTCTCCGGCCGCGGCGACAAGGACGTGGACACCGCCTCGAAGTGGTTCGGCATATGAGCAGCGCCGTCAGCGTCGCCTTCGGCAAGGCGGCCGGCCAGGACCGGGCGGCCCTGGTGGGCTACCTGCCGGCCGGGTTCCCCACCGTCGACGGAGCCATCGAGGCCGCCCGGGCCATGGCGCAGGCCGGGGCCGATGTCATCGAGGTCGGCCTGCCTTACTCCGACCCGCTGATGGACGGCCCGGTGATCGCCGAGGCGGCCCGCCGCGCGCTGGCCGCCGGGACCCGGGTCGCCGACGTGCTGCGCACCGTCGAGGCGGTCGCGGCGGCGGGCGTGCCCGTCCTGGTCATGACGTACTGGAACCCGGTGGAGGCGTATGGCGTACGGGCATTCGCCCGGGACCTGGCCGCGGCGGGCGGCTCGGGGCTGATCACCCCGGACCTCACCGTGGAAGAGGCAGGCCCCTGGCTGGACGCCTCCGACTCCCGCGACCTGGACCGGGTGTTCCTGGTCGCGCCGAGTTCGGTCGACCAGCGGGTGGCCATGATCGTCAGGGCCTGCCGCGGCTTCGTCTACGCCGCGTCCCTGATGGGCATCACCGGCACCAGGGACGCGGTCAGCGGCGACGCGGCCGGCCTGGTCAAGCGGATCCGCGCGCACACCGACCTGCCGGTGGCCGTCGGCCTCGGCGTCAGCAACGGCGCCCAGGCCGCCCAGGTGGCGGCGTTCGCCGACGGCGTGATCGTCGGGTCCGCCTTCGTCCGCCGCCTCCTCGACGCCAGCGCCGACGCCGGCGCCAGCGCGGATGCCAGCGCGGGCCAGGGCGTCCCCGCGATCCGCGAGCTGACCGCCGAACTCGCCGCCGCGGTCCGCCGCCCAGCCCCCTGAACCACCCGCGCAAAGGCGCAAAGGCGATAGTGTGCGGAGGATGCCGCTCGCGTCGATCCCGAGTCCCGGGCACGGGGCCTGGCGCCTCGGGCCACTGCCGGTGCGAGCCTATGCGCTGTGCGTCATCGCCGCCATCGTGGTCGCGATCGCGGTGGCCAGCCGCAGGTACCAGCGATCCGGGGGACGAGCCGGGGTCATCCTCGACGTGGCTGCCTGGACCGTCCCGTTCGGCCTGGCCGGCGCGCTGGCGCACGCCATCCTGCTGGCCAGCGGGCACGACTTCCAGCACCACGGCTACCGGCCCTGGCACGCGGCCACGGCCGGGGTCGCCGCCATCGGCGTGCCCGGTGCGGTGGCGCTCGGCGCGGCCGGCGCGTGGATCGCCTGCCGGCGCGCGGACGTGAAACTGGGCCCGGTGGCGGGCGCGGTCGCGCCCGCCCTCGCGTTCGGCCTGGCCATCGGCGGCCTGGGCAACTGGTGGGCGCAGGAATTCTACGGCCGTCCCTCGACGTGGTGGTGGGCGGTGCAGATCGCCCCGGAGCACCGCCTCCCCGGCTACGAGAACTACGCCACCTTCCAGCCCGCCTTCCTGTACCAGTCGCTGTGGGAGGTCGCGCTGGGCCTCACGGCGATCTGGGCGGCGGGCCGGTTCGCGCTCAGCGGCGAGCGGACGTTCACGCTGTGTGCGGCCGGGTACGCGGCCGGCGCCTGGTGGGCGGAATCGCTGCGGGCCGGCCCGTTGCCGCGCGCCCTCGGCATGCGCTACGGTGCGCTCGGCGACATTGTCGTTTTCATCCTCGCCGTGGTGGGCATGTACCTGACCAGACCCGGGGGCAAACCGCCGGCTCGCGTGTACCCCAAGCGAGCGCTGGTAGAGGATTCTTCCGGTGATGTAATGTCTACGTAACAGGGCCAGTGTCGTCCCGAGCGCGCTGAAGTGGCGTTTTACCAGAGGCGACGAGGAGAGCGAATGGCGGCTGCTGGCCTTTACGACCCGCGGTTCGAGCACGACGCCTGTGGCGTCGGTTTCATCGCGGACCTTTCCGGGCGCCACAGCCATGACGTGGTGTCCCGGGCGCTCAAGGTGCTGTGCAACCTGGAACACCGGGGAGCCAAGGGCGGCGACCCCGGGACCGGGGACGGGGCGGGGATCCTGACCCAGATCCCCGATGAGTTCTTCCGCGCCACGTGCGGCTTTGACTTGCCGGAGGCCGGCGCCTACGCGGCAGGCATGGCGTTCTTCTCCGCCGAACGGCACCTGGTCACGCCCGCCCTGACCCGGCTCGCCGCGGCCGAGGGATTGACCATCCTGGGCTGGCGCGAGGTTCCGTTCGACATCACCGCCTGCGGCGACGGCGCGCGTGCGGTGCTGCCCGACGTGCTCCAGATGTTCGTCGCCGGCGCCGCCGGCCAGCGCGGGCTGGAGCTGGAGCGGATGGCGTTCTGCCTGCGCAAGCGGGCCGAACGCGAGGCCGGCGTGTATTTCGCCAGCCTGTCCTGCCGGACCATCGTGTACAAGGGGATGCTGTCCGCCCCGCAGCTCGGCCCGTTCTACCCCGACCTGTCCGAGCCCGCCTACACATCGGCGCTGGCGCTGGTGCACTCGCGGTTCTCCACCAACACGTTCCCGTCCTGGCCGCTGGCCCACCCCTACCGGTACGTGGCGCACAACGGCGAGATCAACACCGTCCGCGGCAACCGCAACTGGATGCGGGCCCGGGAGGCGATGCTGGCCAGCGCGCTCATCCCGGACTCCGAAGACGGGAAGGGCATCGAGCGGCTCTTCCCCATCCTGGACGAGGACGCCAGCGACTCGGCCAGTTTCGACGAATGCCTGGAGCTGCTGCACATGGGCGGCCGGTCGCTGCCGCACGCGGTGCTGATGATGATCCCGGAGCCGTGGGAGAACCACGAGGAGATGACGGGGAAGCGCCGCGCCTTCTACCAGTTCCACGCCGCCCTGATGGAGCCGTGGGACGGGCCGGCGCTGATCGCGTTCACCGACGGCTCGGTGATCGGCGCCGTACTCGACCGCAACGGCCTGCGGCCGGGCCGGTACTGGGTGACCAGTGACGGCCTGGTCGTGCTGGCCAGTGAGGTCGGCGTGCTCGACATCGATCCGGCCACGGTGGTGCGCAAGGGCCGCCTGCAGCCCGGCCGCGTCTTCCTGGCCGACACGGTGGCCGGCCGCATCGTGGAGGACGAGGAGGTCAAGGCGGCCCTGGCGGCCGAGCACCCGTACGAGGACTGGCTGCACGCCGGCCTGATCCACCTCGGCGACCTGCCCGACCGCCCCCGCACGCCAGCCGACCGCACCCAGGCAGACCTGGTGACGCTGCAGCGGATGCACGGGTACACCGAGGAGGAACTGCGGGTCATCGTGGCCCCGATGGCGCGGGCCGGCGCCGAGCCGATCGGCTCGATGGGCACGGACACGCCGGTGGCGGTGCTCTCGGACCGGCCCCGGCTGGTGTTCGACTACTTCACCCAGCTGTTCGCCCAGGTGACCAACCCGCCGCTGGACGCCATCCGGGAGGAGCTTGTCACCTCGCTGGCCACGATCGCCGGGCCGGAGCAGAACCTGCTCCAGCCGGTGCCGGCCTCCTGCCGCCAGATCGTGCTGCCGCACCCGGTGCTCAGCGACAAGGACCTGGCCAAAATCGTGCACATCAACGACGACGGTAACCTGCCCGGGTTCGCCTCCTACCTGGTGGACGGGCGCTACGACCCGCGCAGCGGCGGCGAGGGCCTGCGGGCGCGGCTCGCCGAGATCTGCGCCGACGTCTCCGCCGCGATCGCCAACGGCGCCCGCCTCATCATCTTGTCCGACCGGGTGAGCACCTCCAACTCGCTGGTGCCGATCCCGTCGCTGCTGCTGACCGGGGCGGTGCACCATCACCTGATCCGGGAGAAGACGCGCACCATGGCCGGGCTGATCGTGGAGGCCGGCGACGTGCGCGAGTGCCACCACGTGGCGCTGCTCGTGGGATACGGCGCCGCGGCGGTCGCCCCCTACCTGGCCATCGAGTCGGCCCGGGACCTGGCCCGGCGCGGCCTGCTGGGTGAGGTGACCGAGCGGAAGGCGGAAGCGAACCTGCTCAAGGCCTTCGGCAAGGGGCTGCTGAAGATCATGTCCAAGATGGGGGTGTCCACCGCCGCCTCCTATACCGGCGCGCAGATCTTCGAAGCGATCGGCCTGGGCCCGGAAGTGATCCAGGCCTGCTTCGCCGGCACCACCTCACGCCTGGATGGCGTGGGTTTCGACGAGCTCGCCGAGGAGATCCGCCGGCGGGCCGGCTACGCGGTCGCGCCGGGGGCAGGCATGGCCTACCGCCGCCTGGAGGTCGGCGGGGAGTACCAGTGGCGGCGCGAGGGCGAGCCGCACCTGTTCAGCCCGGAAGCTGTCTTCAGGCTGCAGCACGCGACCCGCAGCCGCCGGTACGAGATCTTCAAGGAGTACACCAGCCTGGTCGACGACCAGTCGCGGCGGCTGATGACGCTGCGCGGGCTGCTCCGCATCCGCGGCGTCGAGGGGGGAATCTCCGCGCGGCTGGGTCTGGCGGGGTCGTCCCCCCTGGCTGGCCGAGCACAGGAACGAGACGGCGGAACCCCGCCCGTTCGGATCGAGGAAACCGAACCGGCGGCCAGCATCGTGCGGCGGTTCGCCACCGGCGCCATGTCCTACGGCTCGATCTCGGCTGAGGCCCACCAGACCCTCGCGATCGCGATGAACCGGCTCGGCGGCCGGTCGAACACCGGCGAGGGCGGCGAGGACCCGGACCGGTTCATCCCGGACGCCAGCGGCGACCTGCGCCGCTCGGCGGTCAAGCAGGTCGCCAGCGGCCGGTTCGGCGTCACCAGCGAGTACCTGGTCAACGCCGACGACCTGCAGATCAAGATGGCGCAGGGAGCCAAGCCGGGGGAGGGCGGCCAGCTTCCCGGGCACAAGGTGTACCCGTGGATCGCCAAGACCCGGTTCTCCACGCCCGGGGTCGGCCTGATCTCGCCGCCGCCACACCACGACATCTACTCCATCGAGGACCTCAAGCAGCTGATCCACGACCTGAAGAACGCCAACCCGGAGGCCCGGGTGCACGTCAAGCTGGTGGCCGAGGTCGGGGTCGGCACGGTGGCCGCCGGGGTATCCAAGGCGCACGCCGACGTGGTGCTGATCAGCGGACACGACGGCGGTACCGGTGCCGCGCCGCTGACCTCGATCAAGCACGCGGGCGCGCCGTGGGAGCTCGGCCTGGCGGAGACTCAGCAGACTCTGCTGCGCAACAAGCTGCGGGACCGGATCGTGGTGCAGGTCGACGGGCAGATGAAGACCGGCCGGGACGTGATCATCGCCGCGCTGCTCGGCGCGGAGGAGTTCGGCTTCTCCAGCGCGCCGCTGGTCGTGTCGGGCTGCATCATGATGCGGGTCTGCCACCTGGACACCTGCCCGGTCGGCGTGGCCACGCAGAACCCGGGGCTGCGCGCCCGGTACAGCGGGAGACCCGAGTTCGTGGAGAACTTCTTCGAGTTCATCGCCGAAGAGGTCCGGGAGTACCTGGCCCGGCTCGGGTTCCGGACCCTGGAGGAGATCATCGGCCGGGTCGACCTGCTCGACACCGTGCTGGCGGTGGAGCACTGGAAGGCCGCCGGCCTCGACCTGGCGCCGGTCCTGTACACCCCGCCGCTACCCGACGGCGCGGCCAGGCACTGCGTCACCAGCCAGGACCACGGCCTGGACAAGGCCCTGGACAACACGCTCATCCAGCTCGCCGAGGGCGCGCTTGAGGAGGGCCGCCCGGTCCGGCTCGACCTGCCGATCAGGAACGTCAACCGGACCGTGGGAACCATGCTCGGCTACGAGGTGACCAGGCGCTGGGGCGGCGAGGGGCTGCCCGACGGCACGATCGACATCTCGTTCCGCGGCTCGGCCGGCCAGTCGTTCGGTGCCTTCCTGCCGCGCGGCATCACGCTGCGGCTGGACGGCGACGCCAACGACTACCTGGGCAAGGGCCTGTCCGGCGGACGGCTCATCGTCAGGCCGCCCGCCGAGGCGCCGTTCACCGCCGAGGAGCAGGTCATCGCGGGCAACGTGATCGGCTACGGCGCCACCGGCGGCGAGATCTTCCTGCGCGGCATCGTGGGCGAGCGGTTCTGCGTGCGGAACTCCGGCGCGCTCGCCGTCGCCGAGGGTACCGGGGACCACGGCTGTGAGTACATGACCAGCGGCCGGGTGGTGATCCTCGGCCCGGTCGGCCGGAACTTCGCGGCGGGCATGTCCGGCGGCATCGCCTACGTGCTCGACCTGCCCGAGATCCGGGTGAACAGGGAGATGGTCGACCTGGACCCGATGACGGAGCAGGACGCCAAGTTCGTCCGCGAGGCGGTGGAGCGCCATCACGCCGAGACCGGCTCGGCGGTGGCCGCCCGGTTGCTGGCGGACTGGGATCCCGGCCGGTTCACCAAGGTCATGCCGCAGGACTACAAGCGGGTCCTGTCCGCCGCTTCGCAGGCCGAGCGCGAGGGCCGCGACGTCAACGAGGCCGTCATGGCCGCCGCGCACGGGTGAGGGGGACTTAGCATGGCTGACCCGAAGGGTTTCCTGACCACGCCCCGCGAGGTCCCGGACCGCCGCCCGGTCGACCTGCGGCTGCGGGACTGGCACGAGGTGTACGAGCCGTTCCCGGCCAGCCGCCTGGAGCAGCAGGCCGGCCGGTGCATGGACTGCGGCATCCCGTTCTGCCACCACGGCTGCCCGCTGGGGAACCTGATTCCCGAGTGGAACGACCTGGTCTGGCGGCATGACTGGCGGGACGCCTCCGACCGGCTGCACGCCACCAACAATTTCCCCGAGTTCACCGGGCGGCTTTGCCCAGCGCCGTGCGAAGCCGCCTGCGTGCTCGGGATCAACTCGGACCCGGTCACGATCAAGCAGGTCGAAGTGGAGATCATCGACCGGGCGTTCGCGTCCGGGTGGGTGGCGCCGCTGCCTCCGGCCACCCTGACCGGGCAGAAGGTGGCGGTGGTCGGCTCGGGTCCGGCCGGGCTGGCGGCCGCCCAGCAGCTGACCAGGGCCGGGCACGCGGTGACCGTTTTCGAGCGCGATGACGCGCCCGGCGGCCTGCTGCGGTACGGCATCCCCGAGTTCAAGATGGAGAAGCGGCACCTGGACCGGCGTCTTGACCAGATGCGGGCCGAGGGCACCGAGTTCCGCTGCGGCGTCGAGGCCGGCACCGCCGTCACCGCCGCGGAGCTGCGCGCGGAGTTCGACGCGATCGTGCTGGCCGGCGGCGCCCGGGTGCCGCGCGACCTGCCGATGCCCGGGCGCGATCTTGACGGCATCCACCAGGCCATGGAGTACCTGCCGCCGTCCAACCGGGCGGTCGCCGCCGGCCGGGACCCGTTGGCCGACCCGGCCGACCCGGCCGATCCGGCGATCAGCGCCCGCGGCCGGCACGTGGTGATCATCGGCGGCGGCGACACCGGCGCGGACTGCCTGGGCACCGCGCACCGGCAGGGCCCGGCCTCGGTGACCCAGCTCGAGATCCTGTCCCGCCCGCCCGCGACCAGGCCGGACCACCAGCCGTGGCCGACCTACCCGATGATCTACCGGGTCTCCAGCGCGCACGAGGAAGGCGGCGAGCGCGCCTACGCGGTGACCACGCTGGAGTTCCTCGGCGACGAGACGGGCCGGGTCCGGGCACTGCGGCTGGCCGACGCGGCCGGGTTCTACCCGGTGCCGGGGACCGAGCGGGAGCTGCCCTGCGACCTGGTGCTGCTGGCCATGGGCTTTACCGGGGCCGAACGGCCCGGGTTGCTCGCCGACCTCGGCGTCGATTTCGACCAGCGGGGTAACGTTGCCCGGGACGGCTCGTACGCTACCTCGGTGCCCGGCGTCTTCGTGGCCGGCGACATGGGCCGGGGCCAGTCGCTGATCGTCTGGGCCATCGCCGAGGGCCGCAGCGCGGCCGCGGCCGTCGACCGCCACCTGGGCGGGAGCGCCGGCCTGCCGGCTCCGATCGCGGCCGCCGCCCGCCCGCTCAGCTGAGCCGCGCACTGCGGCGTGCGGGGAACGCCAGGTGTAATGCGCGCAGGCCGCATATCCTGCCCTATCGGGACCAATGGGGAAGGGGAGCACATGGCGATCGCGGACCGTGGGCACTGGACGGGTGAGGCGAACGAGGACAGAACCTGCCCGCGCTGCGGGACGACGCTGTCCGGTCAGTTCTGCGCGGCGTGTGGTTTCAGCCCGGCGCCGGCTGCTGGCGCCTGGTCGCCTGGCGACGCGCCCGAATCGCCGTTCTCGCCGGCCCCCGCGCCCGAGACGCCGCCGCCCTCCTCCTGGAGCTGGTTCGAGTCGTCCCCTCGTCCTGCGAGCCCGCCGGAATCTCCGCCCGCGTCACGAGCCTGGCCTGAGCCGCCCCCAGCGGCGCCCGAGCCGCCCGCAGTCACCCAGGAGCCGCCGTGGCGCGCGCCCGAACCGCCGCGCGCGGCTCAGGTCGTGGCCGAGCCGCCGCGTTTCGCCGCGGTCCCGTCTCCCCCCTCAGCCCAGACCGCGCCGCCTGTGCCGTCATTCACCGGAACCATCTGGGCGGTGCTGATCGCCTCCGACCGCGTCTACTACGAGTACATGCAGGCCATGGGCGGAATGCCCAGCTCGGTCGTCACCTTTCCGGATCAGGCCGTGGAACGGCGGATCCCGCTGGCCGGCAGTCAGATGCGCATCGGGCGCCGGAGCGCGAACCGCGACTTCGAACCGGAGGTCGACCTGGCCGAACCGCCCGCCGACCGGGGCGTCAGCCGCCTGCATGCCACCCTCATCGCCGCGGCCGACGGCACCTGGTCGCTGCTGGACTCCGGATCGGCCAACGGCACGCTGCTCAACGGCCGCAGGGTCACCACGGGAACCATGGTCCCGCTGCGTGACGGCGACCGGATCAACGTCGGCGCCTGGACCGTCATCACGGTGTGCCGCGGCTAGGCGAAATGGTGCGCGACTGGTGGTATTAACTAAACCAGGCGGCACCGGGCGTCCGGTGCCACGGATGCGGTTTTGGCGGTCGGCCCATGACAACGAGCGTCGGCGTTTCACCCGGCCCGCGGACGGTCGCGCCAGCGGCGCCCCGCGCCCGGTGGCGGTCCCGCCTGGACACGGCGACCACCCCCGCGAGGCTCGGGCTGCTGCTCGCCCTGCTGGTCCTGCTCAGCCTGGCCTGGGGGGCGCTGGCCGCGCTCACCGCCGACCAGCATGCGTCCGCCGCCGCCGATGTGGTCGCGGTCAGCGAGCCGCTCAGCCTGGACGCCGAGCAGGTCTATACCAGCCTGTCGGATGCCGGCGCCACCGCGGCGAACGCGTTCCTGGCCGGCGGCCTCGAGCCGGCCGCGGCCCGGCAGCGCTATCAGGCCGACATCACCCAGGCGGCCATCCGGATCGAGGCGGCCAGCGCGCTGGTCGGCTCGTCCGCCGCCCGGACCCAGCTGCCCGGCCACCTGTCGCAGCAGGGCTCGCCGGCCGCCCAGGCCGTGGGCGACGACCTGGCCACCCTGTCCGGGCAGCTGCCCGTCTACACCGACGAGGTGGGCACGGCCCGGGCGGACAACCGGCTCGGCCTGCCGCTCGGCGCGGCCTACCTCAGGGAGGCCTCGGCGCTGCTGCGCGGCACGCTGCTGCCCGCGGCCAGCGACATCTACACCAGGGAGAGCGCGCTGCTGACCTCGGCCAGCGCGCAGGCGACCGGGCTGCCGCTCATACTGGTCGCGATCGTGGCCGGCCTGGGCTTCGGCTACGTGCTCTATCGCTCGTCGCGCTGGCTGACCGGGCACACCCACCGGGTGGTCAACTACGGGCTGCTGCTGGCCGCGCTGGCCGGGCTGGTCTCGCTGGTCTGGCTGGCCGGGGCGTTCACGGTGGGCCGGGCCGACCTGCTGCACGCCCAGCAGCAGGGCTCCGCGCCCGCCCAGGCGTTCGCCCGGGCGGAGGTGGCGGCGCTGCAGGCCCACGCCGACGAGAGCCTCACCCTGATCGACAACAGCGGTGACGATGCCTACCAGCAAGACTACCGGAACCAGCAGAAGCTGCTCGGACCGGGGCCGGGTACGCTGCTGGCGGCGGTGCAGGCCTCGGCGGGTACCAGCAGCGCCGCCGCCGACGCCCAGGCCTGGTACCGGGCGCACCAGGCCTTGCGCGCGCAGGACGACAACGGAAACCACGCTCAGGCGGTGCAGTCGGCGCTGACCGGCGCCGCCGCCACCGACTTCGGGCGGCTGTCCGCGGTGCTCAGCGACGGGATCGGCGCCCATCAGGCCGTCTTCGCCGCCAGCGCCCGCGGCGGCCGCGACGCATTCACCGGCCTGGCCGCGGGCATGATCGTGACGTCGCTGGTGATGGTCGCGGGCTGCGTCTGGGGCCTGAGCCGCCGTCTCGCGGAGTACCGGTGATGCCGCGGCCGCGCCGGGGCTACCGGCTGCCGGCGCTGGTGGTGCTGCTGGTCGCGTGCGGGCTGGTAGCGGGCGCCGCCGCCGCCGGCGCCGTCCCGGGCCGTCCGGCCGCCTCCCGGACGCCGGGCGCGCCCCGCGCCGCGACCGCCCCCCGCGCCGCGACCGCCCCCCGCGCCGCGACCGCCCCCCGCGCCGCCAGCTGTAACCCCGAGGCGAGCAGCCTGGCCCCGTCGGGTCCGCCCCAGGTGACGCCCGGCTCGTTCATGGCGAAGGTCCGCGCCCGCGGCTACCTCATCGCGGGGGTCGACCAGAGCACCTACCACTTCGGCTTCCTCAGCCCGCTCACCGGGCAGATCGAGGGCTTCGACATCGACATGATCCGGGCGGTGGCCCAGGCCATCTTCGGCAGCCCGGACAAGGTGGAGTTCAAGGCGATCTCGGACGCGCAGCGGATCCCCGACATCACCTCGGGCGCCGTGGACATCGTGGCGCACACCATGACGATCACCTGCGCCCGGCTGCAGCAGGTCGACTTCTCCAGCGTCTACTTCGACGCCGCCCAGCGGGTCCTGGTGCTGAAGAACTCCTCCGCGACCAGCCTGGACAGCCTGCGTGGCCAGAGGGTCTGCGCGACCACCGGGTCCGACTCGCTCGCCGTCATCGCCGCGCACAACGCCGTCCCGGTGGCCGTGCCCTACTGGACCGACTGCCTGGTCCTGCTGCAGCAGGGCGACGTGGCGGCGATCTCCACCGACGACTCGATCCTGGACGGGCTCGCCGCGCAGGATCCGTGGACCAAGCTGATCGGCCCGCGGCTCACCGACGAGCCCTACGGCCTGGCGATTTCCAAGCAGCACCCCGAGTTCGTCCGGTTCGTGAACGCCGTCCTGCAGCAGCTGCGGACAGACGGCCAGTGGGCCGCGAGCTACGCCCACTGGGTGGGCACCCCGGTTCCGAGCCCGCCGCCGGCGCAGTACGGGAGCTGACCGTTGACCGGCCGGAAATGAGCACCGACGAGGGGAACGCGGTGGCGATGAGTACGTGCAGCAGCTGCGGCGGGGCGATCGAGGACGGGTACTGCATTGTCTGCGGGCTGGCCGCCGCCCCAGGGCCGGCGGCCGCCCAGGCACCGGCCTCGCCGTCGTCCCAGGGGCCGTCTGCGCCCTCGTCCTCGGGGCCGTCCGCGACGGCCGGGTCCGGAACGGCGGGCAGCCGGCGGGCCTCGGGCACCAGAGGGTCCCGGCGGGCCAGCGGGCGGTCGGCGCGGGGCCGGCTGGGCGCGGGCCTGGTCGAGATCCCGCCGGTGCCCTACCGCGACCCGGCCAGCGCGGTGCTTGCCGACCCGCGGGTACCGGAGGGTCGGCGGTTCTGCGCCACCTGCGAGCAGCCGGTCGGGCGCGGCCGGGACGGCCGGGCCGGGCTGACGGAGGGGTTCTGCCGGAATTGCGGTACCCGGTTTTCGTTCAGTCCCAAGCTGGAGGCCGGCGAGCTGGTGGCGGGGCAGTATGAGGTGCTCGGCTGCCTGGCGTTCGGCGGGCTCGGCTGGATTTACCTGGCCCGTGACCACAATGTCAGCGACCGGTGGGTGGTGCTGAAGGGCCTGCTGAATGCCGGGGACGCCGACGCGATGGCGGCGGCGGTGGCGGAGCGGCAGTTCCTGGCTCAGGTGGAGCATCCGAATATCGTCCGGATCTATAACTTCGTCCAGCATGCGGACCGCCGTTCCGGGGAGTCGGCCGGGTACATCGTGATGGAGTACGTGGGCGGCAAGTCGCTCAAGCAGATCCTGCTGGAGGCGCGGGCGGCGGGGGGCTCGGTGCCGGTGGCGCACGCGATCGCGTATGCCGTCGAGGTGCTGCCGGCCCTGGGGTACCTGCATGACCGGGGGCTGGTCTACTGCGATTTCAAGCCGGATAACGTGATCCAGACCGAGGAGCAGCTCAAGCTCATTGACATGGGCGGGGTGCGGGGCATCGACGGGGACGGGCCGATCTACGGCACCGTGGGCTATCAGGCGCCGGAGATCGAGACCGAGGGTCCGTCGGTGTCCTCGGACCTGTACACGGTGGGCCGGGCGCTGGCGGTGCTCACCTTCGAGTTCAAGGGCTATCAGGGGTCTTATAGGTTCACTTTCCCTGACGGGGTGCCGCTGCTGGAGCAGCAGGAGTCGTTCGCCCGGCTGCTGCGCCGGGCCACGCATGAGGATCCGGCGCGCCGGTTCGGCTCGGCGGGGGAGATGGCCGAGCAGCTCACCGGCGTGCTCCGCGAGGTGCTCGCGGTCGCCGACGGCACGCCCAGGCCGGCGTTCTCCACCGTCTTCAGCCCCGAACTGCAGGCCATCGGGGCCGAGCCGGCCACCGGCGAAGCGGGGGCGGCGCTGGCCGCGCCCGGCGCTGCGGAGATCATCGCGGGCATGCCGATGCCGCAGGTGGACCGGGCCGATCCGGCGGCCGGCTACCTGGCCACGTTCGCCGGGCTCGACTCAGCCCAGCGCGCGGCCGCGCTGACCGGGGCCGTCTCCGGCGACGCCAGCGTACCGGCCGAGGTGGCCGCGTCCGCCGAGACGCGGCTGGCGCTGGCCCGCGCCCGGCTCGACGTCGGCGACCACCCCGGGGCCGGGGTCGCACTGGCCGAACTGGCCGCCGAGGACCCGTCCGACTGGCGCATCGCCTGGATCGACGGCCTGCGGCGGCTGGCGATCGGCGAGGTCGGCACGGCGGGCACCGCCGGGGCCGCCACCGCGGGCGCCGCGTTCAGCGCGGTCTACGACGAACTTCCCGGTGAGCTGGCGCCGAAGCTCGCGCTGGCCTTCGCGGCCGAGGCGGCCGGGGACACCGCGGCGGCCCGCCGGTACTTCCAGCTCGTCTGGACGGTGGACCGGGCCTGCATCAGCGCGGCGTTCGGCCTGGCGCGGGCCTGCCTGGCAGCGGGCGACCGGCCCGGCGCCATCACGGCGCTCGCGGGGGTGCCGGAGACGTCCAGCTACCACGCCGCGGCGCAGATCGCCGCGGTCCGGATCCTGGTGTCGCCCGGCGCCGCCGACGACGACCTGCGGCAGGCCGATAGTCGCCTGGTTCGGCTGCCACTGGACGAGGCGCGTCGCCAGCAGCTCACCGTGGAAATCCTGCGCGCCGCGCTCGCCTGGGCCAGCTCCGGCCAGCCGGGCGCGGCGGCGGCCGGGTCCGCGCCGCGGTCCGGAAACGGACGGCACGCCGCCGGGAGCCGCGGCGACGGCGACGGCGACGGCCTTATCCTCGGCTGCGAGCCGAACGAGCGCGCGCTGCGCTTCGGGCTGGAACGCAGCTACCGGGCCCTGGCCCGGCTGACATCGGACCGAGACCGCCGGATCGAGCTGGTCGACATGGCCAACGCCATCCGGCCGAAGACCTGGTCGTGACCGGGCGCGCCGGTGAACCCCGGTCCGCCGGGGCTCGTTAACCCAAAGGACACCTGAAGTGCGGGCAAAATGGTAAACGTCATGGTTCGTCGGTTCCGATGACGGGGAGCGACATGGCGGGTCGGAGATGACGGTCACGGTGCCGGGGGGCGGCACCGTGACCGGGGGCCCGGCGCCTGCGGGCGGGGCGGGCCGGCGCCGCGGGCTCAGGCTGCCGCGGGCCTCGACCACGCCGGGCCAGCTGCGGCTGATCCGCGCGGGCCTGGTCATCGTGTGCCTGGGCTGGGGGGCGCTGGCCGCGCTGATGGTCGGGCAGCACGCGTCGGCGGCGGCCGACGCCACCTCGACCAGCGAACCGCTCAGCCTGGACGCCCAGCAGATGTACCAGTCCCTGGCCGATGCCGACGTCACAGTCTCGACCGGGTACCTGTACGGGCGCGTTCCGCCGGCCGCCGAGCGCCAGCGTTACCAGCGCGACATCGCGGTCGCCACCGCCGACCTGAAGGCGGTGACCGCGGCCAGCTCCGGCTCCGCAGGTCTCGGCGGCAGCCTGAGCGCGCTGTCCGCGGGCCTGCCCATTTACGCCGGCTACGTCCAGGACGGCGATATCTACAGCTCGCTCGGCTACCCGGCCGGCGGCTCGTTCATCGAGGTGGCCTCGGAGGAGATGCACCTGACCTTGCTGCCCGCCGCCCGTAGCGTGTACGCCCGGGAGCACGCGCGGCTGGCCACGGCCAGCGCGCAGGCGACGGGGCTGCCGCTCGCCGTCGTCACCCTGGCGGCCGGCCTGGCCGTCGGCTTCTTTCTCTACCGCTCCCAGCGCTGGCTGTCCCGGCGCACCCACCGCATGCTGAACATCGGCCTGCTGCTGGCCTCGGTGGCGGGCGTGGCGGCGCTGGCCTGGCTGGTCGTCGCGCTGGTCGGCGGCCGGGCCGACCTGCTGCGGCCCACCGGGCACGGCTCCGGGCCGGCCGAGACGCTGGCCCAGGCCGACATCGCCGGGCTGCAGGCCCGCGGCGACGAGACCCTCAACCTGATCTCGCGCTCCGGCAACACTGGCGGCTTCCAGCAGGACTTCCGCACCGCGCAGAGCCAGCTGAGCACGCTGCTGGCCAGCGCGGGCGCGCAGAGCGCCGCCAGCGCCGACGGCCCGGTCAGGCCGGCCGGCCAGGACGCGAGCGCCTGGTTCGCGGTCAACCGGCGGGCCCAGGCGCTGGACGCGATCTACGCCTACCCGGCCGAGACGCGGCTCGTGATCGGGTCGGGCCCGGACGCGGCGGGCACGCTGTTCGGCCGTCTCGAGGGCGACCTCGGCGCCGCCATCCAGGCCGACCAGGCCGTATTCGCCGCCAGCGCGGCCGCGGGATCCGGCGCGTTCACCGGTCTTGAGGCCGGCGTCGCGGTGCTCGCGCTGGCCATGGCGGCCGGCTGCGCCTGGGGGCTCTCCCAGCGCCTCGCGGAGTACCGATGACCGGGGCGGCGCTGACCAGGGACCAGGCCGCAGCCGCGGTCAAGGCCGCGGTCGCCGAGCGCGACGCGATCCAGGCCAACCTGCTCGAGCTCGACTCGAGCTTCGGCAAGCAGCTGCTCGCCGGGGCCGAACTCACCGGGGGCACCAAGCGCCGCTGGGACGTGACAGCGGCCACGCTGGCGACCCTGTGGCAGGTCTATTCGGCTTACTCGGCCGTGGTCGACCAGGCGGCCGAGATGGCCGCCAGGCACCTCGGCCCGCGTGAGCTGGCCGCGGTCACCACGCTCCTCACCGGCCGTTCGGTCCAGCTGGCCCCCGGTCCCGCCCCGCTGGCCGGCCGCGACCTGGCGGACTCCGGACGTGAGGAACTGACCCTGGCAACCGCGGTGGCGCGGATGCGGGGCGCGTTCACCGCCGTGACCGACGTGGTCTCCGCCGCGGAGCGGGTGTGGACCGAGATGGCGGACCGTCTGGACGCGATCGGCGCCGAACTGGCCCGCGTGACACCGCAGGCCGCCGCGCTCGGCGACGAGGCGCTGACCGGCAACCTGGCCGCTGTCCAGGACAAGCTGGCCCGGCTCCGCGACACGCTGAATTCCGACCCGCTCGCCCTGTGGCCCGGTCAGCCAGGGCCGGGGGGCGGGGCGGTCGACACCTCGGGGGCGGACCGGCTGGGGGAACGGGTCGCCGCGGCGGCGGCCCGGGTCGACGAGCTCGTCCGGATCCGGGACGACGCCCGCCGGCGCATCGCCGAGGTGACCACGGCTGCGGCCGCGGCCCGCTCGGCGCGCGAGGACGCCGTGGCCGCCTGGCAGCAGGCCGCAGCGAAGATCGTCGCGGCGGCGCTGCCGCCGCCCGCCGACCTGGCCGACCTGTCCCCACGGCTGGCCGACCTGGACGCCCTGCTGGCCGGCGGCCGGCTGACCCGCCTGGCGTCCGAGCTGGACCGGCTCGACCGCGAGCTGGCCACCGCGACGGCGGGGTTCAAGGAGGCCGAACGGGCCGCGATATCCGCCCTGGCCCGGCGTGACGAGATGCGCGGGCTGCTCGGCGCCTACAAGGCCAAGGCTGCCCGCCTCGGCGGAGCCGAGGACGCCAGCCTCGCCGAGCGCTACGACCGGGCGCGTGACCTGCTTTGGACGGCGCCGTGTGACCTGGCCGCGGCCGAGGCCGCGGTGACCGGCTACCAGCAGGCCGTGCTGGGGGTGCAGCCACGGTGACCTGCACTCAGCCCGGCTGCGGCGGGACCAAGCCGGCCCCCGGTGAGGACCGCCGGATAGAACGTGCCGATACGGCCAGCGCAATCCGCCCCCGGACGCTGACATGACGGCCTCTCCCCTGGATGATGGCCTGATGCACGATGGCAACGCGGCGGTCACCTGTCCCGCCTGCGGCGCCCCGGCCGGCGCCGCGGACAGCTTCTGCGAATCGTGCGGGACCGAACTCGCCCCGCCCGTCAGCAGCACCAGCCCGCCCGGGTACACGGCGCAGTGCCCGGTGTGCTCGCTCGACGACTCGGCCCCGCCCGCTGCCATCAGCGACGAGGGCTATTGCGAGTCGTGCGGCCGCAAGGTGCCATCCGGCCGGGACCATGTTGAGCTCAACCTCGAGCTGCTGGCCGGCGTCACTGACCGCGGCCTGCGGCATCCGCGCAACGAGGACGCGATGGCCCTGGCGACCACGGAAACCCCGGCCGGCCCGGTGGCCATCGCCGTGGCCTGCGACGGGGTGTCATCCTCGCCGAACCCGGACGGCGCGTCGCTGACCGGGGCGCAGGCCGCGGTCCGGGTGCTGCTCACCTCGATCAGGCGCGGCGACGACCCGGGCAAGGCGTCCCTGGCGGCCGTGCGCCAGGCGCACGAGGCCATGGCCATCCTGGGCTCGCCGTCCCGCGCGCCGTCGGCCACCTACATTTCCGCGATCGTCGGCCCGGACGCGGTCACGGTCTGCTGGCTCGGCGACAGTCGCGCCTACTGGCTGGCCACCGAGTCCGGCTCCGAACGGCTGACCAGGGACGACTCGCTGGCAGAAGAGCTGGTCTCGCAGGGCGAGATGACCGAGGCCGAGGCCATGGCCTTGCCGCAGGCCCACGTGATCACCCGCTGGCTCGGCGCCGACGTGGCCGAGGCGCAGCCGCACATCACGCGGTTCGAGCCGCCCGGGCGCGGGGTCGTGCTGGTCTGTTCCGACGGGCTGTGGAACTACCGGCCCGAGGCGGCCGGCCTGGCCGGCCTCGCGCTCCCCACCGCGGTCCACGACCCGTCCACCGCCGCCGACGCGTTGCTGAAGTTCGCCCTCGACGCGGGTGGCATGGACAACATCACCATCGTGCTGGTCCCGTTCCCGCTCGTGCGGCCGGCGCCGTTACCGAGGAGAATCCCCATGACCGACTCCGGCTTCACCGTCGACGTCGACCAGAACCAGTACCTGCCCGAGGGCGGCCGTGACGTGAGCGCCGTGGTCACCGTGACGTCCGGTCCGGACGTCGCGGCCGCGGCCCAGGCCGCAGGTCCGGGCAGCGCCGAGATCATCATCGTCGACTGCTCGGGGTCGATGGATTACCCGCCGACCAAGATGACCCAGGCCCGGGCAGCCACCGCCGCCGCGATCGACGTGGTCCGCGACGGCGTCGGGTTCGCGGTGGTGGCGGGCACCAGCACCGCCTGGCCGGTCTTCCCGCCGGACGGGAGCATGGCGGTCGCGAACCCGGCGTCGCGGGCCGCGGCCAAGCAGGCGGTGGCCGGGCTGCGGGCCAACGGCGGCACCGCGATCGGCAAGTGGCTGAGCCTGGCCCGGCAGATCTTCGCGGGCTACCCGGCCCAGCTGCGGCACGCCATCCTGCTCACCGACGGCAAGAACCAGCACGAGACGCCCGAACAGCTCGCGGCCGAGGTCAGCGAGTGTGAGGGCATCTTCAGCTGTGACTGCCGCGGGGTGGGCACCGACTGGGAGGTCAAGGAGCTGCGTACGGTCTCAACGGCGCTGCTCGGCACCGTGGATATCGTGCCCGACCCGGCCGGGCTGGCCGCCGACTTCGCGGCCATGATGGAGAACGCGATGGGCAAGCAGGTCGCCCACGTGTCGCTGCGGGTGTGGACGCCGCAGACCGCGACGCTCAAGTTCGTCAAGCAGGTGGCGCCCGCGGTCGAGGACCTGACCAGCAGGCGCAGCCAGGCCGGCCCGCAGGCAGGCGACTACCCGACCGGGGCGTGGGGGCCGGGGGAAAGCCGGGACTACCATGTCGGCGTCGAGGTCACCCCGGCCGGCCTCGGCCAGGAGATGCTGGCCGCGCGGGTCAGCCTGGTCGCCGGGGCCGAGGTCCTCGGTCAGGGGCTGGTCCGCGCCATCTGGACCGACGACGAGGCGCTCTCCACCAAGATCAACCCGCGGGTGGCGCACTACACCGGGCAGGCCGAGCTCGCCGCCGTCATCCAGGAGGGCCTGGAGGCCCGCAAGCAAGGCGACGAGGAGACCGCGACGGCCAAACTCGGCCGGGCGGTGGCGCTGGCACATCAGTCAGGCAACGAGGACACCGCCAAGCTGCTGGCCAAGGTGGTAGACGTGGTCGATGTGGAGTCTGGCACGGTGCGGCTGAAGAAGAAGGTCGAGGACGCCGACGAGATGGCCCTCGACACCAGGTCGACCAAGACGGTCCGGGTGAAGAAGTAGCTAGCGGGCTAGGAGGCGGCTATGCCGGTATGTCCCAACGGGCACGACTCGGCCAGCGACGACTTCTGCGACATCTGCGGCATGCGGGTCGGCGGTGCGCCGGCCGCATCGGCCCCGCTGAGCCCCGTCGCCGGCTCGTCGTCCGCGGCCGGCTCGTCGTCCGCGGCGGGCTCGTCGTCCCCGATCAGCACCCCGGCCCCGTGGCCCGGCCAGGCCGCCGCCGAACCCTGCCCCAGCTGCGGCACCCCCAGGACCGGCCAGTTCTGCGAGTCCTGCGGGTTCAACTTCAACGGTCCCCGCTTCACCGCCGCCAGCCCCGCGGCGCCCGCTTCTGCCCCCGCCAGCCCCGCGGCGCCCGCTTCTGCCCCCGCCAGCCCCGCGGCGCCCGCTTCTGCCCTGGCCTCGCCGTCGATGTCCTCGTTCCCGTACCCGCAGGCCACCTGGACCGCGGTGGTGGGCGCCGACCGTGCCTACTACGACCGCGTGCAGGCGATCACCGGTCCCGAGGGCGCGGCCGTGGCGTTCCCGTCCTACTGCGCCGAACGCCGCTTCCAGCTCGTCGGCAACCAGATGCGGATCGGCCGCCGCAGCGTGTCTCGCGGCCTGTCGCCGGAGATCGACCTGACCGGACCGCCCGCCGACCCGGGCATCAGCCGGCTGCACGCGGTCCTGATCGCGACGCCGGACGGCAGCTGGGCGGTGCTCGACCCGGGTTCGGCCAACGGCACGCTCGTCAACGGCGCGGAGATCGCCATCGGGGACCAGGTGGCCCTGCACGATGGCGATCACATCAACCTCGGCGCGTGGACGGCGATCACCGTGCATCGCGGATTAGCAAAATCTCCACCGGGAGTAGGCCATCGGCGTGCAACGACGAACGATCCCAGGCACTAACGTATGCACATGATCACCAATCCGCAGTCGCGAGACCATGCCGAGGTCGATCTTGGTCCCGCGGCCGGCGTCAGCGACCGAGGTCTGCGACACCAGCGCAACGAGGATGCGATGGCCCTGGCCGCCGAGGAGGCGCCGGACGGCCCGGCGGTGGTCGCCGTGGTCTGCGACGGCGTCTCGTCCTCGGCTCGCCCCGACGAGGCATCGCAGGTGGCGGCGCAGGCGGCGTTGCCCGTGCTGGTGACCGCGGTGCACCAGGGCGGCGATCTCGCCGGGGCGTCGCTGGCCGCGGTGGCGGCGGCCCGCCGGTCGGTGGCGGACCTGCAGGGGGACGGAGGCGACACGTCGGCGACCACGTTCGTGTCCGCGGTGGCCAGCGGCTACGAGGTGACCCTGTGCTGGCTGGGCGACAGCCGGGCCTACTGGCTGGGCCAGGCGGTGCAGGACTCCCAGCTGCTCACCCGGGATGACTCGGTGGCCAGCGGGATGGTCGCGGCCGGCCTGGCGGACGAGGCCGCGGCGATGGCCTCACCGCACGCGCACGTGCTGACCCGCTGGCTGGGCGGCGACGCCGCCGACCTGGCCAACGACCCCGATCGCGCCGCGCACGTCGTGCGGTACACGCCGCTGGGGGCCGGCGCCCTGCTCATCTGCTCCGACGGCCTGTGGAACTACCTGCCCGAGGCCGCGGACCTGGCCGGGCTGGCGCTGCCCAAGGCGCTGACCGACCCGCTCGGCGCCGCCGCCGACATGGTGAAGTTCGCGATCGACGCCGGCGGCGCCGACAACATCACGGTCGTCTTGATCCCCTACCTCCCCGCAGAGACCGCCTGACCGTACATTTCTTAGCCACCGGATCTGTATTCCGGGTGCCCCGGGTGGGAGTCGAACCCACACTTAACGGTTTTTGAGGCCGCCCTCTCTGCCGGTTGGAGTACCGGGGCCCAACTCGCCGCAAGGGGAGCGGCACGAGGACAATCTACCTGATCACGGTACGCTCGTGGGCATGAGCCAGAACCCGCTGCGTGTGGTGATCGCCGAGGACGAGGCCCTGATCCGGCTCGACCTCAAGGAGATGCTGGAAGAAGAGGGCTATTCGGTCGTCGCCGAGGCGGGCGACGGCGAGTCGGCCGTCGAGCACGTCACGGCGCTGCGGCCGGATCTGGCCATCCTCGACATCAAGATGCCGGTCCTCGACGGGATCTCCGCCGCCGAGCGGATCGCGGCCGAGCGGATCGCGCCGGTCGTCATGCTGACCGCCTTCTCCCAGCGCGAGCTGGTGGAGCGGGCCCGCGACGCGGGCGCCATGGCCTACCTGGTCAAGCCGTTCACCAAGGCCGACCTGGTGCCGGCCATCGAGATGGCGGTCAGCCGGTTCGCCGAGATCCGCGCGCTCGACGCCGAGATCGGCACGCTACGCGAGCGGCTCGAGGTCCGCAAGCTGCTCGACCGGGCCAAGGGCCTGCTCCAGACCGAGCACGGGCTGACCGAGCCGGAGGCCTTCCGCTGGATCCAGAAAACCTCGATGGACCGGCGCCTCACCATGCGCAAGGTGGCCGAGGCGGTCATCGAGGGCAGCATGGACGTCCCCGCCGAGACGCCCCAGCCGTAGCCGTGAGCGCCGCCCGCGACGGGTAGCGCGAAGAAAGCGCAGCAAAGCAAAGAAAGCGCAGGAATGCACAACAACGCGCAGCAACCCGGCCGGACAAGCGGAACCCGGGGAGCCGTTGGTGCCGTGCCAGCCTTCCCCGGCCGACACGTTGTCTACTTGGACCCCCCGGGCCCGCCGCACCACGTTAGCGACCCCCCGCCTCGTGGCGCAAAAGCAGCGCAAATGCGTACCACGGGCCGCTGCGCTGAGTTCAGCCCCCGATTACTCCCCGTTCGCGCAGGAGGTCAGTGCCGTCGGCCTCACGCCCGGGTACCTGGTCCCTGATCAGGCAGGTAAGCCGCGATGTACACACCCGGTGACCGACCGCGTCGGTGATAACGATTTCATACGTGGCCACCGTCCGGCCGCCGTGCACCAGGGTGGCGACCGCGGCAACCTCGCCGTCCCGCGCGCCGCGATGGTGCGTCGCGCTGATCTCGATGCCGACCACCACCCGGCCCAGCCCGGCGTGCAGCGCCGCGGCCAGCGACCCGATGGTCTCCGCGAGCACGCAGGAGGCACCGCCGTGCAGCAGGCCGTAGGGCTGGACGTTCCCGGCCACCGGCATCGTCGCCACGACCTCGGTCCCGGAGGCCGACCGGATCTTGATGCCCATGGTGTGCGCCAGGGTGCCCTCGGCGGTGGTCACCGCCATGATCCTGTCCAGCATCTCCTGGTCCATCCGTACCTCCCGCTTACTTGGTCCACGTCAAGGGTGCCATGACCACGTCGTCCGTCCTGAAAAGTGGCACCCGAATCTACGCATCCGCACGCATATCCACCTGACCGGTCGAAAATTGCGTCACATTTTGGTTATGTAGGGGTGACTTATGGCTTGTTAGCGCTCACAATTTTGGGTGGAACCTGTTCAGAAGTTGGTTGGTACCTGTTCAGAAGGGAGCTCAGCATGCGCGAGATCGGAAGACAGCGACGTCTCCGCGGGCGGGCCGCCGTCGTCGGGCTGGCCGCCCTGGTGGCGATAGCCGTCGGCGGGTCCCTGGCGGCCACCCAGGCCCAGGCGGCGGGCACCAAGCCCGCCGTGGCCCGGGGAGGATCCAGTGGCCTGTCTCTCAGCAGGCAGTTCTTCGGCACCGCGTTCGATTCGTACGCCGGCAAGAACCTGCCCGTATACCGGTACACGCTCCGCAACGCCCGGGGCATGAGCGTGCAGATCCTGACCTACGGCGGGATCGTCCAGGACATCTGGGTGCCGGGGCGGTACGGCCAGGAGGCCGACGTGGTGCTCGGCTTCAAGACCCTGCAGGATTACGTCAACTACGCCAGCCCGCCGGTGACCGCCAACGGCGGCCCCTACTTCGGCGAGATCATCGGGCGGTACGGCAACCGGATCGCCAAGGGCACGTTCCAGCTCAAGCAGCCGGACGGGCAGGTGCACACCTACACCCTGCCCGTCAACAACGGGGTGAACAGCCTGCACGGCGGCCTGATCGGCTTCGGCAACCACGTCTGGGCCGACCAGCCGGTCAGAACTCCCGCCACCGTCGGCGTCCAGCTCACCCTGGTGAGCCCGAACGGTGACCAGAGCTACCCGGCCGGATCCCCTGGCTGCCCGAACGGCTGCACCGGCTACCCGGCCAAGATCACGGTCGTGGTGACCTACACCCTGAACAACGCCAACCAGCTCGTCATCCACTACAAGACGCACAACGACTCAGGCAACCTCAACACGGTCATCAACCTGACCAACCACAGCTACTTCAACCTGGCCGGCGAGAGCGCGTTCCCCGGCTCGGCCTACGGCCAGCTGATCACGATCAACGCCGGCAGGTACACGCCGACGGACACCACCCAGATCCCGCTCGGCACCGAGCCGACCGTGTCCGGCACGCCGTTCGACTTCACCCGCCCGTTCGCCATGGGGGCCCGGATCCAGGACGTCAGCCCCGACTTCAACTCGCCCGGGTACAACCAGCTGCTCATCGCCCAGGGCTACGACCACAACTGGGTGCTGAACCAAGGCCCCTACGGCCCGCTGGGGCTGAACCTCGCGGCCCGCGCCGATGACCCGGGCAGCGGCCGTCAGCTGACCGTCTGGACCGACCAGCCGGGTGTCCAGTTCTACACCAGCAACTTCCTCAACGGGACGCTCACTGGCATCAGCGGCCACACGTACCGCCAGGGTGCCGCCTATACCTTCGAGACCCAGCACTTCCCGAACTCGCCGAACCAGCCCGACTTCCCGTCCACCGAGCTGTTCGCGGGCCGGACCGCCCAGTCCACGACCATCTTCGCGTTCTCCTCGTAGTACCCGCGTGACCCCGGGTCCCCGTCTGCCACCTGCCGCACGGAGGTGGCGGACGGGGACCCGGCAGCCCGTTCGGACCATAGGATCGGAACGTGGCGACACACGTGACGAGCCGGGACCGGTTGCTGCTGCTCGACGGCCATTCCCTGGCCTACCGGGCCTTCTTCGCGCTGCCGATCGAGAACTTCTCCACCACCACGGGTCAGCCGACCAACGCGGTCTACGGGTTCACCGCGATGCTGATCAACGTGCTGCGCGACGAGAAGCCGACGCACGTCGCGGTGGCGTTCGACCGGGGCGAGCCGACGTTCCGGCACGAGCAGTGGGTCGAGTACAAGGCGAACCGCCGCGAGACGCCCGACGACTTCCGCAGCCAGCTCAGCCTGATCTTCGAGGTGCTCGACGCGCTCGGCATCCGGCGGCTGTCCGCGCCCGGTTACGAGGCCGACGACCTCATCGCCACGCTGGCCACCCAGGCCGCGGCCGACGACATGGACGTCCTCATCGTCAGCGGCGACCGGGACGTGCTCCAGCTGGTCTCGGACCGGGTGACGGTGCTGATGACCAGGCGCGGCATCACCGAGATGACCCGCTTCACCCCGGAGACGGTGCTCGAGAAGTACGGCCTGTCCCCGGCGCAGTACCCCGACTTCGCCGCCCTGCGCGGCGACCCGAGCGACAACCTGCCCGGCATCCCGGGGGTGGGGGAGAAGACCGCGACCAAGTGGATCGCGGAGTTCGGCTCGCTGCAGGCCCTGGTCGACCGGGTGGACGAGGTCAAGGGCAAGGCCGGCGACGCGCTGCGCGAGCACCTCGGCAACGTGCTGCGCAACCGCCAGCTCACCGCGCTGCTCACCGACATGCCGGCCGAGACCGTCGGCGCGGTGCCCGGCGACCTGCTGCCGGTGGCCTGGGACCGGGAGAAGATCCACCAGCTCTTCGACACGCTGCAGTTCAAGGTGCTCAGGGAGCGCCTGTACCAGACGCTGCCGCACGGCCTGATCGGCGCGACCGGATCCGACCCCGCCGACCCGCTGGCCGGCCCGGCCACAGGCCGGAAGGGGAAGGCGGCCATCGAGGTGGTGACCGAGCTGCCCGGACCGGATCAGGTCGGTGCCTGGCTGGCCGCCCATTCTCCGGCCGAACGAACTGGGCTCGCGCTCCGCGGAACCTGGGGGCGCGGCACGGGTAACGTGACCGGCCTGGCGATCGCCGCCCCGGACGGTCACGGCGCCTACCTGGACCCCGTCGAGCTGACCGCCGCGGACGACCGGGCGCTGGCCGCCTGGCTGGCCGACGCCGGGCATCCCAAGGTACTGCACGACGCCAAGGGCCCGATGCACGCGCTGGCCGCCCGCGGCCTGCCGCTGGCCGGCCTGTCCTGCGACACGGCGCTGGCCGCCTACCTGGCGCTGCCCGGCCAGCGCACCTTCGACCTGGCCGACCTGGTGCTCCGCTACCTGGGCAAGGAGCTGCGCGAGGAGCCCGAAGGCGGCCAGCTCACGCTGGACGGCTCCGGCGAGCGCGACGCGGCGGACGCGCTGGTGCGGCGCGCCAGGGCCACGCTGGAGCTCGCCGCGGCGCTCGAGGAGGACCTGGACCGGCGCGAGTCCGTCGCGCTGCTGCGCGAGCTCGAGCTGCCGCTGGTCGACGTGCTGGCCAAGATGGAGCGCACCGGGATCGCCGCCGACGTCGAGCACTTCGCGGCCATGTCCGCGATGCTGCACGGCGAGGCGAAGGCGGCCGAGCACGCCGCGTACGCGGTCGCCGGGCACGAGTTCAACCTCGGCTCGCCCAAGCAGCTGCAGGAACTGCTGTTCAACGAGCTCGGGCTGCCCAAGACCAAGCGGATCAAGACCGGCTACACGACCGACTCCGAGGCCCTCACCAGCCTGCTCGCGCAGACTGGGCATCCGGTGCTTGAGCACCTGCTGCGGCACCGCGACGTGGCCAAGCTGATGTCGATCGTGGACTCGCTGATCCCGATGGCCGGCGAGGACGGCCGGATCCACACCACCTTCAACCAGACGGTCGCCGCCACCGGCCGGCTGTCCTCCACCGACCCGAACCTGCAGAACATCCCCATCCGCAGCGACCTGGGCCGCCAGATCCGGCTGGGCTTCGTGGTCGGCGCGGGGTACGAGTGCCTGCTGTCGGCGGATTACAGCCAGATCGAGCTGCGGATCATGGCGCACCTGTCCGGCGACGAGGCGCTGATCGCGGCGTTCGAGTCGGGCCACGACTTCCACGCGGCCACCGCCTCCCGGGTGTTCGGGCTGCCGCCCGAGGAGGTGGGCCCCGAGCTGCGGGCCAAGATCAAGGCGATGAACTACGGCCTGGCCTACGGCCTGTCCGCCTTCGGGCTCTCCCAGCAGCTGAGGATTTCCACCGAGGAGGCGCGGGCGCTGATGGAGGAGTACTTCAAGGAGTTCGGCGGCGTCCGGGACTACCTGCACGAGGTGGTCTCGCGGGCCCGGATGGACGGCTACACCGCGACCATGATGGGCCGCCGCCGGTACCTGCCCGACCTGACCTCGGACAACCGCCAGCGCCGCGAGATGGCCGAACGGATGGCGCTGAACGCCCCGATCCAGGGCTCGGCCGCGGACGTGATCAAGGTGGCGATGCTCGCCGTGGACAGCGCGCTGGCCGCCGCCGGCCTGCGCTCCCGGATGCTGCTGCAGGTCCACGACGAGCTCATCATCGAGGTGGCGCCCGGCGAGTTCGACGCCGCCCGGGACCTGGTGTGCGCCGCGATGGCGGGCGCCGCCGCGCTGCGGGTGCCGCTCGACGTATCGGTCGGCACCGGCAGAAGCTGGGCCGAAGCGGCCCACTGAGACGCCGCCACGCCCCGGGCCGATACCCGATTGGTACCGGTCTCAATTGACCCTAGAGGGTTACTCTCATATTCTGAACGCTGCGCCGTGTCCTCGTGCGTCCCGCCGTGGTCACGCGACAATACGTCACGTGACCGGGCAGGAGGCCCGCCGGGCGTGCCGTCGCCGGCCCCCGTGCTGGTTCCGGCAAGTCCTGTGAATCCTGGTCACCTGCACGGTTACCGGCGTGTCCACAACTTCCCTGTCCGCATCCGGAGCCAGCCCACACATGACGAGCAGCACGCAAGCCAACTCGACCCCCAAGGTGGCGGTCAACGACATCGGGTCCGAGGAGGCATTCCTCGCCGCGATCGACGAGACCATCAAGTATTTCAACGACGGTGACATCGTCGAGGGAACAGTCGTTAAGGTCGACCGAGACGAGGTCTTGCTCGATATCGGCTATAAGACAGAAGGCGTGATCCCGTCGCGCGAACTGTCCATCAAGCACGACGTCGACCCGCACGAGGTCGTCCATGCCGGCGAGCACATCGAGGCCCTTGTCCTGCAGAAGGAGGACAAGGAGGGCCGCCTGATCCTGTCCAAGAAGCGGGCGCAGTACGAGCGCGCCTGGGGCACGATCGAGAAGATCAAGGAAGAGGACGGCGTGGTCACCGGCACGGTGATCGAGGTCGTCAAGGGCGGCCTGATCCTGGATATCGGGCTGCGCGGCTTCCTGCCGGCCTCGCTGGTGGAGATGCGCCGGGTCCGCGACCTGCAGCCGTACGTGGGCAAGGAGATCGAGGCCAAGATCATCGAGCTGGACAAGAACCGCAACAACGTGGTGCTGTCCCGGCGTGCCTGGCTCGAGCAGACCCAGTCCGAGGTGCGGCACACGTTCCTCAACACCCTGTCCAAGGGCCAGATCCGCAAGGGCGTGGTGTCCTCGATCGTCAACTTCGGCGCGTTCGTCGACCTGGGCGGCGTGGACGGCCTGGTGCACGTCTCCGAGCTGTCCTGGAAGCACATCGACCACCCGGGCGAGGTCGTCGAGGTCGGCCAGGAGGTCACCGTCGAGGTGCTGGACGTGGACATGGACCGCGAGCGGGTCTCGCTGTCGCTGAAGTCCACCCAGGAAGACCCGTGGCAGCAGTTCGCGCGGACCCACCAGATCGGGCAGGTCGTGCCGGGCCGGGTCACCAAGCTGGTCCCGTTCGGCGCGTTCGTCCGCGTCGAGGAGGGCATCGAGGGCCTGGTGCACATCTCCGAGCTGGCCGACCGGCACGTGGAGATCCCCGAGCAGGTCGTCCAGGTGGGTGACGAGATCTTCGTCAAGATCATCGACATCGACCTGGACCGGCGCCGGATCAGCCTGTCCCTCAAGCAGGCCAACGAGGGCACCATCGGCGAGGCGGTCGGCGACGACTTCGACCCGACCCTGTACGGCATGCCGGCCTCCTACGACGAGCAGGGCAACTACGAGTACCCGGAGGGCTTCGACCCCGAGACCGGCGAGTGGCTGCCCGGCTACGAGAAGCAGCGCGAGGAGTGGGAGCACCAGTACGCCGAGGCGCGGGCCAGGTTCGAGGCGCACCGGCGGCAGGTGGAGGAATCCCGCCGGGCGGCGGACGAGGAGGAAGCGACCGCGGCGGAGGCCGGCGACTCGGGAGCGGCCAACGGCGCCCCGCGCGGGCGCGGCGCCCGCGCGGGCGGGTCCCGTCCGGGCGGCGGCGCCGGCGGCGGCTCGGTCACCTCGAGTTCGACCCCCGGATCCCCGGCCACCGGGACGCTGGCCTCCGATGAGGCCCTGGCGGCCCTGCGCGAGAAGCTCTCCGGCGGCCAGAGCTAGCCGGCCCGACTCGGGAGCAAAGGCGGCGTCCGCATCGCGGGCGCCGCCTTTCGCGTTCGGTGACCGGCGTGCCAGCATACTGCCGTGTGCCGGAAAGGGTTCTTAGTCCGCCCAGACTGAAAGGCTCTGCCGCGAATTTTGTGATCCCGGTAACGCAGGGTGCAAGATAACGCGCTTGCGCAGCAGGCCGAAGCCGGCACGGCCGTACATCTGGCGTTTGATCATCTTGATCTTGTTCACGGTGCCCTC
>Ga0335076_10000194_pt1 | contig 51751 bp, 46 predicted proteins | sample Lox_Sample_25_FD_206717 | JGI IMG/M metagenome (GOLD analysis project Ga0335076, IMG submission 206717) | Soil microbial communities from Loxahatchee National Wildlife Refuge, Florida, United States - Lox_Sample_2.5 | ecosystem: Environmental > Terrestrial > Soil > Wetlands | place: USA... | reverse complement strand
GAATCCCCTGGCTGTGGCTCCTGACTGGGCGGCTGACGTGCGGTATTAATGGAGATCGTGCCCCATGGCAGGGGCAGGATCAAAACCCCGGCAGGCGACGTGCTTGATCGAACCATAGACAGTGCGAGCGCAGAGGCGGAGGCCTCCCGCGAAGCCGTTGCGAAAGCGACGGCGGCGCAGATCGCCGACCGCGCCGACGGCCGGACGGATGGCGCCGCCGAGCCGCATGGCCTCGATGACGCGGCGCAGCCTCGCGGCATGGCGCGGCTGCACGATTGGATTGCGCGCGCCGTGCAGTTTCTGGTCGCGCAGAGTTCATCGAGCCTGACGCGCCGCATCGTCGTTCTCAACGTCACCGGCCTTGTCGTTCTGTCTATCGGCATCATTTTTCTCTCGCAGTTTCGCGCCGGCTTGATCGACGCGCGCATCCAGAGCCTGCAGGTACAGGGCGAGATTATCGCCGGCGCCATCGCGTCTTCGGCGACCGTCGAGACCGACCAGTCGATCACGCTCGACCCCGACAAGCTGCTCAATCTGCATCCGGGCGAAAGCTACGGCCCCAACGAAGACGCGCTCTACGGCATCGATTTCCCGATCAATCCCGAGCGTGTCGCGCCGATCTTGCGCCGCTTGGTGTCGCCGACCAAGACCCGCGCGCGCATCTACGATCGCGACGGCGTCTTGCTGGTCGACAGCCGCAATCTGTTCGGCCGCGGCGACGTGCTGCGCTTCGACCTGCCGCCGCCGACCGAGGAAAAGCCGGGCTTCTTCAAGCGCGCCTTCATCGCGGTGCGGATGTGGCTCGGCCGCGGCGATCTGCCGGTCTATCACGAGCTCGGTCCCGACGACGGCAAGGGCTATCCGGAAGTGGCGCAGGCCTTGAACGGCCAGGACGCCAGCATGGTGCGCGTCAATGATCGCGGCGACGTCATCGTCTCGGTCGCGGTGCCGGTGCAACGCTTCCGCGCCGTACGCGGCGCGCTGATGCTGTCGACGCAGGGCGCCGACATCGACGACATGGTCGAGGCCGAGCGGCTCGCCATCATCAAGGTCTTCCTGGTCGCCGCCGGGGTGATGATCGTGTTGTCGATCCTGCTCGCCGGCACCATTGCCGAGCCGGTGCGCCGGCTCGCCGATGCCGCCGAAAGCGTGCGGCGGCGCATCCGCTCGCGCGTCGAAATTCCCGATTTCACCCGCCGCCGCGACGAGATCGGCCACCTGTCCGGCACGCTGCGCGACATGACAAATGCGCTCTACAGCCGCATCGAGGCGATCGAAAGCTTCGCCGCCGACGTTTCGCACGAGCTGAAAAATCCGCTGACCTCGCTGCGCTCGGCGGTCGAGACGTTCCCGGTGGCCAAGACCGAAGAAAGCCGCGGCCGGCTGCTCAGTGTCATCAAACACGACGTGCAGCGGCTCGACCGCCTGATCACCGATATCGCCGATGCAAGCCGGCTCGATGCCGAATTGCAGCGCCAGGAGGCGGCGCCGGTCGATTTCGCCAGGCTGTTGAACACCATTGTCAGCGTCGCCGGCGAGGTCAAACGCGACGACGGCATCAGGGTCACCTTGCGCTTCGAGGGCGGTAGCCGGCATGCGTTCAAGGTGCCGGGGCACGATTCCCGGCTCGGTCAGGTGATCGACAATCTGATTGAGAATGCGCGGTCGTTCTCGCCGCCGGGCGGCACGGTGCGCGTGGTCTGCAGGCGGCTGCGCAATCAGGTCGAGATCGTCATCGATGACGACGGGCCGGGCGTGCCGTCGCACGCCCTCGATAAGATCTTCGAGCGCTTCTACACCGACCGCCCGCACCAAGGCTTCGGCCAGAATTCCGGCCTCGGTTTGTCGATCTCCAAACAGATCGTCGAAGCCCATGGCGGCTCGATCTGGGTCGAGAACCGTCTCGGTACGCCGGGCCATAGCGGCCAACACGACGGCGAACTCAACGTGCTCGGCGCGCGCTTCATCGTCCGCCTGCCGGCGATGTGATCCGGCCTGCGACCAGATGGCAGGCACAATTCACGCTTCCGCCGTTCTGGTCGGCGCCCGCGCGGCGCTCATCCGCGGACCCTCGGGTGCCGGCAAATCACGGCTGGCGCTTGAACTGATCGAGGCCGGCGGCGCCGGCCGCTTGCCTTTCGCGCGTCTGGTCGGCGACGACCGGATCGAACTGGCCAATGCCGAGGGGCGGCTTCTGGTCCGGCCGGCGCCGGCGCTCGCCGGGCTGATCGAGGTTCGCGGCGCCGGCATTTTCCGGCTCGACCATGAGCCTTGTGCGGTGGTCGGGCTGGTCGTGGATCTTGCTGCCGCGGATGCCGAAAGGCTGCCGGAAACCGGGCAAATCATGCTGGAAGCCGTCAAATTACCGCGATTGGCGGTGCCCTCGGGCGCTGCGGCCTTGCCCGGCGTGCTTGCCCTCCTCACCTTTGCAGCGGCGATTGATCCAAAGTCCCCGTGACCTTCGATCGGCCGGGCTCACGTTGGAGCCCGCCGCACCGGCGTTGGCGATTGGTTAACCATAATCGTCCACCCTTCGGCATGATCCGGAAAAGCATGCCCTTGGACTTGGCCCGAGAGCCCCCGATCCGACCGAGCTGGCGTTGAAATCGCGTGTTTTCTGATTTTTGTGACATTGAAGCCGGTGCCCGTCGCCGGGTTGATGGCCGGGTCGAAGGACGGCTCCGAACCGCAAAACGACCGTCTTTACCGCGATGCAACAACCCTCAGATTTGGCTCAAAATGCCCCTTGCGCACGGACTTTGGATGGTCATGATGGGCATCCTTTCGTGCGGCGCAAAGGGGGAGCGCCCGCGGGGAGTTCCATGATCGGTCTTGTGCTTGTTACCCACGGTCGGCTTGCTGTTGAGTTCCGGGCCGCCCTAGAGCACGTGGTCGGACCGCAAGGCCAGATCGAATCCGTCACCATCGGGCCTGACGACGACGTCGAGGAACGCCGCAAGGACATTATCGAGGCGGTGCGCCGCGTCGATTCCGGCGACGGTGTCGCCATCCTCACCGACATGTTCGGCGGCACGCCGTCGAACCTCGCCATTTCGGTCATGAGCCGGCCCAAGGTCGAAGTGCTTGCCGGTATCAATCTTCCGATGTTGGTCAAGCTCGCCAAAGTCCGCGACGAATGTCCGTTGGCCGAGGCGGTCGCTGCGGCGCAGGAGGCGGGACGCAAATACGTCACCATCGCCAGCCGCGTTCTCACCGGCAAATGAATGAACCGGCCCATAGCGGTCAGAGCGCGCCGGGCCGGCCGCCGGCGCCCGAAGGCGCGGTCGCGAGGGTCTTCGTCATTTGCAACAAGAAAGGCCTGCATGCGCGCGCCTCGGCAAAATTCGTACAGACCGTCGAAAGATTCGACGCTGACGTGCGGGTGAAAAGGTGCGGCGACAACAATGAAACCGTCGGCGGCACGTCGATCATGGGCTTGATGATGCTTGCGGCGGCGCCCGGCACCTCGATTGCCGTCGAGGCGACCGGCCCTCAGGCCGCCGAGGTTGTCGATGCGCTGGCAAGCTTGATCGCGTCCAGGTTCGGCGAGGCGGATTGATCCGCTCGAGGACGGCGCGAAAGCCCAGCGTGGCGCGTTTGAAACCGTTGCCGAAGACGGCCACGAAGCGCTCGTGCCCGGATATTTCGAATAAAGATCATTGGAGGAGAACCAAGAGATGGCCGAACCGATAAGCTCAAAGGGCAGCGCATCGCCGGCGGCTTCGGCCGCTTCGGCCGCAGCACCGCAGCAGGCCGCGATCCGTTATGTCGACAATGCCGACATGGCGGAAACCTTTGCCGACTCCATCACCGGACTGATCTTCGACGGCCAGACTCTGCGCATCGAATTCGGCGTCACGCGTTTCGACGAAGTCAGGCCGAACGCCTCGATCTCCGGCCGCCGCTATCCTGCCTGCCGCCTCGTGCTGCCGCCCGCCGCCGCGGTCGAGCTGATCAACCGCATGCAACAGATCGCCGCCGCGCTGACCCAGGCCGGCGTGGTGCGGGCCAATCCGCCGCGCCCCGAGCCGGCCAAGGCCGACTGACGAAGGGCCGAGTTCATTTCCCCACAGCCCGCCGTGCCGCCTTCAGGTCGGCGACGAAAGCGTGGTAAGCGGCGCGCTTGTCGGCGGCGTCCTCGATGCGCAGCAGCGCCGAGGGATGCACCGTGACGAACAGCCTGGTGCCGTCGGCGAGCGTCAGCGATGTCTTGCGCGCTTTGGCAATCGTCACCGTCTTGCCGGTCAGGCTGCGCGCGGCGGTGGCGCCGAGCGCAATGACGGCCGCCGGTTTGACCAGGTCGCGCTCGCGGTCGAGCCAGATCTTGCAGCGTTCGATCTCGTATGTGTTCGGTCGCTTGTGCAGGCGCCGCTTGCCGCGCCTCTCATGTTTGAAGTGCTTGACCGCGTTGGTGACGAAGGTCTCGTCGCGGTCGATCCCGGCATCCTCGAGCGCCTGGTCCAGCATGCGCCCGGCCGGGCCGACAAACGGCGTGCCGGCGAGGTCTTCCTTGTCGCCCGGCTGCTCGCCGACCAGCATAAAATTCGCCCGCGCCGGTCCTTGACCCGGCACCACCTGGGTGGTGTCCCGGTAGAGTGGGCAACGGGTGCAGGCCGCTTCCGCTTTTGCTAGCTGTTTCAGTGACTTGATCGGTTTCTCGGGTGGCTGGTCCATGTCCAGATAACGCCTGTCCCGAAGGGCCGCCTTGGAAGGGGACATAAAGGTATCTTTATGTCTTTATTGCCGCAGCTGCCGGACCCTGCTATAGCCACGCCCGAATTCCATCAGCGCAACATCAGAGCCCGCCTGGCCAACGGTCAAAGGCAAAACGGCAAAAGGAACACTATCAGCATGAGCACGCGCACCGCCGCCAAGACCCTTTCGCCCTCCGACTATGTCGTCAAGGACATCGGCCTCGCCGAATGGGGCCGCAAGGAGATCGTGATCGCCGAGGTCGAGATGCCGGGCCTGATGGCGACGCGCGAGGAATACGGCCCCGAACAGCCGCTGCGCGGCGCCAAGATCGCGGGCTCGCTGCACATGACCATCCAGACCGCGGTGCTGATCGAGACGCTCACCGCACTCGGCGCTGACGTGCGCTGGGCCTCCTGCAACATCTATTCGACGCAGGATCATGCCGCCGCCGCGATCGCCGCCGCCGGCACGCCGGTCTTCGCGGTGAAAGGCGAGAGCCTGAAGGATTACTGGGATTACACCCATCGCATCTTCGAATGGCCGGATGGCAGCGGCCCGAACATGATCCTCGACGACGGCGGCGACGCCACGCTGCTGATGCATCTGGGCATGCAGGCCGAGAGCAATCCGAACGTGATCGCCAAGCCGACCAACGAAGAAGAAGAAGTGCTGTTCGCCGCGATCAAGAAGCGGCTTGCCGAACAGCCCGGCTGGTACACCAAGACGGCGAAGGCCATCAAAGGCGTCACCGAGGAGACTACCACCGGGGTGCATCGGCTTTATCAGATGCAGAAGGAAGGCCGGCTCCTGTTTCCCGCCATCAATGTCAATGACAGCGTCACCAAGTCGAAGTTCGACAATCTTTACGGCTGCCGCGAGTCGCTGGTCGACGGCATCCGCCGCGGCACCGACGTGATGATGGCCGGCAAAGTGGCCATGGTTGCGGGCTTCGGCGATGTCGGCAAAGGCTCGGCGGCGTCGCTGCGCCAGGCCGGTTGCCGCGTGCTGGTCTCGGAGATCGATCCGATCTGCGCGCTGCAGGCGGCGATGGAAGGTTACGAAGTCACCACCATGGAAGACGCCGCACCGCGCGCCGACATCTTCTGCACCGCGACCGGCAATGTCGACGTCATCACCATCGACCACATGCGCAAGATGAAAGACCGCGCCGTGGTCTGCAATATCGGCCACTTCGACAGCGAGATTCAGGTCGCCGCGCTGAAGAACCTGAAATGGCACAACGTCAAGCCGCAGGTCGACGAGATCGAATTCCCCGACGGCAAGCGCATCATCCTTCTGTCGGAAGGCCGCCTGGTCAATCTCGGCAACGCCATGGGCCATCCGAGCTTCGTCATGTCGTCGTCGTTCACCAACCAGACGCTGGCGCAGATCGAGTTGTGGACCAACCAGGGCAAATACAAGAAAGAGGTCTACACCCTGCCCAAGCAGCTCGACGAGAAGGTCGCGCGGCTCCATCTCGACAAGATCGGCGTCAAGCTGACCAAGCTCTCCGACAAGCAGTCGACCTATATCGGCATCCCGGTGGCCGGGCCGTACAAGGCGGATCATTACCGGTATTGATCGCGCCCCGTCACTCCGAGGTGGTCGGCGCGTAGCGCAAAAACTTGGGGCGCACTTAAAACGCGGAAATAAACGCGGAAATCGGTCGCGAATATCCTTCGCGACGCGCTTTTCGGCGCGCATCCCGGGATGACGGGGAATGTCTTGCCGCCCCACCGCGCCGGTGTTATCTGCCCGCCATGTCCGCGACCCCCATCGAAAACATCCGCAATTTTGCGATCATCGCCCATATCGACCACGGCAAATCGACGCTCGCCGACCGGCTGATCCAGCTCACCGGCGGGCTCGAGGCGCGCGAAATGGTCGATCAGGTGCTCGATTCCATGGATATCGAGCGTGAGCGCGGCATTACCATCAAGGCGCAGACGGTGCGGCTCAACTATCGCGCCAAGGACGGCAAGGACTACGTCCTCAACCTCATCGACACGCCCGGCCATGTCGACTTCGCCTATGAGGTCAACCGGTCGCTCGCCGCCTGCGAGGGCTCGCTCCTTGTGGTCGATGCCTCCCAAGGCGTCGAGGCGCAGACGCTGGCGAATGTCTATCAGGCGCTCGACAACAATCACGAGATCGTGCCGGTGCTCAACAAGGTCGATTTGCCGGCCGCCGAGCCCGACAAGATCAAGCAGCAGATCGAGGACGTGATCGGGCTCGACGCCTCCGACGCCATCCTGATCTCGGCCAAGACCGGCTTGAACATCGGCGAAGTGCTCGAAGCCATCGTCCATCGCCTGCCGCCGCCGAAGGGCGATCGGGCGGCGCCGCTGAAGGCGCTGCTCGTCGATTCCTGGTACGACGCCTATCTCGGCGTCGTGGTGCTGTTCCGCGTGGTCGACGGCGTGCTGAAAAAAGGCCAGCGCATCCGCATGATGGGCACCGGCGCCGCCTATGACGTCGACCGTGTCGGCATTTTCACGCCCAAGCGCGTCGAGCTTCCCGAACTCGGCCCGGGCGAGATAGGCTTCCTCACCGCTTCCATCAAAGAAGTCGCCGACACGCGGATCGGCGACACCATCACCGACGACAGGAAGCCCGTGGCCGAGCCGTTGCCCGGCTTCCGCCCGGCGATCCCGGTCGTGTTCTGCGGCCTGTTCCCGGTCGACGCCGCCGACTTCGAGGATCTGCGCGCCGCCATGGGCAAGCTGCGTTTGAACGACGCGAGCTTCACTTTCGAGATGGAAACCTCCGCCGCGCTCGGCTTCGGCTTCCGCTGCGGCTTTCTCGGCTTGCTGCACCTGGAAATCATCCAGGAGCGGCTCGAGCGCGAATTCAATCTCAACCTGATCGCGACCGCGCCGTCCGTCGTCTACAAGATCAAGCTGCGCAATGGCGAAGAGCTTGAGATCCACAACCCGGTCGACATGCCGGACCCGAACCATATCGAGGAAATGCGCGAGCCGTGGATCGAGGCGACGATCCTGACGCCCGACGAATATCTCGGCGCCGTGCTGAAACTCTGCCAGGACCGCCGCGGCGAGCAGAAAGAGCTCACTTACGTCGGCACCCGCGCGCTCGCCAAATATGATCTGCCGCTCAACGAAGTGGTGTTCGATTTCTACGACCGGCTGAAATCGGTGTCGCGCGGCTATGCCTCGTTCGATTATCACCTCACCGATTATCGCCCCGCCGATCTGGTCAAGCTGCAGATGCTGGTCAACGGCGAGCCGGTCGATGCGCTGGCGATGCTGGTGCACCGGACGCGCGCCGAAAGCCGCGGCCGCGCCATGGCCGAGAAGCTGAAAGAGCTCATCCCGCCGCACATGTTCCAGGTGCCGATCCAGGCCGCGATCGGCGGCAAGATCATCGCCCGCGAAACCGTGCGCGCCTTCCGCAAGGACGTCACCGCGAAATGCTATGGCGGCGACGTCTCGCGCAAGCGCAAGCTGCTCGACAAGCAGAAGGAAGGCAAAAAGCGCATGCGCCAGTTCGGCAAGGTCGATATCCCGCAGGAAGCGTTCATCGCCGCGCTGAAAGTCGACGTCTGACGACGCATCCGAGACAGACGCTGCTTACGCCCGTCATGGCCGGACTGGTTCCGGCCTTCCATAGCTTTCCCGGCCACCCAAGAAGCGCGGCGCGCCGATCCGGCATCCAGGCCCGTAACGAAATAGCCGCCGCGTAAATTTGGCTTGCGGCGTTGCGATCAACTTTCCGCGATGCGGCGTTCGACGTGTGCGAGCGCCGCATTACACGGGCATGCTGCCCGAGTCGAAAAAAGGGGAAACGCGCCCGCTCGAAAATCGAGGAACGTCAACGCGGAGAATGACCATGTTTGGTCGCGTCGGTTATGTCGCCAAAGTCGGCGGTCGGCAGTCGGATCATCAGCTGGAGCGTCAGCGATTCAGGCGCCGGCGCGTTGCCGCCATTCTCTCGACCGCTTCGCTTGTTGCCATCGCCGCCCTGCTGGCGGGGCCGAGCGGCACGGTCCAATCCTTGGCGCAGTCCACTCCGCCTGCGGCGCCAGCTGGCGCTTGCATCGGCGACAATGGCGGCATCACGCTGCCGCCGGGCTTTTGCGCCACCATCTTTGCCGACAATCTCGGCCATGTCCGCCACATGACGGTGGCGCCCAACGGTGTGCTCTATGTCAACACCTGGAGCGGTCGTTACTTTCACAACGACACACCACCCGCCGGCGGTTTTCTGATCGCGCTCAAGGACAGCCAGGGCACCGGCCATGCCGATATGATCGAACGGTTCGGCGCCGGCCGCCCGCAAGGCTCGGCCGGCGGCACCGGCATCGCCTATTACAACAACGCGATCTATGCCGAGCAGAACGACAAGATCATCCGCTATGCGCTGTCGGGCGATTCCATCGCGCCGAACAGCCTGCCGCAGACGGTCGTCGCCGGCTTGCCGCTTACCGGCGATCATCCGATGCATCCCTTCGTCATCGATGGGCAAGGGCACCTCTATGTCGATCTCGGCTCGGCGACCAATTCGTGCCAGATCGACAATCGCATGCCGAATTCGCCGGGCCACGATCCGTGCACCGAGCTCGAGACGCGCGCCGGCACCTGGCGCTACGACGCCAATAAGACCGGTCAGCAATTCTCGGCGGTCGAGCGCTTCGTCACCGGCCTGCGTAACGGCGAAGGCTTCGGCTTCGATTCAGCGGGCCGCTTGTTCGCGACGCAGCACGGCCGCGACCAGCTCGCGCAGAATTTTTCCAAGCTCTATACGCCCAAGCAGAGCGCGGAGGAGCCCGCCGAGGAGCTCGTGCTCGAGCGGAAGGGCGCCGATTACGGCTGGCCGGAATGCTATTTCGACCGCGAGCAGATGAAGCTCGTGCTGGCGCCGGAATATGGCGGCGACGGCGGTCATAAGAGCGGCGTCTGCGCCGAGAAGACCGCACCGGTCGCGGCGTTTCCCGGGCACTGGGCGCCCAACGACCTGTTGATCTATACCGGCTCGGCCTTCCCGCGCGCCTATCACGATGGCGCTTTGATCGCCTTCCATGGTTCATGGAATCGCGCGCCGGAGCCGCAGGGCGGCTATAACGTCGTGTTTCAGCCGCTCAAGGACGGCAAGGCGTCCGGCGACTTCATGGTCTTCGCCGATGGCTTTGCCGGCGCGATCAAGGAGCCGGGCCAGGCGGCGTTCCGGCCGACCGGGCTGGCGATGGCACCGGACGGCGCGCTTTTCATTTCCGACGACAAGCACGGCCGCATCTGGCGCGTCACCTATCACGGCGCAGCCGATGCGGCGCCGGCGCCCGCGTCACTGCCGCAAGTGGCTGCGACCGGTTCCGGGCCGGCGTCGCCGCCGGAAGGCATTCATCCCGATGCCGGCCGCATCACCACGGCGTCTTTGCCGGTACCGCCGGGCGCCACGAAGGAGCAGATCGATCTGGGCGACCGGATTTTCCACGGCGAGGCCGCAGGCGGCACCTGCAGCGGCTGTCATGGCTCGGACGCGCGCGGCGGCCCACAGGCGCCGTCATTGGTGAAGGGCCACTGGCTCATCGGCGACGGCAGCCTCAAATCGATCACGGAAACGATCGAGGAGGGCGTACCGAAGCCGCATAATTACGAAGTGCCGATGCCGCCGAAAGGCGGCGCCCCGCTGTCGGAGTCCGATGTCGCCGCGGTCGCCGCTTATGTCTGGGCCATCGGGCAGATGCACGGCGGCTAGCATCTTCGGCCTGGCCGCCGTGGCGGGGCAGGACTTTGATGTCTTAGTGGATCACGATCGTCGTCGCGCCCATGCCCTCGCGCTGGACCAGGCCGTAGAGGATCGCGGCATTGCCGGGATCGAGCCGCACGCAGCCGTGCGAGACGGGGGCGCCGAGATGTGAAATCTCATACGTGCCGTGAATCGCAAAGCCGCCGTAGAAAAAGATCGAATGCGGCATCGGCGAATTATAATATTTCTTCGAATACCAGCGCTGGGCCAGCATTTGCGGATGATAAGTGCCGGGCGGGGTGATGTAGCCGCGGCGTGCGGTCGAAATCCGCCAATTGTAGCGCGGCACGCCGTCCACGTTCACATACATGCGCTGGCTGCCGCGATCGATGTTGACGACGATGGAGGCTTCGGCACGGCTCGCTGCTCCAAACAGCATCACGGCAAATGCGGCCGAGGTTAGGACATGACGGATGCAAGGCACGCGATAAAGCAAACGCTGAAGACCACGCATGACACGTTCCAGTCCTGTTACGCTGCGATCAGATGACCCGACACATTCCGGACCTGCGCAATCTAGCTTAGCGCCAAATCGCGCTTATTTGTAAAGCCGCCGCCGTTTCGACAGTTAACTGCGCGCACCAAACAACACACGTTATGGCGCGAGACAGACATCAATTGGCAACGATGACCGTTTGCGATTATGACAGCCTTTGATCTCTTCAGCATCGGCCATTCCAATATCCCGCCGGATCGCTTCATTGCGCTGCAACGTGAGGCCGGGGTCACCGCCATCGCCGATGTGCGCTCGACGCCGTTTTCGCGGTTTTGCCCCTGGTTTTCGGCTAAAAATCTGGCACCGCTGCTCGCTCAAGCCGGCATCGGCTACTCCTTTTATGGTGCCGAGCTCGGCGGCCGGCCGAGCGATCCCGCGCTTTATCGCGACGGCATTGCCGATTTCGAAGCCATGGCGCGGCAGCCGGAGTTCCACGCCGGCCTCGATCGGTTGGTGGCCGAGGCAGCGCGGAACCGGCTGTGCATGATGTGCTCGGAGCGCGAGCCGCTCGAATGCCACCGCTGTCTTTTGATCGCGCGCACGCTCGCCGCGCGGGGACTCAATGTCGGCCACATTCTGCACGACGGCAGCATCGAGCCGCATGCGGCAACCGAGCGGCGCCTTGTGGCGCTGGACCGCGACGGTGAAAGCCTCTTCGTAACTGGACAGCAGGAGCGACTCGCGGCAGCCTATTTGCATCAGGCGCGCGCCGTGGCCTATCGCGGCAAAACCGGCAAGGGAAGCTCAACGGGTAAGCGAAATCCGTCCGGGACGAAAAAGAAAACCGCAGCCAGGAAGAAATGATGCACTTCTCATCTCGTCGGCTTGCTCTTCGTCCTGTTCGCGTCCTTTGTTGGCTGAGCGTGATGATCGTCACGCTTCTTGCCGTCAGCGGCAGGGCGTTGGCCCAGGCTAATGCCGATCCGACGCCGCCGGGCACGCTCAATCCGGTGCCGCTGCCGCCGCTTCCTGATCCGAATTCGCCGACGGTGCCGGCCAAGGAATTGTTCGCGCGCAAGACCGAGCCGTTGGTCGGGCCGCCGCGCTCAATCGGCAGCTATGCCGACGGTTGTCTCAAGGGCGCGGTGGCGCTGCCGATCACCGGCCCGAACTGGCAGGTGATGCGGCTGTCGCGTAATCGCAATTGGGGCAATCCGGAGCTGATCTCGTTCATCGAGCGGTTTGCCGCGCATGCCAAGGCGGAATGGAACGGCCTTCTGATTGGCGACATGTCGCAGCCGCGCGGCGGGCCGATGATCACGGGTCACGCCAGTCATCAGATCGGACTCGATGTCGACATCTGGTTTACGCCGATGCCGGATCACGTGCTGAGCCGCCAAGAGCGCGAAATGGACGGTGCCACCAATATCGTCGCGCCGGACGGGCTCGGCGTCGACACCAAAGTGTGGACGCGCAATGACATGGAGCTGATCCGCGCCGCGTCGGAAGATCCGGCGACGACGCGCATTTTCGTCAATGCCGCGATCAAGAAGCAGATGTGCAGCGAGGCCGGCTCCGATCGTGCCTGGCTCGCCAAAGTGCGGCCGTGGTGGGGCCATGCCGAGCATTTTCACGTCCGCCTTGCGTGCCCTGCCGACAGCCCGGAATGCAAACCGCAGCCGCCGCCCGAGGCCGGCGACGGCTGCGGCCATGAGCTCGATTTCTGGTTCAAGGAATCGACATTGCATCCCAAGCCGCCGGTCACGCCGGCGAAGCCGAGACCGGCGATGACGCTCGCCGGGCTGCCGCCGGCCTGCAAGCAAGTGGTCGAGGAGCCGTAGTTACATTCCGGGCGTCGCGAATATGACGTGCTGTGCGGTGACGGCGGCATAAACAAGCGCGCCGGCGCACGCCGCGATGGCAATCGCAAAGGTGAGCGCCATCGCGTCCGGCACTTTGACCAGAGGCGGCGCGCCGAGCCGCAGCAGATAGAGGCCGTACAAGCTGAACAGCACGAGGAAATGCAGACCCGGCAGCAGCAGGAAGATTCCGGCAAGCCATACCGGAGTGAAGGAATAGACCGCGAGCTTGAACGCATTGTCGAAGCCGCGCCGGCCGCCGAAAATCGGCGCCAGCACATAGATGAACAGCGCGACAATCAGCACGATCGCGCACGCCATCACGTAGCCGAAGATCGCGCTGAAAAGCCCATCGACCATCGGCGTGCGCAGCGTGGCGCCGTCGCGCGCAATCACGCCGATCAAACTGGCGCCGATGAATCCGAACAGGCTCGGAATGATCGCAAGCAGCGCCACATAGCGGGTCAGAATATAGGCTGGATCTTCGGTATCCCGTTCGATCAGCTCCCATTCGGCAAGCGGACCGCTCAGGATCGATTTGACGCGCAGCATGACATTCATGAGGTTTCGATCTTATGCGAGAGCTTTGGCGTCTTCGCGCAGCATGGCGGCGCCCTTTTCCGCGATCATCATGGTTGGCGCATTGGTATTCCCCGACGTGATGGCCGGCATCACCGACGCGTCGATCACGCGCAGCCGCTCGAGGCCGGTCACGCGCAGCCGCTCGTCGACCACCGCCATCGGGTCGCTCGCAAGCCCCATTTTTGCGGTGCCGACCGGATGAAAGATCGTGGTGCCGATATCGCCCGCCGCCTTCACCAAGGCCGCTTCGTCGTCGTCGCGCACGGCCGGGCCGGGCAGATATTCGTCGGGATGAAACGGCGCCAGCGCCGGCTGCGCCACGATGTGCCGGGTCAGCTTGATCGCGGACGCGGCAACGCGGCGGTCTTCGGCGGTGGAAAGATAATTCGGCCTGATCGCCGGCGCGTCGGATGGATTGCCGGAGCGCAGCCGCACCGTGCCGCGGCTGGTCGGCCGCAAATTGCAGGCGCTCGCGGTAAAGGCCGGGAATTTGTGCAGCGGATCGCCGAATTTATCGAGCGACAGCGGCTGCACGTGAAATTGCAGATTGGCGCGCTCCTGGTCGTTGTCGGAGCGGGTGAACAGGCCGAGCTGCGATGGCGCCATGGTCAGCGGCCCGCGCCGCAGCAGCACATATTCGGCGAGCATCCGCGCCATGCCGAGCGGCGCATGGTAGCGCTCGTTCAGCGTCGTAACGCCGTCGACCTTGAAGATCATGCGCTGCTGCAGATGATCCTGCAGATTGCCGCCGACGCCCGGCTTGTCGAGCACGACAGGAATGCCGTGCTCCTGCAAGTGCAGGGCAGGCCCCACGCCCGACAGCAAGAGAATTTGCGTCGAGCCGATCGAGCCGGCGGCGAGAATCACTTCACCGCGGCAGCGCGCCGTGCAGGTTTGCCCATTCTGGCGGTAGCGGATGCCGGCCGCGCGCCTGCCGTCGAACACGATGCTTTCAACCAGGCAGCCGGTCTCGAGCCGCAAGTTCGCGCGATGCAGCACCGGCTTCAAAAACGCGCGCGCGGTCGATACGCGCCGGCCGCGCTTCTGATTGACGTGAAAGGCGCAGCAGCCTTCATTGTCGCCGCGATTGAAATCGGGAATCGACTTGATGCCGGCTTGTTCGGCCGCCACACGGAAGGCGTCGAGCAAATCCCAGCGCACCCGCGGCGCCGAAATCGGCCATTCGCCGCCGACCGCATGTGCCGCGCTCTTGCCCATGAAATGATCTTCGTGCTTGCGGAAAAACGGCAGCACGTCGTCCCAGCCCCAGCCGGAAAGGCCGAGCTGGCGCCAATGGTCGTAATCGGCGGCCTGGCCGCGCATATAGATCATCGCATTGATCGCGGACGAGCCGCCGATCACCTTGCCGCGCGGATAATTGAGGCTGCGGCCGTTCAACCCCGTTTCCGGCTCGGTCTTGAAACACCAGTCCGAGCGCGGATTGCCGATGGCGAACAGATAGCCGACGGGGATGTGAAACCAGATCCAATTGTCGCGGCCGCCGGCTTCGAGCAGCAGCACGCGCTTGTCCGGATCGGCCGACAGCCGGTTGGCGAGCAGGCAGCCGGCCGAGCCGGCGCCCGCGATGATGTAGTCGTAATCGCCGGAAACGGTTTCGGCCGTGGTCGCCGCCGCCGTGGTCGCCGCTGCTGTGGTTGTTGCCTTGGGCAAAAGCCGCCTCCCGCTTGGTTGAGCCCTGTTGGTTACGCCCTGTCGGTTACGCCCTTGCCGCGAACATAGCAGCAGCGCCTCGCGTGAGAAGGGGTGCGGTAGCGCGGCTGCTTGTTCGCTGCCGGCCAAGGCCTTATGATCGGAATGCGACATGCGGCGGGCCGTGCGCTCGTCCAAAAAGCCCGGAACGACGGTTCTCAAGGCGGTCGAATATCGCTCATAGCGGATCACCTGATCCGGCGCGCAGGAATTTTGCGCGCGTTATCGCATTGGAGAACCGTCGTGCTGAAAGCAACAGTCGTTGCGGCCTTTGCCGCCACCATCGCTATTTTCGCCGCGCCAGCGACCGCGTCGGCGCAAGACAAGTCCATCACCGTTTTCGCCGCCGCCTCGATGAAGAACGCGCTCGACGATGTCGACGCGGCGTTCACCAAGAAGAGCGGCATCAAGGTGGTGGCGAGCTATGATGCAAGCTCGGCGCTGATGAAGCAGATCGATGCCGGCGCACCGGCGGACGTTTTCGTCTCGGCCGATCTGAAATGGATGGATTACGGCGCGCAGAAAAAAGTCATCAAGGACGATACGCGGGTCAATCTGCTCGGCAACACGCTGGTGCTGATCGCGGCGAAAGATTCCAAGATTGATCATGTCGACATCAAGCCGGGCTTCGATCTCGCCAAGCTCGCCGGCGACGGGCGGATCGCCACCGGGGACGTGAAGGCCGTGCCGGTCGGGATCTATGCGCAGGCGGCGCTGCAGAAGCTCGGTGTCTGGGACAAAGTCGAGCCGAAAATGGCGATGACGCAGAACGTACGCGCGGCGCTGACGCTGGTTGCGCGCGGCGAGGCGCCGCTCGGCATCGTCTATTCGACCGACGCCAAGGTCGAGCCCGGCGTCAAGATCGTCGCCACCTTCCCGGAAAATTCGCACGATCCGATCATCTATCCGGTTGCTGCGACCGTGACGGCAAAGCCTGAAACGACGGTCTATCTCGCGTTTTTGCGCTCGGCGGCGGCCAAGACGATCTTTGAGCACTACGGCTTTGCCGTGCTGATGAAACCGACATCGTAGCCGGTAGCGCGAGGCAGGTCTGCTTTGTTGGGTCTTTCGCCGGCTGATTGGACTGCGGTCGAGTTGACGATCCGCATTTCCATCGTTGCTACGTTGTGCGCGCTGCCGTTCGGCATCGGCCTGGGCTGGCTCCTCGCCCGGCGGGAATTTTGGGGCAAGTCCGTCCTTGACGGACTTGTCCACCTGCCGCTCGTCTTGCCGCCGGTGGTGACCGGCTATCTGCTGCTGATCTCGTTCGGCCGCCGCGCGCCGGTCGGCGCTTTTCTGTACGACCATTTCGGCATCGTGTTCGCTTTCCGCTGGACCGGCGCCGCGCTGGCCTGCGGCGTCATGGGCTTTCCGCTGATGGTGCGGCCGATCCGGCTTGCGCTCGAAGCCATCGACCGCAAGCTCGAAGACGCCGCTTCGACGCTCGGCGCCAATCGCATCTTCGTGTTCCTTACCGTGACGCTGCCGCTGGCCTTGCCGGGGATCATCGCCGGCGTTGTCCTTTGCTTCGCGCGTGCCCTTGGCGAATTCGGCGCGACGATTACATTCGTCTCCAACATTCCCGGTGAAACACAGACCATTTCGGCGGCGATCTATACGCTGACGCAAATTCCCGGCAGCGATGCCGCAGCCGCGCGGCTGGTTCTGGTTTCGCTGGTGCTCGCCTTTGCCGCCTTGTTTGCCTCGGAATGGCTGAGCCGGCGCGCCGCCATCCGCTTTCACGGAGATTGATGATGCTCGCCGTGGATGCGGAGAAGCAGCTTGGCGCGCTCAAGCTCGGCGTGAAATTCAGGGCGGCGCACGGTGCGACGGCGTTGTTCGGTGCGTCGGGTTCCGGCAAGACGTCCGTGATCAACATGATCGCCGGTCTTCTGACGCCGGATCGCGGCGCGATCTCGCTCGACGAAGCGGTATTGTTTGATGCCGGCAAGCGCATCGACGTGCCGCCGCATCGGCGCCGCATCGGCTATGTCTTTCAGGAAGGACGGCTGTTTCCGCATCTCTCGGTGCGGCAAAATCTCGACTACGGCCGCCGCATGAGCGGCGTTCCGCATGACGAAAAAGAATTCGCGCGTATTGCCTTGCTTCTCGACCTTGAACGCCTGCTCGATCGGCGGCCGGGCAAACTCTCGGGCGGCGAGCGCCAGCGTGTGGCGGTTGGCCGTGCGCTCCTGATGCAGCCCAAGCTGCTGCTGTTCGACGAGCCGCTCGCTTCGCTCGATGCCGGACACAAGCGCGAGATCCTGCCTTATCTCGTGCGGTTGCGCGACGACGCCGGAATCCCGATGGTCTATGTCAGTCATTCTCCCGCCGAGGTGCGGCGGATCGCGACCACCGTCGTGCGGCTCGAACGCGGTCAAGTTGTTGCGACCGGCGGCGTCGAGCTTCTTGAAGATGCCGAAGCGGACATTTTTGCGTGAAGCCGGGGCAGGATCCCGAAAAGCGGAGACTGGTTTTCGGAAAAATATCACGCGCCGACGAACCGCCCATCTTCGCATTTGGTGAAGCCAGCCATAACTAATCGCGGGTTGTCCTGATAAACCGCGCATGGCTATGGTTCACGATGGATAATTCCCCGGCGTTGAAAACCCGGATCGCCGTCCCCAGGCTGGCAACAGCCAGGCATGCAACGGCGGTCGGCGTGACCTGCGGCGCGGGCGCCGCTTTATGCTGGGCGGCGGGCTTTGTGGCCGCGCGCCACGGCATCGTGATCGGCATGTCACCGCTGGTCCTCGCGCTCCATCGCTACGTCTGGCCGGGACTAGCGCTCCTTCCGGTCGCCGCCATGGGCGGCTTTGGCGATCTCGGCCGCATCGGCTTATGGCGCGCCATCGCGCTCACGCTGTTCGGTGGCCTGCCGCTGGCGCTGTGGAGCTACTACGGCTACGTCTATGTGCCGCTCGGCCATGGCGCGATCATTCAGCCGTCTTGCGCCGCGCTCGGCGGTCTCGTGCTGTCGCATCTCGTGCTCCGCGAAGGGCTGCCGTTGCGGCGCATCTTCGGCGCTGGCGCGATGATCGCGGGCCTCGTCATCATCGGCATCGAAGCGCTGCACACGATCGGCCCACAGGGCTTCTTCGGCGACATGCTGTTTGTCGCGGCCGGCTGCTCCTTCGCGGTCTTCGGCGTGCTGCTGCGGCTGTGGCGGATTTCGGCAATGCCGGCGGTGGCGCTGACCAGCATTGTTTCGCTGGCCGGTCTGCCGCTGATGGCCTTCGGCTTCGATAACCTTCTCGCCGCGGGCCTGGTGCAAAATCTGATCCAGGCCGTCGTGCAAGGCGTTTTCGCCGGCGCCGGCGCGGTCTATCTCTTCACCCGCGCCGCGATCCTGCTCGGCGCCGGCCGCGCCGCCCTGTTTCCGGCCCTGGTGCCGCCGTTCACGCTGTTGATCGGTTTTGTCACGCTCGGCGACGTGCCGAGCCTGTCGCAACTTGCCGGCCTTGTCGTTGTCGTGATCGGCTTCTGGCTGACGCAGAAGAACTAGAGGGCGATTTTTCTCTCACGCCGCCTTGCGGCTGGTGAGGAAGTCGCCCATGCGATCGAGCGCCTTCAAAATATTCTCGGTCGAATTGGCGTAGGACACCCGCACATAGCCTTCGCCGAGCACGCCAAAATCAGGGCCGCCAATGAGTGCGACGCCGGCATCTTCAAGAAGCGCCGAAGCCAGCGCCTTCGCTTTCCAGCCGGTGCGCTTGATATTCGGGAAGGCATAGAACGCGCCCTTCGGCGTGGCGCACGAGGTGCCGGGAAGCTTGTTCAATCCGGCGACCACGATTTTGCGGCGCTTGTCGAATTCGGCGACCATTTTGTGCACTTCGTCCTGCGGGCCGGTGAGCGCAGCGAGGCCGGCATATTGCGCCGAGGCGTTGACGCAGGAATGCAGGTTGACCGCGAGCTTGCGCGCGAAATCGTAGAGCTTGCCCGGCCAGATCGCATAGCCGAGCCGCCATCCGGTCATCGCATAGGTCTTCGACCAGCCATTGAGCAAGATCAGGCGATCGCGGATCGAGGGATAGGACAACAGGCACACATGTTTCTCGCCGTCATAGACCATGTGGTCGTAGATCTCGTCCGACATGATCGCGACATCGGGGAAACGCTCGAGGCCGGCGATCAGCTTGTCGACTTCGGACTTCGGCGTGACGCCGCCGGTCGGATTGGCCGGCGAATTCAGAATCAACAGCCGCGTCTGCGGCGTGATCAGCTTGAGCGTCTCGTCGGCGGAGAAGGCGAAATTGTTTTCCTCGCGGATCGGTACCGGGATCGGCCGCGCGCCGGTATATTCGATCATCGAGCGATAGATCGGAAAGCCGGGATCCGGATAAAGGATGTCGACGCCGGGCTCGCCGAACATCAGGATCGACATGAACATGGTCGGCTTGCCGCCGGGCATGATCATCACCTGGTCGGGCGACACGCTGACATTGAATCGCTTGTGCAGATCGGCGGCGACCGCTTCGCGCAGCGGCGCGATGCCGACCGCGGGCGTGTAGCCGTGATGTCCGTCGCGCAGCGCCTTCACGGCGGCCTCGACGATGAAATCAGGCGTGCGGAAATCGGGCTGGCCGATGCCGAGATTGATGATGTCACGGCCTTGCGCCATGAGCTGCATGGCGCGCGCCAGCACGGCGAAAGCATTTTCCTCGCCGATACGGTCGAAGGCGGCGACGGTTTTCAGCATGGCATTTCCCCCGGCGATCCGAGCATGATCCGGAAAGTGGGATCGGGCTTCCGGAAAGATCATGCCCTCCTTAACATTTCGGCCCGCACTTCAGCCCAAGCGCCCAGCAAATGCAAACCGGCTCAAAATGTGGGAAGCCCCGGACGGATGTCCGGGGCTTCCCAGCGCAACTATTCCTGACGCGCAGAAGCGCTTAGCGGCCGAGACTGAACTGGGCGCCGGATTCCTGCGACTCGAGCGAGCCGGTGCGGCCCGCGGAAAAGTCCGGATAGTGCAGCGGGGATGCGCCTTGATAAACGTCGCTGCCGGCATAGTCCTGCAGCCGGTCATACTGCACGCGCTGATGCTGGCGCTGCGCAAAAGCAGGTGTCGCGAGCATGGCAATAGCGACAGCCGACAAGGCCAATTTCGTGTTGAGCGACTTCATGAAGAACTCCGTCTGAGGTGATCACCCTTGCGTCGCTACCTAATGGAGTTTCTGCGTTGCACAACGGCCGGCGTTTCACAAAAGTGTTATACGATTCAATGAATTAACGCGTTTTTTACAGCGGAATTTACTTCTATTTTGCAACGCAAAAATAGCTTTGAGGGCGAAGCTTCAGCGCAAGTCCGGGCCGTGAGCTGCGGCGAATTTTATCTTGAAGGAGGTGCAGATTTTTCCGCGATGACAGCGTTAAATCAGCGGAACAACCGCAGGCGGAGTATCGCTCTGCAAGAATCGCAAGACTGGCGTCGTGCGCTTTGCGGGCCAAAAAATGGAGGCGGTGATGAGCGAAAGCGGCAAGGGCAAACAAAAGGGCCAGCCGGGCCATCGCCTGCGCTCGCAATTGTGGTTCGACAATCCGGACAATCCCGGCATGACCGCGCTCTATCTCGAGCGCTATCTGAATTACGGCCTCACACGCGCCGAATTGACGTCTGGCAAGCCGATCATTGGCATTGCGCAGACCGGCTCCGACCTCTCGCCCTGCAATCGCCATCACCTTGAACTGGCGCAGCGCGTGCGCGCCGGCATTCGCGATGCCGGCGGCGTCGCCTTCGAGTTCCCGGTGCATCCGATTCAGGAGACCGGCAAGCGCCCGACCGCGGCGCTTGATCGCAATCTCGCTTATCTCGGTCTGGTCGAAATCTTGTTCGGCTATCCGATTGACGGTGTCGTCCTGACGACGGGTTGCGACAAGACCACGCCCGCTTGTCTGATGGCGGCAGCAACGGTCAACATTCCGGCCATCGTGCTGTCGGGCGGGCCGATGCTGGATTATGTGCGCGACGGCAAGCTGCTCGGCTCGGGCACCTTGATCTGGCAGGCGCGCGAGGACCAGGCGGCCGGCAAGATCACCTACAAGGAATTCATCGACATCGTCGCCGACTCCGCGCCCTCGATCGGGCATTGCAACACGATGGGCACGGCCTCCACGATGAACGCGCTCGCCGAGGCGCTTGGCATGTCATTGCCCGGCTGCGCCGCGATCCCCGCGCCCTATCGCGAGCGCGCGCAAATGGCCTATGCGACCGGGCTTCGCGCCGTCGAGATCGTCCGCGAGGACTTGAAGCCTTCGGATATTCTCACGCGTGCAGCCTTCGAGAACGCGATCATCGCCTGTTCCGCGATCGGCGGTTCGACCAATGCGCCGATCCATATCAATGCCATCGCCCGCCATATCGGCGTTCCGCTGGCGATCGAGGATTGGGAAAAGGTCGGCTATGACGTGCCGCTGCTGGTCAATATGCAGCCGGCCGGCCACTATCTCGGCGAGGACTATTATCGCGCCGGCGGCCTGCCTGCGGTGATGCATGAATTGCTCACTGCCGGAAAGCTTCGCGGCGACGCGCGCACCGTCAATGGCCGCACCATGGCCGAGAACGTGGCCCCGGCCAAGGTCCACAATCCCGAAGTGATCCGGCCTTATCGGAAGCCGATGAAGCAGCAGGCCGGCTTCAAGATTCTGCACGGCAACCTGTTCGACAATGCGGTGATGAAGACGAGCGTGATCTCGGATGATTTCCGCGCGCGCTATCTGAGCAATTCGAAGGATCCCAACGCGTTCGAGGGCCGCGCCGTGGTGTTCGACGGTCCGGAAGACTATCACAAGCGCATCGACGACGTTTCGCTCGCCATCGACGAGCACACGATCCTGTTCATGCGTGGCACGGGGCCGATCGGCTATCCGGGCTCGGCCGAGGTCGTCAACATGCAGCCGCCGGCGGCGCTGATCAAAAAAGGCATCACCGCGCTGCCTTGCATCGGCGACGGCCGTCAGTCGGGAACGTCGGGCTCGCCCTCGATTCTCAACGCCTCGCCGGAAGCAGCCGCCGGCGGTGGGCTCGCGCTGCTCAAAACCGGCGATCGGGTGCGCATCGATCTTAACAAAGGCACCGCCGATATTTTGGTCTCGGCCGAAGAATTGGCGGTGCGCGCCGCGCACTTGCAGAAAGACGGCGGCTATCATTATCCGGCGAGCCAGACGCCATGGCAGGAGATTCAGCGCGCCATGGTCGATCAGCTCGGCGACGGTATGGTGCTGCAGCCGGCGGTGAAATATCAGCGTGTGGCGCAGAAATTCGTGCCGCGCGATAATCACTAGGGCTTGATTTGGAAAAGCGAAAAACCGCTTTTCGAGCAGATCATGTCTCGTCTAATGCATCACCGTGACGAATATTGAATTGATGCCGCTGGGATTTGCCATGACCGGGAATCGTCCTTCGACCGCCGACAAGCGGCGCACATTTCATAAGCTTCACGACGCCGGTTGTTTCGTCATTCCCAATCCGTGGAATGTCGGCAGCGCGCGCTATCTGCAGGGCCTTGGCTTCAAAGCGCTGGCGACGACCAGCTCCGGTCACGCGCATGCGCAGGGCTTTGCCGACGGGGCGCAGAGCTGCGATCAGGTGCTGGCGCATTTCCGCGAATTGGCGGAGGCGACCGACGTGCCGCTCAACGCCGATTTCGAGGACGGCTTCGGCAACAATCCGCAAGGCGTGGCGGAGAAGGTGACGCGCTGCATCGCGACCGGCGTCGCCGGGCTGTCGATCGAGGATTCGCCGAATAACGGCGTCAAGCCGCTCTACGATCTCGACACCGCGGTGGCGCGGGTCAAGGCCGCCCGCGCCGCGATCGATCGGGCCGGCGGCGACGTCGTCTTTACCGCGCGCGCGGAAAATTTCGTCCGTGGCGTCAACGATATCGACGACGCGATCCGCCGCCTCAAGGCCTATGCCGCGGCCGGCGCCGATTGCCTTTATGCGCCGGGCATCAAGACGCGCGAGCAGATCGAAGCCGTGGTCAAAGCGGTGGCGCCGAAGCCGGTCAACTTCCTCAATAGCGGCGCCTTCGGTTTCACCGTGGACGACCTTGCCGCGATGGGCGTGCGCCGCATCAGTGTCGGCGGCTCGCTCGCCCGCGTCGCCATGCAGGCGTTCATCCGCGTTGCGACCGACATCGCCAAACAAGGCAAATTCGACGGCTTTGACGGCCTGATCACGAACCAGGAACTGAACACGTTCTTCAATGACGGCCGCAAGCAGAGTGCGCCATGAGCGACAAGATCGACAAGTTTGAACCGCATCCGCAGACCGGCCAGCCGATCGGGCTTCCGGTCGATCCGAGACCGGCGCCGCGACCGGGCCCGGTGGTGCTGAAGGGCCGTTATGGCCGTCTGGAAAAGCTCAAGCCCGAGCACGCCGCGGATTTGTGGAAAGCGTTCGGTGGCCACGATCACGTCTGGACCTACATTTCTACCGACGGGCCGTTTGCCAGCGAGGCCGAGTTCACGCCCTTCATCACCATGCGGGCATCGGCGGAAGACCCTTATGCCTACGCCATCATCGGCCCGGCCGATCGCCCTGTCGGCTATCTCACGTTGCTGCGGATCGTGCCGCACAATCGGGTCATCGAGGTCGGGCATGTGCTTTATTCGCCCGCACTCCAGCGCACGCCGCTCGGCACCGAAACCCAATACCTGTTGGCGCGTTACGTGTTCGAGACGCTGGGGTACCGGCGCTATGAGTGGAAATGCAATTCCTTGAACGCGCCGTCGCGACGCGCGGCTTTGCGCTACGGCTTCGTTTATGAAGGCACCTTTCGCCAGCACATCATCGCCAAGGGCCGCAACCGCGACGATGCCTGGTTCTCGATGCTCGACAGCGAATGGCCGGAACGAAAGCGTAATTTCGAGCGCTGGCTCGCGCCGGAGAATTTCGACAGCGAGGGCCGGCAGAAGGTCAGCCTCGCGGCGTTGAACAGGAGAGCAGCATGAGTGGCAGAGTGCAGAACAAAGTCGCGCTGGTCACCGCCGCCGGGCAAGGCATCGGCCGCGCCATCGCCGAAGCGCTGATTGCCGAAGGCGGCATTGTCATTGCGACCGACCTCGCCGACGACAAGCTGGCCGATCTCAAAGCCAAGAAGCGCCAGAAGCTCGACGTGCGCGCGCAAGACAATATCGATGCGCTGGCGAAATCGGTGACCGGCGAATTCGGCGCTCTCGACATCCTGGTCAATTGCGCGGGCTATGTCGCCAACGGTTCGGTGCTCGATTGCTCGGACAAGGACTGGGATTTTTCCTTCGACCTCAACGTCAAATCCATGCACCGCATGATCAAGACGTTCCTGCCGGCGATGCTGCAGAACAAATCGGGCTCCATCGTCAATATTTCTTCGGCCGTCTCGTCGATCCGCGGCGTGCCGAACCGCTATGCCTATGGCGCGACCAAAGCCGCGGTGATCGGGCTGACCAAAGCCGTAGCCGCCGACTTCATTCGGCAAGGCATCCGCTGCAACGCCGTTTGCCCCGGCACGATCGAATCGCCATCGCTGGAGGAGCGCATCGCGGCGCAATCGAAGGCGAGCGGACAATCGTCCGACGTGGTGCGGCAAGCCTTCATCGACCGCCAGCCGATGGGCCGTCTCGGCAAAGCGCAGGAAGTGGCCGCGCTCGCCCTCTTTCTCGCCAGCGACGAGGCAAGCTACATTACCGGCCAAGCCCATCTCGTCGATGGCGGAATGGCGCTGTAGCGGCGCCGGGAAGAAGCGGGGGCGGGAAACAAGATGCACGTTCTCATCACCGGCGCCGCGGGAATGATTGGGCGCAAGCTCACGGCGCGCTTGGTCGGCGGCGGCGGTCTCAACGGCCGGCCGATTGAAAAGCTCACGCTGATTGATGTCGTTGCGCCGCGCAAGCCGGATGGATTTGCCGGCAAGGCCGAGTCGGCTGCTGCCGACATCGCGGATGAGGCGGCGGCGCGTGCCGCCGTGGCGGGCCGCCCCGATGTGGTTTTCCATCTCGCCGGCGTCGTCTCCGCCGAGGCCGAGCTTGATTTCGAGAAAGGTGTGCGGGTCAACCTCGACGGCTCGCGCGCATTGTTCGAAGCGATCCGCGCGGTCGGCGACGGTTATCGTCCGCGGCTGGTCTTTTCCTCCTCCATCGCGGTATTCGGCGCGCCGTTTCCGCCCGCGATCCCCGACGACTTTCATCTGACGCCGCTGACGTCCTACGGCACGCAAAAGGCGATGGTGGAATTGTTCCTTGCCGACTACACCCGGCGCGGTTTCATCGACGGCGTCGGCATCCGGCTGCCGAGCATCGTGGTGCGGCCGGGCCGGCCGAACAAGGCGGCATCCGGATTCTTTTCTTCGATCATCCGCGAGCCGCTCGCCGGCGAGGAAGCGCTGCTGCCGGTCGAAGACTCGGTGCTGCATTGGCACGCCAGTCCGCGCGCCGCCGTCGGCTTTCTGATCCATGCCGCAGGTCTCGATGCCGCGAAATTCGGCCCGCGCATCAATCTGACCATGCCGGGTGTCTGCTGCACGGTCGGCGAGCAGATCGCCTCGCTCCGCCGCATCGCCGGCGACAGGGTCGCCGGCCGCATCCGCCGTGCGCCCGATCCGCTGGTCGCCGGCATCGTCGCCGGTTGGCCGAGCCGCTTTAACCCCGCCCGCGCCTTGGAGTTGGGTTTCCGGGCCGAAGCCTCGTTCGACGACATCATCCGCGCGCATATCGAGGACGAACTGGGCGGCAAGATCGCCGCGTGAAGGGCTGATTTTATGGGCTTTGGCCGCCGCAAGAGCCGGTTCCGTAGCAAAATCGCGGCTTTATACGGGCTTTCCCGCACCCTACTTTGCTTGCACTGGCCGCACTTATGCTTACATTGCGGATAGCGGCTTCGAATTACTCCACATTTCCCATGACCTACGTCGATGCGGCCTGCGCGCCGTTGCGTAAGACAGGCCAGATCAAGATTCACGGCGCCTCCGCCTTCGAGGGCATGCGCGAGGCCGGCCAGCTCGCCGCCAAATGCCTCGACATGCTCGTCGGCGAGATCAAGCCCGGCGTCACCACCGACCATATCGACCGGCTGGTCTTCGGGTTCGGCATGGACCACGGCGCCATGCCGGCGACCCTGATGTATCGCGGCTACCGCAAGTCGACCTGCACTTCGGTCAATCACGTGGTCTGTCACGGCATTCCGGGCGACAAGCCGCTGCGCGAAGGCGATATCGTCAATGTCGACGTGACATTGATCTTGAACAATTGGCATGGCGATTCCAGCCGCATGTATCCGGTCGGTGAGATCCCGCGCCGCGCCGAGCGGCTGATCGAGGTCACCTATGAAGGCATGATGCGCGGCATTGCCGCGATCAAGCCCGGCGCCACCACCGGCGATATCGGCCAAGCCATCCAGACCTTCGTCGAGGCCCAGCATATGAGCGTGGTGCGCGATTTCTGCGGCCACGGGCTCGGCCAGCTGTTTCACGACGAGCCGAACATCGTCCACGTCGGCCGCGCCGGCGAGGGCATCGTGCTCAAGCCCGGCATGTTCTTCACCGTCGAGCCCATGATCAATCTCGGCCGCCCGCATGTGAAAGTCTTGTCCGACGGCTGGACCGCGGTGACGCGCGACCGTTCGCTCTCGGCGCAGTTCGAACATTCGATCGGCGTGACCGAAACCGGCGTCGAGATTTTCACGTTGTCGCCGGCCGGCTTGGACAAGCCGCCGTACCGGGTGTGACGCGCGATAAGAGCTTGTCTGCGACAGCGGCCTGATTGCAAATTCCGCCAATCCGGGCATGCTTGGCTCCAATCGCGCGTTGCGGTGCGGCGGCCTTCAGTCTTGAAACAGTCAGGAAAATCAGGCGAGAGCGACCACGGTTCGGACGCCGCCGCTCCGCATTATCACGGCCATCGCGAGCGTCTGCGCGACCGCTTCCGCGACGCCGGACCCGACGCCCTGTCCGACTATGAATTGCTGGAACTGCTGCTGTTTCGCGCGCTGCCGCGGCGCGACGTCAAGCCGCTCGCCAAATCGCTGCTGCAAAAATTCGGCTCGTTCGCCGAAGTGATCTCGGCCCCGGAAACGCGGCTTGCCGAGGTCAAAGGGCTCGGCCGGGCCGGCATCACCGAGCTCAAGGTGGTGCAGGCCGCGGCGAGCCGATTCCTGCGCGGCGCCGTGACCAAGCGGCCGGCCCTGTCGTCATCGGCGAGCGTGCTCGATTATTGCCGCGGCGCGCAGGCTTTCGCCGAGCGCGAGGAATTCCGCATTCTGTTCCTCGACAAGCGCAATCATCTGATCGCCGACGAGGTGCAGCAGGCCGGCACCGTCGACCACACGCCGGTCTATCCGCGCGAAGTGGTCAAGCGCGCGCTTGAGCTTTCGGCAACCGCGATCATCCTCGTGCACAACCATCCCGGAGGCGACCCGACGCCGTCGCATGCCGATATCGAGATGACAAAACGGATCACTGACGTCGCGCGCGGCCTCGGCATCGAGGTCCACGACCACATCATCGTTGGCCGCGACGGCCATGCGAGCCTGAGGGGTCTCAAACTCATCTAGGCTGTGGCTGATCGGAGCGCGTACCGTCGCCGATTGCCCTCAATCAACGACTGATCTTGAAGTCGGCGCGGACATGAGCGCAGCGGTCGGCGAGGTTCGAGATTTACCAAGAACATCGAGCTGCGATAATGGCATCCCAAAAGACATATCACGTCCAGCCCGGCACGGCATCCACACGCATCGTTTCAAGCTCAGGAAGATCGAAACCGAAGTGCCGCACGACCAGAGCGCGCAAGGCTTTGCGGTCCGCCAAATGGGCGGCTTCGACGCCGCCATGGCGGACGATGTGGACGCCCTGATTCATGATGTTGACGCGGCCCTCCTGGGTCACGGCGCTGGCGAGGATGTTATGGGTGAAAAAGGAAGAAGGATGTGTCGAGATGTAGTAGTTCATCATTTCAAAATCGACGGGAAATTCTTCTTCCATGGTCGAAACCCAGCCCGCAATTTGCTGACCGTCCTTGGTGACATACAGGACCCAATCGTTTCCCTCTCGGGCGAGACGATGGGTCGGTGTTGCCGCGGCGATGGGAGTACCGTCAATGGGGATGGGAGAAGTGCAGGCAAAGGGGCCGAATCCGGGATCGATCACATAACCAACGCCATTGATGTTGATTGTGAGAAACATGTGCTGCCGCACGCTTTCGTGTCGCGCCTCGAACAGCAGGACTCGAGAGCAATGCCTCGCGGGAGCGAAGCCCATTCGTTCGAGCGCGGCGAACATCAGGCTTGCGTGTTCGAAGCAGTAGCCACCCCGGCGGCTCACGACGATTTTGGCTTGCAGACTCTCGGGATCAAGGCGGATCGGACGCCCCAGGAGGACGTCAAAACTTTCGAAAGGGATGCTCGCGATATGGGCCCGGAGAAGACCCGCGACAGTGTCGTAGGTCGGTGTGCGGGAGCCTTTATAGCCGATCCGCGCGAGGTATGCATCGAGGTCCAAGAGCTGAGGCATATCGAGCTGCCGCTTTGAGGGGTCGTGTCCTTGAGATTCTACGCCGGCGAGGGCTTCGCCCCGCTGCCGATGATCGCCGGCATCGGTACATCGAAGCTGCCGTCGCTCGTGCGCATGCCGGCGAGCGCCTGTTCAAAATACGTGATGATCTTCGTGATCACGTCGTGCGTTTGGGCGGCGAGCAGTGCGCGGGTACGCACGGTGCCTTCGTGCACGGCATCGAGCAATTGCCTGCCGGACCTCACTTGGCAAGCTTGCGCGAAGTGTATGGCCTCGACTTCGACGAAGCCGACGCCTGACAACGCACCGCGCATCTTCTCGATCGAACTGAATTGGAAGATGTTGGGTCCATGCGGTAGCGGAACATTCAGGTTTGCATAATCATGCACCGCCTTGTAGACGAGGCCGAGACCACTGACGGATGTTTCGTTATCCCACACACTCAAAGCCGCCCGCCCGCCCGGCCGCAGGACGCGCAACATTTCCTGCATCGCTTTCTCCGGATCCGGCACATGCATGATGCCATAACCGCAGACGACGGCGTCGAACGAATTTTCGGGAAACGGCAGTTCGGTCGCGTCGCCTTCTTTAAATTCAGCGCCGGGAACGAGTTTGCGCGCCAGCGTGACGACTCCAGGAAAGTCGAGGCCGACCGCCGTGGCGCCGCGCTTGACGGCGCCGGCGGACAGCATGCCGGGCCCGCAACAGACGTCCAGTAACCGCACTCCGGTGCGGACCTTGGCGGCATCGAGCGTAGCCTCGACGGTTTGCCGGGTCACCGCGCCGAAAGTATCATTGTAGCCCGCGATCTGGGCGCCCCAGCCCTCCCGCTCGAATGCGATGTATTCGACCGGATTGTTCGACTTCTGAATGTCCAAGACGGCCTCCTAGTGACGATAGTCCTCGTTAGGCCCGCATAATGGACACAAGCTGTACAGCGGCGATCCATTCACGCCGAACGCTTTGGTGTAGCCGCCGCCGAGATACTTATCCCCGAATTCCTCGACGTTGGCTTGCACCTTGGGCAGAAATTCTTTCGTATAGCCATCCTGATCTTTGATGTCGATTTCGGCAAGTATGTATGCCAGCGGCTTCACCTGCGCATGCAGCAGGCGGGCGGCGGCGAGTCCCAGTGCTAAGCTGCCGCTCGTCGCCGCTGCCGAAGCCTGTGGCGACCTCTAGCTAGCTGAAAAGGGGGACGGGCGGATGGAATACTTTGCGTTTAATTCACTCGAAAACGGTCAGTGATCTCGCTGAAGACAACGCGAGTGAACGTGACGCAGATTGAAAGCCGCAAACAGCTACCAAATACCGCTCCCGGTTGCCGTCCCCTGCGAACTATCCAAAGTCGATTTTCTGTAGGTTTATCCCTGTGTTAAGCGGTTTACGCCCGATATCCAGATGACCAAGCAGATCATTGCGGTGGCGAGCTCGCTGGGCATCGCGGTGCACGATCATCTCATCGTCGGCAGGGATGGCCATGTGAGCTTGAAGGGACTGAAGCTCGCTTAACGGTGGATCAGACGCATATTCTGAACGTCAGCCGCCGCCAATGTAGGCTGTGGCCGCTTGCGAGGGGTCGCTCGTAGGTTCGTTCCAGAACCGGTAAAGCGCTTCGTGTCCCGCCGGCACATTCTGATCGCGCAAATTGGCGCATTCGATGTTTCTCAGATCGTCGAACGTGGTTCGCGGCAGATGAGCGAATGCCTATCGCCGCAGCCGCACCACGTTTCCGGCGCCGGCGCCGAGCGCGAACTGCACCTTCCCGGCAATCTCGTCGTAATGAAACGGTTTGCCGACAATGAAGGCGTCGTCGACGCTGGCAAGGCCGCCGCGGTCGGCGAAGCCGGTCACGAACAGCACCGGGAGGTTCGGCTGCTCGGCATGCGCCAGGCGCGCCACCTCGGCGCCATTCATGCCCGGCATGGCGAAGTCGATAATCAGGAGATCGATGCCGGCGTGACGCTTCAGCGTGTCAAGGGCCGCGCCGCCGCTTCCGGCCTCGAGCACGATATGGCCCAGCTCATGCAGCATCGCGCGCGTCACCTCGCGGACTTCGTCATCGTCATCGACCAGGAGGATCGTGGCGTTGCGCGGCGCTCCCGCCCAAGTCGCGCGCAACGGTGCTGGACCGAATTTGGCCGTCTCCGTTTCCGCTCGCGGCAAGTAGATGTAAACGGACGTGCCCTCTCCGAGCCGCGAGTTGATGCGTACCCCGCCGCCGGACTGTTTGGCGAAGCCGAGCACTTGGCTCAGCCCCAATCCGGAGCCCTTGCCGACTTCCTTGGTCGTGAAAAACGGCTCGAAGACCTTGGCCCGAATCTCTTCGCTCATGCCGGTGCCGGTATCGCTGACGCAGACACTGACATATTCGCCGGCCGGCGGCTCCTCAGGCCGCAGCGGCGGTCCAACGAGGGCATTGTCGGTCTCGACGGTCAGGCTGCCGCCGACCTGCATGGCATCGCGGGCATTGATGGCGAGGTTGAGTACCGCGAGTTCGAGCTGGGTCGGATCGACCATGGCCGGCCACAGACTGTGTTGCAGCTGGGTTTCGATGTGCGTCGTGCCGCCCATCGTGCTTTGCAAGAGGTCGCGCATATTGACGACCGTCTCGTTGAGATCGAGCGACCGCGGCTCGAGCCGCTGTCGCCGCGAGAACGACAGCAGCTGGTCCGTAAGCTTGGCGCCGCGTTCGGCGGCCGCGCGCATATAGCCGAGCCGTTGTGTGAGCTTGCCGTCGACGCCGGCGGCGGCGGCCAAGCCTTTTTCCACGAAGCCGAGGTTGCCCAGAACCACGGTCAGCAGATTGTTGAAATCGTGGGCCACGCCCGACGTAAGCTGACCGACCGCCTCGAGGCGCTGCATTTGCCGCAGCGTCGATTCGACGTTTTCCCGTTCCTTGATTTGACCGAGGAGTTGACGGTTCACCGCCGCCAATTCGCCGGTCCGCTCCTGGACCCGGGACTCAAGCTCTTCATTGAGCCTGCGGCATTCGTATTGGCGCTGGCGGCCGCGCAACCCGGTCAGCACCACGCTCACCAGCGTGGTCGGATGGAACGGGCGTTCCAGAAAGCTGACATTGCCGAGCATGCTGACCAGCCGCGCCGCCGCCGGATTGCGCTCGAGGCCGCCGCCATGCTCGGTCAGGAGCACGAACGGGAAATCCGACCACGGCGGCTGCGACAGGACCCACGCCGCCATGGCACGGATATCGCCGCGCGTTGCCTCCTCGGTCATGACCGCGACGTCGGCGCCGTGGTCGATCTCCTGCAATAATTCCTCGATATCCAGACAGATGTCGGCGCGAAGCCTGGCGTCGCGCAGGATCTCCTTGGCGACGACCGCGTCGCGGCCGCGCGGTGCGAGGATCAGAACCCGTCCGGGATGAAGGCCTGCGGCTGTGCTCACGAACGGCTCCGCATCAGCGGGTCGCCGCCGCCGACATAGGTCGGAACGCCTCGCAATACACCCTGGAATTCCTGCAGCGCCGGCCCAACCTCGATACCGCGCGAAGTGATGCGGAATTCGCGTATCGTGTCTTCGTGGGCGCCGGTGCGTTTCTTGACCACCGATATCGCACGCCGGACGCGGCCGAGCGCTTCGAAGTAGCGCAACATGATGACCGAATCGGCGAGATAGGTCACGTCGATGGTCTGCTTCATGTCGCCGATCATGCCGTGCTGCGCCACGGTGAGAAATGTCGCCGTGCCTTGGCGATTGAGATATTGCAGCAGCTCGTGCAGGTGCAGGATCAGATATTGCTCCTCCGGCATCGCCGCCTGATAGCCGTTGAGGCTGTCGATCGCGACGGTGCGAATGTCTTCGCGATCGACGCTGTCGCGGACGCGCTGCGAAAATTCGCCGGGAGACAGTTCGGCGGCGTCCATCTGCTCGACGAACAGTTTCTTGTCTTTCTGCATCGCTTCGAGATCGATGCCGAGACCCTTGGCGCGCGCGAACAGCAGGCCGAGCTCCTCGTCGAAGACGAACAGCGCGCCGCGCTCGCCGCGCGCCACGGCCGCGGTGAGGTAATGCAGCGACAGCAGCGATTTTCCGGTCCCCGCCGGGCCGACCAGCAGTGTGCTCGAGCCGGTATTGATGCCGCCGCCCAGCAGTTGATCGAGCTCGCCGATGCCGCTTCGCAAGAGCTGGCCGGAAAATCCGGTGCGGTGCTGGGCGGCGACCAGGCGAGGAAACACGGCGACGCCGCCGGGTGCGATGTTGAAATCGTGATAACCGCCACGGAAGCTCTGGCCGCGGCACTTGACGATGCGCAGCCGCCGCCGCTCGCCGCCGTAGATCGGCGCCAGCTGATCGAGATGGATCACGCTATGGGCGATACTGTGCACGGCGCGATCAGTGCTCTCGGTGGTGAGATCGTCGAGCATGATGACCGTCGAATTGTGCTGCGCAAAGTAATGCTTCAGCGCCAGGATCTGTCGGCGGTAGCGCAGCGAGCTTTGCGCCAGAAGCCTGATCTCCGACAGGCTGTCGATGACGACGCGCTTCGGTTTGAGGCGATCGATGGAATCGAAAATGCGCTTGACGGTTTCGCCGAGCTCCAAGTCCGAAGAGTACAGCAGACTCTGATGCTGATCAGGATCGAGCACGCTTTCCGGCGGCACCAGCTCGAATATTTCGACCTTGGGTCCTACGGTCCAGCCATGCGAGCGCGCGCCGTCGCGCAATTCGCTTTCGGTTTCGGCGAGGCTGACATAAATCCCGGTCTCGCCGGCTTCGGCGCCTTTGAGCAGGAATTGCAGGGCAATGGTGGTTTTGCCCGTGCCCGGACTGCCCTCCAGAAGGTGCAGCCGATTGCGCGCCAAGCCGCCGTGCAGGATGTCATCGAGACCGGGAATGCCGGTCGACGCGCGGGGCAATAATTTTGACATGGCGTCCATTTGTCTTGGCCTCCATGGAAACCCGTTGATCAGAGACTGATGGATTGATTGCCCCGAGAACCCTCGTTGTTGAAACTAGTGCTTCGGCAAAAGCATCCTTTCGATTTGTTTGCTGCTAACGGAACTCCAACCCGCGGCGCATGCCGGGGTTCCATGCAGGGGCGGAAAGGTGAGGACCACCAACGGGTTGATGGTGACGCAGTTTTGATGGAACCGGCTGCGGCGGTGCCTCTAGGCGCGGCCGACGGCTTTGCCGATCACCGCCGCGGCATCGGCAGGCGCGCTGTCGGCGGTCCAGGCGACATAGCGATCCGGCCGTACCAGGATGAGCTTGGCCTCGTAGGCGGTGCGGCCGTCGGCAAAGCTGTCGCAAACGATCTTCAGCGGCACGCCGAGCCGGTGCGCCGCCTTTTCGAATGACGCGGCCGTCGTCCCGTCACGATCGTTGAAGGCAAGCAGCGTGACGTCGGGCCCAAGTTCCTCGAAGACGTTGCGGCCGGACGAGAGCAGCTGCGGCGGCAGATGATGGCCGGCGCGGGCCTTGAACGTGTGCGAGCCGTGCGCGCTCGAGACGCCGCCCGGAGGTCCAAACACGATCGGCGAACCTTCATAGTTCGGTTCGTAGGCGAGCACGCGGGACGCCGCCCCATTGGCATGTTCCTGCCAGGCTTTCTCGAATTCGGCGAGATCGCGATCCGGGCCGTAGCGCGCCATGAAACCGCTATCGTAGCGAATGCCGGCTTCGATGAAGTCTTCGGCCGTCTCCTTGAAGATCGGCCGCCGTTCCTCGGTGTAAGTCTGCAGCAGCGCGTCGCTGCCGAAGCCTTTGAGCTTTGCCGCAAGCTTCCAGCCGAGATTGACCGCGTCATCGAGGCCATTGTTGAGACCATATGCGCCATAGGGCGGATGGGAATGAGCGGCATCGCCGGCGATAAAGATGCGGCCGACCTGATATTTCTCGGCCACCGCGATGCGCAAATCCCAGAAGCCGACATAGTCGAATTCGGCGGCAAACGGGAATCCCGCCGCTTTTTGCAACAGGCCGTGGAAATCGTATTTCTCCCGCGTCGTATCGGCCGGCACCGGCGAATGGAAGAACCAGCTTTCGCCGACGTCGACGCGGCCGAAGAATTGCCAATACCCCTTGAGATCCGGGTGCAGCACGCGATAGGTCGAACGCGGCGGAAAGCGCTCGAGCTTCTCGTGCAGCTCGCGCGAGCGGAACAGCGCCAGCACCATGAGCTGGTCGAAATCGGAGCCTGCGCGTTGGATACCGGCCTGCTGGCGCACGGTGGAATGGCCGCCGTCGCAGCCGACCACGTAGTCGGCTTCGAGCGTCTCGCGGCCGCTGCCGCCGTCCTCGACGCAAGTGACGCGGACGCTGCTGTCGTCCTGCGCCACGGTCTCGGCGATCCAGCCGAAGCGCGCTTCGATATGCGGCAGCTGCGCCATTCGCTTGCGCAGCACATATTCGCCTCGGTATTGCGGCAGCCGTTCGTTCTCCTGAAAATAATAGGAGTTGACGATCTCGCGCAGCGGCGGCGCGTACCAGTATTTGTTGTTGAGGTCGTGATAGGCGACGATGCCGCTCATCGGATACGACGGCGGCAGCATGCGCGCGGCCTTGAGCTCGTCGGCGACGCCCCAGAAATAGAAGTGCTCGGCCGAACGCTGCGTCAGATTCTGGCCCTTCGGGATGCGCTGCGGCTCAACCCGTCGCTCGACGACGCAGCAGGAAATGCCGCGCTGGCCAAGCTCGACGGCTAGCGCGATGCCGACGGGGCCACCGCCGACGATGACAACCTGATAGTGCTTGCTCATTCTTGCTGATCTTTTTGATGATTTTTCTTGGGACTTCGTTGGGAGCAGTTAGAGTTCTCTTCTTTCTTATTGCCGGACCAGCAGGACTGGAACGGAGGATTCCGGCACGCGTTGCCAGGTATCGGTGTCGTTCTGTTCGAACTGCCAGGTCTGCCCGTTCGGCGACATCAGCATCAACTCGCCTTCGTCCATCCGCCAGCCGGTCGGGCCGAAGCGCGTCACCGCGCTGTCGCTGCAGCCCGGCTTCACTTTCAGCACAAGCACGTCGCCGGTCAAAGGACTGTTGGCCAAAGTGAGAGTACAGGTTGGCTTGCCGGAGGAGCCGTGGGCCACCGCCCAGTCGCCGGCGACGTCGCCCGCCGACAGTTGCGGCGCCGAGGTTGCCGCCTGCAAAATGTAGCGGCCTTCTTCGGGCGTGAAGCCGTCATACATGCCGGTCTCGACCTCCGACAAATCAACCACCGAATTGCCGCCGGCGTCGAGCAGGCGCAGGCCGCCGTAATTGTCGACCGACCAGGCCACCATGGTCTTGGTCGAAGGGAACAGGTTCGGACAGTTCTTGTCGATCTCGAGCCGATAGCCGTTCGGCACGGCATCGGCGCGGAAATTGAAATGGCAGATCTTGTCGTGGTCGGCGTTGGAGAATTCCCACGCCCCGATCATGTTACGGACCGGATCGTTGGAATTTTTCTGCGCCGTATCCGGCCCGGATGAGTCTTGCGCAACGGCCGCGCTGCCAAACAGGCTCGCCGCCAGCGTCATCACGAACATGCTGCTGCGAGATACATCGACACGAAACATGCCAAAAGCAACCTGACTGCGTCTCCAAGGGCGCAAAGGCTAGCACGCATAAGCGGTTCCGTCATGCCGGGCGCAAGCATGCCCAGACCAAACCCAGCAGAGCCGCCACGCCGAGCCAGGCCCGCAGACATCCGGAAAACTTGCCGCGCCGTTCCAGGCTAGCTTTTGGGCCAGCTCTGCCACGGCGTTTCCGCAACCGGTGTCAGCGGCGGCTTGCCGGCCACCCAGGCCGCGATGTTGTCGACCACAAGCTGATCCATCTTGTCGCGCGTGAACACGGATGCCGACCCGACATGCGGCAGCAGCACGACGTTGTCCATGGCAATCAGCTCGGCCGGGACCTGCGGCTCCTTGACGAAGACGTCGAGCCCGGCCGCCATGATCCGCCTGTCTTTGAGCGCCCGGATCAGCGCCGTTTCGTCCACCACCGAGCCGCGCGCCATGTTGATGACGATGCCGTTCTCGCCGAGCGCATCGAGCACTTGCGCGTTGATCATGTTCTCTGTCGCAGCTCCCCCTGGCACGATCACCATCAGGGTATCGACGTCGCGCGCCATGTCGATCAGGTTCGCATAGTGGCGATACGAAAGCTCGGGCCGCTTGGTGCGGGTGTGATAGACGACGGGCACGTGGAAAGCCTCGAGCCGCCGCGCGATCGCCTGGCCGATGGCACCCATGCCGACCATGCCGACGCTGCGATTGCGCAAGGTCGCGCGTGTGAGGTGGAAGCCCTTTTCCGGCCATTTGCCGGCGCGCAGATAGCGATCGGCCTGCGGCAGCTCACGCACCGTGCAGAGCAGGAGGCCGAGCGCGGTATCCGCCACTTCCTCGGTGAGCACTTCCGGCGTATTGGTCACGGTGATGCCATGCGCGCCGGCCCATTTGGCGTCGACGTGGTCATAGCCGACGCCGAAGCTGGAAATGATTTCGAGCTTTGGAAAGCGCGACATGAAGGATTCCGAAATCCTGTCGACGGGCGCGGCGACCGCCAGCGCTTTCACATCCGAACAGGCGGTGTAGAGCGCGTTGCGATCCTCGGCCTCCGCTATCTTGTGCACCGTGCAGATGGCCTCAAGCCCGCGCACGATCAGCGGCTTGAGCGGGCCCATCAAGATCACGTCGGGCTTTGCGGCCATACTGCGTTCTCACACCAGGAGACTGATCGGCTGTTCGATGAAGGTTTTGATGGCGGCCAGCAGTTCGGCGCCAAGCGCACCGTCGAGCACGCGATGATCGCAGGATAGCGTGATGCTGATCATGCTGGCGAAGGCGATGCCGCCATCGCCTTTTTCGACCGCCTGCCGGCGTGCGGCGCCGACGGCAAGAATGGTCGCGTGCGGCGGGTTGATGATGGCGGTGAATTCGCGGACATTGTGCATGCCGAGATTGGAGATTGCCGACGCCCCGCCTTGATAGTCGCTCGGCTGCAGTTTCTTGTTGCGCGCTCGCGCGGAAAGGTCTTTCACCTCGGCGGAAATCGTGCTCAGCGATTTCGCCTCGGCATCGCGGATGACCGGCGTGATCAGGCCGCCTTCGAGCGCGACCGCGACGCCGATGTCGGAGTGCTTGAAGCGCAGGATGCGATCGCCGGCCCAGATCGCATTTGCCGCCGGCACCTGCTGCAGCGCCAGCGCCAGCGCGCGGACGACGAAATCATTGAGCGAGATCTTGAAGGCGGGATTGCCGTCTTTGTCCTTCGGCGCCGCGTTGTTGGCTTCTTCGCGCAGCGCCAGCAGGCGATCGATGACGATGTCGGTCATCAGGTAGAAATGCGGGACGGTCGCGGCCTGCGTCAGCCTGGCGGCAATTGTCTTGCGCATGCCGTCGAGCGGCACTTCCTCATAGCTGTCCGGCGCGTAGAGCGCCTTGAGCTCGGCGGCGCTCGGACCGTCATGGGCTGCAGGCATGCGCGCCGGCCGCGGCGCCTCTTCAATGTCGCGCGCAACGATGCGGCCATGCCCGCCGGAGCCGCGAATGCGCGCCAGGTCGATGCCGGCTTCGCCGGCGAGCCGTCGCGCCAAAGGCGTGACCGCAATGCCGCCGGGAAGCTTGGCCGGGCCGAAATTGCGGGCTGGCGTGCGGACTTCGAGGAAGGGGTCGAGCTTGATCGGCTGCGCCGGTTGGCGCGGTTGGACGGCCGGCGCCGGTGCGGCCGCGAGAGGTGCGGCAGGCGCGGCAGGTTTGGCGGGCGGGGCTTTCGGCGCCGCGGGTGTGCTTGCCGCAGCCGCAGCGCCGTCGGCGATCACGCCGACGATGGCGCCGACCGGCGCGATTTCGCCGGCAACGACGCGGATTTCGGTGAGGGTGCCGGTCGTGGTCGACGGCACTTCCATCGACACCTTGTCGGTCTCGATCTCGAACAGATTGTCGCCCGGCTTGACGGCATCGCCGGCCGACTTGAACCATTTGGTGATCTTGCCCTCGGCGACGGTTTCGCCGAGTTGCGGCATCAGCACATCCATTGCAACGATCTCCGAAGCCGCTTCACGCGATTTTTTCCCAGGTGACTTCCATGGTGGAATTTGGCGGCCGCAAGATCAAGCGATTGCCGCTGAATTCATAGCGGCGCACCAGATCGCCACTGTCGCCGGGCTGGATACTATCGAGCCGATGATGCGTGACGGTGCCGGCCTTCTCGTCGACCGTATACGTGCCAAAATAGGCGATGTAATCGGTGATCGCGGCCTTGGCCTCTTCGGCCGTCATCACCGCGCCGGCGCGCGTGCGCTTCACGTCCGGCGCGATCTGCACCGCCATTTCGCCATGCGGCCCGTAATAGATCATGCCTTTGGGATTGGCGCCGCGATCCCAATTGCCGCCATCGATGCGGGTGCCGACATAGCGCCAGGCGCCGAGCAGCTTTTTGGCGACCTCGCCTTCACTCATGACGTTCACTCGGCCTGCCCGTGCGCCCTACCACGTCACCGAAATGTATTGGGTCTCGGTGAATTCCATCAGGCCTTCGTGGGCGCCTTCGCGGCCGAGGCCGGATTGCTTGACGCCGCCGAAGGGCGCGGCCGGATCTGAGACCAGGCCGCGATTGAGCCCGATCATGCCGAACTCGAGCTTTTCCGAGACGCGCATGCCGCGGCTGAGGTCCTTGGTGTAGAGATAGGCGACGAGGCCATATTCGGTGTCGTTGGCGCGCGTGATCACTTCGTCTTCGGACTTGAAGGTCTGCAGCGAAGCGACCGGCCCGAAAATCTCGTCGTTGAGCATCTTGGCGTCGTCGGAGACATTGGCGAGCACGGTTGCCGGATAGAAGAATCCCGGACCGCCGGGCACCTTGCCGCCGGTGAGCACCTTCGCGCCCTTGGCCACGGCGTCGTCGACCAGCTCGATGACCTTGTCGCGGCCTTCCTTGTTGACCAGCGGGCCGAGCGCGACGCCGTCATCGAGACCGTTGCCCATTTTCAGGCCGGCCATTTTGGCGGTGAGCTTCTTGGCAAATTCGTCATGCACCTTTTCATGCACGTAGAAGCGATTCGCCGCGGTGCAGGCTTCGCCCATATTGCGCATTTTGGCGATCATCGCGCCGTCAATGGCGGCATCGATGTCGGCGTCGTCGAACACGATGAACGGCGCGTTGCCGCCGAGCTCCATGGCCGGCTTGACGATGTTGTCGGCGGCTTCGTGCAAGAGCTTGCGGCCCACCTCGGTCGAGCCGGTGAACGACACCACGCGCACGCGCGGATCGTGCAGCATGGCACCGACGACCTTGCCGGAGGAGCGCGACGGAATGACATTGACCACGCCCGCCGGAACGCCGGCCTCTTCAAGGATCGGCATCAGCGCCAGCATGGTGAGCGGCGTGTCGGAAGCGGGCTTGAGCACGACCGGGCAGCCGGCGGCAAGCGCCGGGCCGATCTTGCGCGTCGCCATCGCGGCCGGGAAATTCCACGGCGTGACCAGAACGGCGATGCCGGCCGGCTTGTGGTGGACGAAAATGCGCGCGCCGGTCGACGGCGCCACCGAGTTCTGACCGATATTGCGCACCGCTTCTTCGGCGTACCAGCGGAAGAATTCCGCCGCATAGGCGACTTCGCCGCGCGAGTCCGAAAGCGCCTTGCCGTTCTCGATGGTGATGAGCTTGGCGAGCCGCTCCGCGTCGCGCATGATCAGCTCGTAGGACTTGCGCAGGATTTCCCCGCGCTCGCGCGGCTTCTTGGCGGCCCAGCCCGGAAACGCCGCGCTCGCCGCGTCGATTGCCGCCTTGGCATCGTCGACCGTGGCGCTCGCGACGGAAGCGACTTTGTTCTCGGTCGCTGGATCGATCACGTCGAAGCGTGCGCCGTCGGAGGCTTTGCGCCATTGGCCGCCGATCCACAGGTCGGTCGGCACATTCGCAAGGAGATTGTCGTACATCGCCATGGTGTTTCCTTCCTACGCTTCCCGGGCGAAGCGCAACGCGAAGCGGTGCGCTGCAGACATCCGGGATCGTTACCGTCTCTGAAGGTCCCGGATCAGCGGTGCACGGTGATCCGGGACATGTGGCATTAACTCTCCAGCGACCGCCGCACCCGCTCCGCGATGCGGTCGGCGCTCGGCAGCGCGAGATCTTCCAGAACGTCTGCCGCCGGCAGCGGAATATGCGGCGTGGTGATGCGCACCGGCGGGCCGTCGAGATCATAGAACGCCTCGTCGGCGACGATCGAAACGATTTCCGCGCCCCAGCCGCACAGCCGCGGATTTTCCTCCACAGTGAACAGCCGATGCGTGCGCGCGACCGAGCCGAGAATCGTCTGCGTGTCGAGCGGCACCAGCGAGCGCACGTCGATCACTTCGCAATCGATGCCATGCTCGGCTTTGAGCTTCTCCGCCGCCGCAAGCGCGCGCGGCACCATCAGCGCCAGCGCTGCGATGGTGGCGTCCTTGCCGGGCCGCACGATCTTGGCCGTGCCGAGCGTGTCGACGATTTCGCCGTCCGGCACTTCGCCCTTGGTGGCGTAGAGCGACTTGTGTTCGAGAAAGATCACCGGATCGGGATCGCGCACCGACGCCGCTAAAAGTCCGATGACGTCGCGCGGCGACGACGGCGCCACGACCTTCAGGCCGGGGATCATCATGCACCAGTTCTCCACGCTCTGCGAATGCTGCGCGCCGAAGCGCGAGCCGGCGCCGTTGCCGGTGCGGATCACCAGCGGACATTTGACCTGTCCGTTGGACATGTAGCGGCTTTTCGGAAACTCGTTGGCGATATAGTCGAAGCACACCGCGAAGAAATCCGAGAACATGATTTCCGCGATCGGCTTCAGCCCGGTCATTGCCGCGCCCATGGCGGCGCCCATGATCGCCTGTTCCGAAATCGGCGTGTCGCGCACGCGCAGCGGCCCGAATTGCTCATAGAGCCCGACCGTCGCCTTGAACACGCCGCCCGCCTTGGCGACGTCTTCGCCCAGGAACACGACGTCTGGATCGCGGGTCATTTCCTGCGCAATGCCGCGGATGACGGCATCGCGATACGTCAGTTCCGCCATGCGAAGCCTCCATCGGCGTAAACGTCGGTGGTGAGAATGTCGGCCGGCGGCATCGGCGCTGCCTTGCACTTCTCCGTCGCGTCGTCGACCTGACGCTTCACCTCGGCCTCGATGCCGGCAATGACCTCGTCCTTGACGCCGAACTGTTTGAGCCGCTCGCGATAGATCTTGATCGGATCGCGCTCTTTCCACTTTTCCAGCTCGCCTTCGGGCCGGTATTTGGCGGGGTCGGCGCGCGAATGGCCGCTATGGCGATAGGTGAGGCATTCGATCAGCGACGGCCCGTCGCCGGCGCGTGCTTTTTCGTAAGCCGCGGTCATGGTGCGATAGACGACGTCGGCGTCGTTGCCGTCGATGACGATCCGCGGCAGGCCATAGGCCGCGGCGCGATCGCCGGCCGGGCTCTTTACGGCCGTGACGTCGGCGATCGGGGTATATTCCATGTAGAGATTGTTCTCGCAGACAAAGATCACCGGCAGCTTCCACACCACGGCGAAATTCAGCGCTTCGTGGAAGGCGCCGATATTGGTGGTGCCGTCGCCGAAGAAACAGACCGAAACGTCTTTCTGTCCTTTGTATTGCGCGCGCCAGGCCGCGCCGCACGCGATCGGCAGATGCGCGCCGATGATGGCATAGGAGCCCATGACGCCGTGATCGACCGAGGTCAGATGCATCGAGCCGCCCTTGCCGCGCATCAGCCCATTGTCGCGCTGCATCAGTTCGCCCAGCACCTGCTCGATCGGAACGCCGCGCGCCAGCGTGTGGGCGTGGCCGCGATAGGTGCAGAACGACAGATCGCCGGGCTTCATGGCGGCGGCACAGCCGGCGGCCACCGCTTCCTGGCCGAGCGACAGATGGCTCGTGCCCTTCACCAGGTTTTGCAGAAACAGATCGAACGCGCGCTGCTCGGCCTCGCGAATTTCGACCTGCAGGCGATACAATTTGAGCCGCGTCTCCTCGCCGATGTCGTCATTGAGGCTCGCATTGGAGGCGAGCGCGCGGTCTTCGAGCTTGGCCATAGATTATCCTTGGGCTAATTCCTTGGGCGGGTCCCTAATCCGGTCTTTGATCCGGTCCTCGGCAGGCCCCATTAGGCTTGGGGAAGGCCGCAACTTAACGCCAGTTGCAAAGCCGAGGCAACGTCAATCCCGGGCACGGCAAAGCCGCGCCGGGGCCTAGTCGTACGATCCTTTACGGACGGGAAAAGTGGGTGGGATTACCGCAATTTCACGCAAGCCGCGGCTTGCGTGTGGGCGGCCAAGTTCCTAGTTGATTTGCGGCCGGATATGACGGCCTTGAGCGGCAGCGCTGACGCGGCCAAATTGAGCCGGGCGGGAGATTTCGATGAGCCAGCAATCGGTCCAGCCAAGCCTGGAATCGCGGAATCCGCAGGATTACCTCCATCGCTTCTTTGGCGGTCCGCCGCTTCACGTGATCGGCCGGCTGATCCTGTTGTCGATCCTGGTCGGCGTCATTCTCGCCGCGATCGGGCTCGATCCGTGGAATATCATCGAGTCGGTCCAGCGGCTGTTGCAGCACATCTGGAATTTGGGCTTCGACACCGTGCGCTGGCTGTGGCGCTATTTCCTGCTTGGGGCGGTGATCGTCGTGCCGATCTGGCTGTTGACGCGTCTCGCCAAAGCTCCGCGCGGGCTCTGATTGCCTTGGAGCAAGATCCTTTCCGAGAACCGGCTTCCGCTTTTCGGCATCATGCTCTGAGCACGATCCAAAACAAAAGCGCGGGCTTTCGCCCGCGCTGATCCGCTTATTTATTTCGTGCGGTCGCCGCACTTATTCGTCGTTTGATCCGCCTTGCGGCGCGCTATCGCTCGACACGGAATGATCCATGGCATGATCGCGCGGCCCGCTGCCGCGATGCCGACGGCGCCGGCGGTGCAGCGGGAAACGGTCGGGGGCGCCGTCATATCCATTTTGGCCATTTTGACCGTTCTGGCCGTTGCCGCCTTGATTGTGCTGCGCGGCAGGTTGCGGCTGGCCGCCGGTGATGAATGACGGCAGACGCTCGATGTCGCTGTCATTATCGGCCTGGACGTGCTGCTGACGCGGCTGAAAGTGCTGCGGCTGCTGTTGCGGCTGGTGATATTGCTGCGGCTGTTGTTGCTGTTCGCGCGGATAAAATGGCTGCGGCTGAGGCGCAAAGGGCTCGCCGCCCATGGATGGCTGGTCGCTCTCGCCGTCGTCGTAATCGTCTTCCGCGGTATTGCCGCGCATCTCGCCCTGCTGCTGCTGGTAATAGGGCTGGGTCTGGCGAAGCTGCTCCTGCGCGGCGGCGATCAGGCGGTAGTAATGCTCGGCGTGCTGATAGTAGTTTTCGGCGGCAACCGGATCGCCGGAACTTTGCGCGTCGCGTGCGAGCTGAACGTATTTCTCGGCGATGTGGGACGCGGTCCCACGAATTTTTACGTCCGGCCCGTTGGATTCGTAAACTCGCGACAGCGGATTCTGATGATGCCCGCCCTTACCACGGTTACGACCGCGCATGCGTTTATTCTGACCGTTTCTCATGGTTTGCTGTTCCGCAATCCCCTTGACTTGCAACGGCACAGACGCCGTCGCTTCTCTTCACCAGATTTCAAAGTGCGGCATATCGCAAAGCCGACATGACCTAAAATCGCCGTGCCGTTTCGTCCGGCGCCGCATCGAATTGAACCGCCCCAACTTTTGCTGCCCCGCTCGCTCGCGCGCCCTCGCGTAATCCCCGCAAACCTCAAGAAATCCGCGCCGCATCAAAGGCCCCGCATGCGGCCGCTTCGCCGGCAATATGGCAAACCATTAGGTTCTGCGCGCGATCACCGGTAAATCCGCGCCGATCGGTTGATAGTTGACTGTCTGAACCTTCGAGGTCTGAATCTCGCGATCTCGTATGCCGACCGATGCGGCTTTCGATATCCAGCTTTCGCTTGCTTTTAGCGTTCGCTTGCCAGCATTCGCTCTGCGTGTCTTCGCTTTGTGTATCCGGCCTGCGCTGCCGGCCTCTGCGGAGCTAAGCCTCCGGAGCCCAGCTCCTAAAGCTTCGGCTCCCAAGGCTCGCGGTCCGGGCTTTCAGGGCAACGCGGCACCCTCATTTCGGGCCGATTCCGTGACGGCAAGCTAGTCGGTTCCGGCCGATATTCCAAGTGTTTTTTGCCGAGCCAGCTGTGCTTTTTTGCCGGGGCTTAACGCCCAAATTTACGCCGGTATTCGCTGGATTCAGCGCCCGCGACGGCCCCGTCTTACAGGTTCGTCCCGACCGCAACTTTCGACGCCACAAGGGCGCGCGGCACGCCATTAAGATCGGGGTGCGGCGCCGACGGCACAAGCCCGGCGGCAGCAAAAATTGCGGCGACGGTTTCCGCTTGGCCGGTCCCGATCTCGACGACAAGTGCGCCTTGGCGTGCCAGCAGCGGCGGCGCCGCCGCCGCAATCGCCCGATAGAAATCAAGACCGTCTGTCCCGCCGTCGAGCGCCAAGTGCGGATCGAACAGCCGCACCTCCGCCGCCAGCGTCGCAATGTCGCGTGAGGCGATATAGGGCGGATTGGAGACGATGAGATCGAACGGTCCGCGCAGCGCTGCGGCGAGATCGCAGGCGAGGAACAAAGCGCGGTCTTGCAAGGCGTGCCGGCGACGAAGCCGCGCGGCATTATCTCGCGCCATCGCCAGCGCGCGCAAATTGATGTCGCAGCCGACGCCATGCGCATTCTTCAGCTCGCTCAATAGCGCGAGCAGAATGGCGCCGGAACCGGTGCCGAGATCGGCGATGCGTAACGGGCGCGCGCGGGATCCATGCGCATCGACTGCGGCAAGCGCGGCCTCGACGACCGTCTCCGTTTCCGGCCGCGGCACCAAAGTCGCGCCGTTGAGTCCAAGATCAAGACTCCAGAACTCTTTCGTGCCGGTGATGCGGGCGATGGGCTCGTGAGCGAGGCGGCGCCGCGCCAAGGTGGCGATCGCGCTCTCCTCGTCAGCATCGAGCACATGCCGACCCGACGACAGCAGCGCCGCGTGATCGAGGCCCAATGCATGAGCGATGAGAAGCCTCGCATCGAGCTGCGGCGAATCGAGGCCCGCGGCCGCGAATGCCTCGGTCCAGGCGCGCCGTGCCGCGTCGATCGTGCGGCCGGCGGGAACGTCGGGCGGCAGCGCCGGGGCTCCCGCCGATGCGCCGTCGGCCGGCATCAGGCGCTCTCCGCCGCAAGCTGCTCGGCCTGATGATGGGCGACCAGCGCATCGACGATCTCGCCCAAGGCCTCGCCTTCCATGACCTGTGGCAGCTTGTAGAGCGTCAGATTGATGCGGTGATCGGTCACGCGGCCTTGCGGATAGTTATAGGTGCGGATGCGCTCGGAACGGTCGCCGGAACCGACCTGACCGCGGCGCTCGGCGGCGCGAGCGGCGTCCTGCTTCTGCCGCTCGAGATCGTAGAGCCGGGTGCGCAGGACGGCCATCGCCTTGTAGCGATTCTTATGCTGAGAGCGCGCGTCCTGCATCACCACGACAATGCCGGAGGGGATGTGGGTCATGCGCACCGCCGATTCCGTCTTGTTGACGTGCTGGCCGCCGGCGCCGCCAGCGCGCATGGTGTCGATTTTGAGATCGGCCTCATTAATCTCGGCATCGACTTCTTCCGCCTCGGGAAGCACGGCGACCGTCGCGGCCGATGTGTGAATGCGTCCCGAGGCCTCGGTGTCCGGCACGCGCTGCACGCGGTGCACGCCGGATTCGAATTTCAGTTTGGCGAAGGCGCCGCGCCCGGTGATCTCGGCGACGATTTCCTTGTAGCCGCCCATGGTGCCTTCGCTGGCGGCCACGACCTCGACCTTCCAGCCCTGGAGCGCGGCATAGCGCTCGTACATGCGGAACAGGTTGCCGGCGAACAGCGAGGCTTCATCACCGCCGGTGCCGGCGCGGATTTCCAGGATGACGTTGCGTTCATCCATGGCGTCCTTGGGCAACAGCGCAATCCGCAACTGCTGTTCGAGCGCGGTGCGCCTGGTCTCGAGCGCGGGCTTTTCCGCTTCGGCGATGGAACGCATTTCGGCGTCGATTGCCGGGTCGGCGATCAGGCCGCTCAGGTCGGCGAGCTCGCGCTGCGCGGCGCGATAGGATTTGACCGCGTCGACGACGGGCGCGAGCTCGGCGAATTCGCGCGACAGCTTGACATAGGTCTCGGGCGGCAGCGCCGACGACAGTTCGCGCTCCAGCAGCGCATGCCGGTCGACCAGCGCATTGAGTTTTTGATCGGGCAGCATCGTTTCTCTTAAAGCTGCGCCCGGCCCGGAGCCGGACGCCTCACCCTTACGTAATGTCTTTAATGCTCTAAAGCTGCAAGCCGTTTTGGGCGGCGAACTTTTCCAGCTGCACGCGGATCGGCGCGCCGCTGTTCTGCTGTTCGATCAATGGGCAAAGAAACGCGGCAGCCTTGCGGCAATCGACGTCAAGCAGCATGGCCTTCACCGGGCCCACGGCGGAGGGCGTCAGCGACAGCGAGCGGTAGCCGATGGCGACGAGCGCCAGCGCGCCGATCGGCGTCGACGCCATTTCGCCGCACACCGTCGCCGGCTTCTGGTGCTCGCTCGCCTTGTCGGCGATGTCCTTGAGCGCGCGCAGCACCGGCGCCGAGATCGCATCGAACCGGTTCGACACCCGCGGATTGCCGCGATCGATGGCGTAGAGAAACTGCACCAGATCGTTGGAACCCACCGACAGGAAATCGACGCGGTCCAACAGCTCGTCGAGCTGATAGAGCAGCGACGGCACTTCGACCATGCTGCCGATCTCGACCTCGTCGGGCAGTTTGTGGCCGTGACGGCGCAAATGCGTCAATTCGCGTTCGACCAGTTCCTTGGCCTGGTCGAATTCCTGCACCGTCGAGATCATCGGGAACATGATCTTCAGCGCCCGGCTGCCGGCCGCCCGAAGGAGGGCGCGAATCTGGGTGCGCAACAGGCCGGGCCGGTCCAAACCCAGGCGGATCGCGCGCCAGCCGAGCGCCGGATTCTCTTCCTCGACATTGCGCATATAGGGCAGCACCTTGTCGCCGCCAATATCGAGCGTGCGGAAGGTGACCGGCTTGTCGCCGGCGGCGTCAAGCACGGTGCGGTAGAGCGAATATTGCTCGCTGGTGCGCGGAAAGCTCGCTGCGACCATGAATTGCAGTTCGGTGCGGAACAGGCCGATGCCGCCGGCGCCGGTGTCCTCGATATGCGGCAGGTCGACGCCCAGCCCGGCATTGATCAGAAGCTTGATTTCGGTGCCGTCCTTGGTGATGCAAGGCCGGTCGCGCAGCGCCTGATATTGCTGCTGCCGCCGCGCCCGCAGCCGCACCCGCTCGGCATAGGCCGCTTCCATGTCCGGCAGCGGACGGATGTGCAGATCGCCGGTCGCGCCGTCGACAATGACGGCGTCGCCGGGATCGACGATGCCGGTGGCATTGTCGATCTCGCCGATGGCGGGTATGCCGAGCGCGCGCGCGACGATGGCGACGTGCGAATGCGGGCCGCCTTCTTCCAGGATCAGGCCGCGCAACCTCTTGCGGTCGTAATCAAGCAGCGCTGCCGGCCCCATCGAGCGGGCGACCAGGATCGCGTTCTCCGGCAGGCTTTCGCGCGAGGGCGCATGATCGCGGCCCGTGAGCTGGCGCATCAGCCGGTTGGCGAGATCGTCGAGATCGTGCAGCCGCTCGCGCAGATAGGGATCGGTCTGCCGCAACATGCGCGCGCGGGTATCGGACTGCACGCGCTCGACCGCGGCCTCCGCGGTGAGGCCGGTCATCACCGCTTCCTCGAGCTTGTGCACCCAGCCGCGATCGTGGGCGAACATGCGATAGGCTTCGAGCACGTCGCGATGCTCGCCGGCCTCGACCACGTCGCCGTGTTCGAGCATTTCGTCGAGATTGGAACGCAGCGTCTCGACCGCCGCCCGCAGATGCTCCAATTCTTTCGGCACGTCGTCGGCGATGAAATTGGTGACGACCACGCGTGGCTCGTGCAGCACGACATGGCCGAGCGCGATGCCCTCGCTCAGGCTCGAGCCTTTGACATGGACCGAGCGGCGCGCCGCGGGCTCGGCGCCGGGGAGCGCCAGCGCCGACAGTTCGCCGGACGCGATCATCTCCGCCATCACCATGGCGGTGGTCTGCAGCGCCTCGACCTCTTCCTCGGAATAGGTGCGCCGGGCGCGGTTCTGCACCACCAGCACGCCAAGCGTGTTGCCGGCGCGCAAGATCGGCACGCCGAGGAAGGAATGGTAGATTTCCTCGCCGGTTTCCGGCCGATAGGAGAAGGCCGGATGGGCTTGCGCGTTCGACAGATTGATCGGACTTGCCTGACTCGAGACCAGGCCGACCAGGCCTTCGTCCGATTTCATCACCGTGTGGTGCACGGCGTCGCGATTAAGGCCCTCGGTGGCGTAGAGTTCCAAGGTCGAATCGACGCGCAGCACATAGACGGAGCAGACCTCCGCGACCATGTTGGCGGCGATCAGCACCACAATCTTGTCCAGGCGTTCCTGCGCGCTGACCGGCTCCGCCATCACCTCGCGGAGCCTTCGCAACAGCACGCGCGGACCGCCGAGCGCGCCTCGCATGGCGTGAGATCCCTCGGGCGTGACTACGGCCGGACGCACAGCCCTAGGCGCGCCGGCCTCGTTCAAAGAGGAGTTCGCCTGGGTCCCGGACCGTGGCGACTGTCCCAAAGCCTATATCGAATGCGGTATGCAAACCGCAAGCCAGAGACAGAGTTATGACCGCTGTGCAGCGCCCCAACTTTTGTGCGTTGCAGCGAGATAGCTGGGAAATTCCGCACTCCTACGCCACTGCCTTGTCGAGACCGTAGAGCGAGTGCAGCGTGCGGACTGCGAGTTCGGTAAAGGCCGCGTCAATGAGAAGCGAGAATTTGATCTCGGATGTGGTGATGGCGCGGATATTGATCGAGCGCTCGGCCAGCGCGCCGAAGGCGCGGGCCGCGACGCCGGCATGGCTGCGCATGCCGATACCGATGACCGATACTTTGGCAACATCGGTGGCACCGTCGACCCGGGCGTAGCCGATGGCCTTTTTCGCCTTGGCGAGGACGTCGAGCGCCCGCTGATAATCCGACGCCGGCACGGTGAAGGTGAGGTCGGTGGTCTTGCCGTCGGCCGAGACGTTCTGGACGATCATGTCGACATTGATATTGGCGTCGGCGAGCGGGCCGAAAATCGCCGCGGCGACGCCCGGCTTGTCCTGCACCTCGCGGATCGAGATTTGTGCCTCGTCGCGCGAAAAGGCGATGCCGGTGACGGTTTGCTGTTCCATGATTTCGCTCTCGTCGCAGATCAGTGTCCCGGGCGGATGGCCGTGCGGGTTGATGGAGTCCGGCTTGTCGAAGCTCGAACGCACGAAGATACGCACATTATGGACCATGCCGAGCTCGACCGAGCGCACCTGCAGCACCTTGGCGCCGAGCGACGCGAGCTCGAGCATTTCCTCGAAGGCGACCTTGTCGAGCCGGCGGGCGCGCGGCACGACGCGCGGATCGGTGGTATAGACGCCGTCGACATCGGTATAGATGTCGCAACGATCGGCATGGATCGCCGCGGCGATCGCCACTGCCGAGGTGTCGGACCCGCCGCGGCCCAGCGTGGTGACGCGTCCGGACTCCTTGAACAGGCCCTGGAAGCCGGCGATGACCGCGACTTCCTTGCGCTCCATGAAACGCTTGATCAGTTCTTCGCCGTTGACGTCGAGGATGCGCGCCGCGCCATGCGCGTTGTCGGTCAGTATAGGCAGCTGCCAGCCTTGCCAGGATCGCGCATTGATGCCGATGCCTTCGAGCACGATGGCAAGCAGCCCCGCGGTCACTTGTTCGCCCGAGGCGACAATGGCGTCGTATTCGCGCGCGTCGTGCAGCGCCGACGCCTCGCGGCACCAATCGACCAGCCGGTTGGTGGTGCCGGCCATCGCCGAGACCACGACGGCCACTTCATGGCCGGCATCGACCTCGCGCTTGACGTGTTGCGCGACGTTGCGGATGCGGTCGATGTCGGCGACCGACGTTCCGCCGAATTTCATGACGAGACGAGCCATCGGAGCTGTTCGCGGCCATGCAAAAAATCGCGCCAATAAACCCCGCCGGCGCTAAAAGGCGCGTATACATACCGGCGAGATTCGCCGGCTGCAATATCGCGCCTTAAGGCCTGTCCGGAGGTCCGTCCGTTTGGCTTTTTTGCGCTTTGGGGCCTTTGCCGAAGGCCCGACATGGCGGCTCGACATGGCAGCCCGATATGGCAGCCCGATATGGCAGCGCCCGGCATGGCAATGACGGCACGGCAATGACGGCACGCTTGCCCGCCGTGCCGGCGGACCGCAAATTGCGGTTAAACGCGGCTTCTGGAGCCCTCGGCGTCTCTCTGGCCGGGCGTCTCGCCCCAGCAGGCTGCGGACGCGAGCAGCGAGGACCAGAATGTCACCCACAAAAGTGCCGGCATGGTCGAATCTCCTCTGCGGGTCCGCTCCTCATAAGCTGCAATCAGATAACGTTTTTGCGCTCGGCCCGTTCCTGCGGACCCCTTGATCAAAACCAGAGTCGGACGAACACATAGGCGCGAGCACATGGAACAAAGTGACGGGCGGAGAAGTCAGATCATCGGCATCGTCGGTGGCGGCCTGATGGGGCACGGCATCGCCTATTTGCTCGCCGCTGCTGGCCACGCGGTTGCGGTCTATGAACCAGGCGCCGACCTGCGCGCAACGCTGCCGCGACGCTTGACGGCCATCGCCGATCTGCTCGACGACGATCCGGCACCCATCAAAAAAATCGCGGTCCATGATGCGCTCGCTCCGGCCATGCAGGGCGCGACATTCGTCTTCGAAGCGGCGCCCGAGAAGCTGCCGCTCAAGCAGCAGCTCTTCGCCGAGATCGAAAAGCACGTGGCGCCGGCCACGATCCTCGCCAGCAACAGTTCGGCGATACCTTCGACCGAGATCGGCCGGCATCTCGAACATCGCGAGCGCGTGCTGGGCACCCATTTCTGGAATCCGCCGCACCTGGTGCCGCTGGTCGAAGTCGTCCAGAACGAGGCGACCAGTGCCGAAGCCGTGCGCAAGACTATGGATCTGTTGCGCGACGCCGGCAAAGTGCCGGTCCATGTCCGGCGCGACGTGCCGGGGTTTGTCGGCAATCGCCTGCAGCATGCCATGAAACGCGAGGCGATCGCGTTGGTCGCTTCTGGCGTCT
>Ga0335076_10000193_pt1 | contig 51835 bp, 38 predicted proteins | sample Lox_Sample_25_FD_206717 | JGI IMG/M metagenome (GOLD analysis project Ga0335076, IMG submission 206717) | Soil microbial communities from Loxahatchee National Wildlife Refuge, Florida, United States - Lox_Sample_2.5 | ecosystem: Environmental > Terrestrial > Soil > Wetlands | place: USA... | reverse complement strand
TCGCGCGCCTCGGAGCGCTCGCTCCAGGCCGGCGGGGAGGACGCGGTGCGGCGCGCGGCGGCGGCGTACGCGGAGCTGGAGCAGCGCGAGATCGAGAGCCTCAGCTCCCAGCTCGATCCGCTCCTCGCCGACCCGGGCCTCCTCGCCGCCTACCAGGCGCGGGACCGGGCCCGCCTCCTCGATCTCGCCCGGCCGACGTTCGAGCAGCTCGGGCGGCGCGGCGTGACCCACTGGTACTTCCTCGATCCGGAGCCGGCGCGGACCTGCTTCCTGCGGGTGCACGCCCCGGAGCTCCACGGCGACGTGGTGAACCGCGAGACCTTCTCCCAGGCGATCGTCAGCCACGCGGTCGGCGCGGGCAAGGAGCTCGGGCGCACCGCGTTCGCCCTCCGGGTGGTGCGCCCGTTCCGCGACGGCCAGCGGATCGTCGGCTACCAGGAGCTGGGCGAGGAGATCGACCACTTCCTCGAGCGCATGAAGGGGCAGACGGGGGACGACTTCGGGCTCCTGGTGGAGAAGGGGCGGATCGACCGCGCGGAGCTCGCCCGGGTCCGCTCCGAGGACCGGTGGGAGGAGCACCCGGAGCTGGTGCTCGTCGACAGCACGATGTGGGACGAGCGGATCATCTCCTTCGAGGCGCCCGTGGCCCGGGTTCCCGAGACCGGCCTCATGGTCGGGACCTGGAGCGACGGAAATCGCCTCTTCGCCGGGGGCGCCTTCCCCGTCCGCGACGCGTCGCGCCGGCCGGTCGGGGTGCTGTTCGTCCGGCACGACGTCACCGCCCTCCGGGCGGCCATCGACACCGCCCGGCGCCGCTTCGTGGCGCTGGCGATCGTCGCCGGGGTCTCGCTGCTCGCGACCGCGCTGGTGCTCGCGAGCCTGCGGCGCCTGCGGCCGGACGCCTGACCCGGGAACGCGGCACAGGACCTCGCCGGCCGGCGCGTGGGCCGGCAGCCCGGATCGGGTACACTCCCGCGGGATCGATGATCCCGCCGCGCACCCCAGAAGTCCGGGCCGCCCACCTGAGGACGCTCGCCGACGGGTTGAGCGTGCTGGGCGCCAAGCGCGCCGCGGCAGTCCGGCGCCTCATGCCGCCCTGGGTGATGCCGCGGATCCAGCGAGCGCGCCGTCTCGACTGGCTGCCGGTCGAGCTCCTGGTCGAGATGTGCGGAGCGGTGGCCGCGCGGGAGGGAGACGGTGTCCTCCGCGCCTGGGGAGCGGCGTCACTCCAGGGGATCGTCCGCGCCCCCTTGGCGCGGGCGGCCTACGAGGTCGCCCTGATGCTGGGCGGGCGCGATCCGGCGACCCTGATCGGCTACCTCCTCCAGACGTGGCCGCTCCTCTACGCCGGCTGCGGCGAGGTGGTGGTGACCGACGTCGGCCCCGCCTCGGTCCGGATCGTCCACTCGGCGGTGCCGACCACCCTGCGCCGGCAGGCGACGGTGCTGCCGCTGCTCGGCGCGCTCGAGTCGGTGCCCTCCCACTGCGGGGCCAGGGGCCGGGCGAGCGCCGAGTGGGACCCGGCCTCCGACCGCTTCGTCTACACCATCGGGTGGGAGCGGGAGGCGGGCGGAGCCGCCTAGACCGCGTCCGATCACCCCAGCCCTGCTGCGGCGAGCGATGGCGGGATGATGGGATGCGCTCCGGGCCACCCGCCCCGCTCGCGTTCCGCCGCCCAGGGGGTCCCTGCCGGCCCGACCGGCGGGGGGCTCGCTCCTCCGGGGCGCCTCCTCCGGCGCGACGCGCCGCGCCGCCTCCGCACCGCCGGTCACCAAGTGGGGGGTCGTGTTGCGCCCGGAGGCGCGCGCGACCAAGGGAAGGAACGCCTTCTGCGATCCCCGCACCCCGGGCCCCCCGCCCGGCCCCCTGGGAGCGATCCATGCCATCGATCACGCTGCGGCTGAACGGCAAGAGCGTCCGGGCCGAGGTCGAGTCGCGCACCCTGCTGGTCGAGTTGCTCCGCGAGCGGCTCGGGCTCACCGGCACCCACGTCGGCTGCGACACCAGCCAGTGCGGCGCCTGCACGGTCCACGTGAACGGACGATCGGTGAAGAGCTGCACCATGCTGGCGGTGGAGGCCGACGGCCAGGAGGTCCTCACCATCGAGGGGATGGCGGCGGCCGACGGCACCCTGCACCCGGTCCAGGCCGCCTTCCGCGAGCACCACGGCCTGCAGTGCGGCTTCTGCACGCCCGGGATGGTGATGAGCGCCTCCGAGCTGGTGGCCCGCAACCCGCGGGCGAGCGAGGAGGAGATCCGCGCCTGGCTGGAGGGCAACCTCTGCCGCTGCACGGGCTACCACAACATCGTCAAGGCCGTGCAGGCCGCCGCCGCCGGAGGGAGGTAGCCATGGCCCAGGGAGGCATCGGCGCGGCCATCCGGCGCAAGGAGGACTATCGCCTGCTCACCGGCGCCGGGCGGTACACCGATGACATCAACCGGCCGGGCCAGGCCTGGTGCCAGATCGTCCGCTCCCCCCACGCCTCGGCCCGCATCACCGCGGTCCGGACCGGCGCCGCCCGGGGGGCGCCGGGCGTGCTGGCGGTGCTCACCGGCGGGGACCTCGCCAAGGAGAAGATCGGGAACATCCCCACCGGCTGGCAGATCCACAGCAAGGACGGCTCGGCGATGGTGGAGCCGCCCCACGCCGCCCTCTGCCTCGACCGCGTCCGCCACGTGGGCGACCAGGTGGCGATCGTCGTGGCGGAGACCCGCGACCAGGCCCGCGAGGCGGCCGCCCTGGTGGAGGTCGACTACGAGCCCCTGCCCGCGGTGGCCTCGGTGGGGCAGGCGATCGCCCCCGGCGCCCCGCTGGTCTGGGACCAGGCCAAGGGGAACACCTGCTTCGACTGGCACCTGGGCGACGAGGCGGCCACCGATGCCGCCTTCGCCAGGGCCCACAAGGTGGTGAGCTTCGACACCGCCAACAACCGCCTGGTGCCCAACGCCATCGAGCCCCGCTCGGCCATCGGCGAGCACGACCGGGCCACCGGCGACACCACGCTCTTCACCACCAGCCAGAACCCTCACCTCACCCGGCTCCTCCTCGGCGCCTTCAGCTACGGCATCCCGGAGCACAAGCTGCGGGTGGTGGCCCCCGACGTGGGAGGCGGGTTCGGCTCCAAGATCTTCCACTACCCGGAGGAGTTCCTGGTGGTGTGGGCGGCCCGCAAGCTGGGGCGGCCGGTGAAGTGGACCGCCACCCGCTCCGAGGCCTTCCAGTCGGACGCGCACGGGCGCGACCACCTCACCCACGCCGAGCTGGCGCTGGACAAGGACGGGACGTTCCTCGCCCTGCGGGTCCGGACCGTCGCCAACATGGGTGCCTACCTCTCCACCTTCGCCCCGGCGGTGCCCACCTACCTCTACGCCACGCTCCTCGCCGGCTGCTACCGCACCCCGGCCATCTACGCCGAGGTGCGGGCGGTCTTCACCCACACCGTCCCGGTCGACGCGTACCGCGGCGCCGGGCGCCCCGAGGCCGCCTTCCTCCTCGAGCGGATCGTGGACCTGGCGGCGCGCGAGCTGGGGATGGACCGGGTCGAGATCCGGCGGCGGAACTTCATCCGCCCGGACCAGTTCCCCTACCAGACGCCGGTGGCGCTCCAGTACGACAGCGGCGACTACCAGAGCACGCTCGACCAGGCCCTGAAGGCCTCCGGCTGGGCGGGCTTCGAGCAGCGGCGCGCCGAGGCCCGGAAGCGGGGCCGGCTCCGCGGGATCGGGATCTCCACCTACGTGGAGGCCTGCGGCATCGCCCCTTCGGCGGTGGTGGGGGCCCTCGGGGCCCGCGCCGGCCTGTACGAGTCGGCCAACGTCCGCGTCCACCCGACCGGCGGGGTGACCATCTTCACCGGCACCCACGGCCACGGGCAGGGGCACGAGACCACCTTCGCCCAGCTGGCGGCCGAGTACCTCGGGGTGTCGGTCGAGCAGGTGGAGATCTCCCACGGCGACACCGACAAGATCCCCTTCGGCATGGGGACCTACGGCTCGCGCTCCCTGGCGGTGGGCGGCTCGGCGATCGTCCAGGCGATGGAGAAGATCGTCGCCAAGGGGCGGAAGATCGCCGCCCACCTCCTGGAGGCGGGCGAGGGGGACGTCGAGTTCAAGGACGGCAAGTTCACGGTGGCCGGGACCGACCGCTCCAAGACGCTGGGCGAGGTGGCCCTGGCCGCCTACGTCCCCCATAAGTACCCGGCCGGCCTCGAGCCCGGGCTGGAGGAGAACGCCTTCTACGACCCGAAGAACTTCACCTACCCGGCCGGCTGCCACGTCTGCGAGGTGGAGATCGACCCGGAGACCGGCGCCACCGAGGTCGTGGCCTTCACCGCCGTCGACGACGTGGGCCGGGTGGTGAACCCCATGATCGTCGAGGGGCAGGTGCACGGCGGGCTGGCCCAGGGGATCGGGCAGGCCCTGCTCGAGGGGGCGGTCTACGACGACCGCGGCCAGCTCCTCTCCGGCTCCTTCCTCGGCTACACCATGCCGCGCGCCAGCGACTTGCCCAGCTTCTCGGTGGGCAACCACGCGACTCCCTGCACCCACAACCCCCTGGGGTCCAAGGGGGTGGGCGAGGTGGGGGCGATCGGATCGCCGCCCGCGGTGATCAACGCGGTGGTGGATGCGCTCGCCCACCTGGGCGTGCGTCACGTCGAGATGCCCGCCACGTCGGAGCGGGTCTGGCGCGCCATCCGCGACGCCGGGAAGGCCAGGGGGTGACGCCATGAACGACTTCACCTTCCACAGGCCGCAGGACGTGGCCGGCGCCGTGGCCATCGTCAAGAAGGCGCCCGAGGGGAAGTACCTGGGCGGCGGGCAGAGCCTCCTCCCGGTGATGAAGCTCGGGCTGGCGACGCCCACCGACCTGGTGGCGCTCGCCGCCGTGGCTGCGCTCAAGGGCATCCGCGTCGAGGGCAAGGAGCTGGTGGTGGGGGCGGGCACCACCCACGCCGAGGTGGCCGCCTCGGCCGAGGTGAGGCGCGTCCTCCCCGGGCTGGCCGAGCTGGCCGCCCACATCGGCGACGCCCAGGTGCGGAACCGGGGGACCCTGGGCGGCTCCCTGGCCCACGACGACCCGGCCGCTGACTACCCGGCGGCCGTGCTGGCGCTCGGCGCCACCGTGCAGACGGACCGGCGCGCCGTCCCTGCCGACGCCTTCTTCCTCGGCCTCTACCAGACCGCCCTGCAGCGGGACGAGGTGATCACCGCGGTGCGCTTCCCCATCCCCGAGAAGGCGGCCTACGCCAAGTTCCCCCACCCTGCCTCCCGGTTCGCCCTGGTGGGCGTGATGGTGGCGAACGGCCCGGCGGGGGTGCGGGTGGCGGTGACCGGCGCCGGGCCCGGCGTGTACCGGGCGGCCGAGCTGGAGAAGGCCCTCGGGGGCCGGTTCTCGGCGGCCGCCCTGGAGACCGTCCAGCCCTCCGCCGCCGGGCTCACCTCCGACGCCTTCGGCAGCGCCGAGTACCGGGCCCACCTGGTGGGCGTGCTGGCGCGGCGGGCGGTGGCCGCCTGCGGCTAGGGCCCGGGATGGAGCGTACGCCGCGGCCGCTCCCGGGCTCCGTGGACGACGTCCTCGCCCTCCTGGCCGAGGGCCGGTACGTCGCCGACCGCTCCCTCGCCACCGCCCTCTTCCTCTCCCTGCGCCTCTCCCGCCCGCTCTTCCTCGAGGGAGAGGTGGGGGTGGGGAAGACCGAGGTCGCCAAGGTGCTGGCCTCGGCGCTGGGCCGGCGCCTCCTCCGCCTCCAGTGCTACGAGGGGCTCGACCTGGCCACCGCCGCCTACGAGTGGGACTACGCCCGGCAGATGCTGGAGATCCGGGTGGCGGAGGCGGCGCACGAGTCGGGGCGGGAGGCCATCGAGCGGGGGCTCTTCTCCGAGCGCTTCCTGGTGAAGCGGCCGCTCCTCCAGGCGCTGGAGCCGGACCCGGCCGGCCCGCCGGTGCTGCTCATCGACGAGCTCGACCGGACCGACGAGCCCTTCGAGGCCTTCCTCCTCGAGGTGCTCTCCGACTTCCAGCTCTCCATCCCCGAGCTGGGGACGGTCCGGGCCGCCGCCCCGCCGCTGGTGGTGGTCACCTCCAACCGCACCCGCGAGGTCCACGACGCCCTGAAGCGGCGCTGCTTCTACGCCTGGATCGACTACCCGGACGCGGAGCGCGAGCTGGCCATCCTGCGGGCCAAGGTCCCGGAGGCGGCGGAGCGGCTCGCCCGCGAGGTGGTGGGCTTCGTCCAGCGGCTGCGGGCCAAGGACCTCTTCAAGCTCCCCGGCATCGCCGAGACCCTGGACTGGACCCAGGCGCTCATCGCCCTGGATCGCACGGCGCTCGATCCCCAGGCGGTGGAGGGGACCCTGGGCGTGCTCCTCAAGTACCAGGACGACATCGCCCGGATCCGCGGCGGGGAGGCGGAGGCCCTGCTCCGGGAGGCGGCGGCCGGGGCGGGGGGCCGGTGAGCGAGGGCGGGCAGCTTCCGGCCCGCGTCCTCCACTTCGCGCGGGCGCTGCGGGCGGCGGGCCTGCCCATCGGGCCGGGGCGGGTCCTGACCGCCGTCGAGGCCGCGGCCGAGGTGGGGCTCTCCCGCCGCGACGACCTCTACTGGGCGCTGCACGCGGTCCTGGTGAGCCGGGCCGAGGACCGGGCCCTCTTCGACCAGGCCTTCCGCCTGGCCTGGCGCGAGCCGGAGGCGCTGCCCCCCGGCCTCGAGCTGCTCCTCTCGCACAGCCCCCTCCCCTCGCCACGTCCCGCCCCGCTGCGCCGGGTGGCCGAGGCGCTCTCCCCCTCCCGGGCGCTCCCGGCGGCGCCCCCCCGCGCCGTCGAGGTCGACGCCGTCCTCGCCTGGTCGGAGCGGGAGCAGCTCCGCACCCGCGACTTCGAGCAGCTCTCGGCGGCGGAGGTGCGCGAGGCGGAGCGGGCGGTCGCCCGGTTGCGCCTGCCGCTGCCCGAGCTCCCCGTCCGGCGGATGCGCCCCGACCCGGCCGGCGTCCGGGTGGATCAGCGCGCCACCCTGCGGCAGGCGGTGCGCGCCGGGCCGGACGCCATCCCCCTGCGCTGGCGCTCCCCGAGCAGGCGACCGCCGGCGGTGGTGGCGCTCTGCGACGTCTCCGGCTCGATGGCCCGCTACTCGCGGATGCTGCTCCGCTTCCTGCACGCCCTGACGCGGAGCCGCGCCCAGGTCCACTCCTTCACCTTCGGCACCCGCCTCACCCCGGTGACCCGCCACCTCCGCCACCGCGACGTGGACGCCGCGCTGGCGGCGGTGGGGCGGGCGGTCCCGGACTGGGAGGGGGGAACGCGCATCGGCCCCTGCCTGCGGGAGTTCAACCTGCGCTGGTCCCGCCGCCTGCTCTCCCAGGGGGCGGTCGTGCTGCTCATGACCGACGGGCTCGACCGGTCCGAGGGGGCCGACCTGGCGGCCGAGACCGCCCGGCTGCGCCGCTCCTGCCGCCGGCTGGTGTGGCTCAACCCCCTCCTGCGCTTCCAGGGCTTCGAGCCGCGGGCGGCGGGCGTGCGAGCCATCCTCCCGAACGTCGACGAGCACCGCCCGGTCCACAGCCTGGACAGCCTCGAGCGGCTCGCCGAGGCGCTCAGCGCGCCGCGGCGCGGCGGGAGAAGAGCGACTTCAGCCAGGCCCACAGCGCCCTGAAGAAGAGCGGGATCGCCGCCAGCGGCTCGGCCCGGGCGGGCTGGGCCGTCGCGCCCGCCTCGGCAGGCGCGGGGGCGGCGAGGGCTGCCTGCACCCGCTCGGCGAACTGGAGGAAGACCTGGTGCGAGACCTGCTCGATCATCCCGCGCCCGAGCTGCACCAGGCGCCCCACCACCTCGACGTCGCTCGCCACCACCACCTCCGTCCGGCCGTCCGCCTTCGGGGTGAGCCGGCTCTCCATGGTCATGCGGGCCGAGCCGGCGCCGCCGCTCTCCCGCCCCTCGCCGACCATCTTCACCCGCAGCCCGGCCGGGTCGAGCTCCACCATCTGGATCCGGCCCTTGTAGGCCACGGTCACCGGGCCGACCTTCACCTTCACGTTGCCCTGGAAGGTGCGCTCGTCCTCCACCTCGGTGAGCTCGGCCCCGGGGAGGCAGGTGACCACCCTGCGCGGGTCGACGAGGAAGGCCCAGACCGCCTCCGGGGACGCCGCCACCGTGAACCGCTCCTCGATCCGGGTCGCCATGGCTACCCCTTGGCCTCCGCCAGCGCCGCGCGCAACGCATCGAAGGGGAGGAGCACGCAGCCGTGGCGGCTGGGCGCCGCCCGGACCGGCGCGAAGACCGAGAGCCCCCCGAACGGCCCCACCACGGCGGGCCCCCCGCCGGCCAGCAACGCCTCGAGCGCCCCGCGGGCCGCCTCCACCTCGGCGCCCGTCCACCCCGGCGCGGCGCCCCCCAGGAAGGAGGCCGACGCCTCGCAGAGCACGCAGCCACGGACCTGGTGGGCGAGGGCCTCGATGCGGTCGCCGGCCAGGCGGACCTGGAAGGAGGCGCGGTCCCCGCAGAGCGGGTTGTCGAGGGTGGCCGCGCCGGCCGCACCCTCCAGGCGCCCGGCCCCGCGGGCGGCGCGGGCCAGGCGCACCAGCGCCTCATGGTAGAGGTCCTCGGCGCTCACCGGGCCGCCGACCCCCCTCGCAGGCCGGAGATCACCTGGGCCAGGATGGAGACCGCGATCTCGGCGGTCGAGACCGCGCCGATGGGGAGGCCGACCGGCCCGTGGATGCGGGCCAGGGCGGCCTGGTCGAGCCCCTGCTGCTGGAGCCGCTCGCGCCGCGCCGCCTGGGTCTTCTTGCTCCCCAGCGCCCCGACGTAGAAGGCGTCGGAGCGCAGGGCCGTCGCCAGCGCCGGGTCGTCGATCTTGGGGTCGTGGGTCATCGTCACCACGGCCGACCGCCGGTCCAGGCCGATCCGGGCCAGGGCCTCGTCGGGCCACTCGTGGGTGAGCGTCACCCCCTGGAACCGCTCCTCGGTGGCGAAGGAGCGGCGGGGATCGACGACCAGCACGTCGAGCCCCGCGAGCCGCGCCATCGGCGCGAGCGACTGGGCGATGTGGACCGCGCCCACGATCACGAGGCGCACCGGTGGGTTGTAGACCCGGAGGAAGACCCTCCCTCCCGGCCCTTCCCAGAGGCGCGACTGGTCGTCCCGGGCGGCCTCCCGGGCGGCGCCGAGCAGGGCCGTGTGCGCCCCGGGCGCCTCCTCGAACGGGTGGAGGAGCCGCGCCTCGCCGGTCCGCAGGTCGGTGGCGAGCACGGCCGCGCGCTTCGCCGCCAGGTCGGCGCGCAGTGCCGCCAGGGTCTCCCGCTTCATTCGAGCCGCTCCACGAACACCTGGATGGTGCCGCCGCAGGCCAGCCCCACCTCCCACGCCCGGTCGTTGGTGACGCCGTACTCGAGGAGCCTGGGCTTCCCGTCCTTGATCGCCCCCACCGCCTCGCGGACCACCGCCCCCTCGATGCATCCGCCGGAGACCGACCCGACGAACTCCCCCCGCTCGTTCACCGCCAGGTGGCTCCCCGCCGGCCGTGGCGCCGAGCCCCAGGTGGAGACCACCGTGGCCAGGGCCACGCCCAGGCCGCTCTCGCTCCAGTCGGCCGCCTGTCGCAGCTCCTCGTCCCGATCGCTCATGCTCTGCTCCTCGCGCCCGGCGGGCGTACGCCGCGCTCCGGGGACGGCCCGATCCTCGCGGCCGCGAGCACGGGCCGGGTGCCCCGGCTCTGGTTTAGCGCGACCTCCCCGCGCGGCTCGGAGCAAAGTTGAGCCGGTCCGGCCGAGGCCCCGTACGGGACCTCGGCGCCCGCCCATCCGGGCGCCCGGAGGGGCCTGCCCTCCCGCCGCCCTCCGCCGAGCTCACCCACGTGGCTGGAGAGCGCGGCCGCCCGACCCGCGCGCCCGTGGCCGCGCCGGGCGCGAGCGCCGCTCATTTCCCGTCTGTGAACTCTCCGGCGAGGCCCGGCGGACCTCGCGGCCGGCACGAGCCGGCCCGCGCCCACAGGGAGCGGCCGGCCGTGCCGATGGTTGGTGTACAAACTGTCCATGCTCCCTCCTCCGATGCCGACCCATCCGAGCGAGGCGCTCCGCGCCCGGAGCTTGCAAGAGGATCGGGGTCGCGTGAGCACTGAGGCGCGGGGGGCGCCGGAGGACGCCATGAAGAATCGCTGGCTCATCGCCCTGGCGGGCACGGTGCTGATGATCTGCCTCGGCACCGTCTACTCCTGGAGCATCTTCACCCAGCCGCTCGTCGCCGGCTTCGGCTGGTCCAACACCACCACCACCTGGGCCTTCGCCCTGGCCATCTTCTTCCTCGGGGTGGGCGCCATCGTCGGGGGGCGCTGGCAGGACCGCGCCGGCCCGCGCCGCGTGGCCGTCACCGGGGCGATCCTCTGGGGCCTGGGCAACGTCCTCGCCGGCCTGGGTACCCGGGCGCTCGGGCCCGTCTGGCTCTACCTCACCTACGGGGTGATCGGCGGCCTCGGCCTGGGGATCGGGTACGTCACCCCGGTGGCCACGGTGACCAAGTGGTTCCCCGACAAGCGCGGGGTGGGCAGCGGGATGGTGGTGATGGGGTTCGGGCTGGGCGCGTTCTTCTACAGCAACCTGGTGAAGCTGGTGCGCCCCTTCGCCGAGGCCTCACGGCAGGCGGCGACCTACCTGGCCCAGCAGGCCGCGGCCGGGCACGCCCCCCTCGACGCCGCCCGCTACGCGCTGCGGCCCGAGCAGCTCCAGGCGGTGATGCAGGTGTTCACGGTCTCGGGGATCGTCTTCCTCGTCCTGGGGGCGCTCTGCGCCGCCTACGTCACCAACCCGCCCCAGGGCTACACCCGCCCCGGCGCCCGGGCCGCCGCGGCGACCGCCGGGCGGGACTTCACCCCCGGCGAGATGTTCCGCGCCCCCCAGTTCTACGCCCTCTGGCTGATGCTCTTCCTCAACGTGACCGCGGGCATCCTGTTCATCTCCAACGCCGTCCCCATCATGCGCGAGCTCACCGGCGCCACCCCCGCGGTGGCGCTCGGAGTGTACGGGGCGATCGCCGTGTTCAACGGCCTGGGGCGCTTCTTCTGGGGCTCGGTCTCCGACCGGATCGGCCGCAACGCCGCCTACGTCCTCATCTACCTCCTGCAGATCGGGATCTTCCTCGGGGTGACGCGGCTGCACGCGCTGCCCCTGGTGGCCGCGCTCTTCGCCGTGGTGCTGCTCTGCTACGGCGGGGGCTTCGGGACCATGCCCTCCTTCACCGCCGACTACTTCGGGACCCGCTGGCTGGGGGTCAACTACGGCTGGATCCTGCTGGCCTGGGGGGTGGGCGGGATCGCCGGCCCCATCTTCGTCTCCTGGGTGAAGGACCACACCGGCTCCTTCGGCGGGGCGCTGGGGTACGTCGCGATCATGCTCGCGGTGGCCACCGTCCTGCCCCTGGTGACCCGCAAGCCCGGCGAGTCGGGCGGCCACCACTGGCCCTTCTTCCACCAGCCGGCGCCGCGCTGAGGCGCCCCGGGGAGGTCGACATGGCGCGGATCGTGAGGTCCTGGAGGCCGTCCATCTGGGCGAGCTGGAAGCCGTTCGGCCTGGGCGAGGAGCGGCCCAACGCCTACGCCGAGATCCTGCGGGCGGTCCGCGACAACCGCGGCCGCCTCGGCTACGCCTGGCGCATCCTGTCCCGGGGGTGCTGCGACGGGTGCTCGCTCGGGACCACCGGGATGCGCGACTGGACCATGCCCGGCGTCCACCTCTGCAACGTGCGGCTCCGGCTCCTCCAGCTCAACACCGCCCGGCCCTTCGACCCGGCGCTGCTCGAGGATCCCTCCCGCCTCCCCTCGAGGACCGCCGCCGCGCTGCGGGGGCTGGGCCGACTCCCGGCCCCCATGCTGCGCCGGCGCGGGGAGCGCGGCTTCCGGCGGATCGGGTGGGAGGAGGCCCTGGATCTCGTCGCCGGCCGCGTGCGGCAGAGCACCCCCGGGCGGCTCGCCTTCTACCTCACCAGCCGGGGGCTGGCGAACGAGGCCTACTTCGTGGCCCAGAAGGCGGTGCGAGCCCTGGGGACCAACTCCATCGACAACGCCGCCCGCGTCTGTCACTCCCCCAGCACCTTCGGCCTCAAGGGGACGGTGGGGGCCGCCGCCACCACCTGCTCCTACTCCGACTGGCTCCAGACCGACCTCATCGTGTTCATCGGCTCGAACGTGGCCAACAACCAGCCGGTGGCCATGAAGTACCTCCACTACGCGCGCCGGGCCGGCACGGCGGTGGCCGTGGTCAACACCTACCGGGAGCCGGGGATGGAGCGGTACTGGGTCCCCTCGATCGTCGAGTCGGCCCTCTTCGGCACCAGGGTGACCGATCGGTTCTTCCTCGTCGCCACCGGCGGGGACGTCCCCTTCCTCTCGGGCGCGCTGAAGGCCCTCCTCGCCGCGGGGATGGCGGACGAGGGCTTCATCCGCGAGCACACCTCGGGGTTCCCGGAGCTGGCGGCCCGGCTCGAGCGGCAGCCCTGGGAGGAGCTGGAGCGGCTCTCCGGCGCCACCCGGGCGGAGATGGAGGCGCTCGGCCGGATGGTGGGCCGGGCCCGCCGCGCCGTCTTCGTCTGGAGCATGGGGATCACCCAGCACCAGTTCGGCGAGGACAACGTCCGGGCGATCGTCAACCTGGGCCTCTCCCGCGGCTTCGTGGGCCGGGAGGGCTGCGGGCTCATGCCAATCCGCGGCCACTCCGGCGTGCAGGGCGGCGCGGAGATGGGCGCCTACTCGACGGTGCTGCCCGGCGGCGCCCCCATCGGCCCCGAGAGCGCCGCCCAGCTCTCCACCCTCTGGGGCTTTCCCGTCCCCGCCACCCGCGGGCTCACCGCCCCGGAGATGATCGACGCCGCCCACGGCGGAGGGCTCGACCTGCTCTTCTCGGTGGGCGGAAACTTCCTCGAGATCCTGCCCGACCCGGGCTACGTCCGCGAGGCGCTGGAGCGGATCCCGCTCCGGGTCCACATGGACATCGTGGCCTCGCCCCAGATGCTGGTCGAGCCCGCCGAGGCGGTGCTCCTCCTCCCCGCCACCACCCGCTACGAGACGCGCGGCGGCGTCACCGAGACCTCGACCGAGCGCCGCGTCATCTTCAGCCCGGAGATCCCCGGCCCGCGCGTCGCCGAGGCGCGCGACGAGTGGGCGGTCTTCGCCGAGCTGGTGCGGCGCTGCCGGCCCGGCCTGGCGGAGGCCTTCGCCTACCAGGGGACGGCGGACGTCCGGCGGGACATCGCCCGGACCATTCCGTCCTACCAGGGCATCGAGCGCCTGGAGAAGGCGGGCGACCAGTTCCAGTACGGTGGGCCCCACCTCTGCGCCGGCTGGAGGTTCGCCACCCCCGACGGGAAGGCCCACTTCAGCCAGGTGCCGCTCCACACCCACGCCCATCCCCCCGGGACGTTCGTGGTCTCCACCCGCCGTGGCAAGCAGTTCAACAGCATGGTCCAGGAGGAGGTGGATCCGCTCAACGGAGCGGCCCGCGACGCCGTCCTCATGAGCCCGGAGGACGCCTCCCGGCTCGGGCTGAGGGACGGCGAGGAGGTGGCGCTCGAGAACGACCAGGGCCGGCTGATGGGCCGCGTCCGGCTCGCCCCGATGAAGCCCGGCAACCTCCAGATCCACTGGCCCGAGGCGCAGGTGCTGCTCTCGCCCGACGCCGCCCTGCGCGGCGTCCAGTCCGGCATCCCGGACTACAACGCCGTCGCCCGGGTGGTGCCGCTCCAGGCGCCGCGGGCCAGGGACCCCGCCGCTCGCGCCGGCGTGGACGGCGAGGCGAGGCCGGCGAGGCCGCCCGGGCCGGAGCCGCTCCCGCCGCCCCGCCGACCGCCGGAGCAGCCTCCCGTCCACCCGTGACGCCTGGCCGGCGCCGCGCGCCGCCTACGCCGCCACCGCCCCGGTGATGGTGATGCCGAGCCACCCGGCGCTCGCGCGGGTCGCCCGCCGGAGCCCCAGGTCGGCCAGCTCCTCGCGCGGCGTCTCGTGGAAGGCGAGCTCGGCGCTCGCCTCGTGCCAGGCGCCGCCGGTCCGGGCCGCGACCACCGGCCGGAGGTAGCGGAGCGCGGGCGGCTCGCCGGGCCGGGTCAGGTCGGCCCAGCCCACCGTGCCCCACGTCGGCCGGGCGGCGAAGCCGATCGCCTCGCCCGCCCGCCCGGTCAGCTCCAGCCGCGCCTCCGCCAGGCGCCGGTCCTTCACCGCCAGCGTCGCGCCCAGCCGGGTCCCGGCCCGGAGCGGCGCCGCCGCCGGGTGGTCGAGCGGCAGGGACCGGGTGAGCCAGGTGCTCCCCAGCTTCTTCGGCCAGCCCTGGAGCAGGCCGCGGAGCATCGACACGTCCTGGTCCACGTAGATGAGCGGGCAGAAGTTGGCGGCGGTGCCGTCGAGGCGGGTCAGCTCGAGGAGGACGATGGTCTCCCGGTACTGGGAGAGGATCGGGTCGAGGAGCTCCGAGCCGTCGGTGGTGGCCTGCCAATCGGCGAAGTGGATCGCCCCGCGCCCGGTGGCCGCGCCCACCTCGCCCGGCACGAACGCCGCCGCCCGGGCCGGGTCGCACTCGAACTCCACGTTGAGGAGCCAGCCGCAGTAGTGCCAGGGCGGGGGCGCGACCAGCGAGGCGAGGCCGCGAGGGGTGAAAGGGGGCGTGTAGCCGACGGGCATGGCGGGCTCCTCTCCGGGAGGGCGACAGTGTGCGCCGGGCGCGGCGGGAGCGGTAGGGCCCGGCCGCGAGGCAGGCCCGCCGAAGGGGTCGGGCCGGCCCCGCGGCGAGGCGCTCGAGGAGGTGATGACTGTAGGTGGACGCCCACAGTCACTGTGTGCGAACGCGTCTGTCCCTCGATCACGGCAACGAAGGGATCCGTCCCGCGGCCATAAGATGACGCCAGCTCCCTGGCACCGCGATGTCCACCGGAACGCTCAACCCTGCGTCCGCCTCCGCCATCCTGAGCGCGATCATCAGCCTGCTCGCGGCGGCCTGCGTGTACCCGCTCGCCCGGGTGCCGGACTGGGAGGACCTCCGCCCGCTCCCCTGGGTCGCGCTCACCGCCGCCCTGGTGGCGGCCTGCAACGTGACCGCCACCCTGGAGGTGCCGGTGGCGGTCTACCTCTGGACCGGCCGGCTCCAGGTGCTGTTCCTCTCGCTGCACATCCTGGCCTGGCACGCCTACTTCCCCGGATGGGCGAAGCGCCCCGTCCCGCCGATCGGCCCCGCCCTCTGGCCCTTGCCCGCCGTGGGGCTGCTCGCCCTCGTCCCCGGCGCCGTCTACGGGGACGAGGTGACGCTCCGTCCCCTCGAGTGGCTCGGCGTCGTCTACCGCGACCCGGCCGTCACCTGGCTCGGCTTCGCCGTCTGGGGCTTGCTCGGGGGGTACGCGCTCTGGGGCGTCGCCCGCGTCGTGCGCTGGGGCCGGGCCGGGGCGCCCTACCCCCTGGCGCACGCCCTCTGCACCGGGGCGCTCCTCGCCATGGGGGTGCACGACGCGGTGGCCGTGAGCAGCCACTCCCTGCCCACCCCCTACCTCCTCGACTTCGCCTACTACGTGCCCATCAGCGTCTTCGGGCTGATGACCCTGCGGCGGATCGCGGAGAGCGCCGCCGACTACCACCGGCTCCGGACCAGCCTGGAGACCGCGGTGGTCGACCGCTCGCGGGCCCTGGAGGAGAGCCGGGCGGCCGCCTCCCGCGGAGAGCGCATGGCGACGCTCGGACAGGTCTCGGCCGGCGTGGCGAGCGAGCTGAACGGCCCGGCCACCGCGGTGGCGGCCCGGCTCCAGGGGCTGGCCCGTGCGCTGGCGAGCGAGGGACGGCCGGAGCTCCGGCGGAGCGTGGAGGAGGCGAGCGAGGGCGTCCAGCGGATCCTCGGGCTGGGCCGCCAGCTGCTGCTCGCCGGCCGCTCCGCGGGTGACACCGGCCCCCTCTCGGCGATCCCGCTCGCCGAGGCGCTCGCGCCCGGGCTGGCGGCGGCCCGCGTCGCGGCCGAGGACCGGGTGGCGCTGCGGGTCTCGGTGCCGGAGGGCCTCGAGGTCCGCGCGCAGCGGGAGGCGCTGGCGCAGGCCCTCGCCAACCTCCTGGCGAACGCCGTCCAGGCCATCCCGGCGATCCGGCCGGGGACCGTGGCGGTCCGGACCGAGGAGGCCGGGGACCGCGTCCGGATCCTGGTGGAGGACGACGGGGTGGGGATGTCGGAGGAGGAGCTGCGCCACGTCTTCGAGCCCTTCCACGCCGCCAAGCCGCCGGGGATGGGGAGCGGCCTGGGCCTGGCGGTCGCCCGCAGCCTCGTCGAGGGGATGCAGGGGACGCTCCGCTTCGAGAGCGCCGTCGGGCGCGGCACGCGGGCCACGGTCGAGCTCGGGGCGGCCGAGGCGTCCGAGCGCGCCGGAGGCGCGGAAGCGGCGGCGCCGCCCCGCCGCGCTTCCCTGCTCGTGATCGACGACGACCCCCAGGTGCTCCGCTCGATGGCCCGGGTGCTCGGCCGCCAGCACGACGTCCGGGTGGCGCCCGGCGTGCGGGACGGGCTGGCCGCGGTGGCGGGCGGCGCCTTCGACCTGATCCTCTGCGACGTGATGATGCCGCTCGGCGGGGGCGAGCGGTTCTGGGCCGAGCTGCTGCTCCGCGCCCCCGCCCTGATGGACCGGGTGGTCTTCATGACCGGCGGCGCGGTGACCGGCGAGGCGAACGCGTTCCTCAAGCGCCAGCCGCGCCCCGTCCTCATCAAGCCCTTCGACGTCATGACGGTGAACGAGCTCCTCGCCAAGATCGGCCCGGCGGCGCCGTCCGGGCGCGGACCGGGGGACGGTCCCGCCTCGCCGTCGACGGCGCTCGGACGGATGGGAAAGCGGTAGCGCCCCCTACCTCGTCGTAACCCCCCGCGCGGGATCGACCCCTCGGCCGCCTCGTCCGCGCTTCCCGGCGACCGACGCGGGTGCCGGCGCCCTCCACCCCCCGCTCGCCCGTCGCCGGGCGGCGGGCTCACGCACCCCGGCCTCATCCGGGCTCCGTAGCCACACCGACCCCAGCCGGGAAGCGTGCGCCAGGCGCGGCTCGCCGGGCGCCGCCGAGGTTCGTCACGATTCGTGAAGGCGAGTTCGCGGGGTGAGCGCCAAGGGCGCGACTTCCCTTGGCTCGAGCGGCACCGTCGCGTCGAAGGCGCGTCTCTCCCGGCCGGGTTCAGGAATCCCCGGGATTGGGAACACGTGGCGCAGTGAACAGAACGACGCAGACCGGGGCAACCGGTTTCGATCCGGCTTCACGGACGAGGGACCACGAGGAGGGCGGAAGTGGCTGCGAGGAAGGCGATCAGGCTCACGTCCCCACCTCGTGCTCTCCGCTCGAACCCTTGCGCGCCGGCCGCATTCCCGGCGCGCGTCGCCAGGTGGTCGTCGGGGCACCAGGTTCTGGTCGAGCCAGCAGCACATGCCGAACGCGAATTCGCGGAGTTGAGCAGCCGGAGGTCACACATGTTCAGGCACGGATCGGTCTCTCGACGTTGGCCAGCAGCTCTCCTGGTCCTGCTCGCGGCGCCCGCGGGCGCGCAGTCGTTCCGCGTCCAGTGTCCCACGAGCACCATCACCCACCCCACCGCGGCCAACAACAACGCCGAGCCGGCCTACAGCGGGCCGACCCGGCTCACCTGCTCCGTGCCGGGCGGGTGCACCCCGACCAACAACGTCGGCTTCCTGCAGCCCGACCTGACGGCGACGACGACCAACGTCAACGGCGCCATCAAGTGTCAGCAGATCTCGGGCGGCGACGGCTACTCGACGATGGGCGACGGGACGCAGACGTACATGTTCTCGTTCGGTCCGCTGTCCGGGGTGGTCGACATCGCGAACGGGGCGCCGGGCACCGAGTTCCCCAGCGTCTTCAACGCGCCCTACCCCGCGAGCTCCGCCGCGAACGCGCTCCCGCCGGGCTACCCGGCGTCGAACCCGAGCTCCGGCCCCGTCTCGTACAACGGCGCCATCGGCCTGGCCCAGAACATCGCCTACACCTTCACCATCTACGACATCAGCGAGGTCGGCCACACGGTGACGGTGGTCCTCAACACCCCGTCGCCGTTCAAGGTCGGCGACCAGGTGGTCATCGGCCAGGGGATCGGGACGGACCTGGGAGCGTACGCCGGGACCTGGACGGTCACGGCGATCAACATCGCCAACCCGTTCTTCCCCGCCGGCTACGCCTTCCAGTACACCGACCCGGCCACCGGGCTCGCCGATGTGACCGAGTCGCCCGACGCGACCGCGTCCTCCGCGCCCGGCGTCGACGGCCACGTCGACCCGCGCCAGATCATGGACGTGGGGGTGATGAACGGCAACATCCCCGCCCCGCTGATGGCGATCGACGAGGACGACGAGTTCTTCCTCACGCTCACCAACGTCGGGATGATCATGCGGCCCGACCTCTTCGAGCAGCACACCGTCCACTTCCACGGCTACCCGAACGCGTCGTCCTTCTACGACGGCGTGCCGGACGCCTCGGTGGCGATCAACATCGGCGCGAGCTTCACCTACTACTACCTGGCGCCCGACGCCGGCACCTACTTCTGGCACTGCCACATCACGCCCCCCGAGCACCTGCAGATGGGCATGGTCGGCCAGATCTACGTGCGGCCGCGGCAGAACCGCGTTGCGGCCGGTGCCAACCTCTACGCGTCGCTGCAGGCCCAGGGGGGCGACCTCCGCACCGCCTGCAACTCCGCGACCGATCTCCTGTGCAGCAACCCGCTCCCCGCCAGCACGGCGACGGCCGGGAACGTGCGGGCCGCCAGCGGCAACTACGCCTACAACGACGGCGACGGCTCGACCTACTACGACGTCGAGTACCCGCTCCAGATGCACGGCTTCGACCCGAACTTCCACTTCGTCGGCATGACCTTCAACCCGGAAGGCTTCGCCGACATGAAGGACAAGTACTTCCTGCTGAACGGGCGGAGCTACCCGGATACCGTCACCACCGGGCCGCTGCAGACCCAGTCGTCCGACGGCGTCAACCACTTCTCCCAGCCGCTCCCCTCGATCGTCACCATCCCGGCGGGCAAGCGGGCGCTGCTCCGCATCTCGTCCCTGGACGTGTCCGAGTACCAGACCCTCGCCTCGCTCGGGATCTCGATGCAGGTGATCGCCCTGAACGCCAAGCTGCTCCGCGACCAGGCCGGCAACAACCTCTATTACGCCACCAACTCGATCACGCTCGGCGGCGGCGAGTCGCTCGACGTGATCCTCGACACCTGCGCCGTGCGGTCCACGCCGAGCGATCCGTCGTCGCCCTGCACCACGCCGGTCCCCACGGGCACGTACTACCTGTACACGCCGAACCTCGATCACCTGTCCAACGATGCGGAGAACTTCGGCGGCCTCATGACCGAGGTCCACGTCAACTAGGGAGACGGCCATGACCTCGACCAGGACCGAAAGGACGATGGCGATGCACCGGCTGCTCTCTCTCTCCCTGGGCGTGACCGTCTGGGCCCTCTCCGGCGTCGCGCAGGCCGCGGCGCCGGGCATCACCGGCCCGACCTTCAACCTGACCGCCCAGGCGGCCTACCTCACCCAGCCCGACGGGCAGGCGATCTACTCCTGGGGCTACGGTTGCAACGGAACGCCGACGGGCTTCGCCCCGTCGGCCATCTCCGGCACCTTCTGCAACACCATGCAGGTGCCCGGGCCGACCCTCGTGGTCACCGAGGGGCAGACGGTCACGGTGAACCTGCTCAACGGGCTGCCCGCCGCGGCGGGCAACACCTCGATCCTCTTCCCCGGCTTCAACGTCACCGCCACGGGGGGCTCCGCCGGCCTGCTGGCCCAGGAGGCGGCGCCGGGCGGCACCGTGACCTACACGTTCGTCGCCGGGTCGCCGGGCACGCGCGCCTACTACAGCGGCACGCAGGGCGACCTGCAGGTCGAGATGGGCCTGTACGGCGCCATCATCGTCCTGCCGGCCGCCGTTCCCTCCAACTGCGGCACGCTCGGGGCCACGCTGGACGGCCTGCCGGTGACCCAGCCGGGCGGCAACAAGCGCGCCAGGGCGGCGTGGGGTGAGTCGGACTTCCGCCTGGCCGCCTCGGCCTTCGACCACCCCGACACCTGCTACGACCGCGAGTACCTGTTCCAGTTCTCCGAGATCGACCCGAACATCCACCTCCAGGCGCTGGCGCAGGTCACGGCGGCCGGCAACTGCACCGCCGGGGCGCCCGGCTGCAGCCTCCACGTGCCCACCGAGCCGTATCACCCCGCGTACTTCCTGATCAACGGCCGGTCGATGCCGGACGACATGGATCCGAACTACGCGGTCCAGTACCCGCACCAGCCGTACAACGGCAACCCGCACATGCACCCGGGCGAGATCACGCTCCTGCGGATCATCGGGCAGGGCCGCTGGCAACACCCGTTCCACGAGCACGCCAACCACGTGCGGGTGCTGGCCCGCGACGGCAACCTGATCTTCAGCAGCGGGACGGTGCAGTACGCCGGCACCACCGCGCCCGTCACGGCGCTCGCCGGGCCGCTGCTCTTCACCACGACGACGACGCCAGGCCAGGCGATGGACGGCCTCTTCTACTACACGGGCAGGGGCCTGAACTGGGACATGTACGGCCACAACCCCTCGTCCACCGACCCGAGCGCGACGCTCCCCTGCACGCCGGACGCGAACGGCTACAACACCGCCGCCCCGACCGCGATCAACTACTTCGAGTGGTGCCAGGACCACAACAAGCCGATGCAGGCCGCTCCCTTCGGCGACGTCGCCGGCGGCGGCCCGGTGACGCTCCCCGACCCCAACCTGTTCACCAACGGTCCCTGGTACGGCGGCAGCCCCTACCTCGGCCCCGACGCGACGACCCGCGCGACGGGCCCCACCGGCACGACCCCGCCCTCCGGCACGATCGCCAATTCCCCGGGCAGCGAGGCGGGCTTCGCCTTCATGTGGCACTCGCACAACGAGCGCGAGATCACGACCAACAACATCTTCCCGGGCGGCATGCTGATGATGATGCTCGTCGACTCACGCGAGTTCGTGATCGACGAGTCGATGTAGCACCGAGGGGAACGCCATGAGATCCCACACCTGCAAGTCGCTCCTGCTCAAGTCGTCGCTCGCGGTCTCCCTGCTCCTCTTCGGGAGCGGCGCGGCCCTCGCCCAGCAGCAGGTCAACCTGACCGCGGGGCCCTCCACCATCGTGATGCCGGACGGCTTCACCGTGCCGATGTGGGGCTACACGTGCGGCGGGGCGGTGACCGGCTCGACGGCCACCTGCGTGCCCCTCAACCCGAACGCCGGCGCGAACTGGTCGCCGGTCGTGATCACCGTTCCCTCGGGCCAGGACCTGACCATCAACCTGACGAACAACCTGCCTGTGCCCCCCGGCGCCACCACCGGGATCCCGACATCCCTGGTGATCGTCGGCCAGCTCGGCGGCGGGCTGGGCGGCGGTGGCACCAGCACCCCGAGCCCGGACCACTCGAACGCCCAGCAGGTCACCTGGCCGATCGCCAGCCCCGGTGCCGCCAACACGCCGCCGGCGCAGGGCCCGCGCGTCCAGTCCTTCTCCACCGAGGTGGCGGCGGGCGCGACGACCGCCCTCACCTGGACCGCGCCTCGGCCCGGCACGTACCTCATCGAGTCGGGCACCCACCCCTCGATCCAGGGCCCGATGGGGCTCTACGGCATCCTGGTGGTCACCACCGCGCCGGTGGCCGCCGCCGGCACCGAGACCGCCGCCGGCACCGCCTACCCCGGCGTCTCCTACGACGCGGACGTCGCGCTGCTCTTCTCCGAGATCGACCCGGTGCAGAACGCCGCGGTGAGCACGGCGGTCGGCACCACCGGCTTCAGCGAGACCATGGTCTGGTCCGCCCAGCCCGGCGGCTGCGCCGACCCGGCGTCGCCCACCTTCCACCAGTGCTACCCGCCGGCGGTCAACTACACGCCGCTCTACTACCTCATCAACGGCGTCGCCTTCGACAAGACCAACCCCTCCTTCTCCGTCTTCCCCGCCTCCCCCGCCACGCTCGCTCCGACGAGCGGCACCGGGACGGTCCTCGTCCGCCTGGTCAACGCCGGCCTCCGCATGCACGTGCCGTCGCTCGTCGGCTCGCAGACCGGGACCCCTGCCGCTTCCGGCTTCTCGCTGGTGGCCGAGGACGGCAACCCGCTCCCCGGCGTCCCCCGGGTGCAGAGCGAGGTGTTCATGGCCGCCGGCAAGACCTATGACGTGATGGTCAACGCCCCGGCCACCGGCCTGTCCGCCCTCCCCGTCTACGACCGCGAGCTGAGCCTCTCGGGCAACGCGGTCAACCGCGACGCCGGCATGCTGGCGTACGTCGGGGTCAACGGCTCCGGCCTGCCCTCGAGCCCCGCGCTCGGCGCCGCCGTGGCCTACCCCGACACCTACAACTCCCTGATCGCCGGCCAGACCTTCACCGTCTCCGACCCCGCCAAGGGCGTGATGGCGAACGACGTCCGCGTCTACGGCGTCGCGCTCTCCACCGCCGCGTCCAGCGGGACGGTGACCCTGAACGCGAACGGCACCTTCACCTACGTCCCGTCGGGAACGGCGACGAGCGACTCCTTCGGCTACTGCGCGAACGGCACGACCACCATCTGCACCACCGTCACCCTTGGTGCGGCCCCCATCGAGAGCGCGGCCGGCATCACCATGGGCAACGCGACCTACACCAGCCCGAACGGCCCCCGGGGAACCCTTGCGGCCCACCTGGCCATCAGCCCGCCCGGCGTGCTGGCCTTCGACAAGGACGGGGCCGGCTATCCCCTGACCGTCGACACGACCTCCGTCGGCGCGGTCTCGCCGGCGGGCGCGACCGTCTCGATGGCCGCCGACGGCTCCTTCACCGCGACCGCGACGGCCGCGGGCACCTACACGTTCACCTACCGGGCGAAGAATTCGCAAGGGACGCTCAGCGCGGGCACCGCGACGGTGACCCTGATCTTCCCGGCCGCCACGGGCCCGACCGTGACGGTGGTCGACGGCAAGGACCTGCTGAACAAGGTCCCGAGCCCCACGCTGGTCTCCGACTACCGGTGGATCATCGAGGAGGACCGGACCTTCTACGTCGACCCCAACTGCACCACCAACCCGCCGCCCGCCGGCTGCCCGGGCTCCAACATCGCGGGCACGACCTCGAGCGGGACGCCGGTGAGCGGCATCGTCGTCAACTTCGGCACCAACTTCCACACCAGCCACATGCCGGTGGTGGCCACCGGCTGCACCGGGCCGCTCTCCTGCGAGTCCGGGCAGACGATGATCGACACCAACCCCACCAGCACCACCTTCGGACAGCACATCCAGGTGGTGTGCGACGTGGGCAACGGCGTCTGCCGCCCGGGCACCCAGGAGGCCCCCGTCGATCCGAGCCAGGTGAGCCTCGATCCGACCAAGCGCTACTACATCTCCGTCCTGCCCGGCGACGCGGCCAACCCGTTCGAGGCCGCCAACCTCTCCGCGGACTGCGTCAACGGCGCCGCCGCGGCCGGGAACCCCGGCCAGTGCGGCCACGGCATGGGCGGCGCGCCCATCGCGGCCGGCCAGACGGCGGTCACCATCCTCACCCAGCCGACGCCCTTCCCGCCGGCGAAGCTCTCCGTCTTCGTCTTCGAGGACGACTTCCCCCTGAACGGCGAGCAGGACGGCGGCGGCGGCGTGGACGTGCTCTCGCCGAACGAGCCTGGGCTCGGCGGCTTCAACATCACCCTGTTCGACGACGCGGGCGGCACCGGTGACGCCACCGGTCAGATGACCTACGACATGTTCAACCAGCCCCTCTCGAACAGCCTGGCGGGGACCATCGACCCGTCCACCAACCTCGACGCCTGCCCCGTCTCGAAGATCTCGAGGATCGGCCCTCAGCTCGACGCCAACGGCAACCCCATCCCGGGGACCTACGACAGCACGCAGACCGGCCTCACCGGCACCATCGTCACCTGCCCGAAGTACGAGTCCGACGGCAAGACGCTCTCGCCGCTCGCCGGCCAGGCGGTGGTCGCCAACATGATGCCCGGTCGCTACGGCGTCGTCGCCACGCCCGGGGCGGATCGGATCGCCCGCGGCGAGGAGTGGCTGCAGACCAACACCCTCGACGGCCAGAAGGCGCACGACTCGTTCCTCCGCATCGGCGAGCCGAGCTACTTCCAGGAGTTCGGCCCCGCCGGCTTCCACGTCTCGATCGGCTTCGCCAACCCGGCGATCATCAACGCGCGCAAGCCGGCCCTCTGCGGCGGCACCGACCCGAGCTCGCCGCAGCCCGGAACGCCCTACACCTGCAACAACACGGTGACCGGGCACGTCAGCACGGAGCGCATGAGCCGCACCCCGGACCAGCGCCTGTACGGCAGCGGCTCCTACGACAGCTTCGGCTTCACGCAGTGCTACGTGAGCCTCGGCGACGCCGACGGCGAGGACTTCGCCTTCACCAAGTGCGCGGCCGATGGCTCCTTCACCCTCACGGGGCTCCCGGAGGGCGACTGGCGCGTCACGGTGTTCGATCAGTGGAACGACATGCTGGTGGACGGCCTGTCGACGCCCGTCCGCCTGGCGGGCGGCGCCACCACCGATCTCGGCGAGCTCGCCATCAACCAGTGGCAGACCAACATCTACACCCGGACCTTCCTCGACACGACCGGCACGGGCCTCTCCTCCGACGACGGCGTGACCGTCAAGCCGGGCCTCACCCTGGTCCCGACCAACAACCGGTTCCGCGACGGCAGCTTCTCCAACTTCAACAACACCGACCTGGCGGGCAACGCGGGCTTCAACGAGATCTTCCCGCTCTTCAACTGGTACGTGATCGAGACCGACTCGACGCGGTTCAAGAACTCCGGGACCCACGTGGTCTACGACTCGGGCGGCCCGGCCGACGGCAGCGCGGCCTGCAAACCAGGCACGACCGCTCCCTGCAACACGACGGCCACCAACATCGCCGGCTTCCTCGCCAACACGGTCGAGCAGGTTTCGCTGCCCGACGGGAGCGGGACCATCCCCAGCCTGCGCGTGCCCGGCGCCGTCTACTGCGCCGGCGCCGACTGCATCGGCAAGTCGATCCTGAACGGCCCGGCGAGCAGCGACCCGCCGACCAGCGGCTGCGCCCTCAACGGCAATGGCCAGAACGTCTGCACCACCACCCTCTCCACCGGCCGCATCGACCCGCCCTGGGTGAAGAGCGAGGGCTGGCAGGGGTTCTCCGGCCTCAACAACTTCATCGAGTTCGGCAAGAAGCCGTTCGCCGCCGGCGAGAACGGCGGCATCCACGGCCACGTCATCTACGCCTCGACGCGTCCCTTCGACGACCCGCAGCTCCTCCTGCAGACCTCCTGGGAGCCGCTCGTCCCCGGGGTGACGATCAACCTCTACCGGGTCGGCTCGGCCCCGGACGGCAGCCAGTCGCTTGCCCTGGTGGACAGCACCAAGACCAGCAGCTGGGACGACTGGGCCCAGGGCTTCCGCTCCAACGGCGTGCCCAACATGAACTGCCCGGGGCAGCTCGCGAACCCGACCTCGACCACGGCCGGCGACGTCTTCTTCTTCTCCCTCTTCGATCAGCCGAACTACCTCGACTACTACAACGCCCAGCACGCCACCCCCGGCGTGATGATCCCGAACCCGACGAGCGGCTTCACCCCGCTGCCGGCCAACTCGCAGTTCAAGTGCTACGACGGCATGCACAACTGGAACCAGGTGCAGCCGGCGCCGTACGACGGCATGTACGAGTTCCCGAGCATCGCCGGGCGCGATCCCATCACCGGTGCGCCGGTGGGCGGAACGGGCTCCGTGTCGGGCACCAACTGCACCGCCTGCGTGGCCAACCCGACTGACGGCACGCCGATGCTTCCCGCCGGCAAGTACGTGGTCGAGGTCGTGGTCCCTCCGGGCTTCGAGCTGGTGAAGGAAGAGGACAAGAACATCCTCATCGGCGACAACTTCGTCGCCCCGGTGACGGTGCAGTTCCCGGGCCTGGCCGGGTCCGTGTACATCCTCCCCGACCAGGCCGCGGTCGGCGCCAGCTACAACGCCAACAACGCCCAGAACCCGACGCAGGATCTGGGCCGCATCTCGAGCCTGCCGAGCCACGAGGGCGACACCGGCAGCGTCGAGACCTTCTGGCCCTGCGTCGGCCAGACGCGCGTCGTCCCGGACTTCATCAGCCTCTTCCCCCAGTCGCAGGAGGTCTCGCCCTTCGCCGGCGCGACGCGCCCCCTGTGCGACCGCAAGCTGGTCACCCTCGACGACCAGACCGCGGCGCTGGCGAAGTTCTACGTCTTCACCTCGGCCCACGCCGCGTCGCACTTCGCCGGCGTGATCACCGACGACTTCACCTCCGAGTTCGATCCGTACTCGCCGCAGTTCGGGGAGAAGTTCTCGCCCGCCAACCTGCCGGTCGCCATCCGCGACTGGACCGGACAGGAGATCGGGCGCGTCTACGCCGACCACTGGGGCGCCTACAACGGGCTCGTCTACTCGACCTGGGAGGTCAACCCGCCCAACCCGACCGGCTACTCGCCGAACATGGCCATCTTCTGCATGAACGACGCGGGGACCGGCGCGACTCCTGACCCGCTGTTCCAGTCGGCCTACAGCCAGTTCTGCTACGAGCTGCCCTTCATGCCCGCCCAGACGGCCTACCTGGACACCCCGGTCGTGCCCACCTCGGCCTTCGCGGGCGCGGGCTACAACAACCCGGACTGCGCCTATCCCGACGCGACGCCGGCCGTCAGCGAGGTGGACGGCGACCAGGTCGGGCCGTGGGCCGCGGCAGGCTCGGGCCACACCCTGAAGATCTACTCCCTCGGCAACGTCTCCGATGCCAACTACGCCTACTCCGGGCCGTCGGCCACCACCGCGCCGTACAGCTCCAAGACGCAGACGCGGCACTACGGCTTCGGCGGCACCACGGGGACGGTGCAGCTCGTCAGCCTCGACGGCAGCCAGACGATCAACCTGACCTCCTCGGGCTGGTCCGACACCATGATCACCGCCGCCCTGCCGACGTCCTTCGGGACGAGCACGGCCTGGAACTGCCCCGTGCAGCAGCAGCTCCAGTACGGTGGCCCGACGACGGCCGCGCCGGCGAAGTGCGGCGAGCTCGTGATCGCCACCGCGGCGGGCAAGAAGTCGATCGACACGGTGACCGTCACCGTCGGCGGCAAGGCCCCCGTCCACGTCGCCGCCTCCGGCAGCGTGCAGGCGGCCCTCGACGCGGCCAACCCCGGAGACCTCGTCATCCTCGATCCCGCCACCCGGGCGACGGCCACCGCGGCCGCGGTGCCCTCGATCCACAAGGAGCTGCTGCTCATGTGGAAGCCGGTCCGGCTCCAGGGCGTCGCGGCGGCGAGCAGCATCATCGACGCCAACACCCACCCGGCGGGCAACATGGACGTCTGGCGGCGCCAGGTGAACTGCCTCTTCGGCCTCACCCTCTCCGGCTTCGCCAACGACTACGTGTCCGGCACGTACGATCCGAGCGGGACGTACACCTGCACCCCGAACAAGTGGCCGTTCTTCACCCCCACCACCACCAACCCCCAGGTCGACCGCGAGGCGTTCGAGGCGATCATCGGTTGGGACGCCACCCAGAACGGCAACCTGGCGGAGCAGCTGCAGGAGCCCTCCCTCATGGGAGCCCTCGAGGGCGCGGGCATCACCGTGCTGGCGAAGGGCGTCCTGATCCCGCCCGGCGCGACCAACATCTTCGGGTTCGGCCTGAACGGCGGGACCGCCGGCGCCTTCCCCGCCGGCACCGTCCTGCTCGACGGCTCGACCAACGCGACGCATGGCTGCGGCGCCAACACCACCACCGCCCACAACCGGTACCCGAGCAACTTCTACTGCAACCCGTCGGCCATCGACGGCCTGACGGTGCGCAACAGCTCGCAGGGCGGCGGCGGCATCTTCGTCCACGCCTGGGGCCACAACCTCCAGATCGCCAACAACCGGATCACCAACAACGAGGGGACCCTCTCCGGCGGCATCAACCTCGGCCAGGGCGAGTTCCCGCCCGCCAACACCGTGGGCGGCACGCTGATCGAGCCCGGCACCTGCCAGAGCCAGCTCCTCCTCCCGGTGGGCACCGAGCTCCAGTACTGCCTCGACGTGAACCTCAACGTCCACCACAACGCGGTCACCCGGAACTCCTCGACGGGCGACGAGCTCTTCTCCGCCACGCCGGCGGGGGCGGGCGGCGTGAGCATCTGCAACGGCTCCGACTTCTACAAGTTCAACTACAACTGGGTGTGCGGAAACCTGAGCACCGGTGACGGCGGTGGCGTGGGGCACATCGGGTTCAGCTACAACGGCGACATCGAGCACAACACCATCATCTTCAACCAGAGCACCAACCCGACCATCCCGACCAACGGCGGCGGCCTCCTCATCATGGGCGCGCCGGACGTCGACCCGACCTGCGGCACCACCACCGATCAGGACTGCGTCTCGAACCCGCCGATCGGCCCGTCCGACGGCGTGGGCCCGGGCCTGGTGATCAACGCCAACCTGATCCTGGGCAACGCGGCGGAGAGCGGCAGCGGCGGCGGCCTGCGCTTCCAGGGCGCCAACGGGACGGACCTCCTCACGTTCCCGACCACGCCCACCCGCTGGTACTCGATCAACGCCACCAACAACATCATCGTCAACAACGTGGCCGGGTGGGACGGCGCGGGCGTCTCCCTGCTGGACGCCCTGGCGGTGAACCTGATCAACAACACCATCGCCTCCAACGACACGACGGCCTCGGCGGGCGTCCTCTTCAGCACGATCGGCGCGCCGCTCGCCAGCGCCGGCGGGATCAACTGCATGCTGACCGGGACGACCTCCTGTCCGCAGCCGGCCGGCATCGTCTCGGTGCAGAACAGCGTCAACCTGACGGCCAACCTGCCGGCGGGCACGATCACCTGCCCGGCCGGCCACTTCCAGCCGGGGACCCCGCAGTCGGGCACGGCGAGCACCCCGCCCACCTGCCTGAAGGTCTCGTATCCGGAGCTCTACAACAACGTGATCTGGCAGAACCGCGCCTTCGACATCGGCGTCGGCACCCTGGGTACGGGCACCGTGAACCAGCAGAACGTGGTGGCACTCTACAACGCCTTCACCACCACTCAGGCCGTCACCCAGCCGACCACCGACGCGATCGCCGCCAACGGCACGGGCGCCATCGTCACCGGCGGCACCGGCGCGTGCGTCACCCCCGTGAGCTACTGGGACATCGGAGTCCGCGGTGACACCGGCCCGGCGAACCACGCCTCGACGGTCACCCTGGCGCCGCAGTACTCGGTGCTCACCGACGCCGGCGACTACGGGACGCTCGGCGCCCTGACGCTCCACAACGTCGCCACCAACCCGACCTTCGTGCAGCAGTACTGCAACGGCTCCCGCGTGCCGCCCGAGTTCAAGTCGCTCGGCTACCAGGTCCCTCCGGGGATCGCGGACGCCACCGTGCCGAACCCCATCTTCAACCTGACGCCGTTGGCCACGGTGGACGAGGGCAACAACTGGATCAACATCAGCTGGGGCCCGCTCGCCCTGACCAACATCTCCGACCAGGCGAACAACGGGCTCACCCTGGGCAACTACGCCCTGGCCTCGAGCTCGTCGGCCATCAACCTCGTCCCCTCCACCGCCGTGACCTACGGACCGGCCCCGAGCCTCGACTTCTTCGGCAACGCCCGGAAGACCAACCTCGCGGTCGACGCGGGCGCGGTCGAGTTCGTGAGCGGCACGGCGGTCGCCAATCTCTCGGTGACGCCCTCGGCGCTCTCCTTCGGCAACGTGGTCGTCGGCACCACCAGCGCGGCGCAGGCGCTCACCGTCAGGAACACGGGCACCGGCGCGTCCGGGCCGATCACCGTGGCGGTGACCGCTCCGTTCGCCCGGCCGGCCGGCCCGGCAGGCGGCACCTGCGGCGTCGCCGTCGGCCCCGGCGGGACCTGCACGATCAACGTCACCTTCGCTCCGACCGCGGCGCAGGCCTACAGCGGGACCGTCACCATCACCGACGGCGTGGCCATCGCCGGCTCGCCCGTCGCGCTGACCGGCACCGGCGTCGCCGCGGCCCGGACGGTCTCCGTGGCTCCGAGCCCGCTCGCCTTCGGCAGCTGGGCCACGGGGACCACCAGCAACCCGATGCTCCTGACGGTGACCAACACCGGCAACGTGGCGCTCGCCGGCGGCACCTTCACCCTGGGCGGCGGCACGCCGCAGCCCTTCGCGCGCGTTGCGACCGGGACCTTCCCGACCGGCGCGCCGAACTGCGGGGCGACGCTGGCGGTGGGTGCCTCCTGCAGCGTCAAGGTGACGTTCGCGCCGGCCACGGCCGCCAGCTTCAGCCGCACCCTGACGGTGGCCTACACCGGCGCCACCGTGACGCCGGCGCCCGTCTCCCTGACGGGCACTGGGGTGGCGACCCGGGCCGCGGTGACCATCACCCCCAACCCGCAGACCATCACGCTTCCGACCGGCACGTTCACCGGCGTGGGGACGGTCACCCTGACCAACTCCTCGCCGGCGGGCTCCTCGAGCGTGGCGGTGACCAACGTCACGGTCTCCGGCGGCTCGCTCGGGACGTACTTCTTCAACGTGGTGGCGGCCCAGAACTTCTGCACCGGCGCGAACCTGGCGCCGGGGGCCTCCTGCACCGTGGACGTGAGGTTCACCAACGTGACCTCTCCGAGAGGGCCCAATCGGACCGGCACGGTCACCTTCACGGACACGGCGACGGGTAGCCCCCAGTCCGGAGCCCTCATCGGAGTCGCGACGCCATAGCTCGGCGGGGGTAAGGCAGGAACGAGTGGAGAGGCTGCCCGCGGACTCCGGTCCGCGGGCAGCCCGCTGAGAGAGGGGAGAACCACATGCCGAGGCTCCATGACATGCGGTCGGGGTACCGCACCGCGATCCTGAAGGTGGCCCTGGCTTCGGCCTGCCTCGTCTGCGCCCGGGCCTTCGCCGAGGACCCGACCTCGGGGGCTGGGGCGCCGAGGCCCCGGAGCGGGGCCGTCAACGACCAGACGGCGCGGACCGAGGCGATCCGCGCCGAGGCGTTCCGGCGCCAGGCCCTCCGCCGCTACGGCGGCGGCCGCGGCGTCGGCGTCGAGGATCGGGTTCGCGCGATGGCGAAGGTCCTGGACCTGGACCCCAAGCAGCAGATCCAGCTGAGGAAGCTGCTCGAGTTCCAGCAAGAGACGATCAAGCGGGTCTGGGCCGACCCGTCGATCCCCGCGGCCGACCACGTCGGAGCCACCCGGGCGATCCTCGATCAGACGAGGGACAAGATCCGGGCGATGCTGAACGATGAGCAGCGCAAGAAGTATCCGGCGAGGAGCACGCCGCGCGACCCGGGCGCTCCCCAGCCCGACGTCGAGTACTGGATGAGGCTCACCCAACAGAAGGAAGGAGATCATGCTCCGCAGGCGCTCTGAGCCTCCGCGCAGCCCGCCAGGGTCCTTGCCGCGCCGAGAAACCGTTAATGAATGTAGGGACATGCTGACCCTGTCACCGATCGGGAGGCGGTGCCTGGCGCTCGCGGCGGCGCTCGCGGCCAGTCCGGTCCTCCACGCCGCCGCGGAGCCGGCCCAGACCGACACCAAGCCCGCGGCCGACCAGGCGCACGCGAAGCCGACCCACTCGCGCTACCAGCCCGACCGCTTCGCCGGCCGGGCCGGGAAGTACTACCAGCTGGTCTGGGGCATCGATTCGCTCAGCGTCAAGCTGGCGGAGTCGGGGGAGGTCATCCGCTTCTCCTACCGGGTGCTCGATCCGGAGAAGGCCGGCGTCCTCAACGAGAAGGGGAACGAGCCATCGCTCATCGACCCGCGCGCCGGGGTCACGCTCGTGGTCCCGCAGATGGAGAAGATCGGCAAGCTCCGCCAGACCGGCGCGCCCGAGGCCGGCAAGGCCTACTGGATGGCTTTCTCGAACAAGGGGCGCCCGGTGAAGAAGGGCGACCGCGTCGACGTGGTGATCGGGCTCTTCCGGGCGCAGGGGCTGGTCGTCGATTAGGCATCACCTCGCATCGAGGGGGAAGTCCGCTGTTCGTCAGGCAGTCGCAGGTCTCGGGTGAGACTCGGAGGGAGCTCATGTCCGCACTGGTCGGAAACGAAGTCTCGTGGCACGCCGCCGGGGTGGCGGCGGGCAGGCGCGCCCTGCTGCTGGCCATCCCCCTGCTGCTGGGCCTGTCGTCCGCGACGCTCGCGGCCGAGCCGCCGAAGGCCGAGCCGCCCAAGGCGGCGGCCAAGCCGGCGACCAAGAAGGCGGAGCCCAAGAAGGCGACCCCGCGCCTGACCGTGGCCCAGATCGTCCAGAAGCACGTCGCGGCGCGCGGGGGGCTCGAGGCCTGGCGGGCGGTCCAGGCGCTCTCGGTGAGCGGCAAGATGGACGCCGGCGCCGGTGACTCGAGGGACCGCGCCATGCGCGTGGCGCAGGGGACCGGCACCGGGAACCTCCAGAAGACGCGGCGCGAGATCGCGGCCGCCGCCGCCAAGGGGGAGGCCGAGAAGCAGGTGCAGCTCCCGTTCCGGCTGACGAGGGAGCGCCCCAACCGATCGCGCCTCGAGATCGACTTCGCGGGCAAGACGGCGGTGCAGGTCTACGACGGCAAGAACGGCTGGAAGCTCCGCCCCTACCTCAACCGCGACGACGTCGAGCCGTACACGGCCGAGGAGGCGAAGGCCGCCCGGACGGCGAACGACGATCTGGCCGACCCGCTCATCGACTACGCGAAGAAGGGGACGAAGGTCGCGCTCGAGGGGATCGAGCCGGTGGAGGGCAAGGACGCCTACAAGCTCAAGCTCACCACCAAGGCCGGTGCGGTGCAGCGCGTCTGGGTCGACGCCCGCACCTTCCTCGACGTGAAGGTCGAGGGCGTCCCCCGGCGAATGGACGGCAAGCTGCACGACGTATGGGTGTACCAGCGCGACTTCCGGCCCGTGCGGGGGCTGATGATCCCCTTCGTCGTGGAGACGGCCGTCGACGGGTACCCGCAGACGCACAAGATCGTCCTCGACCAGGTGGCGGTGAACCCGAAGCTCGACGCGGCGACGTTCGCCAAGCCGAGGCCGAAGGTCGGATGAACCGCGCGGGCGCCAGGGCGATCGCCATCGGGCTCGTGGCCGCGGCGCTGGCCGCCGGGCCCGCGCAGGCCGCGGAGCCGACCGCCACCGAGATCCTGGCGCAGAACGTGGCTGCCCGGGGCGGCCTCGAGGCGTGGCGCAAGATCGAGACCATGGTCTGGGTGGGCCAGATCGACAGCGCTCGCGCGCCGGTCCCCGACATGCGCTTCGTGCTGGAGCAGAAGCGGCCCAACAAGACGCGCCTCGAGATCCACGCGCTCGGCCAGGGGTCGATGCGGGTCTTCGACGGGACGCACGGCTGGAAGGCGCGCCCGGGCCGCGGGCAGGCGGACATCCAGCCCTACTCTCCCCAGGAGACCCGGTTCGCGCAGGCCGGGCACGGGTTCGACGGCCCGCTGATCGACGCCGCCCTGAGGGGCCTCCCGGTGGCCCTGGTGAGCCTCGACGAGCTCGGCGGGCGCAAGGCCTACCACCTGAAGGTGCACCCCGTGAAGGGACCGGAGGAGGACGTCTGGGTGGACGCGCAGACCCACCTCGACGTCCGCCACGACCGCGTGGCCGAGGGCCCGGCAGGCGAGAAGCGGCGCGTGACCGTGACCTACGGGGACTACCGGGCCGTCGAGGGCCTGCAGATCCCGTTCCTCATCGAGAGCGGGGCGGACTCCGGCACGCCGGACAAGATGAAGCTCGAGACGGTGCTGCTGAACCCGCCGCTCGACGACACGGTCTTCGCCAACCCGGGCAATCCGCGCCGGCACGACCTCGCCAGGTCGGGTCCCCATCCCTCGCCGGCCACGCCGCCACCCTCGGCGACCGCGGCGAGCGCGGGGCCGGGAATGGCCGGGCCATGACCCCCTGGCGGCTGGCCCTGGCGGGCGCCTGGCTGCTCACGGCGATCGCGCGACCGGGGCCGCCCGCGGCGCCGGCAGAGCGGGCCGGGCAGGGCATCTACCTGCGCGGCGTGCTCGGCTCGGGGGCACCGCTCGAGGGGACGCGGGAGGCCGGCCTGGTCGTCTCCGGCGCCGACGCCGCCTGCGTGAACTGCCACCAGCGGAGCGGCCTCGGGCTCGTCGAGGGCCACGCCTCGATCCCGCCCGTCACCGGCGAATACCTCTTCCACTCCCGCACCGACCACGACCACGGCGAGCAGGCGCTCCCCTACGTCGAGAGCCTGCGCGCGAACCGCGAGCCGTACACCGACACCACCCTGGCGCGGGCGATTCGCGAGGGGCTCGACTCGGAGGGCCGGCCGCTCAGCCTCCTCATGCCGCGGTTCGCGCTCGGCGACGACGACATGGCGGCGCTCATCGGGTTCCTCAAGAGGCTCACCGTCACCCAGGTCCCCGGGGTGACCGACACGGTGCTGCACTTCGCCACGATCGTCACCCCGGACGCGGACCCGGCGAAGCGCAAGGGCATGCTCGACGTGCTGGAGAGCTTCGTCGTCCAGAAGAACCTGGCCCCGCTCAAGCCCTCGCCCCGCATGCTGACCTCGGCCAAGACCCTGTACAGCAAGAGCATGTACATGGCCAACCGGCACTGGCAGCTGCACGTCTGGGAGCTGACCGGCCCGGCCGCCACCTGGCGGGCGCAGCTGGAGAAGCGGCTGGCGGCAGAGCCGGTCTACGCGGTGCTCTCGGGGCTCGGCGGCCCCCGCTGGGCGCCGGTGCACGAGTTCTGCGAGCAGCACGGCATCCCCTGCCTCTTCCCCAACGTCGAGGTGCCGGTGGTGGCGGAGCGGGACTTCTACCCGCTCTACTTCTCGAAGGGCGTGCTCCTCGAGGCGCAGCTCGTCGCCCGGGCCATCCTGGAGGCGAAGGACGAGCCGGCGACGGGAGCGGTCGAGCAGATCTACCGGGCCGGCGACAGCGGCGAGGCGGCGGCCGCCGCCCTGGCCGCGCGGCTCGAGGATCACGGCGTCCGCGTGCGCCGCACCGTGCTCGCCAAGGGCTCCCGGGGGCCGGCGGTGGCCGCCGCCCTGCGCCTGGCCGCCGGGCGCAAGGGCGCGCGGGCGCTGGTCCTCTGGCTGCGTCCCGCCGACGTGGCCGCCCTCGGCGACGCCCCGGCCGGCGCGCCCCCCGTCTACCTGTCCGGGCTGATGGGCGGGCTGGAGAACGCGCCCCTGCCGGCCGGCTGGCGCGCCCACGCCGTCATGACCTACCCGTTCGATCTCCCGGACCGACGGGGCGTCCGCCTCGACTACCCGCTCGGCTGGTTCGCCTTCAAGCACATCCCGGTGGTGGACGAGCAGGTCCAGACCGACACCTACCTCGCCTGCAACCTGGTCGCCGACGTGATGAACCGCATGGCGGACAACTTCTCCCGGCCCTACCTGGTCGAGCAGCTCCAGGAGCTCCTCGAGCACCGGCTCATCACCGGGTACTACCCTCACCTCTCCCTCGCCTCCTATCAGCGGTTCGCCTCCAAGGGGGGCTTCCTGGTGCGCTTCCGGGACGCCGAGGGCAGGGCCGTCACACCGGTGGGCGACTGGGTGGTTCCGTGATGACGTGAGGGTTCATCGACTGTTGAGCGGAAAGCGTGCTCGGGTGATGCCATGATCTTCCCATTCCCTCGTCCCCCCCTCTCCTCCGCGGGCCGTCCCGGCGCCGCCGCCCGCCTGGCCGCGCTCGCCGGTGCCGCGCTCCTCGTCCTCGCTCCGTCCGGCGGCCTGGCGAGCGCCGCGGCCGAGGAGGGGGCCACGGCCGTTCGCCAGGACGGGCCGAAGCGCTCGCTCCGCGAGTACGCCGTCCCGGCCATCCACCTCGTGCGCGCCGACGGCAAGGACGTCTCGCTGCCGGAGGAGATGAACGACGGCCGCCCGATCGTCCTCAACTTCATCTTCACCACCTGCACCTCCATCTGCCCGCTGATGAGCTCCACCTTCGCGCAGTTCGAGCACCGGCTGGGGCACGACGCCGACAAGGTGCACCTCATGTCGATCTCCATCGACCCAGAGCACGACACGCCGGCGCGCCTGCGCGACTACTCCCGGAAGTTCCACGCCGGCCCCGAGTGGCAGCACTACACCGGGACGCTCGACGCGAGCGTCGCCGCCCAGCGGGCCTTCGACGTGTACCGCGGGGGGAAGATGAGCCACAGCCTGGTGACGCTGATGCGCGCCGCGCCCGGGAAGCCCTGGCTGCGGCTCGAGGGGTGGGTCACCCCCGACGACCTGGTGCACGAGTACCGGGAGCTGCTCACCGACCGCTGAGCCCGGCGCCCGGCCTCGCGACGCGCCATCCCGCTCAAGGGGTCCGGTGGCGGGCCAGGTTCGGGATGAAGATGAACTGCCAGTCGCCGTAGGTGTCCGCCTTGGCGAAGCCCAGGTCGACGTCCTCGAAGTGGCCGGTCTTGATGGGGGCGCGCTTGGAGCTGCTCGCCACCCCCATGATCCCGCCGTTGGGCGCCTGCACGAGCGTCCAGTCGACCGCGCTGGTCATCGGGTCCGGGTAGAGACGCCGAAGGTAGCGCACCGGAAGCGGCGCGTCCGGCGTCGTGGTGCCGAGCAGCTCCTCCAGCGTCTGGGGAAAGGCCCGCCGCTGGACCCAGTAGCGCCCGATCGCCGTCCGGTACTCGTGTCCCACCCAGAGGAGCTGCGCCTCGCGTTCGCGCTGGGCCGCCGTCCTGGCGACCTCGCCGGCCGCCGCCAGCATGATGCCGATCAGGGCGACCACGGCCAGCAGCCCGAGGTAGGTGAAGCCGCCGTCGCGCCGGGATCGCGCCCGCCTACCACTCGGCATAGGGCACCCCGTTCTCACCCTTCCCCTCGGCGCCGCTCTTCACGTCCTTGACGCCGGTGTCCTCCGGGTCGTCCGTGTTGTTGACGACCACCCATTTGTCGGCGGCCTTGGCGATGGGATCGACCGGAATGCTGCGCAGGTAGCGCTTCTCGACCAGCACCAGGAGCGTCTGCGGGTACTTGCCGGTGTCCCCGTAGAACTTGTCGATCGACTCGCGCAGCGTGCTCAGGTCCTGCAGCAGGACCGCCTCCCGCGAGCGCTGGAGCGAGCGGAAGTACCGGGGGACGGCGATGGTGAGGAGCGTGGCGATGATCGCCATCACCACCAGCAGCTCGAGCAGGGTGAAGCCTCGGCGTTCACCAGTCACGGTAGGGCACTCCGTTGAGCCCGGTGCGGGAGGAGAGCGAGCGCACGTCGTAGACGTCCTCGCCCGGCTGCGGATCGTCCGGCGGGCTGGCGTAGGCCCGCAGCCCCCAGGTCTCCGCCGCCGGCGCCGTGGCGTCGGGGAAGAACGGGTCGCGCGGCAGGCGGCGGAGGAAGTAGATCTTCACCCCTTCCTTGGCGCTGGCCGCGTCGTCCACCCCGTCCACCAGCGACTGCAGGTCGGGCGGGTAACCGCTCTTGTCGGCCTTCTTCTTGATGCGGCCGGTGTCGGCGGCGTACTTGTAGGCGTCGAGCGCGCCCCGGATCGTCCGCAGGGCGGCGCGCAGCTCACCCTCGCGCTGGCGCTGGAAGAGGAGCTGGGCCGAGGGGACGACGGCGGTCGCCAGAAGCGAGATGATCCCCACGGTGATCACCAGCTCGATGATGGTGAAGCCGCGCGCGCGCATCGCTCCCTCACTGGCTCACGGTGATCTTGAGCGGGGTCGCCTGCGTGGCGCCCACCGCGACCCCGTCCTCCCCCACCAGCACCACCTGCGTGGCCACGGCGATGGACGGCCGCGCCGCCACCACCCGGAAGCGCAGGTTCATCAGGCTGCCGGACCCCGAGACGGGCGCCCCCTCGGTGGCGGCCAGCTCGAGCTGCACCCCGCCCGGCTTCGACTCCACCTTCGAGTCCCCCGAGGCCAGGTCGCCCGCCTCGGCGCTGACCAGCTGCAGGGCCGTGGCGTCGAAGCCCACCTGGGTGCGGATGCGCCCCAGCGCCTGCGAGCTGGCGAGCCTGACCGTGACGCTGACCTCGTCTCCGACCTTGGCCGTCTCCGGCCCTTCGATCGTGACCCTCGGCTTCCCGTCGCCGCCCGCCCCCTGGGCGGCGCCGCCCGCCTCCACCGAGGCGACCGCGGTCGGCTTGCCCGCCGCCCTCGCCTCGGGCGCAGCCGGCGGCCCGGTCGCCTTGCCCTCGGGAACCGGGGCCTCCCCCTCGGGCGCCGGCGGCTTCGCCTCGGGCGCAGCGGCCGGGGCGGCGCCGGCCGCGTCCGGCGGCGGCGCCGGCGGGGGTGGAGGCGGGCCGGCCGCCGAGTCGATCTTCGCCGGCAAGGGGCGCGGGGCGCTCGACGGCGCCGCGGCCGGGGCGCTCGCCGCCCCGCCGCCCGCGCCGTACGACACCCCTCCGGGCACGGCCGGGGTGGCCGGCCCGGCCGAGGCGGAGGGCTCGCCCCCGGTCGACACGGTGCGCGTCTGGGCCTCGCTGCCGTACCAGAACTCGGTGGTCTCGCTCGGCGGCCGCTTCTGCGTCCGGATGATCCGCGGCGTGATCGAGAGCACGATCTCGGTCTTCTCCCGGTTGGTGCCGTTCGAGCCGAAGAGCCTCCCGAGGACGGGCAGGTCGCCGAGCCCGGGGATGTGCGTCGAGCTCCGCTGGTCGATGTCCTGGATCAGGCCGGCGAGCACCTGCGTCTCGTTGTCCTTGAGCTCGAGCAGCGTCGAGGTGTTGCGGGTGCCGATCTCGTAGGCGAGCGTGGTGGCGCCGTTCCCGATCGGCACGCTGACCTGCTTGATGATCGAGCTGACCTCGAGGGCCACCTTGATCGCCACGTTGCCGTCGTTGTGGACCGTCGGCTGGACCTCGAGCGTCAGGCCGACGTCGATGTACTGCACGTTGCTGGTGGAGAACGCCCCACCCACCGTGGCGCTGGTGCCGGAGGTCACCACCGGCAGCCGGTCGCCCACCAGGATCTTGGCCTTCTCCTTGTTGCGCGCCCGGATCCGCGGGCTGGAGAGCAGGTTCGCCGCGCCCACCGTCTTGGTCAGGTCCACGCTCACCCCGAGCGAGGAGACGGTGATCGTGTTCTTGCTCTGCTTGCCGAGGTCGGAGAGGACCAGGTCCGAGATCCCCGAGGCGGCGCTGTTGGGCGGCTTGGTGGGCGAGAAGGCCACGTTCCCCGGGTAGTTGATGCCGAGCTGCTCGGCGAGGCTGTGGGTGATCTCGAGGACCTCGACCTCCATGATCACCTCCGGCTCCGCCACGTCGAGCGAGGCCATCAGCTTCTCGGCCATGCGCACGTGCTCGGGGGTGTCGCGCATCATGAGCGTGCTCGACTTGTCGTCGATGAACAGGGTCTTGGTGCCGAGCACCGTCTTGAGCATCGACTCCGCGTCCTTCGGGGCCGCGTTGGTCAGGTAGAAGGTGTGGACGATCTCGTCCCGGTAGTCCTTCTGCTTCGCCGGGGTGTTCGGGTAGACGAGGACGAGGTTCTCCGACAGCACCTGCCGGCCGAGCTGGTTCTGCGCCAGGATCAGGTCGATCGCCTGCTCCACCGGCACCTGGTTGACGAAGATCGTCGTCTTGCCTTCGGTCTTCACCTCCTTGTCGAAGACGAAGTTGAGACCGGTCTGGCGCGCAAGCACCTCGAACACCATCTTGGTGGGCGCATCCCGGAACTGCAGGGACACCGGCCGGTCGTCGTGCGTCCTGAGCCGGGGCACGGTCGAGATCGGGCCGCGCGCCAGGTCGATCTTGGCCTGCAGGGCGCTTGCCGCGGAGAAGCCCGGGTCCTCGGCCAGCACGGCCTGCACCTCGAGCTCGGCGGCGTCCAGCTTCTTCGCGGCGAGGAGCTGCGCCGCCTTGAGGGTGCGCTCCGCGTGCCGCCGGTCGGCCTGCACGCCGTCCAGGCCGCGAAGCGCCCGGTCGCTCTGGGGCTCGATCGCCAGCACGCGCCGGTAGCTCGCCGAGGCGGCGTCCCCGTCGCCCGCCGCCCGCGCCGCGTCACCGGTGCCGAGCAGCCGCTGCACGGCCGTCTCCTTGTAGACGCGCAGGTCGAGGCGGAGCTCGAGGTTCGAGGGATCCTTGGCCACCGCCTGCTCGAGGCTGGCGATCGCCTCCTCGTAGGCGCCGGCCTGGAAGGCCTTGGCCTCCTGCGCGTGGTGTGCGCCGTCGGTGGCGCACGCTGCGATCAGCACGGCGATCGGGAGGAGGCGGAGTCGTCGGGCCGGCGGTCTCACTTGGTCGCTCCGACCGGGAGGTTCTGGCGGATGTTGAGCGGCAGGTAGGTGAACACGAGCTGGGCGCCGTCGGCGCCCTCGAACTGGTAGACGCCGTCGAGCTTGTCGCCGATCCGGGCGTCGATCACCTTGTCGCCGCGGGCGAGGAAGTAGACCGGCTTCTCGCCCTCCGGGGCGTAGCTGCCCACGAAGGCGAACGGGAACGGCGGCGCGGCCGGCTCGGCCGGCGGCGGCGGGGGGGCGGGCGGCGGGGGCGGCGGCAGCACGTACCAGGAGTGCTGCGCGAACAGCGCCGAGGCGTACGTGGGCGCGGCCACCCGCTCGGATGCCGGGCCCGCCTCCGGACCCGACGGCGCCTCCCGCCCCGAGGCCGCCGCGCCGGGAGCTCCGGCGGCCCCGCCCAGCGCGGTGTAGACGGTCAGCTGGATCTGCGCGTCGACGCTGCCGTCGGCGATGGCCTTCCGCTCCAGGGAGAGCTCGCTCAGGGCGACCGCCGGCATGCTCCCCAGCGTGGAGTCGAGGAACGCCCGGATCTCCGGGTAGGGCCCGCTGACCGGCAGGGTGATCCGGTGGCGGACCACCGCGCTGCCCTTCGTGGCGTTGACCTCGTACTTGCCGGTGTCGAGGGCGAGGTGCGCCTGCAGCGCGCCGGTGAAGAGCTGCTTCAGGATCGCAGGCATCTCTCCGCGCGCCGGCAGCCGGCGCGGCTCCCTCGCGGGGATGGCGATCCGCTCTGCGCGCTGCGAGCCGGGCGGCTGCTGCGCCGCCACGAGCTCGGCGCGCAGCGCCTCCACCTCGCCCGCGACCCGGAGGTGGGTGGAGAGCAGGAACAGCCCCGCGGCGAGCAGGAGCCCGATGCCCGCGAGCCCCGACCGGCCGGTGCGGCTGACCGCCCAGCTGGCGCGCTGCAGCCACATGCCCGAGGCCCGCCGGGCGAGGCGGCGGGCGCCCGCAGGCGCCTCCGGGCCTCCCAGGGGCGCCGCCGGGTGCGCCGCCCCCGTGCCAGGCGCGGCCGCCGCCTTCACGAGCTGGGCCGTGGCGCTCACGTGCGCCACTCCGCCGAGAGCCGGATGCGCAGGGGGTGCTCCGGATCGTCCTTGCGCCGCTCGTGGCTCTCGAGCATCGGGTGGCGCAGGACCTCGATCTGCTGCAGGCGCTTGAGGTAGGCGAGGGCGTCGTTCAGGGCGCGCACCTCGGCGGTGATCCGCACCACCTGCTTGGCCACGTCGGGCTCGACCGCCAGCAGCGAGACGCTCTCCGCGCTGTCGTGGCTGGCGGCCTCGAGCTCGGCGAGCAGGTGGGTCCAGGGCACTCCCAGCTCCCGCTCGACGGCTGCCGCCTCCGCGGCGGTCCGGAGCGCCTCGGGGGTCGGCGCGCTGCGGCGAGGCTGGGCGGTGGCGCCGAGCGCGGCGTCGAGCAGGTTGCGCTCGGCGAGCTTCCGCTGGAAGGCCCACCCCACCGCCGCCACCGCGGCGAGGCCGGCGAGGAGCAGCGCCGCGCCCGTGCGCGGCGCCCGGTGGACCGGGGCGACGAAGTCGAGCCGGACGGGACGGGGGAGGCGTCTCATGCGAACGTCCTCTGGAGCAGGGCGAGCTCGTGCGCCTGGGCGCCGTCGCCGCCCTCCTCGAGCCACTCGATGCCGGCGCTGGCGGCCGCGTTGCGGCGCATCCAGGGCGGCGCGTCCACGAACATCCGCCCCGGCGCGCCGGCCGCCCGGGTCAGCCGGGCGAAGGCCTGGAGCCGCTCGAGCTCCACGGCCCAGTCCGGGGAGAGGCGCGCCATGTGCACCCGGTCCCACGCCCCGCCGCGCAGGTGCACCGCCGAGAGCGAGCCGTCGTCCACGCTGACGAACCAGGTGTCCTCCGCCGGCAGCCGGCGCCGGCAGGCGTTGAAGGCCACGATCAGCTGCGGCTGGAGCGAGAGGAGCGCGAGACGCGCCGGCGCGAGGAGGTCCTCGAGCCCTCCCCGGAGCGCCGCGGGCATCGCGCAGGCGACGTACGACCGGCCGGGCGCGCTGTCGGCCAGGGTCACCGACCAGTCCGACACCGCCTCGCCGTAGGTGTCGCCCAGCACGCAGCGGGCGTGGGTGAGCCGGCCCGCGTCGTCGAGCCGGGCCGCCGGCCAGGGGACGATGGCGTAGCGGGCCCAGGGGTCCGCCACCACCGCCCGCGCGGCGGCGCCCTGCCAGGTGGCCTCGCCGAGCACGTCGGCCAGGCGGGCGAGGACCGGGCGGACGTCGCCGATCGACCCGTCGGAGACCACCAGCTCGGTGGCCGCCACCACCCGCGGCCGGATCCCGCGCGCCCGCCGCACCAGCGCCAGCTTGCGCGGCGCGAGGTAGATCCCGACCTCGTCACGCCAGAGCGGTGACACGGTTCGCCTCCAGGAGGGTGGTGACGCCGCGCTCCACGAGCTCGAGCGCGGCGCTGCGGAGGAGCTTCGAGCCGCCGGCGAGCGCCAGCTCCTTGAGGCGGCGGGCGGGCGCCCGGGCCACGATCGCCTCGCGGAGCTCGTCGTTCAGGATGAGCAGCTCCCCGATGGCCCGGCGCCCCTTGTAGCCGGTGCCCCGGCAGTGGGCGCAGCCGCGACCGCTGCGGAAGGCCCAGTCGGAGACCGCCGGAGCCAGCAGGCCGGACTGGCCGAGGGCGTCGGGCGACGGCGCGTCCGGCTCGGCGCACTGCTCGCAGACCACCCGGACGAGGCGCTGCGCCAGGATCCCGTTCAGGGCCGAGACCAGGGCGTAGGGGTCGGCCTGCATGTGCGTGAAGCGGCCGAGGACGTCGAAGACGTTGTTCGCGTGGACCGTGGTGAAGACCAGGTGGCCGGTCAGCGCCGACTGGATGGCGATCTGCGCGGTCTCCGGGTCGCGGATCTCCCCGACCATGATCTTGTCCGGGTCGTGGCGCAGGATCGACCGGAGCCCGCGGGCGAAGGTCAGGCCCTTCTTCTCGTTGACCGGGATCTGCAGCACGCCCGGCAGCTGGTACTCGACCGGATCCTCGATGGTGATGATCTTGTCCCGCCCCGTGTTGGTCTCGGAGATCGCGGCGTAGAGGGTGGTCGTCTTGCCGCTGCCCGTCGGCCCGGTCACCAGGAGCATGCCGTAGGGCAGCTCGGAGAGCCGCCGGAGGCGCCCCACCACGCCGGGCTCGAAGCCGAGCGCGTCGAGCCGCAGCCCCTGGAGCTCGTCGGTCAGGGCCTGCTTGTCGAGGATGCGGAGCACGGCGTCCTCGCCGTGGACGCTCGGCATCACCGAGACGCGGAAATCGATCGGCCGGCCCTTGAGGGCGAGCCGGAAGCGACCGTCCTGGGGGACGCGCCGCTCGGCGATGTCGAGCTCGCTCATCACCTTGACGCGGGAGATCACCTGCTCGCAGAGCTCCGCGTTGCCCAGGGTGACCACGTGCACCAGCACGCCGTCGACGCGGTAGCGGACCGCCAGTCCGTTGGGCCGCGTCTCCAGGTGGATGTCGCTGGCACCGGCCTTGAGCGCGTCGTAGACGGTCGAGTGCACCAGCTTCACGATCGGGCTCGAGTCGGCGCTGATCGTGGCGAGGGAGAGGTTCTCCAGGCTGGCGTCGGCGGCCTTCTCCCCGTCGCTGGCCACCGCCGCCACGTCCATCGCCCGCAGGTCCTGCTCGTGCTTGGCGATGAAGGCGGTGATCTCGTCCGGAGCGGCGAGGTGCCAGGAGAGGCTCTCCGGGACCTTGAGCTCGAGCCAGCCGCGCAGGGCCAGGTCGAACGGGTCGCCGATGACCGCGAGGTGCTCGTCGCCACGGCGGACGACCACGCACCCGCGCCGGGCCGCGTCGGCCGGTCCGAGCAGGTCGAAGGCGGGCGAGAGCGCCATCAGGGCCGCGCTCTCCAGCACCGGGTAGTGGAGCAGGGCGCCCAGGGCGCGGGCCAGGGTGTCGCCGTCCAGTCCGCTGGTCTCGGCGAGCACCGCCACCGGCGAGCGGCCGGCGGCCGCAGCGCTCGCCACCGCCGCGCGCAGGACGTCCTCCATCAGCGACGGCCCCGGCGGCGCGACCGGGGCGGGCTCGGGCGGCGCGGCCTCCCCGCCGTCCGTGATCTCGGCGGCCTCCACCACCTCCAGCCCATCGCGGCCGGCGCCGCCCGGCGGGGCATGCCCGTTCCCGGTCTCCGCCCGCTCGGCGGCGCGCTCGGCCGGCCCCCCCGGCCGCTCCCCGAGCCGCTCGAGCTCCTCGCGGACCCGGCTGAGCTGGATCACGGTCCAGGCCGGCTTGGGATCGGGCGCGGCGCTCACCGGATGCTCCCCGCCAGCTCGAAGATGGGGAAGTACATGAGCACGACGATGAGGCCGATCACCAGGCCGATCACGGTCATCATCGCCGGCTCGATGAGGCGCGTGGCGAGGTCGACGACGCGCGACAGCTCGTCGTCGTAGAACGCCGCGATCCGCTCCATCATCTCGCCCATGTTCCCGCTGCGCTCGCCCACCCGAAGCATGCGCTCGGCGACCGGCGTGGTCAGGCCCTGGGCGGCGAGGGCGTCGGTCAGCGAGCGCCCCTCGCGCACCGCGCGGGTGGCGACCGCCAGCCGCGGCTGGGCGGCCACCGCCAGCAGCCCGCGGGTCATCTCGAAGGCGGTCACCACCGGCAGGCCACCGCGGAGCAGCATCCCCACCGTGCGGTACATGCGGGCGAGCTGGTAGAGCTCGACCTGGCGGCCGACCATCGGGGCGCGCGCCGCCAGCCGCCCGGCCGCCGCCCGGAAGCCCGGCCGCATCACCCCGTAGCCGGCGAGGGCAAGGGCGGCGACGGCGCCGGCCAGGACCGCCAGGCCGTGCGCGTCGAGGAGCCGCCCCCACTGCATCAGCACCTTCGAGGCGAGCGGCAGCTCACCGCCGATGTCCTCGTAGATCCCGGAGAACCGGGGGACGACGTAGGCGACCAGGAAGAGCAGGACCAGCGTGCCGGCGGCGAGCAGCACCGCAGGATAGATCGACGCGTTGACGAGCCGCTTCTTCAGCAGCTCGATCTGCTGCTGGTAGGCGACGTAGCGGCGGAGCGCCTCGGCGATCGCGCCGCTGCGCTCGCTGGCGCGGACGGTCGCGACGTAGAGGGTGGGGAAGGCGGCCGGGAACTCGCCGAGCGCGGCCGAGAGGCTCTGCCCCTCGTAGAGGCGCCGGCGCACCCCCTCGAGCAGGTGGCGCACCCCGCCGTCCCGCTCCTTCTCGGTCAGGGCGTCGATCGCCTCGACCAGCGAGAGGCCGGCCTCGAGCAGGGCCACGAGTTCGTTGCTGAACGGCACGAGCGGCAGGCGCGCACGGCGCGAGCCCTTCCAGCGGGCCGCCTGGATCGCGAGCACCCGCAGGCCTCGGGCGATCGCCTGGCGCTGCGCGTCGGCCTCGTCGAGCGCGTCCAGCTCCTGGACCGCGACCCCCTGGCCACCGTCGAGCGTGGTGATCCGGAAGCGCACGCGTCACCCGTCGAGGCTCGACCCGCTCCAGCTGCCCGTCCTCGCAGTCATTTCCCCTCCCCCTCCTGTCTTCTCGAGGCCCGTGAAATTCGGGTATCCGGTCCTGAGTCGTTGTGTTCACCGCTGCAGCCGATCGAAATACCGGAAGATCCTGAACCCCGGCGGGATGAGGCGCTCGCGAACCCCGGCCCGCCCCCGCCGGCGCCGGAGGCCACGACCCCGGGCCCACCCGGCGACGCCGCGCAACCGAGGCGGGTCCACGGCTCACCAGTTCGTGACGTCGGCGTCCTCGCCGGTGCCGCCCGGGCGACCGTCCTTGCCGTAGGAGAAGAGGTCGAAGTCGCCGTTGTGCGTGCCGGGCTGAGCGTAGACGTAGGGGCGGCCCCACGGATCGGCCGGAACACCCTTCTTGAGGTAGGGCCCGGCCCAGTTCAGCTCCCCGCTCGGCTGGGCAACGAGCACCTGCAGCCCTTCCTCGGTCGTCGGGTAGCGCCCCATGTCGAGGCGGAACTGGTCGAGGGCCTTGTCGAGGGCGTCGATCTGCGCGCGCGCCACCTTCACCTGCGACTTGCCCACCTGGGCGAAGTACCGCGGGGCGACGAAGCCTGCCAGCAGGCCGATGATGACCATGACGACGAGCAGCTCCAGCAGGGTGAAGCCGCTCGCGAGGTGGGCCCGGGACTTTCGCTGGCTCATGGCTGTGGCTCCTGGGCCGTCCGGCCCGCGGGCCATCGCCGGCCGCGGCTGCATGCTTCGAGCGTGCCCGCCCTCGAACGATGGTCCGAAGGCCGGCGACCAGCATCCGTATCCGCCCTGACCCCCGGCGGGCCGTCCCCGGAGGGCCTGGCGACCCTCGACGGCGACCGCGACCGAGACCGGCCCGGGGCCGAGCCCGAACGCCGCCGGGCCTCAGGCCTTCCGGTGGCCTTCCTCGTCGGGGACGACGCCGGGGTACCTCTCGGCCAGGCACTGCGGGCAGAGGCCGTGGCTGAACTCGGCGTCGGTGCGCTCGCGCACGTAGACCTCGACCGGGCTCCACTGGCCCCGGTCGTCCCGGATCTTCTTGCAGTGCATGCAGATGGGGAGGAGGCCGTGCAGGGTCTTGATCTGCGCGACGGCCTTCTGCAGCGCCGCCTCGGTCTGCTTGCGCGCGGTGATGTCGCGGGCGATCACGATGAGCCGGGTGGGCCGTCCATCGGGCTCGCGGATGAGCGCGCTGTTCACCTCGATGTCGAAGGTCGACCCGTCCTGGCGCAGCCCGCGGTACTCGCTCGGCCCGGACACCGCCTGGCCCTGGAAGAGCAGCGCGACGCGGGACATGGCTCGCTCCCGGTCCTCCGGCACGAGGAAGTCGGTGACCCGGCGCCCCACGCCGTCGGCCGCGCTCCGGAAGCCGAACATCGGAACGGCGTTGGGCGACACCATCAGGACCCGGCCCTCCAGGTCGGCGATGGTGATGTCGTCGGGCGAGGCGTTCAAGATCGACCGGTAGAGCGTCTCGCTCTCCCGCAGCCGCGCCTCCGTCTGCCGGTGCTCCGCGATCTCCCTCGCCAGGACGGCGTTCGCCTCCGAGATCTCCCGGGTCCGCTCCGCCACGAGCTGCTCCAGCACCTGGTTGCGGTCCGAGAGCTCCTTCAGCGGGTAGATCTCGCCCTCGCGGACGAGGGGGTACGGGATGGAGATGCTGCTGTGCGAGATCTTCCAGCCCGGCGCCTCCTTCCGGAAGATCAGCACGAGGCGAGCGGTCTCCCGCGACAGGATCTGTTCCTCGATCGGCAGGTGGATGGTGAAGAAGCTCGTGGCGACGGCGACGTCCTCCGCCAGGGACTGGAGGGCGAGATCCTTGAGCTCGAGGCGGAGGGGGTCCTTCACCTCGGCGAAGTCCTGCCGGGTGATCGCCACCCAGGCGGCGCGGTCCGTCACCAGGGCGTCGCCGCCGCCGGTGAAGCCGGAGAAGTCCTCGCTGAACAGCTCGGTGAGCCGGTCGTCGCGGCCGGCGTACATCCGGAGGTAGTCGTCGAGGAGGTTCCGGATGATCCGTCGATCGCTGGAGTCCATGGCGGTACTCAACAGGAACTGGGCACGCGCCGTCAAACGCCGCTCGCCGGGCGCCGCGGCATTCCGCTCTCCGGGAAGCGGTCCGGTTCTCGCCGCTGAGGGCGGCCGACCTGCACCTGCACCTCCGCGCGCCGATCGAGCTCGAGGGGCTCCTCGCGCTAAGGCGGCGGGCGCGCTCGTCCGACCAGGGCGTTCCGCACCGCGCCGGCGAGCGCCTGGCACCTGGCCCGCGTCTCCTCCGCCGTGGGCTCGAGCTCCGCGGTCGCGCCGTGCGCGAGGAGGCAGCCGCCGAGCACGGCGCGCGCGGCGTAGTCGGCCCTCAGCGCGGCGCGCGCGGCGGCGTCCCGCTCGCCGATCACCCGGTCCCAGCTGTGGTTCAGGCAGGCGCTCCTCGCGAGACCGGCGGAGCGCTCGCAGACGCCCGGGCTGAAGGGGAACCGGGGAGAGAGCTCCGCGAGCGCTCGATCGCAGGTGGCCCCGGTCGCGAGCGCCGTCGGGAGGCAGAAGTCCCGGGAGATCGCTGCGAGCCGCGCGCCGTCGTCGGGACCGGGCGCCGCCTCCGCCTTCGGCGATCGGTCCTCCCGGGCGGGCTCCTCCGCCTTCGCGGGGACTCCCCCCCTCGCCCGCGCGTCCTTCCTCGCGGAGTCCTTCTCGGTCGCGAGGCGCTGATGCTCGGCCCTCTCCTGCACCGCCGCGCGGCGACACGCCTCGAGCAGGGCTGCCAGCTCGGCGTCGGTGGTCGCCTGGAGGCGCTCGTCGGGCCGCCCTTCGGCGGAGCCCTGGGCGCAGGCGCGGTAGTCCGATTCCAGCTGCTGCCGTCGCGCGCTCGTGGTGGCGCAGGCGCTCGCAAGAAGGAGCGCGGCGGCGAGGGTGCGGGCGCGAGCGGACATCGACCCAGTGTACGAGATCTCGCGGGCCCCTCACGACCGACCGAGAGTTCCGCCGTTCAGCCGGTACCCGCTCGCGCCTCGACGGACCGGGGACGCACGCGGTGCGTCAGCGGTCCAGATGGCGAACGCCCGGTCACCGAGGGAGACGGAGCTTGGCATACCGCCGCGCGATGTCGAGCCGGCGCAGGAGCGCATGGCGGTGTGGGCTCGCGCCGCAGGCGGCCCGCACCCGGACTGCGGGTGCGGTAAAGACAAACCCCTGCAACCGGACGAGGTTGCAGGGGCAAGATGGTGACCCGTACGGGAATTGAACCCATGTTTTCGGCGTGAGAGGCCGACGTCCTAACCGCTAGACTAACGGGCCACGAACCTCCGGTTCTGTACCCCCCGGCGCTGCGGCAGTCAACGCGTGGGGGCGCTTCCGATTGGCTGGGGGACTAGGATTCGAACCTAGATAGCCAGATCCAGAGTCTGGCGTCCTGCCGTTAGACGATCCCCCAATACTCATCTCCCTTTCACGAGCACGAAGACGCGGACCTCGCCCTTCAGCTCGTACACGTTCAGCCCTTCCCAAAGGCCCGGGCGCGCGTCCGGGTTGTCGATGTGGACGGCCTTCACGCCGGGCTGATCGGCGATGGGCCGCCTCGCGTACCGCGCTCCGGGGTACGTCTGCCTGTAGAACCGGAGCGTCTCCTCGTAGGTCTTGGGAACCTTGTAGCGGTTCTCCGCGACCTTCTCCGCGCCCTCCGGGAGGAACGCCCCCGCCACCTTGACGGCGTCGGCGAGCGCGAGCCCCGGTCCGGCCACGAGGACCGCGACAAGGGCGGCCTTATAGCGAGGGATCGGGCCCATGGTCAAGCACCGTGTACCCGGTCCGGACGCATGGCGTCAACGGTCCTGGCGCCCCGGGTCGCACCTACCTCCACACCCCGATCAGCCGCCCCTTGTGCCCCTCCTCCCGGAGCTTCAGGTCCCCCCGCTTCCAGGCCTGGGCGGCGTGGGGGCCGATCCAGAAGCCCTTGGGATCGCTGCGCCGCCAGCTCTTCCGGAAGAGCTGGTGCACCTCCTCGAAGATGGCCTTCAGGGCGAGGGGCTTGCCCCGCCGGTCCTCGGGATCGTCGGTGACCACCAGCTCGGCCCAGAGGCGCCCCGACACCAGCTCGCCCGCCGGGTTGGGGAGCGACCGCTCGTAGTGGAACACGGGCGAGGGGACCTCCTCGATGGCCAGCATCCCCCGGTCCGGCCCGCGCTTCACCGGGTGGACGATCACAGGGCCGAGCCGCTCGCAGGCCAGGTAGTAGGCCGGGCCGTCGAGCCGCGCGGAGGCCTCGGCGTCCACCGGGATGGGGAGGTAGCCCGGGGGGACCAGCTCCGGGTAGATGGTCAGGGCGCGGCGGGCGAGGTGGCGGAAGACCGCCTGCTCGTCCCCGGGGAGCATGAAGTAGTGGAGGGTGGCGGCCATCGGGGCCCGGAGGGTACCGCGCCCCGAGCCCGGCGCGAACCGCTATCGCACGCGAGCGAGCAGGGCGTCGTAGCTCTTGGCGATCCGGGTGGCGAGGATGAGGAGCTCCCCCACCCCGCTCGCGTCCACCATCCCGCCCCGGCCGTCGTCGGCGTAGATGACGTTCACCACCCGCCCGAGGGCGAGGATGGGGACGAGGAGCGCGTTCTGCGGGACGCCACCCCCGAGCGACTTGAGGAGCCGGACGTTCGCCTCGGTCTTGGGGATGGGGCCGAGGAAGTGGGCCCGGGTCTGGACCACCGTGTCCACGATCCCGGGCGCGCCGAGCGCGATCCGGATCCTTCCCACCGCCTCGACGCCGAGCTTCTCGCCCAGGCCCGCCCAGCCCTGCGCCATCCCGTGGTGCACGGTCAGGATCACCGCCCGCCGGAAGCGCGAGCGGGCGTAGCGGAGCACGGTGCGGGCGATGGCGCCGCGCTCCTCCACTCCCTCGAGGAACCGGACCGCCTCCCCGAACCCGAGCGGCGAGGGCTCCGGCTCGTCCTGCCGGGGACCGATGGGGACGAAGCGCGCCGGCGGCGCGTGCCCCGGGCCGGTCGAGAGGCTCTCGAGGAGGGCCGAGGTGAGCGGGGGCGCCTCCACCACCTCGACCAGGTCGAGGATCTCCTCCCCGTCCTCCGGCGCGGGGGGCGCGCCGGGGAGGGGGTACGACCCGGACTTGCCGTAGATGGCGTCGAACTCCGCCTCGTCCATCAGGTCGCCCGCCGCGGCGGAGGCCGGGGGCGCGCCCGCCGCCGCGGCCGGCCCCCCGAGCCGGTGGGCCAGCCCTGGCCCGAAGTCGATCCCCCGGAGCTGGCGCTGGATCCCGTAGACCTTCCCGAGCAGCGCCCAGATCCGGGCCTCGGGCACGACGATGGGGTGGACCTGCTTCCCGGTGGCGAAGGCCACCTCGTCGAGCATCGAGAGGTCGGAGGGATCGACGGCCAGGATCGCCAGCCGCCGGTCGGCGAGCAGGTAGGGGATGGCCTCGGCCCGGTCGGCGAGCTCGGGCCGGACGAGGGCGATGGCGGCCGGATCGAGGGCCAGCTCGCCGGAGAGCGCCGGCACCCCGTGCTTCCGCCCGAGGGCGGCGGCGAGCGCGTCCTCGGCCACCTCCCCGAGCTCGAGCAGGTTGGTGCCCAGCCGCCCGCCGAAGATGACCTGGTTCTGGAGCGCCTCGCGCACGGCCGCGGCCGAGCAGGCGCCCTCCTCCACCAGCATCTCGCCGAGCCGGGCCACGGACCGAGTGTAGCAGAGGGGATCAGCCCCTGCCGGGCCGGGTGAGCCGTGCCGGGTCCAGTAGCCGGCGGGCCTCGGCGGGCCGGAGCCCGCCCAGCTCCGCCGCCAGCTCCACGATGGACCGCCCGCTCGCCACCGAGGCCTTCACGATCTCGGCCGCGCGCTGGTAGCCGAGCCGCGGGGCGAGGGCGGTGGCCAGGCTCACGGTCCGCTCGGCGTAGAACCGGCAGCGCTCCCGGTCGGCCTCGAGCCCGCGGGCGCAGCGCCGGTCGAAGGCCCGGGCGGCGGCGGCCAGGATCTGGAGGGCGTGGCAGAGGTCGAAGGCCACCAGGGGGAGCATCACGTCCAGCTCGAGCTGGGCCCCGCCGGCCGCCCAGGCCACCGCGCCGTCGAGGGCGATCACCTGGTAGGAGACCATCGCCAGCATCTCCGCCATCGAGGGGTTCACCTTCCCCGGCATGATCGAGGAGCCGGGCTGCACCGGCGGGAGCCGGAGCTCCGCGAGCCCGGTGTTGGGCCCGCTCCCCAGGA